>ODAI013871530.1_pt1 | contig 41197 bp, 53 predicted proteins | sample 1539321 | NCBI WGS metagenome assembly ODAI01 (sample SAMN02144231, study PRJEB22623) | gut metagenome | biome: sheep rumen | host: Ovis aries | place: New Zealand
AGGTTTCGGGTGCGCCCGGTTTCAGCAATTATTTGGTAGTTAGTCCTTAGTTATTAGTCCTTTGATTGAATGCGAAGCATGAAATCAGATCCGAAGACTTGTGGCTCCTGCCTTCTCAGGGAGGCAGGATGCTGCAAGCTCACAGACATACCCGTGGCCGAGGAGCAGGAAGCCTGCATCGACCACATTGATGATGGAGAATAGAGATGGCACAACTGACTCATGACATACAACTTCAGATAGCAACTGCAACCTCCCGCACCGCCGTCCGGTGGCGGAACAAGAAGGTCATGTGGTCGGAGCTCGTGGACAAGTGCCGGGAGACACACCGGACACCGGAGACCATGAAGCAGTATCTCCAGATGACCCGTGACGAGCAGTCACAGCGCAAGGACATCGGAGGCTTTGTGGGTGGTTATCTGAAGGACGGAAGGCGCAAGAAGGGAATGACTGAATTCAAGACCTGCGCCACCCTGGACATCGACTTCGGCACTCCGGATGTGTGGGATGACTTCACCCTGTCCTTCTCCTGTGCTGCCATGCTCTACTCCACACACAAGCACACCCCGGACAATCCGAGATACAGGCTTGTGCTTCCCTTCGACCGCAAGGTCTCTCCATCAGAATATGAGCCCGTATGCCGGTACATCGCCGGTGTCCTGGGCATCGACATATTCGATGACACCACCTTCGAGCTGCCCAGGCTTTTCTATTGGCCTTCGACATCGAAGGACGGTGAATATGTATTCCGGGTCCAGGACGGCCCCATCCTCTGTGTGGATGAAGTCCTTGCCCACTACACCAACCCGATGGATTCCTCCGAGTGGCCGATGTCATCCCGCGAGGGAGAGCGGGTGCAGCACGAGATCAAGAAGCAGGGAGATCCCTGTGAGAAGGGTGGAGTCATCGGCGCATTCTGCCGGTGCTACACCATCGAGGAGGCCATTGAGACCTTCCTGTCGGATAGGTATGAGCCGACCGCCCAGGAGGGCAGGTACACCTACAAGATGGGCTCCGTGGCCGGTGGTCTTGTGTGCTACGAGGGCAAATTCGCCTACAGCCATCACGACACAGATCCCGCATCCCGGAAGCTGTGCAACGCCTTCGACCTTGTGCGCCTGCACAAGTTCGGAGCGGAGGATGAAGGCCGGAAGGAGACCGAGGTCACGAAGCTGCCGTCCTACAAGCTCATGCAGGACTTCGCCTCCAAGGACAAGAGGGTCCGCAAGGTATTGGTCAAGGAGCAGAGGGCCACGGCCACCGAGGACTTCGGTGATGTGACCGGTGAGGACGATTCCTGGACCGAGGAGCTCGACTGCGACAAGGCCGGGAAGATCAAGGCCACCGCCCAGAACATCCGCCTCATCCTGGAGAATGATCCAAGACTCAAGGGCCGGCTTCACCATGACGAATTCATGCATGTGGATTATGTCACCGGAGGTCTCCCTTGGAATCCGGATGCCCGGATATGGAACAACGCCGACCAATCGCAGCTCCGTGTCTTCCTTGAGGAGAACTATGGCATCGTGAGCCGGGACAAGGTCAAGGATGTGAGGACCGCCGTCTTCCAGGACCACAGGATTCATCCGGTCAAGGACTACTTCGCCACCCTGGAATGGGATGGCAAGAAGAGGCTTGACACCCTCCTGTGCGACTACCTGGGGGCCGAGCGGTCGGAGCTCGTGATGGCCATGACCCGCAAGCAGTTCACCGCAGCCGTGGCCCGCATCTATGAGCCGGGCTGCAAGTATGACTACATGCTCGTGCTCACGGGGCCTGAAGGCATCGGCAAGTCCACCCTGCTCTCCAAGATGGGTGGCAAGTGGTTTTCCGACTCCGTTACAACGATGGAGGGCAAGGAGGCCATGGAGCTCCTGCAGAAAGCCTGGATCGTGGAGATGGGAGAGCTCACGGCCATGAAGCGCAGTGAGGTGGAATCTGTCAAGGCATTCCTATCACGCCAAGTTGACATCTACCGTCCTGCCTTCGGGGAGGTGGTGGAGAACAGGCCCCGCCACTGTGTATTCTTCGGCTCTACCAACGAGGTGTCCTTCCTGAAGGGGGATTCGGGCAACCGGCGATTTTGGATTGTCCCCGTTGGCATCCTCACCCCGTCAAAGGACATAGCAGCCCTGGACGAAGAGAGGGACCAACTCTGGGCCGAAGCCATCCACTACTACCGTGAGGGCGAAAAGCTGTATCTCCCGCATGACTTGGAGATGCAGGCCCGTGGTGTCCAGGAACTCTTCAATGACGGCCACGATGACCCGCTCATCGGCATGATCCAGAACTACCTCGACACTCCGCTCCCTTCCGATTGGGAAAGATGGACTGCGGACGAGAGAAGGGCCTACTTCCAACACCGGGATGACCTGGACCGTCAGGGCACCGTCCGCAGGGACAAGGTCTGCGCGATGGAGATCTGCTGCGAGCTCCTCAACGAGAAGCCCAACGACAAATCGAAGTACAGTGCCCGTCAGGTCTCAGCCATCATGCGCCGGATTGGAGGATGGGAGCAGGTGAGCTCCATGCGTTTCTCTGCCTATGGCACCCAGAAGGGATTCCGCCGAATTTCCGAAGAGGCCCCCGAAATTGACGAAGATGACCTCTAAATTGAACAAAAACCTGTAAAAATCGCACATAATCATGCCAAAATCGAACAAACTGCACAAGCGACACCTTGTCATCCGCTACGGCATCACCTACAACACCACGGACAAAAGCATGCCCCTGGGAAAGCCGGATGAGGTCATGACAATGGAGGTCGACATTCCGAGAAGGTGGGCCAACAAGGACATCTTCGGCTTCGCTGACAGCCACATCGGGAGAAGGGGAAGGACCGACTCCGGCAAGGACTTCCGGGTCCAAAAACTTCTCTCCGTGGACATCCAATTCCCTGACGATGAAAACCGCGAAATCAAGCTCCTGCGCTATGAAGAAGACTGAGATGACAAATCCCTTCACCCTGGGCGAGAAAGTATCCTACAGGGGACAAGAGGCCACCGTAGTAAACACTACGAAGTATGGCGTGACTCTCCGTCTCGGAGCCAATCACTTCAAGACTGTCCTGACCTCCGATGTTGAGGTCGTTAGAACTACAAACCGTTAAATCAAAGCACCATGAAAATCTGTGACATTATCTTCTGCGCCCTCGGCTTCTACTGCCTCGGCTTCTTCATCACTTCGGGCCTGTGGGCTCTCTTCCGTGTGTTGGCCAAAAGGCCCAGGACGGAGACCTATTGGAAAAAACTGTACTTCCTGTCATGCTTCTCCTGGATGGCGGTCCTTTCCTTCATCCTCATCGGATTCGAGATCGTGGTGGTAGGAATTGGGGCAGCGATAGAGGAAAAAATCAAGAGACCGGAAGAGGCTCCGGAGGATGTAAACCAAGAGGTAGAAGAGCTGTAAACCGAAGGATTTTCGCTCGGTTTACGGTTTACAAAATCGGCCAAAAAATGTAAACCGAAAAATCTTCAGTTTACGGGTCAGTTTACAATTAGTTTACACTTAAACGGCTGAAACACAAGAATATAAAACCTTGTAAACCGTGTAAACCGAAAAATTCATAGAAAACTGAAAAATATGGAAATAGGGGTAAAAAATACAGGTAAAACGCGAGAAATACCCGTAGTCCGCACGCGTGCGCGAGGTTTACAGTCTACAATCGGCCACATCGCCCGCCATTCTACGGAGAGCGAGAAGGCCATTGAAGCCTATCTCGTGAAGCGGGTGAAAGCGATGGGTGGCATCTGCCTGAAATACTCATCGGCTTCCGTCACCGGCTATCCGGACCGCATCGTCATGTTGCCGGGAGGCATCACCTTCTGGGTGGAGCTGAAGAGCAAGGGACAGCATCCGGAAAAAAGGCAGGAAATCCGCATCGCAGAGCTCCGGGCAATCGGGCAGCGAGTTGAGGTGGTGGATTCCAAAGACGGTGTGGATTCTGTGCTTGAAGGAGAGCCTTGCCATGAGATTTAACCCCTATCCATATCAACAACAGGCGATGCAGTGGATCAAGGACCACAAACGGTGTGGCCTCTTCCTGGACATGGGCCTCGGCAAGACCGTCTCTACCCTCACGGCCATTCAGGATCTGATGGACGAAGCGGATGTCATCTCCACCTTGGTGGTGGCTCCGAAGAAGGTGGCCGAGGCCACATGGACCTCCGAAGCTTCGAAGTGGGACCATCTTGACATAGTGGTGTCAAAAGTCCTTGGGACCGAGAAGCAGCGCATTGAGGCCCTGGAGCGAAAAGCAGATGTCTATGTAACGGGAAGGGACAACTTCGTGTGGCTTGTGGAGCACTATCACGGCTCCCTTCCTTTCGACTGTCTCGTAATTGATGAGCTCACTTCCTTCAAGAGCAACACTTCTCAGAGATTCAAGGCGATGCGGGCCGTGTCCCCGACATTCCATCGGGTCATAGGTCTCACCGGCACTCCGGCTCCCAACGGCCTCATCGACTTGGGGGCCCAGATGTATTGCCTGGATCTTGGAGAGCGACTTGGGAAGAGCCTCACCCGCTACAGGGAGAGCTACTTCTCCATCCGGAGATGGAACAACATCATCGTCAAGTGCACAGTGCGCCAAGGCTGTGAAGACATCATCAGGGGAAAGATTGCCGACATCTGCCTGTCGATGCAGGCCAAGGACTACCTGTCCCTGCCGGAGATGATCGTCCATGATGTGCCGGTGGATCTGGGTGGCAAGCTCCTGCAGCAATACAAGGACTTCGAGCAGGAGCAGGTCCTCTCCTTCCAGGAGGCCCACAAGGATGAGCCTTCGAACATCATTGCCAATTCCGCAGCCGGTCTGATGTCCAAGCTGCAGCAGTTCGCCAATGGTGCCGTGTATGATGACGAGAAGGAAGCCCACGAGATTCACGACCGCAAGCTTGAGTACCTCCGCGAGATAGTGGAGGCTGCGCAGTCACCGGTCTTGGTATTCTACCAATTCATCGCAGACATCCCAAGGATAACGAAGGCCCTGAAGGGATTCACCGTCCGGAAGTACGAATCGGACAAGGACCTCACTGCCTGGAATGCCGGAGAGATTGATGTCCTCTTGGCCCATCCTGCCTCCACAGCCTACGGGCTGAACATGCAGGATGGTGGTCACTACATCGTGTGGTACGGGCTGACCTGGAATCTTGAGCTGTATCAGCAGGCCAATGCAAGGCTCCATCGTCAAGGTCAGAAGTGTCCCGTGCAGGTGTATCGTCTATTGGCCTCTGACACAGTGGACTACAAGGTCAAGGCTGCCTTGCAGTCCAAGAAAGGGGTGCAACAATCACTTTTGGATGCGTTAAAAGAGATGCTATTGTTTTATGAGAAAGAGGGTCAATCTGTCAATGTCTGAGGAGATGTACAACGATCTCCAACGGGTCGCTGAGGACTATCGCTTCAAGAATGTCTGTGAGGTGTGCACCACCTTGCTTGGGCTCTTCTTGAAGCAAGTCCACCGTGCTGCGGACAAACCTGCGGAAGAAGAGACGGATGAGGAGACCATCAGGGAGATGTTCGCAGGCTTCGAGACCTGGGAGCCTACACCACAACCGGGGCATGCCCCAAGAATCCGGAGGCCGAGGAGGGTCAAGATGTGATGGCGAAGGATGCGACCTACAACAGACTGATCCACTCGGAGCGGTGGCTCCTTCTGCGCCGTAACATCATCACCCGTCATCCGGTGTGTCAACGGTGTGAGGAGGAAGGACGATTGACCCCTGCATGTGAGGTGCACCACATCATCCCTGCGGAGACAGCCATCAACGAGAGCGAGATGCGCAGGCTGATGTTCGACCCTCACAACCTCAGAGCCCTGTGCCATGACTGTCATGTGAAGACCCACACAGAGATGGGCAGAAGTGGCCGGGAGGCAACGAAGAAGCGCAACCGAGAGCAGGTGACGGCAGTGGTCCGGAAGTTTTTCGGAGATGAAGGGGGGGGGTGATTTTTTAAGTGGGGAGGGGTCGCTCTAAACCTCGCCCGCAGTCTTCTCCGTCATTTTTGCATTTTTTGGATTTGCGGAACTTTTGAAAATTGAAAGAAAAATGGTCAAAACACTTACAGAATATAAGCAGCAAATTGAGAAGGCCCTGAAGAGCATCAAGAAGTACAACAAGGGCCTGGACATGCAGATCACTTCGCTCGCCACCGCTCTGATGACGGTGGACAAGGCCACGGATGAGATTGAGGGGCTCGTGGAGGTGACGGTGGTCGAGGAGACCCGCTACGGCTCCAAGCTCGCTCCCCATCCGGCCTTCAAGGTCCTTCGGGATGCCCAGGACTCCGTGACCCGGCAGCTCAAGGCCCTCGGCCTGACTCCGGAGAATCTCACCAACGAAGATGAGGAGGATCCTTTGGTCGGGGTGACGAAGAAGGTCATCAAAGCCGGGAAGAAGCCCAGGATCATCAAGCCCAAGAAGAAGACTGACAAGTAATGACAGACGAAGAGAAAGAAAGGCTGCGGGCCAAGAAGGTGGAGGTCATCTCCGAGCTTCAGGCCATCGACATCGAGGACTACGGTCTGGATGAGGTCGATGGCCGGCTTGTGTCCTATCTGCGGGAGAACAGGGACCACCCGGAGAGGCACAACCTCTTCGAGCTCCTTGCCGTCAAGCACTTCTTCGACATGTGCGACCGCTATGGCTTCAACGCCACGATGGTCCTCCAATTCTTCGCCCTATACGAGAGCCTCTACTTCCCCGGAAAGCGGGGCCTGCAGACCTATGAGCTGACTCCGGTGCAGTGCTTTCAGTTTGCTTCGGTCATGGCCTTCTGGACAGAGGACGGATTCCGGGTGGTCCGGGAGGTCTGCCTTCATGTGCCCAGGAAGTACAGCAAGACCACCTCATCGGCGAGCTTCGCCATCTACGACCTGCTCTTTGGGGACTCCAATGCGGAGAGCTACACCGGGGCCAACTCTGAGGATCAGGCGATGAAGTGCTTCAATGTCATCCGCGACTGTGTGACCAAGTTCGACCCGCATGGCCGGAACTACCAGGTCAATGCCAAGACGGTCAAGTCCAAGCGGAAGGACCGGCAGAGCTTTGCGCAGTGCCTTACGGCCAACGCCCGGACCAAGGACGGCCTCAACGCATCCACGGTCATCATGGATGAATTCTCCCAGGCGAAGGATGCCAACCTCCTGACGGTGCTCACCACCTCCATGGGTGTGCGGGACAATCCTCTGACCGTCATCATCACCACGGCCTCCGATGTCTTTGACGGGCCCTACTATGAGATGCTCCAGGGCTACAAGGAGATATTGCTTGGGGAGATGGAGGACGATGCTCTCTTCGTCCACATCTTCGAGCCGGATGTCGATGATGAGGAAGGATCCGAGGACACCTGGAGGAAGGTGCACCCTCACATGGGGGTGACGGTCTCCATGCAGTTCTACCGGCAGGAATACAAGAAGGCCCTCCGGAGTGCGGAGCAGATGCTTGCTTTCCGGACAAAGCTTCTGAATGTCTTCGCCGAGAATGAGCGGAAGGTTTGGATCTCGTCCACCCTTGCCCGGAAGATGATGAGGCCGATGCTTCTGGACTCCCTTGTCGGGAGGCCGGATGCCATGTGCGCCATTGACCTGTCGGAGAGCGATGACTTCTCCGCCGTCACTCTCGGATTGTACCGGCAGGACAGCAAGTCCTTCTTCTTTCACACCGCCTACTTCTTCCCAGAGGGAGCTCTGCCCAACCACCCCAATGAGAATCTCTACAGGGTGTGGGCCTCCAAGGGATTCCTCATCTTGCTGCCGGGGGATGTCATCGACTATAGGGCCATTGTGGAATACATCCTCGAAGCCAACAAGAAGGTGAGGATCCTCAACATTGGCTATGACCCGTGGAAGAGTCAGGAAGTCATCAACATGCTCTCTGCATCCGGAGCTGCCAATGTGGTGAAGGGAGTCCGGCAGACCTACGGCAACTTCACGGCCCCGGTGGAGAGCTTCGAGCACGGAGCCAAGACCGGGCATGTATTCATCAACGACAATCCCATCAACGCCTATTGCTTCGGCAATGCCGTCCTGGATGAAGACAAGCTTGAGAATGTGAAACCCATCAAGCGGAATGCAGACCACAAGATTGATGGCGTGATCACCATGCTCATGTGCATGCGCATGTTCATCGACTACGAAAGATAGGTGGTACCAAGTGCGCCTTTGCGTGTGAATTGTAGAGACACCTCTCTTTTTGCCGTATGAAAGGAATCTTTACCTCGCTGATGATGTCTATGCTTGGCAGGGAGGAGGGTGCGAGCAATGCAACGCCCGCATCCTCTTCGACTGCTAAGTCAGATGACAAAAAGGAATACAATCCACGGAAGGGATTCGTGGACTATTCCCTCGTGAGCGGGAGCTATCAGGCCCTCTGCATCGCCACTGTGTACAGGTGTCTCACCGTGCTTGGCGGAGCTGTGGCAAGTCTCCCTCTCCGCTACATGCGCAGGGGAAGCAATGGTGTCTTTGCCGATCAAGCGGGGTCCCGTATCTCTTACCTGCTGAATGTCCGCCCCTGCCCTCAATACAACGCCTTCGACTTCTGGAACAGGGCTGTGCAGATGGTCCATCTCCACGGCAACGCCTACATCATACCCGTGTGGTCCTTGGTGAATATCGGGGAGCCGGAGATGCTTATCCTTTGCAACCGGGGCACCGTCACCCATGACACTCTCAATGGCATCTACCATGTCAGTGATCCGGAGCAGGGCATCGCCGGGGACTTCGAGGAGAATGAGGTCATCCATCTGATGAATCTCACCCTGGACGGCAAGACCGGCATCTCCACTCTGTCCTTCGCTGCCCAGACAATGAGCATTGCTGCCACCGGTGACAAGGAGACCCTCAACCGCTTTGCCAACGGGGGCAATGTCCGGGGCATCGTGAGCAATGACACCTCCGTCCGAGGATTCGGGGAGTATCAGGACACCGAGCTGCAGAAGACGGCCAAGGATCTGGACTCCCGCTTCCAGAGCGGGGAGCGCATTGTGAGCTTGCCTGGGCAGGCACAATTCAGCCCCCTCTCCTTGTCCTCCGTGGACATGGAATTCCTCAACAGCCGGAAGTTCTCCGTCCGCGAGATCTGCCGATTCTTCGGGGTGCCTCCGACCTTCGTGTTCGATGACTCCTCCAACAACTACAAGAGCGCGGAGATGTCCAATGTGGCCTTCCTGTCTCAGACTCTCAATCCACTCATCACGAAGATTGAGTCCGAGCTCCTTGGGAAGCTCATTGCTCCGGCCATCGCCCACAAATACAAGTTCCAATTCGACCGCCGTGAGCTCTATCTCTCCGACCTGTCGAGCAAGGCTGACTATCAGGCCAAGACCATCGCAGCCGGAATCTATTCAATCAATGATTGGCGGAGATACGAGAACATGCCCGGTGTTCCCGGTGGGGATGAGGTCCTTGTGACTGCTAATGTGAAGAGCCTCCGTGAACTCCTAAACCCGCAGGCCCCGGCCCCTGCCATGCAGCCTAAACCCGCCGGGCCTGCCAATGCAAACAACGATAACAACGATAACGATGAAGAAGAATAAGACCCAGATTGTCAAGAGGACGATGCTGACCGTCACTGACCTCCATGTCCGTGAGGCCGGTGAAGGTGAGCAGTCCCGGACCATCACCGGCTACGCCATCCTCTTCAACACACCATCCGAGCCCCTGTGGGCTGATGAGGAAGGTGAGGCACGGGAGGTCATTGACCCCTCCGCCATCACCAAGGAAGTCCTGGACGGATGCGACATTAAGATGACGATGTTCCATGACCGTCAGCTCATTCTCGCCCGCTCCAAGAATGGACAGGGCACCTTGAGCTACAATGTGGATGAGAAGGGTGTCTCGTTTGAATTCGAGGCCCCGAAGACCGTGGACGGTGACAAGGCCCTTGAACTCGTGAGCCGTGGGGACATCTCCGGATGCTCCTTCATGTTCACGACTCGCTACTATGACGATGCCTGTGTGGAGCGCACGGCCAAGACTGTCAACGGCTACACCACCATCACCTACCGGGTGAAGGCTGTGACGGGCATCTATGACTTCACCCTCGCTGCGGATCCGGCCTATCCGGACACCTCTGTTGAGGCTCGTGAATTCGTGACAGACCTCAAAGAAGCCGGGAAGCCCGAAGGAGCTCCGGCGGACACAAAATACCGGGAGCAGGTGTCAGAAATGCGCCAAGCTGCTTCTCGTGTCATTAGTTTTTAACCATCAATCCAAAACTGTTCGCTCAATGAAAAAGAACACTTTGAACATGCGCAGCCTTCTGAACAAGTATCAGGAGAACTGCGACCGCATCGCCGAAATCGCCGATGCATGCGAGAAGGAGCAGCGCGAGCGCAACGATGCGGAGACCCAAGAGTACAACGCATTGATGCGCGAGAATCAGCTCCTTGAAATGAGGATGCGCAGCCTGACCGCTGAGTATGCCAAGACCAACGATGCCAAGGTCGATGCCGACAAGATCATCCGCGAGAACATGCTCGCCGGTCGGCAGACCGAGATCAAGCTCGTCCGCGAGCTCGTCATGGTCGAGGATGCTGCTGCCGGTGGCATCGTCCCCCTGAATGTCAAGGAAATCCTTGAGCCTCTGACCGAGGGTCTCATTCTTGACAAAGTTGGCCTGCCTCTGCCTACCGGCCTCGCCGGTGACTATGTGTGGCCGATCTACGAAGCTGTCGAGGCCACCATCCTCGGTGAAGGTGTTGCCCTGACCGACACTCCCGTCAAGCTTTCCAAGCTGACCGCCAAGCCTGAGCGCATCGGCATCGCCATCCCTGTCACCCGTCAGACCATCAATCAGACCAACGGTGTCATCGAGACCATCGTGCGCAAGCTCATGCCCCAGGCCGTCTACATGCTCCTGAACAAGATCCTCTTCTCCACCGCCAAGGTCACCGGAGCCACCGAGCTCGTGGGTCCTTTCGTGGGCAAGAAGGTCACCGCTTTGTCTTCCACTCCTACCTTCAAGCAGCTCAATCTGATGAAGGCCAAGGTCCTGGAGAGCGGTGTGGACGGCTCCGCCCTCTGTTGGGTCATGACCAAGTCCATGAAGGCCATCCTGGAAGGCGAGCCCATCAATCAGAAGGGCATCTACATCCCGATGATCCAGAACGACATGCTCTGCGGTCTGCCGGTGTTCACCTCCAACTACATCCGCGATGTCGAGTCTTCCTATGTGAAGGCTTCTGTCAACGAAGGTGTGGTGTCCTGGGCTGACTACACCCTCCAGGAGAACGATGAGATCGCCGGTGTGGTATCTGGTGATTCCACCGCCCACGCGAAGGCCAACCTGCCCACCGATGCGAAGGCCAACGACATCTATCAGGTGCTCGTCATCACCGAGAACATCGGTCTGGGTGATTGGCGTTATCAGCCCATGGGTCTGTTCGGTCCGATCTCCTTCATCGTGGATCCGTACTCTCAGTCCCGCAAGGATGCTGTGGACTTCGTCCTCAACACCAACTATGGCACCAAGACTCTCCGTCCGGAGGCATTCGCCATCGGTCAGGTCGCAGTGTCCGAATAGCTCTTTGAATGTAGTGTTTTAGAATTGGTTAGCCATGGCAGAATTGAATCTGGCACTCTTGAAGAAGCATGTGAGGGCTGATGACTTCACGGAGGATGACTCCTACCTTGAGCACCTTCTTGAGACCGCGAAGGAGGCCGTCATTAAGGCCACCAACCGGACTGAGAAAGAGCTCAAGGGCGAAGGCTCCGAGCTCCCCAACATGCTCAAGCAGGCCATTCTGATGCTCGCAGCCCATTGGTACAATCAGCGCGAGTCAGTGGCCTCCGCCCAGATGCACGAGGTGCCGGATTCAATGGCTGCTTTGGTGAAACCTTTCCGTAAACTCGTGGAGGATCCCGCAGAATGATTGCAGGAAGGATGACTGAAAGGGTGGTGCTCCTGGAGCCCACTGTCACCCGCGACAAGTTTGGCTCGGAGGTCACTACCTATGATGACTTCCGGACCGTGCATGCCGAGGTGCAGTGGAAGTCCGGAGGGACCAACCTTCAGGTGTCCGAACTGTTTCCCGATGGCCACATCGAGGTCATCATCCGGGATGCTCACCCTGTGGAGGCCAAGTGGCGTATTCGCTATAACGGTGAGCTGTATCATGTGGGGGCTGTCGCACCGAATCGTGTGAAGGGCCTCAAGAGGCTCATCTGCGACAAAGTGAATGACTGATGGCCCGCAACACCCGCTCCTTTGAGTATGACGATGAGGCTCTGCGGAAGCTCTTCGCAGAGATGGACTCGGCCCACCGGACCAAGGCCCTTCGGGGTGCATTCCGGACACAGGCCAACCTCTTCCGGAAGGATGCCATCAACAACCTTCGGGCAGAGCTCAATTCCAATGCCGACCTTGAGAAAGGCTTCCGGACAATCGTCTACAAGAAGACCCTGGGCTTTCGTGTGACGGTGGGTACCGTCAACCGCAAGACCAAGAGCGGGAAGCGCATCACGAAGGGATTCCACACCAACCGCTACGGGCAAGAGAAGCCCGTCCTGATCTGGGCTGAGGATGGTACACAGCCTCGCCGGGAGAAGGGTCAGCGAGTGGGCCACATGACACGGAGAGGATTCCGGAAGAGATATGCTCACAATGGTGCTTACCATGGCCGTATGAGACGATATGCCTTCATGGTCAAGGCTCGCACCCAATCTGCCGGGACAATCACTGAAAACCTACAACAATCGCTCATAAAGTACACCGTAAAAGTTGCAAAGAAGTATGGCTGCAAAGTCTGACATGACATCCCTGAGCTCTGGGCTCCTGATCAACGAACTCCTCTCCAACGATGAGGGGGTCATGGGTGTGGCCAATCAGGTTTTTCCCATCGTCAGCGAGCCGGGTGCAAAGCTGCCTTACATCTGCTATCGTAGGGGGAGCAATGAGGACCGGGCTGTGAAGACCCTTGCCGGGGCCGACACCGCCGTCATCGAGGTCCTCTGCTATGCCGACAACTACGCCCACAGTGTCCGGATGGCCGAGGCTGTCCGGAAGGCCATGGACGGTGTCAGCTACCGCTACGAAGATGATGGAGGGCAGTCCCTTGTGGCCCGGTCCATTCAGATGACCGATGCCGAAGAAGGGTGGAATGACGATGCTTACATGCAGTCTCTTGTGTTTACCGTCAAGATTAACAACTCGTAAAATAGTACAACTATGCCTGGAACAACTAAATCCGGATATTGTAACGGCAGTGACATGCTGCTGTACATCGGTGGCAAGGCCGTAGGTCATTGCACCACCCACACCACCACCCTGAACTCCGAGACCAAGGACCGTGCCGTGAAGCCCGTGGCTTCTGCCGGTATCTCTGCCGGTCTGTGGAAGGGCAAGGGTGTGACAGGTCTCTCTGTCAGCATCTCTGCTGAGGGCCTTGTCTTCTACAATGAGACCGAGAACGGCTACAAGGAAGCCCTCGCTCAGTGGAAGGCAGGCAAGTCCGTAGCCGTCAAGTGCATGGAGCGCGAGAATTCCGACACTCCTTATCTCTCCGGCAACTTCGTGATCGCCTCCCTGGAGCGCACCGATCCTGCTCAGGACGATGCCACTTACTCCATCACCCTGGAGAATGACGGTGAGGTCGACATTGACGAGACTGCCATCACCGAGACCGCACTGTAGCTCCTTAATCCACTGACTTATGCCCAAAGCAAAGACAGTAACCGTGACTATTGGCGAAGCATCGTATCCGTGCCGTATGAGCATGGGAGCGATGCTCCGCTTTAAGCGCGAGACAGGCAAAGAGGTCTCAGAGATCAAGGAAGGCAGCATCTCTGACATGGCGGTGCTCCTGTATTGCTGCGTGGCTTCGGCCTGCAATGCAGAGCACAAACCTTTCAACCTTTCCCTTGAGGACTTTTGTGATGGCATATCCTCCGAAGATATGACCACCATGTCCGCAGCAATCCAGGGAGGGGACGAAGGCGATGCAGAGCAGGACGGGGAAGGAAAAAAAAAGTGACCCCGATTGAGGACCTCCTCGGTGTGGCCATTGGCTGCATCGGGATGTCCTTCGAAGATTTCGAGGCAGTGACTCCGGATGAATTCCGGGCCATCCACCGGCTCTACATGCAGCGCGAAGAATCGAGACTGCACGATGAATGGGAGCGAATCAGAACTCACGCCACCATCATTGTGCAGTCTTTCAGTAAGAAGAAGCTTGAGGCAAAGAAGATCCTTCACTTCCCTTGGGACGGCAAGGCAGAGAAGTCCGAGCACCGGGCAACGGCAACCCGGAGCAACAAATCACGATTTGAAGAACTCATTGCAAAACTGAAATAATGGCAGGCAATTCTACTATATCAATCACCTTCAAGATCAACGGTGAGGACAAGACCTTCCAGGTACTATCGAAGGATGCTGATGGCCTGAGGAAAGTGATGCAGTCCACCCTTGTGGAATCGGACAAGCTCAAGACTTCCCTCATCAATTGGTCTGCATCCGTCCAGGCGATTCAGGCCACCTCTCAGGCCATTGCCGGGCTCAACAATGCCTTCCAATCTGTCATTGCCCAGGGAGCCTCTTTTGGCAAGGCCATGCGGGAGGTGAACACTCTTGCCGGTAAGAGCGGGAAGGAATTCGATGCCATGAAGGATCAGGTGGCTGATCTCTCAAAGACCATCCCTCTCGCTCGTGAGGAGCTCGCCCATGGGCTCTATCAGGTCATCTCCAACGGTGTGCCGGAGGACAATTGGATTTCCTTCCTTGAGAAGTCTGCCAAGGCTGCGGTGGGTGGTCTGTCCGACCTGGGCGAGACCGTCACTGTGACCTCTACCCTCATCAAGAACTACGGCCTATCGTGGGAGCAGGCCGGTGCCATACAGGACAAGATTCAGCTCACCGCGAAGTATGGCGTGACCACTTTCGAGCAGCTCGCTCAGGCCCTTCCTTCCGTGGCCGGATCTGCAGCGCAGCTCGGAGTCACCATGGATGAGCTCATGGCGGTCTTCGCCACGACCACCGGTGTGACCGGAAACACTGCTGAGGTGTCTACTCAGCTCGGAGCCGTCCTCAAGGCTCTCATCGCCCCGTCCACTGAAGCAGCTAAGGCTGCGGAGGCAATGGGCATCAAGTTCGATGCAGCAGCCATCAAGCAGGCCGGTGGCCTGGACAACTTCTTGAAGACCCTCGATGTAAGCATCAAGGAATATGCTGCAAAGACCGGGGAGCTATCGGAGACCATCTACGGCAATCTCTTCGGATCTGCCCGTGCTCTCCGCATCCTGACCTCCCTCACCGGGGAGCAGGCAGAGAAGTTCACCCAGAACATTCAGGTGATGACCGATTCTGCCGGCACTATTGACGGAGCCTTCGAGGAGATGACCAAGACAGGGGAGGCACATGCCCAGATGCTCAAGAATCAGCTTGCAGCATTCTCCGACTTTGCTGCCAAGATTGCCGGTGGAGCTGCTCCCTATGTTTCCCTCGCAGCCAACATGACGATGGTGGTGGCCAACGGTGCCACGATGGTCAAGTCCTTCAAGGCTGCGGGCACTGCGGTGGTGTCTTTCAACAAGAAGCTGATGCTCTCTGTGGCCGACCATGTGGCCAATGCTGCTGCCACCGGCCATGATACGGCGATGCTCCGTCTCTACCGCACCACGACCAATAGTGCGACAAGGGCCACAATCGCCCTCAGAATGGCGATGCAGGCTCTCTTGGTAGCTACGGGTGTCGGCATTGCAATCGTGGCTCTGACGGCCATAATTTCGGCCCTCGCAGGCAAGTCCGAGGATGCTTCCGAATCCGTGGAGGGTCTGGACGATGCTACGGATGCCTACAAGGAGGCAGCAGCCCAAGCGAAGGTCAGCATGGACAAGGAGATCCGGAGCCTCAAGGAGCTCATGGATTCCAATCAGGACACCACGGTGGCGGTGGCCAAACTCAATGAGCAGTATGGGGAGATCTTCGGCACCCACAAGACTGCTGCCGATTGGTATGACACCCTCACTCAGAAGTCGCAGATCTATGTGAAGCAGCTCGGCTATGAGGCCCAGGCCCGCAAGCTCGCCGAGACCATCGCGGAGAAGGAGATTCAGAAGCAGATGAATGCGGAGGCCATGGCTGACATGAGGTCCAAGGGTGAGGACAAGACTATGTCCTACGGGGCTGTTGGTGGTGGCAATTCCGGATATGTTCAGACGGTGGCTCTTGGTGAGGTGGAAACCTCCGGCTACAAGGAATTGAGGGAGGCCAATGAGAAACTCGATGCGGAGCTCTCGGAACTCTACGGGAAGGTTGACATCGCCAACAACAAGATCCAGGAATTCTCCAAGCAGCTCAAGACATCCGGAGACTCCACGGCTCCTGTCGTGACGAAGCTCAATGTCACCGGCATGACTTACAACGAGATTTCCGATGCCATTGACCGGAATGAGAAAGCACTCAAGGCCCTGAAGCCCACTCAGGAGACAGAGCGGAAGCAGCTTGTGGCCCAGAATGCGGAGCTCAACGCCCGGAAGAAATATCTGGACAAGATCTATGGCCTTGAGAAGTCCACCGGCAAGAAGAAGGTGGCTGTGGCCGACCCCAAGACCTATGAGGAGCTGTCCAACAACATCGAGATATACAAGAAGAAACTGACCGGGGAGAACACTGAGGAGCAAAGGCAGATCCGGGAGAAGATTGCTGGATGGGAGGCCACGAAGGAGGCCATCGGCCTTGTGCTCAAAGAGGCTGAAAGACCTCTCTCCCTCAAGTCCCTGGAAGACATCGACAAGGAGCTCAACTATCAGAGGGCCCGCCGTCAGGTGGTCACTGCTGAGAACATCGCAGGTGTCGATGCCGAGATCAAGAAGCTTGAGGATCTGAAGGCTGCGATGGAACTGAAGGCCCATGTGCCGGTGCCCATCGAAAGCATCACCACCTACAAGCAGCTCAACACGGAGCTTGCCTACTACAACTCCCTGATGGAGACGGCCACCGATACGGAGCGGACTTCCATCCAAGCCCAGATCAATGCCCTGACCGAACTCAAGAAGAAGTGGGACAATGTCCTTGCCGAGCTCAAGAAGCCCGGTGAGATTTCCACCCTCAACACCATCGAGGATCTGGACGAGGCTGTCACCTACTATCAGGCATTGCAGAAGCGGGCCTCCGGTGAGGAGATATACAACATCCAGAAGGTCATTGCTGCCCTTGAGAAGAAGCGGGATGCCATGACCCGTGGCTCCCGGATCACCGGCATGCAGACGGAGGTCTCCGACATCTCCGGCATGTCCGGGAAGCAGATGAGGGTGGAGGTCAAGGCCATCGGCTTTGAAGGTCTGAAGTCCCGCATCAAGGAGCTTCAGGCGATGCTCAATGACTTCGACCATCCGGTCACTGCCAATCAGCGCAAGGACATCGAGGCTCTCATCGGGGTCTATTCGAAGTGGCAGAGGCAGATGGCCAACTCCTTCGACACCGTCAAGGACGGATGGGGGGCCATCAAGAACATGAACAGCACCGTCCTTTCCCTGACGGAGACTCTCCAGGGGGACGGCTCTGCATGGGAGAAGCTCTCCGCCGTGGTGGATGGATTCATCACCCTGTACGAATCTCTTCGGGCCATCATCGGCATCATTGAGATGTTCACCACTGCGACCCAGGCTCACACGGCAGCGAAGGCTGCGGAGTCTGCTGCGGTCACTGCGGAAGCGCAGGCTGAGGTGGCTGCGGGTGCCCAGAAGATTGCATCCAACACTGCGGTCACGGCATCCCAATTCGGCCTCGCTACGGCTAACACCGCAGCAGCAGGATCCGGCGCAGCTTCCGCTATGGCGAGCATTCCCTATGTCGGACCAATCCTCGCCATCGCAGCTCTCGCATCCGTGATTGCAGCTATCATGTCCATCCCGAAGTTTGCCTCCGGCGGTATTGCCTACGGGCCGACTCTCGGTCTCTTCGGTGAGTATGCCGGAGCATCCAACAATCCTGAGGTGGTGGCACCACTTGACAAATTGCAGGGTATTATAGGGAGCGATGACTCGCCCAAGGTGGTCCGATTCAAAATAAAGGGCCGTTACTTGGAGGGCATCCTCGAAGATGAACAAAACAGGACAAGACGATGAGCATGACTGTCAGATACGCCGGTGACTTCCTTTCCAGGAAAGGGGCCCATTGGCGGTGTGAGATCCTCCAGGAGTCCGATGTGGTCCTTCCTGTCGGGGAGCTCACATTCCCTGCGGACGAGCCCCTTCTCATCGAGTATGAGGAGACATCCTTGGAGGTGCCCATCTGCCCCTCCAAGGCCACTCTGACGATTGAGTCTCCTGGGGACAGGACCTATGCAGACCTCTACACCATCAAGCCCGGACAGATCCGGCTCGATGTCTACAGGTATGTCAAGAGCGGGAACACGGAGCAGAAGAATCTCTATTGGTCAGGATGCCTGGACCCCGAATTCTATGAGGAGCCCTATGACCGTGGGGCCAACTACGATGTGCAGCTTACCTTCTCGGACTTCGGCATCCTGAAGCGCATCCCTTACGACCTCTCCGGACAGAATTCCCTCCTGTGGATCCTGTCATCCGCTCTGCAAAGGAGCAACATCGCAAGCCAAGGCATCGGGCAGAATTACATCTCCTCGGTGGTCAACAATACCACCTCCATCCTCGGTCAGATCCAGGTGGCCTCAGAGAACTTCTTTGACGAGGATGGCGTGGCCTTCGACTACTACAAGGTGCTCGAAGGAATCTTGCAGCCTCTTGCCCTCCGCATGGTCCAGGTCTACGGTGGTGTAGAGGTCTATGACCTCAACGGTGTCCGAAACAAAACCACCCGCCGGAAGATTGAGTGGGATGGCGTGGGTCAGCAGATGAGTGTGGGCTCCGTGTACAACAACATCAAGATCACCTTCTCCCCCTACAGCTCCGCAGAGCTGCTATCCGGAGAGCTGACCTACGAGGATGTATTCGGCCCGGAGTGGACCAATCTCACGGACACCGGCTACACTTATACCAAGTACAACGGTGGCACACCCCCTGCCGGCATGACGGTGCCGGAGTGCTACTCGTTTTATATTGACTACGATGAGTCTCACCGGCAGAATAATCAGTGGGACTACAATCTCATATCCTTCACCATATTTTTGGCCTCGGCCTATGCCAACCCGCCGAAGTGCAAGGGATTGGTTGCAATCGGGAATAGCAATCGCTACTTCAAGATCTTCCCGAATCTGGGGGGCCAAGAGACTGAGGGAGTCATGTCCGGCTTCTCCTGCGGGCATCTTGGATGGGACAGGCAGACTCCGACCCAGAAGGGCATGAGCCCTCTTGTCCACAATCAGAGCTTGTGCATGAGGACCAATAAGGCATATCTGCCGGCCCTCAGCGCGAGCGATGCTGCCAACAACTACATCCGCATTCGGCAGGAGATTCTTGTGGATCCCCGATACAATCCCTTTGAGGAAGCAAGCGAAGGCAACGAGCAGGGCAACTATGACACCTTCAAGAGCTACGCCTCTCACGCCTTTGTGCCGGTGGCCATCACCCTGTACAATCAGAATGGCACGGCCCTCTACCACTACACCAACAAGACTCTCACCCAGAAGGGCCATCCGGATGACTCCGTCAGGAACACCCTCGGCTCCTGGGCTTCCGGCGCAGCTTCCTTTGGGGATGCTTGGCTTGCCTACTACAATGCGGATGACCTCCTGATGGACACCGGCCTCGGTGGATGGTCTCCCAATCATCACAACTTCGGGAAGCCATGGACAACCGGCAAGAAGGAGAAGAAGAGGGTGTGGCATTATGAGGACAGTGGAGGCACCACCCGTGACTTCTATCAGTTCGACTCCATGAAGAAGATTCCGGATGGCCAATACATCCCTTATCCTCCTACCGGGGGCTACTTGGAGATTGTGGTCTACAATGGAGTGTACATTTTGGATGACACGGAGCGATTCACCACCGACTACGCCAATACTCTCTACGCCGACAAATACCGCAAGCTCCGGTGGGTGCTCTACAAGGCTCCGGAGGTCTCCGTGGTCAAGCGCACCCTTACTTTCGACAAGGCAGAGGTGGATGACATCGAGTATTCCGGAGTGATCAATGTGAATGCCAAGGAAGACCTTGAGATTGATACCATCTGCGGGACCACACCGGATGTTTGTCCAACGGCCAAAGGATCCTATCTGAAGACCTCAGACGGACTTCAGCTCAAGCAAATCACAAGGGCAGGCAAGACTGACTGCCCTGAGCATCTTCTCATCGGCACTCTTTACTCACAGTTCTCTGACCGCAGGACTTCCCTTTCCGGAGAGGTGGCCATGGATGTCGGGCTGCTTGCTACCTACTACGATGAGGCCCAGGAAGAGGGAGTGATTTTCCTCAAAGTCGGGGAAGAACAGAATCCAATTGAAGACATGACGGAGGCCACATTCTTGGAAATCCGTCCTGACGAATACACAGGAGTATAGCATGGCAGACAAGACATACATAAAAGGCACGGTCCACCGGACAGCCCGGCCCCGCTCGGAGAGACTTCGCAGGCTTGGCCAAGCTGCTCCCGGCTTGACAAGCACCGTGGTGGTGAACAACACCGGCGGAGGAAGTGGCAGTGGCACGGGTGACGGACACATCCACAACAATCTTCTTGCTCTCAATCAAATCAGCACCGACTCGGAAGGCTATCTCTACCTCAACATCCCCATCGAGGATGAGGAGAGCGGGGAGGTGGTGTATGTTGATGTGAAGGTCCGCTCCGGCCATGCTGACTTGGCCTATGACCTGGACCCGGATTCGCCGGTCAACAATCGCTTCCTGTCGAAGCTCGTGGATGACATCGCAGCCGGTCACATCACCTTCGAGCAGGGTCTCACGGCTCTTGCCAAAGCCTACTTCAATGCAGGGATGGAGGCCCAGGGTCTCGCCCTCCTGAGAGGTGGGGTGCAGGTCGGCAACTACATCCAGGGTCTTTGGTCCGGGACGGGAGCTGCCATTGATGCCAATGGCAATGCCGAGGTCGAATCCCTCAAGGTCCGCTCCTTCCTGGAAGTGATGGAGCTCATCATCAATCGGCTCTCCGCCATTGAGGGAGACCAACTGCTCACCGAGGCCGACACCATCGAGAGTGTTGAGGACCTGGGTGACGGCACATACAGGCTCCACCTTCAAACCAAGTGGGACGGCTACTTCACGGCCCAGGCTGTGGGCAATGTCCTGAAGGGCATCCTCAACACCTTGACTGATGGCCACGGTGAGACTTCCTATGGCTCTGGCCAATATTACACGGCATGGATGCGTGTCCTTTCCGTGAACACGGCCAACAATACCATCGAGGTCATTCCTTATCCGGATGAGCAGGTGCCCTCCGGGAAGAACTATCTGCCCGCAGCCATGATGAAGGTGGCCCGGTGGGGCAATGCCACCGATACCACCCGGCAGTCCTGCCTTTACCTTTCCACCACGGAGGGCCGGATTGTCAAGCTCGCTCATGTCACCAAGCCAATCATTGACCAAAGCAACTACGGCTTTGTCATCGGCGAGATGCCTGACTTCATCAAGAACTCCGGCCTTCCCATACAGGAGGGTGCGGACTACGCCTACTTCAAGGGAGTGGTCGTGCAGGATCTTCTCCGCATGGACTATCAGGGAAACCCCATCGTCACCTATGTTGACCGGGGCACCTGGACGGCCAATCCCACCGAGCCCTATCACTGTGCCCATCTGAACTCCGTCACCGGTGTCTACGAGACCTCGGATGTATGGTACCTTGGATGCAAATGGCGGTGTTTAATAGAAGGGGCTACCGGTACGCCAAGATGGAACTCAACGCAGTGGGCAATGGTGGAGGGCAATCCGGACTTCACCATCGACATTGAATCGAGCCGGGGAGACTCCTTCGATTTTGACAGCTTCGGCACGGTCCTGTCGGTCACGGGAAGGATCCACAATCAAGATGTGACCTCGGACATCCGTGATGCTGATGTGCAGTGGACAAGGTATTCAGAGGATGCGCAGGGGAATCCCCGCACCACATCTGACAATGTGTGGGCAGCTCGCCGGGCAGGATCCGGCAAGACTCTACAGCTCACTCAGGAGGACATCGACTTCGATGGCTCCGAACTGCCAAAAGTCCTTCGCTTCATCGCCACGGCCACTCTGAGAGACGGGATGTCGGCGCAGGTCGCTTATGAATACAGCTAAGAGATATGAGAACAAAGAGATTTGACTTCAATTTCAAGCCCCTCCGCATCATCACTTCCTTTGGTGTGGAAGGCTCCGTCCCCGGCAAGCAGGTCTATGACGGGAATTCGGACGGCTACATCCCGGACTTCTCCCTGACGGCTATGAAGCTCCGGCTCTCCGTCTCCCGGCAGGACAAGGACGAAGTCCTCCCTCACGGGGAGATCAACAACGCCCTGACCAATGTCACCTTCACCGAGATCCTGGACGGTGTATCCACCCGAATCACGAGCTCTACGGCAGGCTACAGCATCACGACCTCCGGCAACGATGCGGGCACCATCCTCGTGGAGAAGAATGTGGCTCCGCTCCACCCCATCACAATCAAGGTGGAAGCTGACTATCTGGACACCCGTCTGCAACAGGTCCATCATATCACCGAGACTTTTCTCATCCTGTGTGACAATGCCACTGAGGTCGTGCCCCAGGTGGAGGTGGACATCGCAGACCAATCGGTCTGGAATCCTTTCGAGGACCCGGATTCAGTGACCATCACGGCAGCTCTCCGTGTGGGCAAGAGTCTTGTGGCCTATGACAGCCACCTCCGCTTCGTGTGGCAGAAGCTTCGCTCTGACGGCACCTTCACTGCGGTAGGCTCTGATGCCACCGAGGACTATGACATGGAGGTCAGCTCCGACTCCTGCGCCAAGAGCCTCACCGTCAACCGCAGGCTCATGGGAAGCGAGACCGAGATCCGGTGCATCGCCCTGTACGACAAGTCCGGCTCTGCCTCAAGCATGTCGGTGGCAGCTACCTCCCCGATGAAGGCCCTCGCCATCGTCCGGAGGATCCCGGACTTCGAGGATGACTTCACCGGTGTGCCTCTCAACATTCCTCCGGGCTCCCTGTACCTTCACCCCACTGCGGTCATCCGTGATACCAAGGGAATCATTTCGAATCCGGAGCGGGAGCTGCACCTCATCTGGAAAGCAGCCACGAATCTTGCCTCCGGCTCTCTCACCTATACCCAGGTTGGCCACGGTGAAGCTCCTGTCCTTCCGACCTCCAAGATTGTCAATGAGCACGGGATGGTCCTCGGCCTCGATGTCCAGGATGCCGGTGCCATTGGAGCCCTGGAAGACTCGGACGGTTATCTCATCGAAGACTCTGACGGGTCTCTCATTCTTGTCCAATAACTATCAAAACACAATACCATGGTAAGATACATCAAAGCCAATCCCAAGGTGGTGGAATTCCTCCGCCTGAAGGATTCCAGGAATCAACTGAAGGACGGCAACTACATCCTGTGGCAGTCCGACATCCTGGAATTCGGACCACTGACTCAGCTCACCGAGGTCCTCACCCAGATCGGTGGCATTGCTCTGACTTCCCACGAAGCCCGTGAGGAGCAGGACGGCTCTGTGCTTCGTCCTCTGCCTACGGCTACGGACCCCCGCTTCGTGGTGGAGACCGCCCAGAATTCGCCGGAGAGCGAAGATAATTCCGAAGGGGTAGAGACGGAAGCCCCGACCTCTGAAACTCCCGCAGAAGGCCCGGATGAGGCCCCTGCCGGGGAATCTGACGAAAACCCTGAAAAGTCTGAGGAGGAATAGTCATGAGTGTCGCATCAGCATCCCGCACAATCAAGTTCATCTCCAAGGCCGGGACCTACTCCGCCATCATCAGCTCTCCCTCCGGAGACCTCTATCAGATGTGGGAAGGCTCGACCTCCGATGTGACCAACATCTTCCCGAACTTCGTCAACACAAAGCCGGTCCTCTACTTCGTGTGCATGTCCTCCCGGACTGCGGAAGGCATCTGCACCCCTGACAGTATCGACTTTTATGTGGGCTCCACCAAGCTCACCTGGAGCGGTGACACCTCCACCAACAACTTTGGTGGCGAGACCGGCCACTTCAAGAAGATCTCCCCGTCCGGGAGTCAGCTCTACTACGGCATCCAGATTGTGAAGAATCTCGTGGTGCCCTTCGGCTTCGCCCCTGTGACCATCCGCATGGTGGCCCATATCAGTTACGGCACCCAGAGCGATGAGATTGAGGCTTCCTACAGCATTCCCATCTCTCAGTCCACGGGCTCGGCCTACAAGGTCACAATCGGTGCCGGTGACACCAAGAACTTCGTCATCACAGAGAAGGGTGGCTCCTGCATCCTGAAGGCCCTTGCCTACCTCAGTGGCAATGCCCTGAGCTCCGGGCTGTCCTATGTGTGGGAGAAGCTCACATCATCTGGATGGACCACCTTGGCCACGACCACCCAAACTCTTACGGTCTCGGACACCGACATTGACACCTTCGGGCAGTTCAGGGTGACTGTCTCACAAAATGGTACAGAAATCGGGAAGGACATCCAGGGAGTCATGGATGCCTCCGACCCTTACGATGTCGACCCTTGTCCGGATCCTGAGGATGAGACCATCCATGAGGACACCACCGGCAACGGCTCCATCACCTACACCCCGAAGGTGGTGAAGAGAGGCACGACCACCCAGGCCCTGTCCTGTCTGTTCACCTTCGTGGTGAAGGATGTCAATGGTGTGTACCTCAATCCGGCTTCGGAGCGCACCACTCCGGCAGCATCCTGCACCGTCACGAGGGCTCAGTGTCTTGCCGGTGGCGGAGACATCAGCATTGACATTTTTGCTGTAGAATAGCCATGGTGATGTGCACTCGCAACATCCGCTTCTTGCGGAAAGGTGATAAGGGGGACAAGGGAGACCGTGGCCGTCTCCCCGTCCCTTATGGTGAATATGTGGCCGGGACTGCCTATACAGCCACCGACCTCATTGCGCCCTATGTACTTTGTGAGGGCCAATACTATGTGATGAACAAGACCACCACTTGGCAGCAGTCTTCCAGGACTCCCAAGCAAGATTATGCTCAGTATGGGAGCAATGCCACTTGGATCCTGCTTGAGAAGTACAAAGCCATTTTCGTGGAGCTGCTCATGGCTAATCTTGGGCTAATAGGTAAGGCTGTCTTTTATCAGCAATACATGTTCTCACAGTATGGGAAGATAGGAAGTACAGAGGTGTCTACTGAGGGTAGCTATGCCGTCCCTGTAGATGCTGGTGGAAATTTCGAGCCGAACTTCATCGTCAACTTCCTCACGGGAGAGATGAGGTGCAACAGAGGGGAGTTTGCCGGGGGACTTCGAATCCCCTTCAAAGCTCTGTCGCAGGCCGGACTGAATTACATGTATAGGGAAACAACAAGCAAGCCGGGAACAGGTGGCGATTTTTATTACTACCACTACCAATTGCTCGCTACTTCCGCCCGGTATGTCGATTTGAGTGAGCATATAGTTTACTACGACCAATGCATTGTGCTTCACATCCCGAATGCTGCATCCCTTGACGGATGTCGCTTCGCCTTCTCATTCCCTTACCGCCCCATGGGGTATGACCTGGGAGGAGCTCTGAACATCTCTGTGGCTACGGGAGGACAAATCTACAGCCCTGCGATACAATTAGAGCAAGACTACGCTAAAGAATGGCCCAATGTCACCTATCGTAGAATCAGCAACGGGGGGCTTGTTGAGATTGTCATCCAGATAAAAGACGGCCATCCTCTTGTGCATATCACCTCCGGCGATGTGCCAGATCTTTACGGAAAGAACTACGCCCCGTGGTCGCAATAACAACCTTTAACATCATAATTTATGGCAAAGCAAACAAAGAAATCAACAGCCTTCCCTGCGGTCACCACGATCAACGGGGAGTCAGTGATCCTTTCCGATGGCAATGGCCTGTGGAAGAAGATCACTCTCGCAAACCTCAAGACCGCCCTCGGCATTGGTAACATCAATGCGATGTACTCCGGGGTGTTTATTATGTGCCACCGCAAAAGCGACAACTATCCAATAGCCTACAGGCCGGAAGATTGGACTGCCCAACAGAATGCGGGAGAGATTGCAGACGGTGTCCTTCTCGTGGAGGGGGACAAGAGACTCGTCATTGCTCCGACAGAAGGAGACTCCGCCGGAATGTATTGGAGCTCATCCAACGCAGCCGGTGGTGCCTACACAACTTCTGACCGTGTTCTCGCATCTCAAGACTTCGCAGGCAAGGCCAACACCGCAGCCATCCTCAGCCATTTTCCTTCGGATGGCGAGAGCTATGCTCCTAAATTCTGCGCCACCTATAGCAGGACCAACGCCAACGGCTATGGCCTGACCGCAGGAAAGTGGTGGCTCCCGTCTCTGGGTGAGCTCTTCCTCATGTGGGCAAATTTCCACAAAATCAACTATGCACTCTCGCTAATCACCGGTGCCGTGCAGCTTCCCGCAGCATACCATTGGAGCTCCACCGAGTACTCCGCCAGCTATGCGTGGCTTCTGAACTTCTACTATGGTCTTCAGAGCAGCAGCGGCAAGTCCACATTCAGGGGTCGGGTGCGCCCGGTTTCAGCATTCATCGCTTAGTGCTTAGTATTTAGTTATTAGTCTTTAGTGAAGGCGGAAGCCTTCACAGCCTGTTGCTCACGAGAGAATGGAGAAGAAGATCACAGTCGCTTCGGACACCAAGGTGTACCTGTCTACGGTCAAGCTCCTGGACGAGATTCTGGACATCATCCCGAACTTGCCCAGGGACTACAAGTACACAGTGGGTGCTCAGATGCAGAATCTTACCATTGGGTGTCTCCTCACTATCCAAAGGGCATTCATGTTCAAATACGATAGGGAGGACCATTTGAAGGAATTCCTCGGTGACTTCGATGTTCTCCGAACTCTCGTGAGAAAGGCAGGCGAAAGACAATGGATCAGCCGGAAGAGGCACACCACAATTGCAGAATTGATGTCTGACATTGGAAAGCAAGTCACAGCTTGGAAGAATCACCCATCGCAGGGTGAGGGCCGGAATCCGGGAGGCCAAGGCTGACCGGAGTGAGCGAACTTCCAAATGAATGGGCCTCCTACTCGCATTGAGTAAAGACCAAGACAAGGAGGCAGACGGTACCGAGAACTCCGCCAACAATGCGTGGAATCTGAACTTCAACAATGGTAATCAGAACAACAACAACAAGTCCACAAACAGGAATCGGGTGCGCCCGGTTTCAGCACTAATCTGGAAGCAATGGTCACGGGTGAAGACATATTCGAAGCCTACTTCGATTGCCGGCATCGGAAGCGCGGGAAGCGGTCCTCCATCATATACGAGATGAACTATGAGGACAGGCTCATCGAGCTTCGGGATGCCATCAATGCCCGGACCTACAAGCCAAGTACATCAATCTGTTTTGTCGTGACGAGGCCCAGGTACAGGGAAGTGTTCGCTGCTGACTTCTGTGACCGGATAGTTCACCACTACATCGCCCTGCGCCTGGAGCCTCTTTTTGAGAGTGTCTTCAACGACCGCACCTTCAACTGCCGGAAAGGGAAGGGGCAGCTCTATGGTATCGAGCAGCTAAAGGCCGACATCTGGAATTGCTCCGAAGGCTACACCAAGGACTGTTGGATTGCCAAGCTCGACCTGCAGGGCTTCTTCATGTCAATCGACAAGGCGATGCTTGCCGGGATGCTCGATGAATTCATCCTGGACAAATACAAGGGAGAGGACATCGAGGACCTCCGATTCCTGACAAGGACCGTCATTCTTCACCGCCCGGAGCTCGACTGCGAGCGAAGGTCTCCGGCGGAATTCTGGACCCACCTGTCGGCCAACAAGAGCCTCTTCACCAACGGGGTGGGACTTGGGGTGGCCATCGGCAATCTCTTCTCGCAGCTCTTTGCCAATTTCCTTCTGAACAAGCTCGATTGGGCCTTGGAGGAATTCGGCATCAAGTATCATGGGAGGTATGTGGATGACTTCTACATGATCCACGAAGACAAGGACCTTCTTCTCCGGACGGTCCCCAGGATTCGGGAAGTCCTCGCCTCCATGAAGCTGACCCTGCATCCCAAGAAATTCTACTTGCAGCACTACAAGAAGGGAATCTCCTTTACCGGCTCCATCGTCAAGCCCGGCAGGGTCTATGCGGAGGGCCGTGTCCTCAACAACTTCGTGGCTGCTGTCCTGAAACTTAACCGGGCCACTTGCCTTGAGCAGATTTACAAGGGTGTGTCCTCGGTCAATTCCTATCTCGGCCTCCTCAAGCACACCGATGAGTATGCTGCCAAGAGGAGGATCCTTGGGATGCTCCATCACCGTGTCTTTAAGTATTGCTACATCCGTGGCCACTACGAGGTGCTCTGCATCAAAAACCGCTACAAGAAAAGAAACATCATCCGTCAAAAGATTCGAGATGGCACAATCTACGACACTGCACTCTGACCACCTTGACACCTCCTTGGTGGCCTACCTCTCGAAGAAGTATCTCGTGGTGGTATGGGAAGAAGGAGGCGAGATTCACTACAAACTTACACCTCAAAATTCTGAAGACAATGACTGAAAACATCTTTGACGGAGCGACCACGATGCTCATGATTGGGCTCTTTGTGATGCTCGCCGTGCTCATGGCCATGATTGTGGACTTGGGTGCCGGCCTGTACAAAGCGAAGCAGCGCGGAGAAGTCCGCAGATCCGAGGCCCTGCGCCGGACCCTTTCCAAATTCATCTCCTACCATGGAGGGCTGCTCATCGCTACCATGGTGGACCTTCTCATCCACTTCCTTCACCTCTACGCCATCATTGGACTTCCGGTGCTATCATCGGTCCCGGTGGTGACAATCTTGGTTGGCATCTTCCTCCTTGCAGTGGAATTCCTTTCCGTGCGAGAGAAGGCGGATGAGAAGACCAAGAAGAATCAGGCTGAGGCCCTGAGGCTCCTGTCCTCCCTGCTGACGAAGGAAGATCTGAAGGAGCTTGCAATGAAAATCGCCGAAAGGCATAACAATCTGCCTTATGAATCTGAGAGTTGAAAGGCGGTGGCGCAAGGCCACCTACACCATCGGCATCCTGTACATTGACGGTGTCCGATTCTGTGAGACCCTGGAGGACACTGACCGTGGCCTCACTGACGAGATGTCCGTCTCCACCATCAAGACCCGCAAGATCTACGGGGAGACTGCCATCCCCCTTGGCACCTATCCGGTGATGATGAATGTCCGCTCCCCGAAGTATTCCGCAGTCAAGTTCTACAAGGAGCTCTGTGACGGAAAGATGCCCCGTGTCACCGGGGTGAAGGGCTTCGAGGGAATCCTTATCCATCCCGGCAACTCAGCCCTGGACACCCTTGGATGTCTGCTTGTGGGCCGGAACACCGTGGTGGGAGGACTCACCAAGAGCCGGGACACCTTCAAGGCCCTCTACGAGAAGATGTCCGAAGCATTCAAGATAGGGGAGGCCATTTACATCACTTACACATGGTAAAGCGAATCGTCCTCTTCCTGATGGCCGTGCTCATGGTCTCCTGCGGGGTCCTGCGACCTCCCAAGGGCCATGAGTCGAGCCATCGGGATTCCACGGTCATCAACTACCGTGACAGCCTCCGCATCCGGGATTCCCTGAGGATCCGTGACAGCCTTGTCCTTGTGCCTCTCCCCGTGGAGAGCTCGCAGAACATCCTGCCCTCCTTCATTCCTTCCCACCTGGAAACCTCCCTCGCCCAGAGCGATGCATGGGTAGACAGTCTTGGCCTGCACCACACCCTCTCCAACAAGAAGGACTCCCTTGGAGTGCATGTCCCGGTCACTGAGCACATCAAGGAGACCGAGCACACCCAGAGCGAGGAGCTCATCAGCGAGAAGGAGGACCACGAGAAGGACACCGTCTATGTCGAAGTGGAGAAGCCCTGGAAGTGGTATGACCGGGCAGCTCTGTGGCTTGGCCGTGTCTGCTTCTGCGCCTTCATCATATACTTCATCTTCCTATTCTTTCACCGTAAAAAGTAAACAGCCATGAAAGCATTCATCCGAAAGATCTGGGATGCCATTGTGTCCCTGATCAACAAAGTCCCCAAGGACAAGCTCCTGCACTTCATCGCAGGTCTCCTCATCGGTGCCTTCTTCGCTCTCGTCCTCCCGACCTGGGCCGAGTGGTGCTTCATCCCCGTCCTGTTCGCAGGATTCATCAAGGAATTCTTTGACCTCTGGACCACCGGTGAGTGGGATTGGTGGGACTTTGTGGCCACCTTGTCCGGAGGTCTCATCATCTGGATATTCACACTTCTTTAACCTCCTGCTTTGTTACTGCCCCGGCCCCTCCGCAGAGATGCGCAGGGGCTTTTTTGCATGGTGTCTGAGGCAAATTTGCAGCAAAAATGTAAATTTCTTTGAAAAATGTTTGCATAAATCAAAAATTCGCCGTACCTTTGCTCCCGGAAGTTGAAACAAGAACACTTAAAAATACAGACACCATGACACAGAATGAATTTGAGACCCTGACCGGAATGACCGTCACCGCCGAGATCTTCGAAGAGATCCACAACGACTACATGGCCAAGCCCTACGACAAGGAGACCTACTGCAAGATGTATGTTGCCAACGGCAGAATCCTGGAGCATGCTCGCCGGATGGTCAGCAAGATCTACTCCCTGGAGAGGAGCTTCAACGAGTGCCTCGAAAAGAAGAATCAGGTCTGCAACGAACTCACCGCCCTCCGTGAGAAGGCCGAGCGCGACACCGAATCCTACCGCAAGGACATCGTCAATCTCCGCTCCGAAGTTGAGGACATCACTCGGAAGTATGATGAGCTGATGAAGGCCACCCTCCGCAAGAAGATGGATGCCGGGGACTTCGACTTCACCCAGGAAGAGAAGAGTTTCCTCCGCAAGATGATGACTTGGACTGAAGACTAAATGACAACCGGGGGCCTCCGGGCCCCCATAAACACAAAGCACCATGGAAACAAACATCACCAACGCCCAAAGAATTGAGACCTTCACCGAACTTCGTGCCCAGGTCCAGAAAGAAATGGACTACTGCACTCAGCAGATTGAGATGCCCGCTCTTCTTCGCTGCAACTGCATCGTGGCCACTGCCGATGCCGAATATCAAATCACTGTCAACGAAGAGACACACAAGGCCGAAATCCTCATCGGCAACTATCACGAGCCCTGCTTCTTCACAGAGCGAATGGCCAATAAAGTGGCCACCGAGGTGAAAGCCTCCAACGGCCATGGTCCTCTGACTTTTATTGTCTGGGGGTGGAAGTCTTTTTATAAAGCCCGCCGGGAGAATCTTCAGAAGAGCCTGGACCTGTTCAATGAACTCATCGAGAAGTTCTCATGACACTGAACGGAATCACATTGGAGTGGAAGGATCCGAGCGACCTTCCCTCCATGTGCTGCCAATGTCCCTTCTTCTTCAGTGGCAGCACCTATGTCCCCGGAGTGCCTTCGTCACCTTCCGACATGGGCATCTGCAATCTGCGGAACATGAACAAGAAGAGATGGGCAGACTGCCCGCAGGCTTGCCTTCGCCTGTTCAGGAAGGTTTTCAAGTACCCTGAGGATGCTGCCCTTGTGGTAGTCCTCAAAGATGACTAACTTTGCAGCCATGACAGAACAAAAGCACACAGGAAGAGGAGGCTCCCGCCCTGGGGCCGGAAGGCCCCCCGTGGAGGACAAGAAGCTCACCATCGCCTTCCGGATCTCCCCGGAGACTAAGGCCCTGTACGACCGGGCACGGGAGGCAGGCTTCGATGTCCAGAGGGAGATTGAAGGATTCGTCCGGGAATACTGCCTGGAGGTATTGAAAGAGGGAGACCAATGACGGCCTCCCTTCTTCATGCCCAGATGCAGTCAATGACCTTCCGGTTTGCTTCGTCCACCTTGGCCATGTCCCGCTTGATATAGATGGCCGTGGTCTTGTGGCCTGCTGTTGCATGGCCCATTCCGAGAGTGATGGTCGGGTCGGAGATGTCGAGCTCTGCTGCGATGGTGGCCCAGGTGTGCCGGGCCCAATTGGAAGAAAGGTCCTTCTCAATCAGATGTCCGCTCTCATCGGACATCTTCTTCAGGCAGTCATTCAGGTGGTGATTGTAGTCCTTATATGATTTGTAACGGTCGAAGGGGGAAAGAAGGTGCTGCTTTCCGGGAAGCCTCCGGATGATCTCCTCCATCTCCGGCTCCAACTTCACCGAGAAGAGACGGCCCGTCTTGCTGCGCCTGTACTCGATGCGCCCTCCGGAGATGCTCTCCTTGGTCAGCTTGGACAGGTCCCCGATGTTGATGCCCCGCAGGTACAGCAGCATCATGAAAATGTCCCGGTGCTCCGCCATGTAGCCGGTGAGAGGAAGGCTCCTCAGGGCACGGACCTTCTCAATGGGCAGGGCCTTCTTCCGGGTCTCTTCGGTCTTGATGTGGTATTTGCGGAAGGGATAGAAGGTGGTGAGCTCTTCGTCCAGGGCGAAGTTGCAAATGTGCCGGAGATTCCTCATGTGGATGGCCTTGGAGTTGACCTTCCCGCCGATGGAATTCTGGAAGTCGTGGAGCCATGCCTTGGACATGTCTTCGATGTAGAAGGAGTCCGGGGTGGGGATGAAAGCTTCGAGCTTGGAGATGGTCAGATCGTACAGTTGCCGGGTGCTCTCCGCATCCTTCGTCTGACGGCACATCCGGGCGATCTGGAGAAGGTTTGGCTTCGGGGTGGACTCTTCCTCCATCGCATCCGGGTCGAGGGCTGTGAGGGCCTTTTTTAGCTGCTCCCCGGTCATCTTGGAAAACCGTCCGGACTCCCGGAGATTGAGCACTCTGTTGGACACCCGGACGAGCGCGGAGGACAGGACATCATTGAGCCTCTTGGCCCTGGGCCCGATGACCGCCCGCTCCTTGGGATCCCATTCATCCGTGGTGACGGAGACATCGGTGGCGAGATAGAGATTGGTGCCGTAGCTGACGGCAATCTTGACAGGATAGGTCTTATCCTTCAGTGCCCGGCGCGTGTCGAGCTTCAGAAAACACTTTGACATTGTTGAGGACATGTTGCCTGATTTGCTGAAGATTTGCTGATAAATGCTCCCAAGTGTACCAATACGCACCCAAATGTACCAACCCCCGAAGGAGGACACCGGCAAGAAAAAGAGGAGCACAGGTGGCCTTGTTGCAGGACCTCATGCTCCTCTAAATCCTTGATGGTGTGGGTGATGGCAGATTCGAACTGTCGACCCCCTCCTTGTAAGGGAGGTGCTCTAAACCAACTGAGCTAATCACCCTTGTCCCATGCTTGTAAGGTATATGAGGAGTTTTGCAAACCTCATCTAATCAGATAGTTGTGGAATAAGTATTCATATTTGCTGAAAATTTGCTGATTTAATCGAGCAGTCCGTCCCCGTTTCGGTCCAAGGGCGCATCGTCCTGCCTGAATTCCAAGGAGCCTGGAAGGTCAATCCCTCCGGGCTCCTTTCGTATGGTGCCGGTGAACGCCTTCGGATTCGAGAAGGAGCAGTCCATCTCGAAGTCATGAGCCACGAAGGTAAGCTCCGGATAGTCTCCGACCGCCCCGGAATCAAAGTCCTGGAATACATAGGAGCCGTCCTTGTATATGGTGATTGGGCCATCCATGAACACCGACACCACCCAGGAGGCATCCCGACACACGAACTGCTTCCCGGTCAGATCCGGAGATCCTCCCTCACTTTTGGAGCAGGCCATCAGCCCGCACAGAGCTGCCACGAGCAGCAGGAATCTATTTCTTGCCATGTCTGTAGTTGGTAAGTTCTATCATCAGGTCGCTGCATGACATCCGGAGAGTCATGTTCTCCTCCTGCAGCTTCTTCACCTTGTCTTCCAGGTCCGACCTCTCCAGGTACATGGGGCCGGTGCCCCGCATGATGTACTCCGCCGACACATCGGCGAATTCCGGGAGGATGAGCATCTTCGAGACGAGCTCCGCAGACAGGGCCGACTTCCCTCCGATCTGCCGGATGACTGTGCTCGGCTCCATCTGAAGCAATTTTGCAAAGCGGGTGTTGGAAATTTCTTTGTCTTCCAAAATGCCTGCAATCCTTTGATTTGTAGTCAGTTCCATTGTGTACCTCCTTTTTCGTGGCAAATCTGCCACAATAAACTTTGCAAATTGGCCTCAAAAAATTTGTTTTATTGCAAATTTGCCTTAACTTTGCCCCTTGGAATAAGTAAGTAACGAAGTTTTAGGGGACAAAAGAAAGGCTGTCGGGCAAATTTGCCAAACCACTCAGTCAATCCAAGGGCAAATATACGACAGTTTTTCTTTTCCTCCAAAGGAATAAATAAGTAACGAAGCAAAAAAGCAATGGAAAAGAAAAGCATCACCGCCCATGAGGGCAAGCTCTCCCTCAAGGAAATCATCACTGACGGTCTGTCCTGGACCGATTGGCTCAGATGCATGTGGGCCGGATTCTCCGTGCTCGGCACGGCCATGATGGGCGAGGCCATCGTGGAGGCTCCGCTCTGGGTCTTCGCTCTCGTCATCCTCAACCTCTTCCTGTCCTGCCGGGAAGTGAACAAGGTCCAATTCCCTGAAGATAACAAATCCGAATAGCAATGAAGCAAGAGAAAGTAACAAGAGAAGACCTGAGGTCCATCAGCAAAGGAGAGACCCGCACCTTCGAGCTGCCGAGCGCATCGGCCTGCGACTCCGGCAAGAGCATGGCGTATCAGATGCAGAACATCATCGGGTGCAAGTTCACCTGTGAGACTAACTACACCGAGAACACCCTTTCCATCACCCGGCTATGATCAGCACCCGCCCGAACATTGACCCGGATGCCCTCTATCCTCAGGCAGAAGCAGCGAGGCTTCTTGAGGTGGACCGCCACACCCTCCTCCGATGGGAAAGGGATCCCTCCATTCCCCTGGAAGGATTTATCCGCCGGAGTGACCGGGCCAAGGTCTACAAGGGCAAGGCTCTCCTCAAAGTATGGGGTGGTGTCTATTAGACCATTCTAAAACAAAATAAGCATGGATAATCAATTCACAATCAAGGTCCAGGTGGAGCTCAATCTCTCCCCTGAGACGGCAGAGATCCTGAGGTCTCTGTTCACTCCGACTGCTCCGGCAGTTGAGGCTCCTGCACCACGGCAGCGCAGGAAGAAAACCGATGCCCCCGCAGAGGAGGCAGCAGCACCGGCACCGGAAGCCCAGGCTTCCGAAGAGGCCCCCGCTCCTGCACCAGAAGCTCCGGCAGCTCCCGCCGAGGATCCTCTTCCCAAGATCCCTTCCGAGGAAGATGTCCGTCAGGCGATGTACAAGACAAGAGCCCGCATCGAGGGTGAGGATTGGAAGGAGAAGACTTCCGATGGCTACAAGAAGCACCACAAGGCCCTCACGGAGCTCTTCATCAAGATGGCATCCGCTCTCGGATCCGAGAGGCCGAGTGCCCTCCCGATGGATAAGCGCAAGGAATTCATCGATGGCTGCGAGTGCATCAAGGTAGGCACCGATGGGATAGTGTATGACGATTTACCCTTCTAAGCTATGCCCGGATCACATGCACTCCTCTCGCCATCGGCTGCACACAGATGGCTCAACTGCACTCCTTCCGTCCGCTTGGAAGAGGGCATCGAAGACAAGGGCTCGGACTTCGCAGCCGAAGGCACCCTTGCTCATGCCATCTGCGAGCAGAAGCTTCTGACCCTCCTGGGCCGTCCGCATGATGAGGCCGACAAGGAGATCGAGGAGCTCTCTCCCAAGTACCACTCCGGCGAGATGGACGAATACACCGACACCTACAAGGCCATCGTCATGGAGAAGTACAATGCAGCCAAGGTGAACACCCCGGATGCACAGCTTCTTGTTGAGGTCCGTCTCGACTTCCGCTCCTTCCTGCAGGATTCCTTCGGCACCGCCGATGCCGTCATCATCGCCGATGACCTCATGGAGATCATTGACTTCAAGTACGGCAAGGGTGTCAAGGTGTCCGCCTTCCAGAATCCGCAGATGCGAATCTACGCCCTCGGAGCCCTTGATGAATTCCTCCTGGAATACAACATCAAGAGGGTCCGCATGACCATCGTGCAGCCCCGCATCGACAATCTCTCCGAGGATGAGATGCCGGTGAGCAGCCTCATCAAGTGGAGGGACGAGGTCCTCCGCCCGGCTTCCGAGCTCGCCTTCCGTGGTGACGGGGAGCAGGTCCCCGGAGAGTGGTGTCGCTTCTGCAAGGTCAAGGCATCCTGCAAGGCTCTCGCCACCCTTGCCACGAAGACCTGCAACGAGGACTTCAAGAATCCCCGGCTCATCTCTGACGAGGACATCCCGAAGCTCCTTCCCCTGATTCCCGTCCTCAAGTCCTGGATGGATGACTTCACTGTCTTCTCCCTGGAGAGGGCAATGGCCGGTGCCCATCTGGAAGGCTACAAGGTGGTAGAGGGCAGGAGCATCAGGCAGGTCACCGATCAGGACGGCCTTGTCGGAATACTTACCCAGGAAGGATTCGACCGTGACATCCTCTTCCGCCCCGCCGAGCTCAAGACTCTCGGAGACCTGGAGAAGATTGTCGGCAAGAAGAAATTCGCCGACCTCTCCAAGCCCTATGTCACAAAGCCCCAGGGCAAGCCTACTCTCGTGGAGCTCTCCGACAAGAGACCTCCTCTCTCCCTTCAGTCAGCCAATGATGACTTCAAGGAACTCAACTCCAATTCATAAACATTCTAAAATCAAAGTACCATGAAACTTCTCAAAAGAGTCCAGGACACCAAGATCGTAGTCGGTCCCGTCCGCCTTACCTACTGCCATGTGCAGGCCCCCTACGCCTTCAACGAAGACGATCCCCGCAAGTATCAGACCGGCATCCTCATCCCCAAGGAGGAGAAGGAGACCATCAAGGAAATCCAAGCTGCCATCAAGGAGGCCGAGAATCAGGCTCTCTCCGGTGTGTGGGGTGGCAAGAAGCCCAAGGACTACACCTCCCCGCTCCGTGACGGAGATGACCGTGAGGATGACGAGACCTTCCAGGGCCACTACTACCTCACTGCCAAGAGCAATCAGCATCCCAACGCCCAGGACCGTCACGGCAATGACCTCAAGTGGGTCAAGAACGAGGACGGTGAATATGTCCTGGACGAAGAGGATCTCTTCTACTCCGGCATCTGGGTCTTCATCTCCTTCCGCTTCTTTGCGGTGAGCAAGGGCAAGAAGCCCATCTGTGTCGGCCTCGACAATGTCCGCATCGCCAAGGATGATGCCCCGCTCGGTGGCCGTAGCTCCGCCAACTCCGACTTCGGTGAGGCCGAGATTGATGACGATGACCTTTAGTGATTGATACGGCAGGGCCCCGTGGTTATGTTTAACTAAAAGGATAAGTATTGATACGGCCCACGAGGGCCCCGCCATCAAAAGCCAAGAATCATGAGAGAGCTCGGAATTGACATCGAAACCTACAGCAGCAACGACCTGCCTGACTGCGGAGTCTACAAGTATGTGGAGGCCGAGGACTTCACCATCCTCCTGTTCGCCTACTCATGGGACGGCTCACCTGCCGTCTGTGTGGACCTTGCGTCCGGGGAGGAACTGCCGTCTGAGGTCTTCGAGGCCCTGACCGATCCCTCCGTCACCAAGACCGCCTTCAACGCCTCATTCGAGCGCATCTGCATCCAGAAGCACTTCGGCATCCGGCTCGATGTCCGGCAGTGGAAGTGCACCATGGTCAGGGCTGCTCGGATGGGGCTTCCTCTCTCCCTCGGACAGTGCGCAGAGGTCCTCCGAATTGAGGAGGGCAAGATGACGGAGGGCAAGGCCCTCATCCGTCTGTTCTCGCAGCCGTCCCGGTCCGGCAAGAGGGTCCTCCCTTCCGACAAGCCCGACAAGTGGGAAATCTTCAAGTTGTACAATGCCCGTGATGTGGATGTAGAGCAGGCGGTCTTGGCCAAGGTGCGCAGATTGGAACCTGCCGAATTCGATGAGCTGCTGTACATCGCGGATCAGAACATCAACGACCGTGGGGTCCTCATTGACCTCACTCTCGTGAAGAATGCCAAGCGATTTGATGACACCTACAAGGCCGAGCTCCTGGAGGAAGCGAAGACCCTCACCGGATTGGAGAATCCCAACTCCGTCAGCCAACTCAAGGAATGGATCCAGAAGACCACCGGCATCAAGCCGGACACCCTCCGGAAAGGTGACCTCGATGAATTGGAGTCCCGTTTCCGGTGGAGCAAGAAGGTCTCCCGGATGTTCGCCCTCCGCAGGGAGCTCGGCAAGACTTCCAACAAGAAGTATGGTGCCATGCTCTCTTGTGTCTGCGCAGACGGAAGGATCCACGGCCTCCTCCAATTCTGCGGAGCTGCCCGTACAGGCAGGTGGGCCGGCAGGCTTGTGCAGGTGCAGAATCTCCCCCAGAATCACCTCGACTCCCTCGATGATGCCCGCCGGCTTGTCAAGGATGGTGACTATGAGGAATTTGCCATGAGCTATGCCTCCGTGTCCTCCACCCTGTCGGAGCTCATCCGCACCTCCTTCGTGGCAGCACCCGGCCACACCTTCCATGTCTGTGACTTCTCCGCCATCGAAGCCCGTGTCATCGCTTGGTACGCCGGGGAGAAGTGGGTCCTCGATGTCTTCCGCACCCACGGCAAGATCTACGAGGCCACGGCCTCTCAGATGTACCATGTGCCCATTGAGGAAATCACCAAGATGGACCCCCGCAGGCAGAAGGGCAAGATCGCAACTCTCGCCCTCGGCTATGGCGGAGGCATCTCCGCCCTGGAAACCATGGGAGGAAAGCGCATCGGGCTCTCTGAGGATGAGATGAAGGAGATTGTCAAGATGTGGCGCAGATCCAATCCCAACATCGTCCGCTTCTGGGAGACCGTGGAGCGGTGTGCAGTCCGGGCCATCCGGGACAAGAGCGAGCAGCCCATCCTTGCCAACCGTGGGCTTGAATTCTCCTACAGGTGGGGAATGCTGCTCGTGACCCTGCCATCGGGCCGTACCATCTGCTATCCGAGAGCCCGCATCGGGACGGAGAGCGATTGGAGGGGTGAGCATGACATCATCGAATACGAGGGACTCAATCAGACCACGAAGAAGGGGGAGAGCATCCGGACCTACGGTGGCAAGCTCGTGGAAAACATCGTCCAGGCAACGGCCCGCGACATCCTCGGCATGGTCATCCTCAAGGCCGAAGAGCGGGGATTCCCCATCGTCTTCCACATCCATGACGAGATCATCGTGGAAGCATCCCCTGAGCAGACCCTTGAGCAGATCGAGGCCATCTTCTCAGAGCCCCTTCCTTGGTGCAGGGACCTTCCCCTCAAGGGAGCCGGCTATTCCACCCAATACTACCTCAAAGACTAACAGACGAAAAACATCATCAGATATGAGATTCAACACTTTCAATGCGGTCAGCGCACCGCACATCCCCATCAAGATGAGTGGCTCTGCTACTCTGAACATGACCATCAATGGAGGCTTCTCTTTGTCTTCCAAGGCTGCAACTCTCCTGGATCTGAAGTCCGGAGACAAAGTGGTCTTCCTGCAGGATGCCGACTATCCGACCGATTGGTACATCCAGAAGGCCACAACCGACAAGGATGGCTTCGACCTCCATGAAGGTGGCAAGAAAAGTCTCTCCTTCAAGAGCTCTTCCCTTGTGTCCTTCATCTCCAAGTCAGCCCTCAAGACAATGGCCTTCTCCTCCGTCCTCTTCGGACTGACCTTCACGGAGAATGGACTTGCCCTCGATGTGAAGCACCCGAAGATCAATTCGCCCAGGACCGGGCAGAGCAAAAAGAAGTGAGGCCATGGATGCAAAGTACAGGAAGATCCGCAGTGCCCAGATCCAGGAAGCTTCGAAGGCATGGGCCAACGCCAATCCCGGAGTCAAGGGAGAATGGATGGCCCGCAAGTCGGGCTTTGTGGCCGGAGCCAAGTGGCACGATGACATCTACCCTCATAAGCTCACCGATGAGAAGGTCCAGGCAGCAAAGGCGAACTATCTGAAAGATATGAACGCCAAGACCCTGGAGGCAAGAGGGCTCGGCTTCGAAGCCGGTGTGGAGTGGGCAAGTACGACCCCCCCCCCGCATAAAGCAGCTCAACCTCTTCGAGAACTATGACGAGTAATGGTCAAGTATGAAACAGACAAGGGGCCCGTCTCCGTGGAAGTCCAGAGCGAGGACTTCTACCTCTGCTCTCAGCCGACAGCCGGTGGCCACACCCGTGAGGTATATGTGCCGGCACTATTCCCGGCAGAGGCAGCTCGGAAGGCCATCCGCTTTTGGTACGGGAAGGACCCCAAATACATTAACAAGTAAAGGACATCATCATGAATTCAGCAAACGAAACTATCAAGAGACTGCACGATCTTGACACCGAATACGCCCTCAAGAAGAGAGATGCCATGAAGAGCATCATTGAGGCCCGCCATGCTCTTCGGGAAAAGAGCACCTCTCGCAATGAGGCAGAGGAAGCCCTGCAGAATGCCCAGGACTCCTACTCCCTCCTCAACCTTGAGCATCAGGCCGAGCGGTCCCGCATCTGGGCAGAGCTCGACAGGTCCGATGACGGGATCTCCGCTCCGGACATCCTCCGAAGCTCTGACGAGAAGCCGGATGGGATCTACTTCATCTTTGAAGGAGGAGCTTCCCTTCTCTACAAGTCCCTGGACGGCAAACAAGGCACGGCCCCGGATGATAAGGCACTCAGTCAGACGGTCCACTACATCGGCATCAAGATGGGGCAGACCAAGATTGCAGTGAGCCTCGGAGAAGAAGAGGGCACTCTCGTGAAAGAAGGCACGAGCGGTGAGCCACTCTTCAAGACCTCCAATTGGGAGGAAGCCCGCCTTGCCCGGCTCGATGGGAAGGAAGACACCCAACAGATTGTGGCGCAGGGCACCGACATTGAGCTCAACCCCGGAGAGTACATCCCGTCCCTCTTTGAGCTCAATGTCATCTACCTGTGGCGCAAGTATGTGGACGAGGCCCTTGACATTGTTGAGGGAGAGCTGCTGAAGGACGATTGGTATTGGTCCTCCACTTCCTACTCCGCCACCTATGCGTGGTATCTGTTCTTCACCGATGGTATTCAGCACTACACCAACAAGTCCACAGACAGGTTTCGGGTGCGCCCGGTTTCAGCAATTATTTGGTAGTTAGTCCTTAGTTATTAGTCCTTTGATTGAATGCGAAGCATGAAATCAGATCCGAAGACTTGTGGCTCCTGCCTTCTCAGGGAGGCAGGATGCTGCAAGCTC
>ODAI014040979.1_pt1 | contig 41196 bp, 50 predicted proteins | sample 1539321 | NCBI WGS metagenome assembly ODAI01 (sample SAMN02144231, study PRJEB22623) | gut metagenome | biome: sheep rumen | host: Ovis aries | place: New Zealand
AGGAAGTCAGGAAAGTGGCAGGGCAGGCAAGGAGCCTCAGCAGAATCGTGATTCCGGTCGGGGGATGCGACAAGTTCGAGCTCAGACTGTCGGGGACCGGTCAGTTTACGCTGCTGAACATGCTGAAAGAATTTAAGATCGGGAGTGACAAATGAACGTTTTTCCGGAAGATATGAACCGCGTAGACACAACAGACGCAGTAGCAGCGATACGACAGCTGGAAAACTATATACGGTATATACGAGAGCGCGTCGAATTTTCCGCAAACAGCCTTGTCAAAACAGTATCTTCCAGCATGACAACAGCGGAAGTCGTGCAGCGGCTGACGGACATGGAGCAAAGAGTGGCGTCAGCCCTGTCGACAATCGCGACGTATTCAGGCTCGATAAACACATTGCAGACCGCCGTAAACACAATCAATAACACTGACCTTCCGGGAATAAGAACTGACATTAGTGGTCTGAACGGGTCAGTCGACGATCTTGGAGAACGTGTAAGCGATCTGGAAACACAGGTCGGCACTCTCATGGCTTATGTGCCGGCAGCAGATGAAGGAGCGCCAGGGACGACGACGGAAGGGACACCGGGACAGATCTACAGAGACATCCTGACAGGAAAGGTCTATATATGCACCGGAGCAGGGGAGATCGACGGGGAACCTGTTTACATCTGGAGAGAGATCACATTGACGGAACCGGAACCAGAACCTGATCCGGAACCTGAACCGTAAGAGAGGGAGAAAAGATGGCAAGCACAGCAACAGTCCTTGAAGGGGGAAAGAAAAAGAGAACATACGAACCGGTTATACCCAGGACAAACAACTGGGGAGGGCCTGTCAGCCCGTTGGCAGTTGATCTGAGCTATCCTGGATCGGAGAAGCAGGAGCCGGTAATCAGGGATTACAACAAACAGCAGGAACCTGCTCCGACGCCTGTGCCTTATCAGACACAGACATATATTCCGGCACCGACGCCGGCACCGGCACCTGCTCCTGCTCCGGTACAGCCGGTAACGACGAAACAGGGGCAGGAACAGTCGCAAGGACCGACACAGACGCAGCAGGATCAGGGACCGACGGCATCACAGAGACTGTATGACCAATATCTGGAACAGTTGGGGCAGATGCCGACATACAACTATGGTGACTTCAGCTATCAGCCGTACAAATCTGCATATGACAGTCTGATCGACGCAGCGGTAAAGAAAATCACAGACTGGAATTACGATCCGGAGAAAGACACAAGCTACCAGGCATACAAGCAGCAGTACACAAACGCCGGCCAGACAGCGCAGGAAGACGCGCTTGCAAGGCTTGCCGCAAGGACCGGCGGAATTGCAAATTCCTATGCGGTTTCCGCGGCACAGCAGCAGTACAACAACTATATGCAGGAGCTTGCCGGCAAGATTCCGGAGCTGGAGCAGCTGGCTTACCAGAAGGCACAGAACGAACTGAACAACTATAGAGATCTTGATCAGGATGCCTATACGAAGTACCTGAATGACCGCACCCTGGATTACAATACCTGGGTCCAGGGGGCAGCGAATGCATGGAACGAATACCAGTCCGAAGCGAATGCCATGGGAAATCGGCTTGGTTACTATCAGAACCGTATCCAGTCTGAGGAAGGCAAGGAAGCAGAAGAAAGAGCCTATACCCGGCAGAAGGAAACGGAAGAGAGACAGTACAACAGGCAGCAGGAAGCGGCCGAGAAGGATTATCAGCGGCAGGTCGCTCTTAAAAACCTTGCGGCACAGCTTGCAATGCAGGAGCAGGCGGCGAGATACGGATACCAGTTGCAGCTGCAGAACGCGAAAAACGCGCAGGCAGCGGCAGCGGCTGCAGCAGCTCAGAACAGCAGAAATTCGGCATCAGGGAGCATGCCGTCACTTGAAGACCTGTACAAAAAGGCAAACGGGAATATCATGGTCACATTGGATTATGCTAAGAATTCGGGATATTCGGACGGGAATCTGTATTCGCTTGCCGAGGATCTTTATTACAGCGACAACAGTCCGATCACTGAAGACGAATGGAATGCAATTCAGCAGCGGTTCGGCGCCAATGATTGGACGTCATTGCAAAAGCGACAGAATTCTAATCGTTAAAGAGGGAAGGAGGCAGTAATGGCAGCAATAAAAAAGCTCCTGAGAGAGCATACGAAAAGTGAAAATAGCTTGCAGGATTTATACGAAAAATCCGGAAGCTCTAACTTTTCGGAGAATGCTTATCAGCCTGCACTAAATACACCTTCCACAGAGGTCCCATCTTTATTCCGGTCTATTTTTGACGCTCATACGAAGAGCGAGCAGAAGATGGACGACATTTACGCGCAGCGGAACGCAGGCCAGAGCGAATACAGAATCAATCCGGTATCATATTATGCTGATCCGCTTCGGAAGGAAGTCAATTCTTACCTGCAGAATGTAAATACGTTTTCCGGATATTCGCCGGCAACCATTGCATCGCTGAGAAGCACGGCAGCGGACCAGCTGACCGGCTTGCGCGGAGCGCAGGGACTGCAGGACCTGACAGGAACAAATCTCAGAAGGACCGGTGATGAGCTGGCACAGAAGATCAAAGACAACAGAGGGATCGATGAAGCGACAAGAAAGTCACTTCTTCGGTCCCTTTCTTCTGGTACAGATTATCTTGACGACCTGAAGATCAATAATATCGTGTCACGGAACGGATCCAATCTGATTCCGGAGTACCCGACGCAGGCAGAGTCAGGGGCATCATTAGCGGGAAATCATGGCGGCGGCGCATCTTTTGCACCAGAGGCTTTAACTGGCCAGGACGCATTGAATTCTGCGGCAAATGAGCGTTTAAATCAGGCGGCCGAAGATCTTAACTACAAAGTTAATCCGGGCCAAATGGGCACAAATGAGCGCTTACAGAGGATTTCTGAAATCCAGCTGGAGCTGCAGGGGCTTAGGCCCTTTGAGAACATTCAGCCGGGATCCATGCGAGGAGCTGATGCTGCGACAGTGCAGCGAGCAATGGACGCCCAGAGCAGGATCAAATCTCTGAATGAAGAGCTGGACGCGCTGCAGAGTGGTTATTCCTACAGACCTTCAGAGTACAGCAGACTTGCAGAAGCGGCGACAGAAGCCCAGAAAAATATAAATGCATACATGGCTGATAGCCAGACGCGAAATAGGATCACAGCAAATTCCGGGGATTATCAGGCGAAGGAAGGTCAGGACCTGCTTGAAAATGCGAAAATCCTTGCAAATGAGGGCAGAATAAAAGAAGCGCTTGATTACTATAACCAGTACAACAATCAGCAGGCAAGGACCAAATTCGGGGCAAATTACACGTCCGGAAGAATCGGACAGGACGAATCGCTCGCATGGAATGAATATCTAAATCATCCTTCGGATGCAAATAGAAGATATGCCGAGACTTTAAGCGCACTTTCCGAACAGTATCAGACAAACAATGCCGAAATGATGAAAAAAAACGACAGCATTGCAAGTCTGATCACAGAGGACCTGGCACGATATGTTCCGCAGTTTGTCGATCAGATGAAGTACGAAGCACTGCCTATGCTCTTCGGCGCCATGGTCGGTGGTGACAAAGGAATGAAGCTCGGCCGGCTGATCGGCTCAGCGGCATACTCATGGGAAACGATGAGCGGAGCTGCATTCAAGAATCTGCTGGACAGAGGCGTTGACGAGGAAACGGCAAGGACAGCCTGCAGGAATGAAGCATTCCTGTCGACGATCATTGAATGTGCGGACGAAGTTGTTGACATGTTCACGACCGGCTTCGGGAAAGTGTCGTCTCAGCTGTTCGGCACTCCTGTGAAAGGTTTCGACGCAGTCCTTGAGAAGTTTGTCGGGAATTCGACCTGGAAAAAATGGGCAGTACGTCTCGGTAAATTCGGATTGAATGTCGGATCCGAAGCGAACGAGGAAGGATCCCAGGAAGCAATCTCAATCGCAAATGAGCGGCTGATGGCCCAGGGGAAGGACGTAAGCCTCACAGAGCTTGCGCTTGAAGCAATCAAAGTCTACTTTGACGCGATATTTAACCGGGACAGCGAGAACCGCGAGCGGATCGGAGAGGCGGCGGCCGGAGGCGCACGCCTTGCGCTTGTCAATATGCCGATGGAATCCGCGGGGAATGCGGCTCTTTCATCCGGGATCAACCAGGTGAGCGGCCGGCAGATCCGGACATCCGGAGCTATGCAGGACGTGATCGAGGAAGGCTTCTACAACAATGAGGATTCACGCGCTTACCAGCTGGCCCAGGAGTTGCAGAACATGCAGAACCAGCCAGCAGGAAACCGGCTGCAGGAGATTGCACGTCACATGGTGATGGACAACCGGCTCGGCCAGCTGTCTGCGGAGAACAGCATGGCGGCAGCGGCAGACGCGGAAGCGAACCAGCTTGTATATGCAGCAGCGGATAAAGCAATGGCCGGTCAGGAGATCACGAACAATGATGTTGCGGCAATCCTTGAAAATGATCTGGCAGTCGAAGAGCTGGAGCAGGTATCCGGGCAGGAGATCAGCACGCTCAGAAGAGGCGAACGGCCGAACGCGGTCCGCAGTGCGCTGAATGCAGTCGCCGAGAGTGCTGAAACAGCTGCAGAAATCGATCAGAACAGATCGATGGCACCATATTCAGCTGTAACCGGAAGGACTGGGGAAAACACTAATTTAAGCCTTACACCGTCACTTAATAAGATTGCAATGTCCGAACAGGGCCGGCAGTTAAACGCGAGCCTGAGGACAGAAGCAAATCCGACGCTGAGCTCGATTTCTGCATCCATGGTCGAGCGGGAAGCAAACCAGGACCGTCAGGCAAACCAGAAAACATTCTGGGAAGACGCAGAAGCAAGGAAAGAAAACATCAGGAAGAGAATCGATGAAAACCGTAAAATGTCTCCGGAAGCATGGGATAATGATCTGGAAAGAATGTACGACGAATCGAATCCTAACTGGAGCAATAATCAGCTGATCGGTTATTCAGAGAATCTCGGCCTGCATGGTGCCGGCGCTTATGTGAGCAACTGGAGAAATAATCAGGATATTTCACAGTACACGAAGGAATTTACGCAGTATTACAATGCGGGCAGAAATGGCAACAACATTAATACGGTAGGAGACATTTCGAAGCAGATCCTGACGCAGGACCAGCGGGTACAGGCGTATATAACCGGAATTCGGGATACGCGGACGGAAGCAGTAAAGGAGGCTGTAGAAGAATATGAGAATGAAAGCGAAGGAAGAACCGAGACTGTTAGTGACCGCAGCGGACGGGATGCCGGTCTGGGTACCGATGAGCAGGGCAGCAGACGTTATTTCTGGAAAGATCAGGCCCAGCAGAGAAGCAGGAAACAGCGGGAATATGCAGAACGGATCCGGGAACAGGTCCGAGAAGAAGGGCTGAAACCGACATCTGCAGCAAGCCTTGGAATTCCGAACGGAACCGAAAATGAAACCATGACAATCATTCCGGAAGATTCGCCATTGTATACCGAAGACATGCGAGAACGGGCGAACCGGATGAAGGCCATGGGAACAGAGGTCAGGTATTTTGTAGGGAAAATGGAATTCTACGGCAAGAGCACGAACAGCAAAGGCGAAACGATTACGACTACATTCCCGGCAAATGGAATTCATTTACAGGACCAGAAGCTTATCTATGTACAGTTAGATAACACCGATAAGTACGTCAATCTTGACTACGAACAGATCCTGAAGCATGAAGAATACCACATGCTTAAGAAACTGTATCCGAAGATTCAGAATGATGTCCGTGCGAATGTAAATAAAATGTACGACCAGGCTGAGTTTCAGGACCTGCAGTGGCAGTACAAAAGATTCTACGGATATGATCTCGATGAATCTCCGGAAGAGATCTACGCGGATGCCTATGCAGGAATTGACCGTATTGCTCCGGAAGCATGGGAGTACAAAAGTACGACGGAATACGCGGACACCGTACAGGAGATCGGCCGGGAGTACGCAGATCGCGCACTGCGGGAGACTGCTGAATCAGATGAATCTATCGAAAGCACGGAATCTAAAACATCGCGGAATGCAGTTGATTCCGAAGGCCGTAATCTTTCCGCAGCCCAGCAGGAATATTTCAAAGATTCCAAAATCCGCGACGCTGCCGGAAATCTCATGACGATGTATCACGGAACAGACGCGGATTTCAATGTATTCAACTTTGACAGAGGCGGAGAGCATGGGACAGCAGAAGGTTTCGGAATTTATCTGACGAATGACAGAGAAACTGCGGAGAGTTATGGCGGGAGGATCATTGAATCCTATGCGAACATCACAAGGCCGGCGAGATCGGATCGGAAGACCATTAAGCTTTCAGAGATGAAGAAGTTGATAAAAGCCGCGAATGAATATGACGCGGAAAAACTGATGGCAGACGGGTACGATTCGCTGAATGATGCGGTAAAGGATGCGTTCGTAAGTAATTATACATATACTTACGACAAGAGCATGGCCGCAGCATACGATGAAGTCGCAAGAGATATCCTGCGTCTTAATGATAACGACATGGATATCGTCCAGGAGATCATTGCCGGCATGGGGATCAGGACCTACGCGGCAGCCCAGCCTTTCTACGATCTGCTGACGAAAACGACCGGGATTGACGGATTCGTGACGAACTGGAAAAGACAGGATGGAAGCGAAGGCCCGACGGTTGCTCTTGCGTTTAATTCCAATCAGGTAAAGAACATTGACAATACGGAGCCGACAGAATCTCCGGATATCCGATTCTCCAGAGTATCAAATCCTGAAACATTGGAGTGGTTGAACAAGCAGGATACCGTAAAAGTCTATCGTGCAATGCAGGTCATTGATGGCAAATTATATCCACCGATGGCAGCAAAAGTATCCGGCAAATTGGTCGAACCTACAGAGTTTGGTAAATGGTATGTTGCCGACGAAAGCAATAGAGAAGAGAATCCTGAAAGATTTATTAAGAAAAAGAGAAAAGACGGAACTATCTATTACAACTTCAGACTGAATAAAGCAAACGGCAAGGAAATAGACGCAGCATATAATCCATACTGGCATACATCAAAGTCCTTGCTCAATGACCAATTCAGCTCGGCATACAACAGACCAAATCTTGTTACTGTCGAATGTGAAGTGCCGGCATCAGAATTAACAAGCGGTTACAGGGCAGAAGGCGCCAAGGATCCGGTAGGAATTGTACATTGGCATACAGGACCTGTTTCATCAAAACTTGCAGAAGTAGGTAGGGAAAGAATCGTAATTCTTTCCAGATACGTTAAGGTAAATCGGATAGTATCTGACGCGGAAGCTGCACAAAGCATAAAAGAGATGCTTGAAGGGACATCTATTACTATTCCGGAGAACACCGTTACACCATCACTTAAAAAGGAGCTTGAAGCAGTTGGTGTCACAATTACGCCGCCAAAGATCACAATAAAAGCGTTAAAAGACTTTTCACCCAAAGATTCCTATATACGGAGTGATGACTATAAGAAAACGCTAAAAGCATTCCAAGGCGCATGGGGGAAAATAGACAAATTAAGCGACCGCATAAGTGATTTAAAGGAGCAGATCGAAGCTGAGTCTGAATTGAAAGATAGGGCCGACTGGACCGAAGAGGACGAGTACGATTCCTATATGGGCAAGCGCCCGAGGACGTATACCAAAGTAGGCAAAAGACTCCAGAAGAAACTGGACGGTTTAGAGGAACAGAAACGGAGCTTATTGCATCAAAGAGACGAGCTTTCCGATAAGCTACAGGGAATCAAAGCGGACGCCAGACGCGAAGAATTCAAGACGTTTGATGCACCCAAAAAAGCAACACGGACCGATTATGAAGGCTTCCGGCTTGATAATACAAGCAATTCTTTTGGCAATGACTATCTTACGAATGGGAAAGGATACATTGCCGAAATGACGCCGCAGGAATATATCGAACGGTGCGCGTTTGAAATTTTTGATACAGGAACGATTGAATCGACAATTAATGGCACTGATCCGGAACTCGTGCAAAAATATGCTGACATGATGATGGACGGCACAAAGTTTGCCCTGCCGTACTTGAATTACAAAGATGGAGGACAAGAAGGACGACATCGCGCACTGGCAGCATATCAGGCCGAGATCGACACAATCCCTGTCTTGATTATCGGAGAGCACAGAAACGGTGTTCCGGAGAATGAAATCGAACTGGACCTGGACAGTGATGATATTGATATTGAGGACCTGCTTGACGACGTAAACGAGAAGGAACTTCTCGACGAGCAGGATGAAGTCGACAATATCATTGCTGACAGGAAGGTTGAGAATGGTGAAGGCCTGACGCCTTCGGAAGAAGTACGGTATTCTCTTAATCATGACGCTGACTTCGTTGAGAAGGAACGTGCTTTCAAGCAGAACTTTGTCAATGACAATGTTCTGACGGCATCTTTTGCCCAGCGTGAATTTGTTCGCAATAAACTCATGCAGCCGGGGATCAGAGAATTGCTGCCGGAAGACAAGATGGGAAAAACCAGCTTCGGCAATGGCTCTTATGGCCGGTCCATGGAACACAGCACCATCTGTCCGAGAACACTTTCCATGGAAGCTATCCTGGACGGTCTTTCCGAGAGGTTTGGCAGACCGATTACTGTTGATGAATCCATTAAGATTTCACAGCTTGCATGGGCCTATATGGATGCTCCGGAATGCGCCTACTGCTATGTGGCGATGGACCGGAAGGCAAAGCGGGAATATCTGCTGAATTATTTGACTTCCAGAAACGAAGTCTTTAAGAACATTGATTCAGGCATGAGCCGCGAAGAAGCTTACAATGTATTCCTGAACGGGCGAAAAGATACAAAACCGATGAAAGACCGGTTCAACAACTGGATCCGGATGCGGGAAAATGGAAGCGAGATGATCGAGATGAAGGACCTTGCGTCCGACAGAGCAATCAAGGCAGCTTCCGAAAAGAGTAAATCCATGGCCGATCAGGTCAGGGATGCTCTTAAATATGCTCAGAGTGCATCCTGGGCAAAGAAGTATGTTCAGTACACTGCATATAACGGGGAAATCCTTAAGTGGAGCCCGAAGCTCGTTAATTCTCTGAACCGTATGTACGGGATGAGAATGTACTCCTTCTCCGATTTCCATCCTGCATTTACTCTTGAAGACATGCAGATGATCACGGACGCGTCTCTGCGTGGCCTGAAGGTCCTGGCATACACGAAAGAAATTGATTTCGCGAGGATCATGGAGCCCACAGGAGCGAACATCAATGTTTCCGTCTTTGCACAGAGCACGAAGGACACAAAAGGTGATTACGGCATGGACGCCATGCAGGGCGCTGATTGGGATGAAGCAAAGGCATTAAGAGCAGAATCCATCAGGAACGGTACCGGCGTTGGAATCACGATGGTCTGTACGAACGATGACCAGATTGAATGGGCATTAAATCAGGACTGGATTGACGTGGTTATTCCCTTCCATATGGTAAAGACCGGCGACGTGGTCCGGAAGTCTTTTGGCTGGGACAACTACACCGACATGCAGGGAGACAAGAAGCTGAAGGATCTGTGGGACGGCAAGGTCAATGAAGCAATGATCGAGCCTCCGGAACATCAGAACAACAAGCGACTATACTTAGAAGCCCTTAAACGGAACAATCTTTCTCCGAGGTTTGAGAGATGGATTGACAATCCGAATTACATGAAGCTGGTCAATGAAACCAGACGGGCCGAGGGCGAAACGCCGACGGTTCAGCCGAAATTCAACCTGGATGCCGCAGACGCCATGTTCGACAAGATGCAGAAGCAGGGAGGTTATTACCAGCATCTTGGTTTGGAAACAGACGTGTTTGAGGACCTTCAGGACGAAATCTATGACGAGTACGTTGAGAAATACGGCGCTCCGACAAAATACTCCCGTAATTCAAGAATTTCTCCGGACGCGCAGCGTGAGATCAGCCAGCAGAAGATGGATCTGGAACAGAAGCTGATGGACATGGATGAAGCGCTGAGGCTTGCAAAGAAGGAAAACGAAAGGCTTCAGGGCGAGCTTACCAAGGCGCAGCGGGAAATGACTATCACGAAAGAGAAAAAAGCTCTGGAAGGAAGCGTAAAGCGTGCTGCGTCGGCTCTAATGAAGGAATACGACATTTATCCTGGAGACAAGGGCAAATACAATGAGCTGCATTACCAGATTTCAAAGAATCTGGAGCAGATGCGGAACGTCGTCCTGAACATCACGGATCCGGAGGTCTATGAAAAGAATCTGAGGCTGTACGCGCTGAAGATGACAGACGACATGATCAAAGGCATGCAGCGGCTTGTCAGTGCGGACGAACAGACCTACAGCAGCATGAAGGAATACCTGAAGGCGACGAAGATCAGACTGTCCGAGCAGGATAAACCGGACATGAAAGATTTCGACAAATTCAGGAAGCGCAACATGGGCCGACTGAAGCTGACGAACGATGGCCTGCCGGTCGATACAGTCTATCAGGAAATGCGGGAAGAATTTGGCAGCGCCTACTTCCCGGAGGACATCACACATCCGGCCGACCAGCTCTACAGGATCGAAGAGATCATGCAGACGCTGGAACCGGTCTATGAAGGATACACAAGTCTTGAGATGGCAGAGATGAAGGAATACATCGCGTCCGACATCGAAAACCGGATCATTGACATTGTAACAAGCGACGCGATCAAAGCTGCTCCGCCGACATTGGCGGACAAGATGAAGGCGAAATATGAAGCGAAGCTGAAGGAAACAGAAAGCAGCTATCAGAAGCGCCTGGAAGAAATGGGAGCAGCGAACCTTGAGAAGATCAATAAGATCCTCGATAAGGAGAAGGATTCGCGGTCAGAAATGACCGAAAAGATCAGCTCTTATTATTCCGAACAGAACGCGGCAAGACGTGCGAGAAGGGCCGATTCCGACGCCAGGACGCGTCTGTTGAAGATCGCAAGAAGGCTGAGCAACAAGAAGCTTCCGACGCCGAACAAAGCGCTGATCCAGCAGTATATCGCGGATCTGGACCTGACGGCGAAGAGCATGACAAGAACCACTTTTGACAAGCTGTCCGACCTGAAGATGTGGTACGACACCGAGAAAGCAACAAATCCCGATTTTATCTCGGATCCGCAGACGGAAGCGAAGCTGAGAAGATTGTCGCAGTGGAGGATCAGCGAGCTGTCAATCGATGAAGTAAGGGATCTGACGAACGTTCTGCTGAATATTGAGAACGAGATCCGGACGCAGCGGTATCTGATCGAGGCGGCGGATAAGCGTGACATCTACATTCAGGGCGAAGAGACGATCCGGAACATCAGCAACACAGAAGGCATAAAGGCCGGCATCCTCGGAAAGCTGGATTCGCTTTTTGTGAACGGCACTCTGTCGCCAGTCCGGGCAATGCACAGGATGACCGGATATAACGAGGAGGATCCGCTTTACCGTGCGACGAAAGAACTTGCGGACGGGCAGCGGAAAATGTTCGATTTCCAGATGCGCGCGGACAAGATGTTCTCGACCTGGACGGAAGATAAGGCATTCGTTCGGGAAATCTCAGGGAAGAACGCAAAGCTGATCGAGGTGCTGCCGGGGGTAGTCATTACTCCGGATATGAGAATGTCATTGTACCTTCATTCTAAAAATGATGAAAATCTTCGACATGTTGCCAAAGGCGGAATCACCATTCCGGACATGAAGCTTTATCGGAAGGGCGACATCGCTGAAGCGTACAACCGCGGAAAAACAGTCAAACTGCAGCGGTCACAGGTCGAAGACATCATCAAAGGAATGAGCGAGAAAGAGAAGGCTTTTGCGGACCAGGCGTCAAAGTATTTTGGCGACATGAGCCAGAAAGCAATTAATGAAACCTCAGAACTGCTGAAAGGTTATTCCCTCGCGGAAGTAACGAATTACTTCCCGATCAATACCGACCGGAACTTTACGAGAGCAGACTTTGAAACGCTGAAGATGGACGGAACGATTGAAGGCATGGGCTTCTTGAAAGAGCGTTTGCAGGCATCGAATCCGATCTATCTCAGGGACATGAGCGACGTGCTGCGTCAGAGCATAGAGATGACCGGCAAATACGTCGGGCTGGCGATTCCGGTAAGGAATTTCAACAAGATCTGGAATGTGGCAACAGGCGAGAAGAATCCGGAAGGGAAATTCATTAGTTTCTTCGACGGATCTGTAAAGAAGGAGATCAGTCAGAAATGGGGAGATCCTGGCCTGAAGTACATTGAACAGATGATGACGGACCTGCAGAACGGGAAGAAGAGCGTGAATGACTGGAGCAAAGTGCTCGGAAAGGTCAGATCACATTACGCACAGGCAGTCCTGACGCTGAATGCGTCGGTCGCGATGAAACAGGCAGCATCTTATCCGACGGCCGGCGCGGTCCTCGGATGGAAGCCGCTTCTCAGAGCTCTTGCAGACTTTGGACCTGTCAACACAGAAAAGATCAACAAGTATACGCCGCTTCTCTGGTACAGGACGCAGGGCTTCTCGACGCAGGAGCTCGGTGACATGAAGCAGAGAGGCATGCAGCTGCCGAAAGCGCTTAATTGGGTCCAGGGAATGGACGTGCTGACGACAAGGAAGCTCTGGAAGGCATCGGAATACTACGTCAAGAGCAATAACAAGGACCTGAAGGTTGGATCCGAAGAATACTACCAGGCAGTCGCGGACATTTACAATCGGGTGATCGAAGAGACGCAGCCGAACTACACAACGATGCAGCGGCCGCAGCTGCTCCGGCAGGACGACACACTGCTGTCAGCGATGATGATGTTCAAGACGCAGCCTTTCCAGAACTTCAACATCCTTTACGACGCGATCGGGAACCTGGCAGCGAAGGAACAGCAGTACAAGCTGAACACGAACGCGAAAACAGAAGCAGCAGTGAAGCAGGCAAGGCGGGATGCGGCAAACGCAATCACAAGCCAGGTCGCACAGCTTGCGGTATTCGCGGGAATGACTTTCGCCTGGGCAATGTTCCGCGGCAAAGGTGACAAGTACAAAGACGAGGAAGGAAACCAGACATTCCTTACGACTGCAGCCGGTATCGGAAAGGACATGATCGGAAACCTGTTTTCCAGCATTCCTTTCGGAGCTGACGCTTGGGAATATATCTCATCAAAGCTCTTCGGAGACAGGTATTACGGGTTTGACATTGCGACAGCATCGTCAATTGACGATCTGTTGAGCGCATTTACCAAGGCCGGCGACGCGGTGAAAGAGATCTTCGGAGCGATGACATCGGACGACAAGAAGCTTTCGGACGTCGACTGGAACGAGCAGCGGCTGAACATGACAAGCGTCCTGAATGCAGTAGGCAAGATTGCAGGCGTGCCGATAGAAAATGTAGGAAAGCTGTTTGAAGCAATCTTCCGGAATGCCGCGCATCTTGCTGCCGGAAAGTATGACGGAGAATATGCTTACCTGCGGCTGACCGAATCGGAGTCGAAGCACAAAGCGGATTACACGAACCTGCTCTGGAAGGCTTACAAGAATGATCCTGAAGCATACAGGAGACTGTATGAGAAGATGGTCAACCTGGATGGCCTGAACGAAGCGAAGATCAAGAGTGCAATGGAAGCCAAGATGAAGAAAGATCAGGGAGCTGAATCCGTCTCCGATCTTGATCATCGGTTTATGGCTCCGGATGCAGAAGCGGAATACAGCACCATGCTGAAGCCGATCATGGACAGCAAGCTTTGGGGCCAGAATGAAAAAGCCGACGAAAAGCTGGAAAACAAGCTTTACCAGCTTGCGACAGGAACAGAAGCCGGCATGAAAATCCAACAGAAGATGGAAGAGTACAGCAACGAAGGAATCGACAACACGACCTATTTGCTGTACCAGCTGGCACTGGACATTGCCGACGGGCAGGGAGACGGGAACGGATCCTACAATAATGCGGAGAAGGAGGCCGCAATCAGGATGCTGGGCCTGCCGAAGAAGAAATCATATGATTTATGGGAAGCGCAGTCAAATGCGAAAACTGACAAGGCCAATCCGTGGAAGTGACGCGGAAATGATGGAAGGGGACCGGCAGCGGTCCTCTTCCTGCTAAAAGGAGGATGAAATGAAGATCGACTGGAAACGGAAATTGACGTCGAGAAAATTTTGGATCTCGGTGGCAACCTTTGTATCAATGATGATCGTCGCATGCGGTGGACCTCAGGACAAGGCGACGCAGATCGTTTCGCTTATCATGGCGGGAGCAGCGGTCGTCTCTTATGTGATCGGGGAAGGAATGGCAGACGCGGCAGCGGTAATGAAGGAGGATGAGTAAATGGCAGTGAAACAGTCCTGGTCGATGGATGAGAACAACTACCTGGATGCAGATAGTGTAGACGTAGATGGTGATACATTGAAAACAGTTATCAGCAGCATATATATGTCATTATTAGATAAAATCAACAGATCTGCGACAGGAATTACGGATGCGAACAACATCGCGGAAAGCGGTTTTTTCAGAGCTCCGACGGGAACGTTAAATGTACCTGTCCCTGGGAACGGATGGTTTATTTATCACGCATGCGCGGTAGCAAATTATGGCACACAGATAGCCGTGTCGATGGCATCAAGCAGACAGGTATTTATCCGGAACATCATCAACGGAACATGGACAGCATGGCTTGAGATCGCAGCAAGGAACAACGGCTACGGTGATCTTAATTACACGGGGGCAACTTATACGGTATCACCAGATTCCGTGTCATGTCCAAGCGGAACCGTCACGGACCTTACAAGTGTGGACCTGCCGAAAGGCATCTATGTAATGAGTGGCATAGTACGGTTTGCATCAAATGCGACTGGCAGGAGAAAAATGTCTTTCTCGAATGCAGCCGGCACAGACGGGTCCGCAATTGATTCGGACATCCGGGCTGCTGTCTCCGGAGACATGACGTACTGTCGGGTCACGACAGTCAGGGAAGTGACGGCAGCAAACGAGACTTGGTACCTTAACGCTACCCAGACGTCTGGAGCAGCGCTGGGAGCTCTCGGAAGGATCAAGATTGTTAGAATAGCATAAAGGGGGAGGTGGTGACATGGGCGCAGCAAGAGGAACGACACCATTACTGACGCTTACGTTTACAGAACGGGACCTGAATTTCACGACTGCAGACCATGTATATGTCACGGTAGAATGCAATCATAAATGTGTGACAAAACAAGACGCAGAGCTGGAAATCGGAGAGAAAACGATCGGCTTTATGCTTTCTCAAAAAGAGACATTAGAGTTTCCGGATACGGCCAACATACGGATCCAGGCAAACTGGACGCAAAACGGTAGGAGATATGCGTCGAATGTCGTCAATTACAGCTTCGGGAAACAGTTGCTGCAGGAGGAATTGCCATGAATGACGGCAAATTGATTCCGATGACAATCAGCGACGCAGGAAATACATTTGTTGCGTCTTTAATGGACAGAGAAATGGTCCTGCACGCGGCAATTGACGCGAATTATTATATTAACGATCATGCAACATATCACGGGGATTACATTGTGATCCCAAAGGTAGACATCGAACAGGACCTGCTGACCGCAGGAATGCTCATGGAAGATGACGTAAAAGTGCGAGCTATACCATATTATGAAACAAGCAACTTGTATGGAAAGACAGTATATATAGGGGAGGATTATATTTAATGGCAAATCAGTATGTAAATAAGGTGATTTACGGCGGGAACACATTGATAGATCTGACTGCGGACACCGCAACTGCATCTGATGTTCTTGCCGCGAAGACATTCCATGACAAGACAGGCGCGGCGGTGACTGGCTCGTGTACCTACGATGCGGACACCTCGGACGCGACAGCTTCGGCGGCAGAGATCCTTGCCGATAAGACCGCCTACGTTAACGGCGTGAAGGTGACTGGCACGATGATTAACCGTGGCGCGGTCACCGGGACAATCACCACGAAAGCACAGCAGTACACGATCCCCATCGGTTACCATGACGGATCGGGAAAGGTCGGTATTTCGTTGGTTGAACAGCAAAAGATAATTGCACAAAATATCCGCCAAGGAGTAACGCTGTTGGGCATAGAAGGTAGCATGAGCGGATCTGAGGATGTGCATGCACAGACAAAGACGGTCACTCCTGCCATTACTGCTCAGACCTACACTCCCGACACGGGTTACAATTACTTTTCGCAGTTCACGGTATCGGCTATCCCGTACACAGAGACGGACAACCCCGCAGGGGGCAAGACGGTCACGATTGCGGGAACGTAATGAAAGGAGCGGAGCATGGCGGTTAACAAGGTTGTTTACGGGGCGGTGTCGATCATCGACATCACCCCGACAACGGCAGAGGAAGCCGATGTTGCGACCGGGAAGGTTTTCTTCAAGGCAGACGGCACGATGGCAACGGGAACGGCTACCATCGGCGGTATGCAAGTCGTAGAAACTCCAGACAGTCACGGCGGCACGATCATCGAGATCACAGGGACGCAGAGCGGTGGTGGTAATCTGAATCCGTGGGTGATGCGTCCAGATGCAGAGGTAGTCTACACGCTCGCCTACGACAAGCGCATCGTGGCAGACGAGGGTGTGACATTCCCTGCGTACACAACCTCGTCGCAGACCCTTAAAGCATCGCAGACCATATCGCCAACCATACAGAGGGACACGGCGAACTACAACTACTATATTGCGGAGAGGTGTCTATCGATACCAGAATACTCCGTGACAACAAAGGCAAAAGGCAGAGTAGAGTACAGTTATGCATCTGCATTTTATGAGGTTGTGGACTATCCTGCGAACACCATCTCGGCTCTGCTCGACAATACCAAGTTGACTTCGCTTTCTTACACGATGTATGCCGCAGGTGTCAATGTCGGTGAGATATATTGGTCGAGCGGAACGGCAATAGCAAGATACGCTTCGGCGGCTTACGGAGTGGCACAATCCATAACCGCACCGACCGTTAGCGGCACGGCTATCACGATTAAGACCCCTGCGCTGATAACGAGAGGTCACACGACCTACTTCACATCGACCTATATGAACGCCGTGACAGATGTTCGGTATCAGTACATCATCGAGGTTTACCGTGCACCGAAGGACAATCTCAACTTCAACGGATGGGGTCTGTACAATATGTCCGATCATGTGATGGATTGCGTTCACAGTGCGTCTCATAAGTTGACATAAGGGGGATAGCATGGCATATTCAAAGGTTATCTTAAACGGCGTAACGCTGATGGATGTCACGCAGGACACAGTCGATGCGGCGAACCTTCTCAGCGGGGAAACTGCAACGAAGAACAGCGGAGCAAAGGTCACAGGGGGCATCACACGGAGAGACTCAAGCGATTTGACCACGAGCGGAGCGACTGTCACAGTACCGAGTGGATATTACTCCGCACAGGCGGCGGCAAGTCTGCCCATATATAATGGAGAGGTGAACTGATGGCGATTACAGATTTAACTGGGACAACGTGGAAGCTGAACTCGACCCTTTCCACTTATCCCGGCGGGACATACACCGAAAAAAACTACGCTTTAAACATATCCACAGCAGACGAGATGCAGACCATGCCGGGAACGTATACGGACACGTTCGTAATGGCGAGCATCGGATACAGTGGCGGAAGCGAGCGGAATGAGGTAGTTTTCTCCCCTTCTACAAGCGGATTCCCCTATGCAATGATTGCAATCGGGAATGACACTAAAACACTGCCAGACACATGGCGGTCAAAATATGACGGATTCTTCACCATAAACGGTGGCACGGATGCGACCAATGCGGATCTCATCGCATGGTTTGAAGCCAACGCGACAATTAAGCCACCCGATGTTGTTGTCTCATATTCTGGTAGTGAGATTGCATCGACATCGGAAAGCGCAACGAAGAGGTTACTGACATCTGGGAAGTACTGCGAGGATGACATCATTGTCACCTACACAAAACCAACACCGACACTTCAGAAAAAGACAGCAACGCCATCATTGACAAGTCAGACGATCACGGCAGATCAAGACTATGACGGCTTATCTCGTGTTACGATTGAAGCGATGCCGAGCGGAACGGCTGGAACGCCAACAGCGACAAAGGGAACTGTTAGCAACCATGCCGTCAGCGTAACTCCTTCTGTCACTAACACCACAGGCTACATCACAGGCGGCACGAAAACAGGAACGGCTGTCAGCGTTTCTGCGAGTGAACTTGTCAGCGGAACATTGACGATCTCTTCCGGTGGAACGAAAGATGTGACAAATTACGCATCTGCGTCTGTCGCTACTGGTTCTGCGTTAACTCCCGAGACATCCATCACGGCGAATCCGTCAATCAGCGTCTCCTCTGGTGGTCTGATCACAGCGACAGCGAGTGCATTGGAGTCGGTCACTCCGATAGTATCAGCAGGATATGTCACGGAAGGTACGGCAGGAACGGTGACGGTCAGCGGATCAAGCGCGCAACAGTTGACCACGCAAGCCGCTCAGACGATCACTCCGACCACAACGAACCAGACCATTGCGTCCGGGAAGTACCTCACAGGAGCGCAGACCATACTTGGTGATGCAAATCTGCTCCCCGAAAACATCAAGAAGGATGTCAGCATCTTCGGAACAGTCGGGACGCTTGAGGGCGGTGGTGGCGGTGGCACGTTATGCATTTTTACAGTCGCGCCATATACAAACACGAGTGTCAATGTCAATAGGCATAGCGTAGCACCAATGGTAGCTTATTACGGGACGGATATCGTTCCGGGAGCGACCATAACATTCTACACTTATAGCGATTATATCTTAAGAAGCGTAACTGGGTTAGACAGCGGAAGCACGATTCCGTTCACAACAGTAACGAGAGGGACTTACACTTTCACGATGCCGAGCGAGTCGGTTGAATGTGATCTGTTGTACGACGACTAAGGAAGGAGAGCATCATGGCACTACTAATCGGACAGGCTTGCAGTAACGAGCGTGGCGAAATTGTTGGTGGTCGCAAGGGCGATCAGAATCAGCGTGAAGTCCGCATCAACACGTTCTATGATGGGCAAGTGTGGCAAGCCATTTACAGATGTAATGACAGAGCAAAGGCGAAGCTGATCGGGCGGTACATGGCAGACGCTTGCAAGAACGATGTAATCGGGTATGACACAGGGGACACTCGGTACAGTTGTTGGGTTGAAGCGATGAAGCTTCACAGCCTGTCGGCGATCACAACTCCGTGCAATACCGACTGCTCACAGCTTATGTGCATCTGCGTCAACCTCGCAGGGATTCCGCTGTCGAAATACTTGTGGACTGCCATTGAGGACGAACTGCTTATGTCTACCGGGATGTTCGATAGGATCACGGATCAGTCAATGCTCCGGGGTAACGGTCTTCTGGTCGGAGACATCCTGTGGCGAAGCGGACACACAGCGGTAGTGGTGGAATCGGATGAAGCACCTTCGCCGTCTGAACCCGACATGACCCCGAAATGGGTCGGCGAAGTGTACGGCAAGGCAACGATTCCTGTGTACGCAAGCGCAACAGGCACGGCAATCCTTCCAGAGTGGGGTCAACTTTCCATTGGCAATCTGTACGATGTATGTGATGAGCGCAACAGCCGTTACTACATCCGCATCGCAGGACAGTATTACGGATGGATCGAAAAGCGGTATTGCTTGCGGAAGACACCATGCGGGAGCGGGACTGTAACGACAGCGCTGCATCTCAGGACCGGAGCGGGGACCGGGAACAAATCAATCATGATCATGCAGAAGAACAAGCAGGTCCAGATCTGCGACAGCAAGCCGGCAGCGGACGGAAGACTGTGGCATTACATCTTTGTCGACGGGTTTTATGGGTTTGCGTCGTCAAGATATATCAAATAGGAGAGTGCCATGGAAGTTTTGAAAATCATTTTATCAGCCCTCGCCGGAGCTCTCGGCGGGGGCGGGATCCTCGGCTTTGTACAATTCCTGATAAACCGAAAAGACGACCAGAAAAACGAGCTTGCAAAAATCGGTGAAGAGATCAAGAAGCTGGCAAAGATTGATGACGTAGCACGAGTCGAGATGAAAGTCAACTCCATGGACGAGAAAATGAATGAGAACGAAGCGACGAGCAGAAGAGTGCGAATCCTTCGGTTCTCGGATGAATTGATGCAGAATGTATGGCACAGCAAGGACTCTTTCGATCAGGCCATCCTGGATTGTGATTACTACGAAGATTACTGCGCAGGGCATCCGCAATACAAAAATTCGATCACTGGCGCAGCGGTTGATTATATTCGAACGACATACAGGAGATGCCTGGAAGAACATTCATTTTTGACAAAAAAAGTCAGAGCATAATGCAAATTCACATTTGTCCTAATTTAATTAAGAGGAAAAAATGGGTGAATTGGGGGAAAATTGGTGTAAATTTTCTCGAAAACAGGTCTAAAGTGGAGCATGGTCACAAATGTCGACATTCAAAAAACCTAAGAAATAAGCCAAAAATTGAAGATCGTAAACGATCCTGTCTCACCCAGATAGGGGTTCGTAATGCGCAGGTCGTGGGTTCGAGTCCCACCGGGAGCTTTAAAATTTCCTTATTTTAAGCCAAATTTTGAAATGCACTATTATCCGCTTATAGTGAAAATGAGTGAATTGGTGTAAATTTGGTGTAAATTTGAGAAAATTGGTGTAAAAAGAGTGCTGCAGGTCGGTTTTGTCCGATTCTGCAGCACTCTTTTTCTTTTTGCCGGCTTAATTGCTTCCGGAAACGATTCTTTCCAGGACGTCGGATGCTTCCCGATCGCGGGAAGGAATTGCGTGCGAATAGATATCCATCGTCGTTGAAGGTTTCGCGTGGCCGAGCCGGTGGGAGACTGTGACGACATCAATGTTGTGCGCCAGAAGAAGTGATGCTCCGGTATGACGCAGGTCGTGCAGCCGGATCTCCGGAAGCCGTTCCGCAGGATCCTCACAGCTTTCATTGTATCTCTTGACGATCTCCTGAAATTTCTGTGTGATCGTATCGACATGAATCATCAAACCGGAATCTCGCTGAATAAAAATGTAATTCTTATCAAATTCCTTCCCGGTAAAACCTTGCCACATAGATCCGAGCTCAAAGGACAAGCGGATCTCATCCTTTTTCCATTCTTTGAGAGCGCCAAGGCAGCGGTCCGGAAGAGTAATCCGACGGAAGCCGGCTTCGGTCTTTGGGGGCTTGATCTGCATGCCATCCTTAGTCACAGAGACTGCTTTCCGGATGAACAGCTCCTTTCGGGTAAAGTCAATGTCCTGCCAGGTAAGCGGACAGATTTCGCCGCGGCGTGCGCTGGAGAAGATCGCCAGCATATACATCGCCGTGAACATGCTTGAAACAGCTTTCTCTACGTCGTAGGATTTGACCTTGTAGATGGATCCGTCGGAATCGGTGCGCTGCCGCTCGGCGTAATGGATCGTATACTGCTGCCGAAGAGCAGCGAAGAATGTATCAATCTGATCCTCATCCCAGATTTGGTATTTATACCGTTTCCAGCCTTTTGGCAGCGTAATCCGGTCACAGGGATTCGATTTAACCAGGCCCATCTTAAACGCGTATTTGAAAACGCCTGAGATGATCGAATGGTGTCGTTTGACGGTTCCGACGGACAGGCCCTGGTCAAGCATCTCGTGATACAGGTCCTGCAGGTGCATCGCAGTGATCTTGTGCATTGGCAGGTCTCCAATTGCATCAAAGATTCTGTAAGTCAAGGTGCGCCTGTATCCTTCAGCGGTTTTCGGTGTGTCGGTTTTCTCAATCACTTCCAGCCATTTCTCTGACATGATTCTAAATGTAAGCTTATCACCATCATAGAAACGTCCTTCCTGGATCTGCCGCTCGAAATCAGCGGCGACTGCCTGCAGCTCTTTCCTTATCTTAGATTCGGCAGTTCCTTTTGGACGGTAGGTCATGGTCTTGCGGATCGGCCTGCCCTGGGCATCGGATCCTGCAGTGACTGAGATCCGGAAACTGTTTCCGCGTTTCTCAATGTATGCCATTTCTGGTCCTTTCTTTTTTTACTGTTTCACTTACCTTATCTGCCGTCATAATATTCCTACTACCAATGGAAAGGAGAAACACATGAAGGAAGATACAATTAAAAAGATAACTGAAATCCTTCAGGAGCTCGACGAGCAGGACCTGCAGCTGGTGCTGTGGTTTGCTGATGAGCTCCAGAAGGAAGATCAGTAAGCAGGGGCCGGGTTTATTCCCGGCCTTCTTCGTTTCCAGAGATTTCCGGATCACGCGCTGCTTTTTCGAGACGGTACCAGCGGTCCGCGAGTCCTGCGATCGTTTTCCATTCCTCTACGGTCATGTCGGACAGGAAGTCGATCAGTCGAGCAATCAGCCCATCTTCAGGATCAAGACCATTCATCTTTGCAACATCTGCCATGAATCTTACAGTCTTTTCTTTATGACTAAGCGCGACAAACATTTCGCCTTCTCCGGTCCGGAGCCAAGTCTCATTGACATTATACTTTTCGCAGATGGCATTGATTACTACATCCTGCGGTTCCCGATTCCCCAGCTCCCAGGATGCTACAGTAGTCTGCTTCACTCCAATTCGTAAACCAAATTCAGTCTGATTCAGCTTGAGATATTTTCTAATAGATTTAATTCTTTCTTTCATGGCAAAAACCTCCTGACGATATCTTAGCACACGTTTTAGCACTTTGCAATAATTATTTAAAAAATGTGCTTGACAATCGAATTACACAGTGCTATATTTTAAGCACAACGAGATATTCACATAGCACACCAAGACCAAAGGGGGATAAAAAAATGACGACGAAGGCAAGATACGTCGGATGCACACATGATGGATGGCAGCACACAGAGCTCCATTACGAATATCGGGGACATTACTACATCATAACAAAACACAACAACGGTTACATGGATGAGCCGATGCACAAGAGACACCAGAAGGAACAGCGCAAAATCGATGAAATGATAGAGCACGAAAACGATCCGATTCCGGTACAGAAGTACGAAGAATCGGGGCAGGAAGGATTCGACCTTTTCTGGAAATATGTAACCGAATAAAAACAGCAGCCCGCCTCGGAGGTTACGAAGGCATTAAGGAGATAACATGAATCAGGAAGCAGCGGAAACGATCACAAAGATCATGATGACATTACCGCAGCTCTCAGAAGCAAGCCAGATGCGGCTCCTGGGAGTAGCAGAAGGAATGGAAATCGCGCTGGCAATGCAGCGGCGCAAGGACGGCCAGGACAAGGACAAGAAAGATAACTGAGAAAGAAGGAATGAGAAATGGCTAAGATGACGAGAGCACAGAGAGCACAGAAAATTTGTAACGAGCTTAATGGCGTAAGAAATTTTATGACGGAAAGAGCGCGTCGTTTTGTCGACAGCTGCGAGCTGATGACCATTGAATCAGAATTCGGCAAGGCATATGACAATGGCGAAGATCTGGAAGAAGTCGCGGACGATCTCGCAGATGAATGGGGATATGTAAACGGTTTTCCGGAGATCTGCACATACATGGACGACGAGATCAGAGAGAGCATGCATCCGGAATATGTCGGAGCAACTGACAAGGAATTTCTTCAGGAGTACGTTCGTCGGGATCCTGATCCTGACTTCAGAGAGATCCTGGAAAATGAATTCCATGTTTACATCGATGATTGAGAAGGAGAGGACGATGGCAATGAGTGACAAACAGAAGGAAGCCGCGCTTGAACTGCTGCAGGTCCTTCTGAAAGAGGAACCGGAGACGCAGCCGGCAGTGAAGGACCAGGAGCCGGTCCTGGAAGTGCCGGAGATGGTTTCCTTCGGAGAAGCCAGGAAGCGGGCCAGACTTTCGCGGCAGGCATTGATGATGATCCTGCACGATCATCCGGAAGCATACATCATGAACGGCCGGTATTATCTCGTCAACATCAATAACCTGGTGCGGGTCCTGAATGGCGGGATGACAAAGAGAGGAAAGTGAAAAATGGAAGATAAGGAAGCAATCATCAAGTCTTTCGTAAAGACGCTGCAGCTGACGCGGATCGGGAAGGACGTCGTCGAAGGCGAATACTACACCGACGGGTCCGACGAAGAAGCGATCCTGTATGTCAGAGACTGGACCGGGAAAGCGCATCCGTTCCTCGTGAACATCTCAGCGGACAGCGGTCTATCAATCATGAAAGACATCATTTACGCGCTGGAGGGATGACGATGAAATACAGGACATGCCCACATTGCGGAGCTCATCTGGACTACGGAGAGAAATGTGAGTGCCAGGAGAAGAACAGCTTCGAGAAGCTTTCACAGAGCTATGGAAACAAGCTTTTTAAGGAGATTCCGGGACAGATCGAGTTTCTGATCAATGGAAGGGAGATCGGGCTGAAAACGGCATAAAAATGGCGCTTCCGCTGGGAACAGGAGCGCCGGTACCTTGACCAAAGGTAATAAACTTACATATCTTATTTTACCATAAGATCCTGCAAAATGCAAGGAGATACAATGAAGAATTTACGGTTAAGAGATAGATTGGCAGCGGTTGGAGTGATCCTGCTGCTGACAGCGGCTTTAGTAGGCATGAGTGCTGCGTTTCCGGAATATCCTGAAGCGGCGACGGAGATCGAGCAGGAAGCAGGAAATGATGCACGAACAGAACCAGAAACAGCGGAATTTGGAATTATAACAGACAAATTTGCGGAAAATCCGCAAAATAGAACCATATATGGTAAAGACAGGACACCATCCGGATTTCCGGATGAGCTGTCGGCAATGCCATGCTGCAACATTAAGATCCAGGAAACAGAGAAAGAAACAGAATTCAGAATTTATCGTATAGCAGGAGAACTGCCGGACCCGGACCTGCAGCGGAAGATCTACGACGCGCTTGAAGCTGAAAATATATCATACTGGTATGAAGGAGCTCTCGCACAGTGCTTCCAGGAATCTCATTTTCAAAAATTCGCAGTCAACCAGCGAAACGGAATTGACAGCGGGCTTTTCCAGTACAGAAGCACATTCTGGGACTGGTCCCAGGGAGACATTTTCGACGAGGACCTGCAGATCCGGAAGTACGCGGCAGAGATGGCGGCGCGGTTTAAAGCCGGCCTCTCTGCGGATGAGGCAATCAGCAGGCACAAAACGAGTGATTACTGCACTGACATAGATAGGGTGTATGTTCAGCAGGTCCGGCAATGGCTCGGACAGATGGAGGAAGTGAAATGATGGAGCAGTTTGAAATGGATACGGTGATGGAACCGGACTCTATTGTCCGAGACAGTGTGCGCGGTGTGATCAAGGCGGTCGCGGAAAATTTCAAGGACGACATCAAAGCCAGGAGCGGACATGAAGCCTACGGGCTGATGGCGGAAGCGGAGATGAAGCTGCAGGCAGTCAGCAAAACAATGAAGAAGGCGATGGCAAAGATGCTGGAGACGCTCGACACGGGTGTGAACACGCCCATGGAGCTGTCCCAGATCATTCACGTCGCGGAAGAACTGGCACAGGAAGCGATCCTGATGGCGATGACGGGAAAGATCTGCGTGGACTGGCTGACGTTCCAGGAACGCGTGATTAAAGACGCGGATCCGGAGACCGGCGAAATTCTGGGAGGTAAAGCATGAACAGGCTGACACATGAACGCGTGAACGGGATCAAGACTGGATACTGGTCTCAGGCGACGAAAGAACAGCTGGTACAGCGGCTGGCGGCATATGAAAACACGGGGCTGGAGCCGGAAGAGATCGCAGAAAGAGCGCTCAAAATACCGGAGCAGAGGTGGATTCCAGTTGAGGAGAGGCTACCGATAAAGGAGTTTGAAGAGGGCAGGAAAAATGGAACGGTATATGACCTTTATCCATGCTTAGTCACTCGCTACGCCACACATACTGAAGAACCGCGAATACGGACATATGTTTGTAAAAGTTACTTTGATGGCGAGGAATTCATGCTTCATGGTGGCTATGGACCGGAAGAAGAAAGTGATAACGAAAACACTCTTGCATGGATGCCGCTCCCGAAGCCATATAAGGAGGACGAGGACGATGCCTGAATTGCGCAGATGCAGGGGGACATGGGCGTACTGCGACGGGGATTGCAGTAGATGCACTACAACCGCAACAACGCAGACCTCAATGGTGTATTTGATACAGCCGACCGCCGATGTTCCCGAAAGAAATGTCGGGAAGTGGATAAAAGTTGGAGATAACTCATACAGATGCTCGGTATGTGACGAGGTGTCTTGTTGTAACGGTAATTTCTGTCCAGATTGCGGAGCGGATATGCGAAAGGAGACGGAGGATGCGAATTGATGAAAATGGGATACACGATGTTCCAGTGCTTGAGTTCGTTCCGATAGTGCGGTGTAAAGATTGCAAGCACAATTCGCTGACCAGATTAAGCGGAAATGTCTTTTGCGATTACGGAATCGGGTTGTATCAGTTGAGTGATTTCTGCTCTAAAGGCGAACGAAAGGAGACAGAGGATGAGACCGATTGATGCAGTAGAAGCGGAGGCAGGGATTAAAATGCTTTTCCCGGATATGCCGAAGATTGATTTCATGGACAACGTAAGCAATTGGCGGAAGAAAAACAAGCAATATTTGGAATGCCTTGATGTTATCCGCTCGCTCCCGACCGCCGATGTGGTGGAGCGGAAGAGAGGAAAGTGGATTGATGCAAAGCCGAGGAGCGGACAAATAGGCAAGGTTTGCTCCGTTTGCGGAAATGAAGCCTACTGGGATTCCGATTATGGTCAGCAGTTGTTCGATTGGTGCCCATACTGCGGAAGTTACAACGGAGAGGAGAGCGACAATGGCAATGTGGGCAAAGGCAGCGGACGTGGAACGGGAGGACGATGATGAAGAACTTCAAAAATGATAAAGAACGGATGGACTTTATAGACAATTACAGCGATATGGAAAAAGGCTGGTATGTCTGGAAGCATGATGACGACATGCAGCGGACGGTCTGGAGGAATGATCTGGACGAAGATCTGTCCTTCATTGTCGAAGAGGATCTGCAGACATTCTCCTGGCCGGCCGTGCATAGGAAATGGACCATCAGGAACGCGTATATTGCTGTATGGAGTCTGATGGGACCGGAAGGCGACACTTTCGCGGACCGGCGTGCGTCACGGACCATGATGCTCACAGCATTGAAAGAATTCCAGAAACGGAGAAAATCATGAAAGCAGAGATCACAGAAGGAATGAAATACTCGCTGCAGCAGATCACGGGATATCTGAAGGCCCGCGGGATCCCGAAGCAGATGATCGACCAGATCCGGATGTCACTGACGTATGACGCAGTGACACAGTCGAAGGACATACAATATGATCGAATCTACACAGGGATCGGATTGATGCTGCGGAAGGAATACGGCTTCGGCCGGGAGAGAATTCTGCGCGGGCTGAAATGCTTTGATGATACGGTGGGCTCGGTGCTGGATCCGGATAAAGATTGGACAACAGTCATGGACGAACTGCGGGACGAAGTCGGAATCATTATTCGCTCCGGAGATGAAAACCGGCTGGTGATTGAGTGCCTGACGGAAGAAGAACGCAAGAATTACAAATACGGGTCTGCAGAGACGGAAACGAAAGCGAGCGAGGATTGCAATGCCGATCAGTGAAGTGCTGTTCTCTAAGGAAAATGATGAATGGGGAACACCACAGGATATTTTCGATAAGCTGAACGAAGAATTCAATTTCACGCTTGATCCTTGTGCTACAGAAGAAAACGCAAAGTGCGAGAAGTATTATACGAAAGAAGATGACGGGCTCCATATTTCATGGGGGGGGAGAGAGTATTTGTGAATCCGCCTTATTCCAGGATAAAAGAGTGGGTCAGGAAGTCTTATCATGAATCATATAAAGACAAGACGATTGTGGTGATGCTCATCCCAGCAAGGACAGACACAAAATGGTTTCATGATTACATTTACCGCAGGGCCGAAATCAGATTTATAAAAGGCCGGCTCAAATATGTCAAGGAAGGAGACACGAAAAACAATAATTCTCCATTCCCGACGATGATAGTTGTATTTAGATCAGCAGGTTGTTAAAGAACCAGGAGGACGAATGAAACCAGTAAAAGACTTCCCGTATCGCTGCGAAAAATGCAGGTTCTGGCGCTTTTCGCGATCAGAGAATACAAATGTATGCGTGAATCCTGAAAGCAGCTATTATGCCGAAGATATGGACGCACAGCAGTGCTGTCTTAACTATGTAAAGAAAGAAGAGAGACAACATGAATAAAACAATCATGAATACAATTAATCCACCAGTTTGTGATGCGAACGATGTTAGGCTTGAACCAGTGAAGACTATTCTGGAGAATATGGACGCTATTCTTAAGGAACTTGGCGCCGAGTTAAGACGTATCGACGATGCAATTTATTCGCCGGAAAACGATGGATGTGATGTGACCGAACCACGGGATGAATGTTTGCTGGGGACGCTTAACAGACAAAGGGATCTCGCAGCAAGCTTGCTGAGGACTGCGGTACATATACGAGAAGGTCTGTGGTGATCTGGGAAGGAGCGAAGATGCTGTCTAAAGTCACACAAGTTGAATACAAAGGCGAGCGCTTAATCCTGCCCTGCCCGATTTATGTCGATACTGATAAACTGGGAAAGACGTTTGTGAGGAGTGAAGATCTGTTTCTTTATTTATTAGCAAAGTCAATATCGGAGGAAACCAAGGAGCGACTCCGGGACAATGAAAAGAAAGAAGAAAAAAATGAATAAAGTGGTTTTATGCGGCCGGCTTACAAGAGATCCGGACGTGAGATGGTCCCAGGGACAGGACCAGAAGTGTACTGCACGCTATACGCTTGCAGTTGACAGAAGGACCGCGAGACGGGAAGAAGGCCAGCAGACTGCAGACTTCATTCCTTGTGTGGCCTTCGGCCGCGCAGCGGAGTTTGCCGAGAAATATCTGCGACAGGGAACGAAGATCATCGTTTCCGGACGGATCCAGACTGGATCCTACACAAATCGAGACGGACAGAAGGTGTACACGACCGACGTCATCATTGACGAACAGGAATTTGCCGAATCAAAGAATGCTGCATCCGGCAGCGGACCTGCAGCGGGACCGGCAGCGGAGCCGGCAAAAGACCAGGACGGATTCATGACGATTCCCGACGGAGTAGAGGACGATTTACTGCCATTCGCATAAATGTTCCCCCCTATTGGAGCCTGGCACGGCGTAAAAAACCGTGTCAGGCAGTTCTGCAGGCACAAATCAAACATCTGTAAAAGGATACCGGGAGACGGTATTCATGCTTGATTAAGGATATTAAACTTACGACCAAAAAGGATTAGAGGAATGTACCAGAGGATAGACCGGAAGGCCGGTGACTACATCTTTACGGAGAAAAGATATATAGGCCGGCATCCGGAAGGACCGAGACGGAAGAAGGAGAAGCCGACAGAGGAAGCGGTCAGGAGGTACAACAGCCGGCAGCGGACAGACAGAGTACAGATGCTGATTGCCGCAAACTTCCGGCCGGGGGATCTCTGGACGACGCTGACCTATAGGAAAGAGGACAGACCGAAAGATGCGGAAGAAGCCGGCATACATATGCAGCGGTTCATCCGGAAGCTGAGGCGGGAGATCCGGAAGGCTGGCAGGGAGCTGAAATACATCTACATCACGGAGATCGGAGCACGCGGAGCCGCACATCATCACATCCTCCTGGAGAACATTCCGGGGATTCTGGACCTGATCCGGAAGCTGTGGCCTTACGGTCACGAGAATTATAAACCGCTTTACGAAGATGGAGCATACAGACAGCTTGCGGAGTACATTGCAAAAGCTGACACGAAAGAACCGGCAGCAGGAACAAGTTACCATCCATCCAGAAACCTGAAAAAGCCGGTAGAGCATCGGGAGAAGCTGCATTCAAAACACTGGAGCAGGGAACCGAAGCCGAGGATGGGGTACGACATCATAAAGGATTCGATTATAAACGGTGAGAACCCAATTACGGGACGGCCGTATCAGAGATACATACAGAAACGGAGAGTAGCAAATGATCACAAGATTCGAGGATCCGGTAATCCAGCCGGGATGTAAAGTGTTAAAGACAGACCTGCTTTATGACGTCTGCATATGGACGGCACCGACGTCACACAGCGGTTATTGGCGGACGTTAAGAGGGCTGGAAGCCAACGACGTGTGGAAGCACAGAGACAGCGGCGAACATGTCACGGTCCTTCGGGGCTACAAACTTGTGGGAAGGAAAGAATGAACAGCTTTCACGACAAGAAACGTTTTCTGATGCAGTACAGGAATCAGCAGGCAGAGATCCGGAGCATCGAGGAAGAGCTCGCAACGCTGCGCATGAAGAAGATGCATCCATCGCTATCAATTGATGGGATGCCGGGCGGCGCAGGTGCATCGGACCTGTCGTCCTATGCCGCAGCGGTCGACAAGATCGAGAGAAGGCTGCTGCGGCAGAAGAAGCGGCTGCTGAAAACAATGTACCAGATCGAGCAGGCAATCGGAAGCCTGGAAGATTCGCGGCAGCGGTCGATCCTGAAGGACCGGTACATCCTGGGCCTCAGCTGGGCAAAGATTGCTGAGCGGCAATTCCTGGAAGAACGGCAGGTGTACAGGATCCATGGGGACGCTCTGTACAACATCCAGATTCCGAAGGAGTTTTGAAAAAATGTCAGTGAATGTCAGTCGGCCTTGTGGTATAAAGATACCATGAGGAACTGGCAGAAAGACCGGTTCCTTTTTGTGTTCCGGAGAAAGGACAGCATGTCAAGAGAGGTCAAGAGAGATTTACGGGAAAGCCTGCAGCAGAAGCAGGTGGAGATCAATCAGCTGAAAGCGAAAAACAAGGAGCTTTTTACATTCCTGCAGGCAGAACGGCAGAGGATAAGCAGAGAGATCCGGGACACAAAGACCGGGATGGAAGAGCTGCTGCTTGCAACGAATCTTGTCCTGGGAGAGATCATCCGGAAATACGGTGAAATCACGATCCGGATGCCGGACGTAAACCGGAAATTCAGCTATATCGTGGACCATGACGACAAAGCAGGGACCATGACGTTCAAAGCGGCTCCGGATCCGGAACAGACTGCCGATTTAGTGCAGGAATGAGACGCGGAAAAGCGAGAATTTCCTTGCAGAATGCGGGACACAGGACTGCCGATTATGAAAATTCGGGAAAAGGAGAACCGAATTATATTAGAGCAGTCATAAAAATGCTGATATCCACACAGCGAGGTGGAAAAAGTGCCGAGAAAATCTAAGTATGAGCTAAACATCCTGCCGAGACTTCAGGAAATCGAGGCATGGGCAAGAGACGGGGTGCCGGAGGAGGTGATGGCACGCCGGCTTAATGTTGCCTATTCTACCTTCCGGAAGTACAAGCAGGAGTTTTCGGCACTTTCGGCACCACTTGCACGCACGCGCGAATATGTCGACCTGGTAGAGATGGTCGGAGCATACAAAAAGCGTGCGATGGGATACAACTATACCGAGACAAAGCGGATATACAAAGTGACGACGACAGATGACGGTCGGGAGATCCGGATGCTGGAAGGAATCCAGGAGATCGAGAAGCATGTTCCGGGAGATCCGCGGGCAATGGAAAACTGGCTCAGGATCCGTCAGCCGGAGCTGTGGGGGACCATCCAGGCGCCGGAGAATGAGACGCCGGTGATCATGGTCCAGGAACAGGAGCATCTGGTCGAATCGGATGTCGTCGAGGTGGACGATGATGGCAGCGGCAAAGAAGAGTAAAGCGAAGAAGAGGCCGGCTCCATCACCAAATCCCCGAATCGTCGACTCATATGGCCGGCCGGCAAGCCTGCAGGGGAAGCGGGTGATCTGGAAGCCGCAGCTGAAGCAGGCGGAATTCCAGCGAAGAGGCGAATTTGAGGTCCTGTACGGCGGAGCTGCCGGAGGCGGGAAGTCGGACGCGCTTGTGATCGAAGCGCTGCGGCAGGTCCAGATCCCATACTATAAAGCGCTGATCATCCGGAAGACGTTTCCGCAGCTGCGTGAGCTGATCGACAAGAGCCTGAATTACTACAAAACGCTTTATCCGAAAGCAAAGTACAATTCGACGGAGCATACATGGACCTTTCCTTCAGGGGCAAAGATCATTTTCGGATCAATGCACAGGGCAGCGGACAGGATCCAGTATCAGGGCCAGGCTTATGATCTTGTCGCATTCGATGAACTGACACACTTCACTTATGACGAGTACATGTATCTCTTTTCGAGATGCAGGCCGAACGGACCGGGAACCGTGCAATACATCAGAGCAACAGCAAACCCAGGCGGAATAGGACACAGCTGGGTGAAGCAGCGTTTTATCGATGCCGGCCCGCCTATGAAAACCATCTGGACGACGGTCGAATACACAGATCCGCAGGGACGCACAGTAAAAAAGAGGCTGTCCAGGGCATTCGTTCCTTCAACGGTCTTTGACAACGAAGCGCTGCTGCGGAATGATCCGATGTATGTGGCACGTCTTGCGGCGCTTCCGGAAGCGGACCGGAAAGCCCTGCTTTACGGAGATTGGAATTCCTTCTCAGGACAGGTCTTTTCAGAGTGGGTGGACGATCCTGCTCATTATCAGGATCGGATCCGGACCCATGTGATTGAACCTTTCAAAATACCGTCCTCATGGGCGATCTGGTGCGGTCTTGACTGGGGCTATTCGCGGCCGTTTTCGGTCGGCTGGTATGCCGTCGACCATGAAAGACGGTTGTACAGGATTCGTGAACTGTACGGCTGCACCGGTACGCCGAACACAGGCGTTAAGTGGGAACCGACGGAAGTCGCGCTGCGGATCCGGGAGATCGAAGAGACAGATCCGAACCTGAAAGGCAGGAAGGTCCTTAGGGTAGGAGATCCTGCCATCTGGGGATCTGACGGAACAGAATCAATCGGAGCGCTTTTCGAGCGGCAGCGGGTGTTTTTCGAGAAAGGCGATCATGCCAGGATAGCAGGGAAGATGCAGGTCCATCACCGGCTGGCCTTCGACGATGAAGGCATTCCGCTTTTTTACTGTTTTTCGACATGCAAAAACTTCATCCGGACGGTTCCGAATCTGGTCTACGATGAGACGGACGTCGAGGACATCGACACAGAAGGTGAGGACCACATTTACGACGAATTCCGGTATGTATGCATGAAGAATCCAATTGCTCCGCCGAGACCGGAGGAGAAGAAGCTGAAGGAATACGATCCGCTGTCAGACGACAGCAGTCTTGGCCGTTACGAATGGTACAGTATATACTAAACGAGGAGATACAGAATGCCGAACATCAGATATGGCAAAAGAGATCCGTATGATCCCGCAGAGCTTGACGATGAAAACATGGACCGGTATGCGGACCTGATGACAGATCCGACAGCCGGAAGCGGGATTGTGCTGAGTGACGCAGACGTCCTGCCGGCAGCGGTACCGGAAGATCGGGACCTGCACAGGATCGGAGAGAAGGAAGTCGAGGAAGCGATTGCGACACTGACGAAATACAAAAACGGCAAAGCAAACCTTGAGAACCAGATTGTCGAGAATGAACAGTGGTTCCGGATGCGCCAGTGGGACGTTATCCGGAAAAAGAGAGCCGAAGATGGCAACAAGACGATTGAGCCGGAACCTTCATCCGGATGGCTCTTTAATGCGATCCTGAATAAACATGCGGATGCAATGGACAACTATCCGGAGCCGGTCGTGCTGCCGCGTGAAGCGGGAGACGAAAAGAGCGCAAAAACGCTTTCAGCGGTCCTTCCGGTCGTCCTGGAAAACTGCGACTTCGAAGAAACGTACAGCGACAACTGGTGGTCAAAGCTGAAGCACGGAGCAGCGGCTTACGGGGTGTTCTGGAACACGACGAAGAACAACGGTCTCGGCGATATCGACATCCGGCAGATCGACATCCTGAAGTTGTTCTGGGAGCCGGGAATCCGGAAGCTGCAGGATTCCAGGAATCTTTTCCTGACAGAGCTTGTCGATGTGGATCTGCTGGAAGAACAGTATCCGGACCGCAAAGGTAAGCTTCGGGGGAACACAATCGAAGTCAAGGATTATGTTCACGACGATTCCATTGACACATCAGACAAGGCTGTCGTTGTTGACTGGTATTACAAAAAAGTCACTCCGGAAGGAAGAACGGTCCTGCACTATGCAAAATTCATCGGCAAAGAACTGCTTTACGCGTCGGAGAATGATCCGCAGTACGCGGAACGCGGATTTTACGATCATGGCATGTACCCGATTGTGATTGACGTGCTTTATCCGGTAGAAGGAACACCGGTCGGCTTTGGTCTTGTGTCGATCTGTAAGGACCCGCAGCTGTACATCGATAAGCTTTCCGCAAACATCCTCGAAGGGTCCTTGATGGGATCGAAGAAGCGCTTCTTTGTATCGAATTCTACGAACGTGCGGAAGGAGGACATTCTTGATTGGAATAATCCGCTTGTGCCGGTAGAAGGCGAGATCAACGAGAACAGGATCCGGGAATTCACTGTGTCGCCGATGCCGGCCATCTACTACCAGGTGATGCAGGGAAAGATCGAAGAGATGAAGGACACATCAGCGAACCGCGACGTGAATACAGGCGGCTCGAGCTCCGGAATCACTGCTGCATCTGCCATTGCCGCGCTGCAGGAAGCCGGCAATAAGACATCGCGTGATATGATCGCAGCGAGCTACAGGAACTTTGCGAGCATCATAAAGCTGGTCCTGGAGCTCATGCGGCAATTCTATGATGAAGCACGGTCCTTCCGGATCACGGGTAAGGATCCCGGACAGTACGAGTATGTTTCCCTGGATAACAGCATGCTGCAGGACATTCCGACAGGCGTAAACGCGGCAGGCGAACAGCTTTACAGGGAACCGGTATTCGATCTCAAGATCAAAGCCCAGAAGAAGAGCCCATTCAGCCGGATGGAAGAAAACGAGCGGGCGAAAGAATTATACGGTCTTGGATTCTTTAATCCGGAGCGGGCCCAGGAAGCGCTTGGCGCGCTTGAAATGATGGACTTCGAAGGAATCGACAAAGTGCGGGAGCAGGTATCAAACGGACAGACTCTTTTGAACATCGTCCAGCAGATGTCGCAGCAGATGCAGCAGATGGGAGCAATCATCCAGACGCTTACCGGCAGCGGAGGCGGAATGCCGGCAGCGGCCGGGGCCGGGAATTCCGGACAAGGAGCGGCTCCTGTCCAGCGGCTGGATACGGCGACCGATGAAAATCCGAACGCAAGAAACAAGCTTGCGTCAGGAGTAATGCAGGCAAGGACGCCAATGACATCATACGGCAATAGACTGGCAAAGAGATCGTCTCCGGACATGAACGTCGGAAGCGACATTCAGAGGTTGAGCTGATGACAGTAATTGAAGCTGTGCTGGAAGAAATCCAGCCGGGATATTGTCGTTTCGGATTCACGGCAAAAGGCCATGCCAAAGGTTCGATAGAAGCATGTGCAGGCGTTTCCGCACTGATGGAAGCGCTGCACTGCTATCTCCTGAACGCAAAGAACGTGATCCATGATATCGAGATTGAGACGAACCAGGACGGTTTTTACAGGATCGTATTTGAAGGAGACGACACAGCATTTACGGCATACATGGTGATCCTGTCGGGGCTGCTGTCGATCGAAGCGGGATATCCGGAATATGTCCGAGTAAAGCGCACAATCGTTGAGAAATGATAAAGGACCGGAATGCCGGCCTTATCATCATAAATCGGCACACGGAGCCGTTAAGTCCGCGAAAAATCAAAAGGAGATTCAGAGGATGAATCAAAAACTTATTTTGCTGAGTGCAAACCTGCATATCTTTGAAGGCGGAGCGGCATCCGGAACCGGATCCGCGTCAGGAGAAGGCGGAGCAGCACCGGCACCGGGCGAATCAAAAGCATCTTCCGTCGCCGGGAAGAAGTCGGGCGAATTGACAAATGTCGTCTACGGCAAGCAGGCACAGATGGTGACGAATGCTTCCGAGAGGACGAACGGTGACGCCGGCCGAAATGACAATGGAGACTATACCGTAACATCGAGCACGCAGGAAGAAAGAAGAAAAGCCTACCAGGACCTGATCAATGGAGAGTATAAGGACCTGTACACACAGGACACCCAGAACATGATCAATCGTCGTTTCAAGGAAACCAAGAACCTGGAAAGCCAGCTGCAGACCTACAGCCCGATTATTGATTCGCTGATGCAGCGGTACAAGATCACAGACGGGGATGTGGGCAAGCTCCAGAAAGCAATCGACAGCGATGACGCATGGCTGGAAGAAGCAGCGGACGAGGCCGGCATGACAGTGGACCAGTTTAAAGCATTCCAGAAGCTTGAGCGGGAGAACAAGGAATTGCTGCAGGCCCAGCAGAACCAGCAGCTCCAGCAGAAAGTGGAGAGCCAGGTCCAGCAATGGGTGCAGGAAGCGGACGCGGTAAAGCAGAAATTTCCGACATTTGACCTGAATACGGAGATCCAGAATCCGGAATTTGTGAAAATGCTGAAGAATGGCGTTCCCGTCGAGCATGCCTTCAAGATCATCCATTATGACGATATCCTTTCCGAAGCGATGCAGACGACGGCGAAAACGCAGGAGAAGCTCCTGACGGACAATGTCAGAGCACGCGGCATGAGGCCGACGGAGAACGGCGTTTCCGGATCCAGATCGTCGTTTACGGTGAAAGACGATGTCTCCAAGCTTACCAGAAAAGACCGGGCAGAGATTGCCAGGAGAGCAGCGAGGGGAGAGCTTATCAGTTTCTGACCCTCGGTAAATCATGAAAGGGAAGAAATATGGAGAACATGAAAGAACTTTATATGACGCTTATCGTACTGCAGGCAAATCTTGCAGTGTTCGCGGGCAACACGAATGTAACCACCGACACCGACCTGTCGGATGAAATGAAAACGTACTACTCCGATTATCTGATCGATATGGCAGATCCGGAGCTGGTACATGACCAGTTTGGCCAGAAGCAGCCGATTCCAAAGAACGGAGGCAAGACTATTGAATTTCGTAAATATGCTCCGCTCGCGAAGGCACTTACTCCGCTTACTGAAGGTGTGACGCCGAACGGCCAGAAGCTTGCGGTCAGCGTCATTGAGGCGACTGTCGCACAGTACGGCGGATATATTGAGCTTTCCGACGTCCTGCTGCTGACCGCGATCGACAACAATCTGGTCCAGGCGACGAAGCTGCTCGGCTCCCAGGCGGGCCGCACGCTGGACACCATCACCAGAGAAGTCCTGAACGGTGGCACCAACGTCCAGTACGCTGACGGATCCGTCGCAAGCCGTGCAGCGCTGCAGTATGGCACGACCACCAAGAACGTGCTTACCGTCGACTGCATCAAGCGTGCTGTCCGTGCGCTGAAGCTGCAGAACACGCCCAGAATTGACGGAGGATATGTCGGCATCATCCATCCTGACTGCGCATACGATCTGACCAGCGATCCTGAGTGGAAGTATCCGCATCAGTATGTCGATACCGACGAAATCTACAATGGTGAGATCGGCCGCATTGCAGGCGTGCGTTTTGTTGAGACGACCGAAGCAAAGATCTTTGCAGGAGCAGGCGCATCCAACAGAGACGTCTACTCGACGCTGATCCTGGGCGACAATGCTTACGGCGTCACCGAGGTCACCGGCGGCGGCCTGCAGCACATCGTGAAGCAGCTCGGTTCTGCCGGCACTGCTGATCCGCTTAACCAGCGCGCGACTGTCGGCTGGAAGGCAATCAAGGTTGCCGAGCGTCTTGTCGAGCAGTACATGATCAGAATCGAGACAGTCAGCACTTTCGCAGCGGGTGCGAACTGATTTAACCAAGGCCTAACCAAGACCTAACAAAGGCAGGCTCCTTATTGGGGCCTGCCGGGAAAAGAAAAAGGAGCTTTTATGGCAGCAAAGAAAGAAGAAGCGGTACAGGAAGCAGCCGCGAAGAAAATGTACGAGATCCGTCTTTTTAAAGACAACAACAAGTACAGAGACGACGTTTTCGTAGGTGTCAATGGCAAAGGATACATGATCAAACGCGGCGAGCGGGTCATGGTTCCGGAAGAAGTAAAAGAGGTGCTGGACAACAGCATGGAGCAGGATGAATTTACGGCGAGACTGATCGACGAGCAGGTGGAAGCCTTTGCGGACGAATCGAGGGCTCGCGGATTATAAAAAGACGTGCAGCGGATCGGCAAAAGAAGCCGGTCCGCTGATTTGCAAGGAGAGAAAATGAGGACGATACCGATCACAGTCAATGACGAATATATCAGGGGGACCGGAGCGGTGGTCGGTGCTGCCGGATCACATTCGGACGTTATACTTGACCTGATATTTGGTGACGCATGGGAAGGGCTGGCAAAAACGATTGTATGGCGGGATGCAAGGCATGAGAATCCGGTCCTGACAGTGCTTTCCGGAAACTACTTGAAACCGGGAGAACAGAATGAATACCTGGTTCCGATTCCGGCGGAACCGAAGGCTTATGCCGGTAAGATGACAATGACCGTGAAGGGCGCGGCTGTTTCGGGATCTACCGAGACCGCGGCGACGCTCACCGCATACGCGGAATTCGTCGTAATGGAATCGCTGTGGGACGAAAATGCGGAGACGACAAATCCGGTTTCGGCATCTCGTGCGGAGCAGCTGCAGCAGTCGATCGATACAGTAGCCGGCCGGGTAAGCGGAATGGAAGCAGAGGTCCAGGCGATCTACGGCATGCAGGCAGAAGCCGAGACGCTGCCGGCAGGAAGTGAAGCAACAGTGACACAGTCGATGGTCAACGACCGGCTGAGCCTCACATTCGGGATCCCGCGGGGGCAGGACGGACGAGACGGAGAGAAAGGACCTGCGGGAAGAGCAGGCGAGCCGGGAGCGCCGGGCCTCCAGGGGCCGCAGGGGCTTCCGGGAAGAGACGGGAACAACGGAATTAATGGTGTTGTCGTTGAGACGCGAGGCTTTTATGGATTCGACGTCCACAACGACGGGCATCTTTATCTGACATATACCGGCGAGACGCGGCCGGACATCACGCTGGATCAGACGAACGGTCATCTGTATCTGGTGATCTAAGGAGGGACACATGCCGACAATTGACCTGGGAAAAGTAAAAGGTGATGACGGAAGATCGGCGACGATTGCGATCGGGACGGTAACGACAGGACTTCCGGGCACAAACGCATCTGTGACGAACAGCGGAACGGACTCCGCAGCGGTCCTGGATTTCGTGATTCCGAGAGGATCTAACGGGGTAGGAATCATTCCGGACGACGAGGTTTCCGGAAAATCATACGTTTTTGGTGTATCGAACGCGATTCCGTATGTCCAGGACACAGCGACGGGCGGATCGACGAAATACCTGGTTCCCTTGAATCATAAGCGCACATGGAACGGGTGATGATATGACAGTAAAAGAAGCAATCAGAAAAGCGGATGAGCTCAGGCCGAATGCAATCTCGGAAGAGCTGAAGGCGGGCTGGATATTTGAGGTCGAAGGGGAGCTCGCCGAAATGATGGAAGTGGATCCGCCGGAGAACACATGGCCGGAACTGGACGTACAGCTGCTTATGCCTTACCCGAAGGACGGAATGTATATCATGTACCTTTGTGCGATGATCGACAATGCGAACGAAGAAACGGCTCTCTATGCGAACGACATGGTCATGGCCCAGGCGGCAATGGATGAAGCGCGGGCATGGTGGTGGCGGAATAATTACAAACGAAAGCCTGGGATGATCAAAGTGTTGTGAGGTGAAGAAACATGAGGAACATGCCGAGATTGGTGACAGAGATTCCGGAACGGCAGAATGCAATCGTGCAGATGCGTGGGATCAATTACACGGACAATTACTACGACGGCTCGCTCAGTGACAGCCTGAATATATCGTCTCGGCGTTTCCCGTACTTCACGACGAAGCGGCCGAGACGGAAGCTGGACAACTACGAAAACGTCACGTCAATGACATCCTGGAATGGTCTTGTTGTGGTGCAGGGGAACCATCTGATCTACAGGGGCCAAGATGTCGGACAGGTGACGCCTGGCGAGAAGCAATTTGCGATGATCCATGACCGGCTCGTGATCTGGCCGGACAAGAAATACCTGGACACGAATTCAATGCAGCTGAAGAATCTTGCCGCAAGCGCATCCGGGACCGGGGCGACGTTTACGGACAAGGCAATCACAGTCACATGGTCAGTTGATTTCAGAAGTCTTTTCAAGATAAACGACACAATAGAAATTCGGGGCTGCACGACAGAAACCGGCAACAATAAGTACGCCAAAATTACGGCAATAGCAGCGAAGAAACTGACATTCCAGGACAACACATTCACACCATGCACGGAAGCAGCGAAATTTACGATAGACAGAAAGATTCCGGATCTTGATTTCATCTGTGAATCCGGGTCCAGACTTTGGGGATGCTCGAATGCAGCGGAAACGATCTACGTTTCAGCGCTGGATGATCCCATGAATTTCTACGATTTCAGCGGTACAGCGGACGATTCCTTCCAGACGGAAGTGTCAACGGAAGGCAACTTCACCGGCTGCTGCACACTCGGATCTGCGGTCATTTTTTTCAAAGAGGACCGGATTCACAAGATCCTTGGCTCCTATCCTGCGGAGTATGTCATGTATTCTTACACGATGGAAGGCGTAAAGGCAGGCTGCCATAAATCGATTGCAGCGATCAATGAAACGCTGTTCTACATGGGTGTTCACGGGATGTATACATATTCCGGCGGGACAAGCGCCTTCCTGTCTCCGGAACTCGGAAATCATGGATACGAAAACGCAGTCGCCGGGACAGACGGAGACAACTATTATCTTTCGTGTGAATATGACGGGAAAACGTATTTCTTCACATATGCGATCAAAAGCGGGATCTGGGTCCGGGAAGACGACACAAGAGTGATTGATTTTGCCCGCGTCGGGAAGGACGAATACCTGCTGGCAGCGGACCACAATATCTACCTGGAAGACAGCGGGGAAGAATCGGACACGATTCCCTGGTCAATGACGTTTAATCCGTTTTATGAAGCAGTGTCCGGGTCCTACAACAGCTCATCGTCAATTTACGGACATAAGCGATACAGCAAAATCATTATGCGAACGGAATTGCCTACCGGAAGCTGGCTGAAGGTAGAGGTCCGGGAGGACAACAAGCCGTGGAAGGAAGTCAGGAAAGTGGCAGGGCAGGCAAGGAGACTCAGCGGAATGATGATTCCCGTCGGGGGGGGCGGCAAGTTTCGCGTGCAGATGG
>ODAI011400681.1_pt1 | contig 41169 bp, 33 predicted proteins | sample 1539321 | NCBI WGS metagenome assembly ODAI01 (sample SAMN02144231, study PRJEB22623) | gut metagenome | biome: sheep rumen | host: Ovis aries | place: New Zealand
AGGGGAAATAAGCACATAGAAAACATGAGCCCATAAAAAGCAAATGGCGTGTAGCTCATTGAGCTACACGCCATTTGATAGTGTTTTGTTATGTCTTTACTTATGCGTCTCATTTGACCTCCTCAAAGTCGGCATCCTGAATGTTGTCGTTAGGATTGCTGCTTGAAGTCTGCTGGTCTCCGTTTCCGCCGGGCTGCTGGCCTCCGAATGGATTCCCCTGCTGACCTGCCTGCTGACCGCCTGCCTGCGAATACATCTTCTGTGATGCAGCCTGCATAACTGTGTTGAGGTTGGCGATGGCCGAGTCGATAGCAGCAATGTCACCACTCTTATGAGCATCTTTCAGCTTATTTACAGCCTCCTCAACGTTTGACTTGTCGGCACCGAGTTTGTCGCCGTTCTCGTTAAGGAAGGTCTCGGTTTGGAAAATCATCGAGTCTGCCTGATTCATCTTATCGACACGCTCGCGCTCCTTCTTGTCGTTCTCGGCATTCTGCTCGGCCTCGGCCTTCATGCGGTTGATTTCATCCTGGCTCAGACCGCTGCTGGCCTCGATACGGATGGCCTGCTCCTTGCCTGTGGCCTTATCTTTAGCGGATACCTTGAGGATACCGTTGGCATCGATGTCGAATGTTACTTCAATTTGAGGAATGCCGCGACGTGCCGGTGCGATACCTGTCAGGTTGAACTGACCGATGCTCTTGTTTTGTGCTGCCATCGGGCGTTCGCCCTGCAGAACGTGGATGGTCACCTCTGTCTGATTGTCAGCCGCTGTAGAGAATACCTCGCTCTTCTTGCAAGGAATTGTTGTGTTGGCTTCGATAAGCTTTGTCATCACTCCGCCCATGGTCTCGATACCCAATGTCAACGGTGTTACGTCGAGCAGTACGATGTCGCCTACGCCGCCTTCCTTGTTCAGGATAGCACCCTGGATAGAGGCACCTACGGCTACCACCTCGTCGGGGTTGACACCCTTGCTTGGTTCCTTGCCGAAATAGTTCTTCACGAGGGTCTGCACAGCAGGGATACGGCTTGAACCGCCTACAAGGATAACCTCGTCGATATCGGCAGTGTTCAATTTGGCATCGGCCATTGCTTTCTGGCAAGGAGCCAGACATGCCTGAATCAAGTCGTGAGCCAGCTGTTCGAACTTGGCACGTGTCAGTTGCTTAACCAAGTGCTTCGGCCCTGTCGCATTGGCAGTGATGTATGGCAGGTTGATTTCTGTGGCAGTTGAACTTGAGAGCTCTATTTTTGCCTTCTCTGCCGCCTCCTTCAGTCGCTGCATGGCCATTGGGTCAGCTGTGAGGTCAACGCCCTCGTCGTTCTTGAATTCCTGCACCAGCCAATCGATGATTACCTGATCGAAGTCGTCGCCGCCCAGATGGGTGTCGCCATTTGTGGAGAGCACTTCGAATACTCCGCCGCCAAATTCAAGAATAGAAATATCAAACGTACCTCCACCGAGGTCGAATACGGCAATCTTCATGTCCTTGTTGGCCTTGTCAACACCGTATGCCAATGCGGCAGCCGTAGGCTCGTTTACGATACGTCGAACGTTCAGACCGGCAATCTGTCCGGCCTCTTTGGTGGCCTGACGCTGTGAGTCGCTGAAGTATGCCGGCACGGTGATGACGGCATCGGTCACCTCCTGTCCCAGATAATCTTCGGCTGTTTTCTTCATTTTCTGCAGTACCATTGCCGAAATTTCCTGCGGAGTATATTTGCGTCCGTCAATGTCAACGCGTGGATAGCCGCCTTCGTTGACAACGGAGAATGGCATACGTGATATTTCCTTTTCTGTCTGTGCCCATGTCTCGCCCATGAATCGCTTGATAGAGTAAACCGTTTTCTTCGGGTTTGTGATAGCCTGGCGTTTTGCCGGGTCGCCAATCTTGCGCTCACCGCCGTCAACGAATCCTACCACTGAAGGTGTGGTGCGTTTGCCTTCACTGTTAGCGATTACTACTGGCTCGTTGCCCTCGAATACGGCAACGCAGCTGTTGGTTGTTCCTAAGTCAATTCCAATAATCTTTCCCATAATTGTATTGTTTTTATTTGTTATTTTTTCAAATTTTGTCAGTGGTTTGTTTGCAAAGCGTATGCCAAACCTCCCCAAATGGCTAAATCATGCAAATTTTTTAATATTTTAATGCCAAAATGACATAACTATCAGAAAAAATTTCTATCTTTGCAGAAGATTATAAGCATTTGATTCATGAAAATAATGGTGTTAATAGCCGGGATGGCAATGACTATGCTCTCGGCTGCAGCTCAAAATCAGTACATAGTAAAAACAAAGAATGTAAAGCAGTCTGTAGCTGTCAAAGCGGCAGATTCAGCTTCAGGGCAGGTTGCTGAGGAAAGCGAACCTCAGGATTTTCTTGGTAAGAACTTCAAGTATCATAGCCTTTGCGACTGGGAACCCGGCATGAAGTTCATGGTGATGCCAGAGAAATACGACCTCATAGTGAATACCTTCTGCGATTCGCTTACCGACAAAGAGGTGAGCAGTGGTAAGTTACGCTATCATATTATGGTTTACCGCGGTCATGCCGACGTTGGGAACCGTGGCAGGATGTATTTCTTATGCCAGGATGATAATAAGGTATATTACTATGAAACTCCCAATGGCGATTTTGACAGCTATTGCAATGGCAAGCTTGGCGTGCCTACTCTTGCATTTCTTGGCGATGTGGACATTGCCCATGAGAAGCTTCTTGGCCAGCGTGTGTTTACAAAGGGCGATGTTTATCGGATAGATACAGAGGCCAACGGTGAAGGATACGAGGAAGTGACTGTTGAAGACGGCCGTGAAGTGAAGGTGGTAGCCGTCGGCGTGGGAAGCCGTAGTTTTCCGGTAAAGATTATTGTGGAGGACGACAAAGGCAATCAGTTTTATCAGATTGTTGCCATGAGTAAGACTAACAGTGGAATGCGCGACGACGAGTTTGACAAGACGAATGCAAAGCATGCTTTCTATGGTTCGTTCGAACTGGCTAATGATAATATGAACTTGTCGAAGGATATAACCAAGTATCTTGGGAAGCTTGTTCATACCAAGTATGTCACTATGATGCACAATATTGAGCGGGACCGCGATGTTAAGATTACCCGTCTGACACAGTTTGAGATTACAGAGATTGCCCCTCATGCCAACAGTACATATTATACGCTTACGCTCAAAGATCCGCTTTCGCGTGCCGTATATAAGAAAGATGTGACGTTTAAGAATACCAATGTTGCCGGTGATATTGACGGCAATAAGGAAGACTATTTCGCCTATCTGTTTGCTATGGGAGCCGGAAAGATTGTCAACTCCAGTCCTACGATGGCTGCGATGATTCGTGCCGGTCGTGTTATTCCCAACATGACAAAGGACGAGGTGCTCCTTGCCGTGGGTGAGCCAAATAATACCGTCAATAGGAATGGTGTTGATAATTGGATATACAATCGCTCTAAAGGCAAGAAGCTGCGCGTGATATTCGGAAAAGACCAGAAGGTGAGAAAGACCGAGGTCTTTCGGTAGAATAACCAACTAAAGAGAGCTGTGGTTTGTGCCACAGCTCTCTTTAGTTATTTCTGAGCGTCAGCTATCTGCTGCATTATCTTTGCTTCTATTTCCTCGCAAAGCTCAGGATTGTCTTTCAGCAATTCCTTGGTGGCGTCACGTCCTTGTGCCAGTTTCGAACTCTCGTATGAGAACCATGAACCGCTCTTGCTGATGATTCCGTATTCAACTCCGAGATCGACAATCTCACCCACCTTTGATATTCCTTCGCCGAAGGTGATTTCGAACTCTGCCTTGCGGAAAGGTGGCGCAACCTTGTTCTTCACCACCTTTACGCGTACTTGGTTTCCAATGACCTGGTCGCCGTCCTTGATAGCTGTGACGCGACGAATGTCAAGGCGCACCGAAGCATAAAACTTAAGGGCATTACCGCCGGTGGTTGTTTCGGGATTGCCGAACATCACTCCGATTTTCTCGCGTAGCTGGTTGATGAATATGCAGGTGGTGTTGGTCTTGCTTATTGTTGCTGTCAGTTTGCGAAGAGCCTGGCTCATCAGTCGTGCGTGCAGTCCTACGGCAGAGTCGCCCATGTCGCCTTCAATCTCCTTCTTCGGTGTAAGTGCTGCAACAGAATCGACCACGAGAATATCTATGGCCGAAGAGCGGATGAGCTGGTCGGCAATCTCAAGGGCCTGCTCTCCGTTGTCGGGTTGCGAAATGAGCAGGTTGTCAACGTCAACGCCGAGCTTCTGTGCATAGAACCGGTCGAATGCGTGTTCTGCATCAATGAATGCAGCAATTCCTCCGGCTTTCTGAGCTTCGGCAATGGCATGGATTGCCAGCGTGGTCTTTCCTGATGATTCAGGGCCGTAAATCTCGATGATTCGTCCTTTTGGATATCCTCCCACTCCGAGTGCGGCGTTCAGCCCGATGCTTCCGGTAGGAATCACCTCGACGTTCTCTATCTGTTCGTCGCCGAGTTTCATTATGCTGCCTTTGCCGAAGTCTTTCTCAATTTTCGACATGGCAGCCTGCAGAGCTTTCAGTTTCTCCGCCTGTGGATTGAGAGCCTCGCCCTCAGTTTCTTTTTTAGCCATAATATTAGTTTACAATTTAGCAATTTGCAATGTTTACGGTTCTTTCCTTATAGTTCCAGGTCTCCGTCGTGGATTTCATGCCATGGCAGTCCCTGCTTGTTCAGCTGTTCCATGAACGGGTCTGGATCGAATTCCTCAACATTGTGTACGCCGGGTTTGCTCCAGATTCCTTTTATGAACATCATTGCTCCTATCATGGCAGGAACGCCCGTAGTGTAGCTCACGCCCTGCATTCCCGTTTCGTAGTATGCATCCTGATGCTTGCAGTTATTATATATATAATATGTATGTTCCTTGCCGTTCTTCAGCCCTCTGATGCGGCATCCGATGCTGGTCTCGCCGTCGTAGTTCTCTCCGAGATTCTGTGGGTTAGGCAGTACTGCCTTGAGGAATTGCAGTGGCACGATTTTAACCTTTGCTGTCTTCCCGCTTCCGTCGGCAAGCGGAGCCTCATATTCTATTTCGTCGATACGGCTCATGCCGATATTCTGTATGACATCGAGATAGTTCAGATATTGCTGCCCGAAGGTCATCCAGAAACGTGCCCGCTTGATGGTGGGGTAGTTTATGACAAGGCTTTCTATCTCCTCGTGGTGCAGCAGATAGCTCTCTTTTGGTCCGATGTTCGGATAGTTGAGCGTTTTGTGAATTTCCATGGGCTCGGTCTCTACATATTTGCCGTCCTCATAGTAGAGTCCCTTTTGCGTAATCTCGCGTATGTTAATCTCGGGGTTGAAGTTTGTGGCGAAGGCCTTGTGATGGTTGCCGGCATTGCAATCTACGATGTCGAGATACTGAATCTCGTCGAAGTGGTGCTTTGCAGCGTAGGCCGTGAATATACTTGTCACTCCCGGGTCGAATCCGCAACCGAGAATGGCGCAAAGTCCGGCCTTTTCAAACCTCTCCCGATATGCCCACTGCCATGAGTATTCAAAGTGCGCCTCGTCTTTTGGCTCATAGTTGGCAGTGTCGAGATAGTTGCATCCACATGCCAGACACGCATCCATAATCGTCAGGTCTTGATAAGGCAGTGCGAGGTTGATAACAAGTTCGGGTTTGAACTCGTTGAACAGCGTCTTCAGCTGCTCCACGTCATCGGCATCCACCTGAGCCGTTTTTATGTCTATCTTGTGTCCAGCCTTATGGATGGCATCCACTATTGTGTCGCATTTCTCCTTCCTGCGCGATGCAATCATAAACTCGGTGAACACGTCGCTGTTTTGAGCAATCTTGTGGGCAGCTACGGTAGCTACGCCGCCTGCTCCAATCATTAGTATTCTTCCCATTTTCCGTTTTTTTTCTATTCAGTAGGCACAAAGGTACGGCAAAAAGCTCGAAGCTCCAAATAAATGAATTAAAAAAAATTAAAAAACCTGCGAAAAGAATAGAAAAATTCTTGTATCCCAAAAAATAGGTATATCTTTGCAACTACTAATTACAAATACAAACAATTTTTAATAATGGGAAAGAGTATATTGGAAGGCCGTCCTGCGTTGAGGCAGGAGGTTGAGAAGATTGCTGAGGTTGCCGGCTATCTGTGGCAGAACGGATGGGCGGAGCGCAATGGTGGCAACATTACAGTCAATGTCACCAAGTATGTAGATGATGAAATCCGCAGGATGGCTCCCATCAGCGATGTTAAGCAGATAGGCGCGACGTTGCCTGCACTGAAGGGCTGCTATTTTTATTGCAAGGGCACACAGAAACGTATGCGCGACCTTGCACGCTTCCCGATGGACAATGGCAGTATTATCCGTATTCTGGATGATTGTGCGAGCTATGTCATCATAGCCGATAATGCCGTGATGCCCACAAGTGAGCTTCCCAGCCACCTTACCGTTCATGCTAATCTCATAGAGAGCGGCTCAACTTACAATGCAACCGTTCATACGCATCCCATCGAGCTGGTGGCAATGAGCCACAACAGGAAGTTCCTGGGCAAGGATGTGCTGACAAAGATTCTGTGGAGCATGATTCCCGAGACCAAGGCTTTCTGCCCGTTAGGTCTTGGTATAGTGCCATACACCCTGCCCGGCAGTAAAGAGCTTGCCGATGCTACGCTTAAAGAGCTTGAAGACTATGACGTCGTGATGTGGGAGAAGCATGGCGTGTTTGCCAAAGGTCTCGACGTTATGGATGCTTTCGACCAGATCGACGTTCTCTCTAAGAGTGCCAAGATTTATATCGACGCTAAGAGCATGGGCTTTGAGCCCGAGGGCATGAGTGACGAACAGATGGGCGAATTGACACGTGTGTTCAACTTACCGAAATAAGGTTTCAGGAATAACAAACTACTATAACGATATTATAATGGCGTCCTGGCGATTGTGAAATCTCCAGGGCGTGCTTTTTCTTGTCTGTCAGTTTTCAATTTGTTCAGGCTAAAACTTACTAAATTCTGGTACAGCCCTCTTTACGGCCTGACTTATGCTCGTAAGACCGAAGTCGCGATAGTCAACATCCTTCAGAGGTATCCACATGCATTCCTGTGCGTCGTCGGCAGCTTTTGGGTTGACATCGTTATCCACACTACATCTGTAGAACATGTCAAGCGTATGGATTATCATGCCGCTGTATTCGTAGCGATTGGGAATTGAGAACATATATTCCGGATGTTCCAGCCGCAGGCCTGTCTCCTCTTCTATCTCACGTATCATACCCTCTTCAGCCGTCTCGTCCATATCGACAAACCCTCCCGGCAGGTCAAGCGTCCCCCTTGCCGGCTCCTTACCCCTGCGCACCACGAGCAGTTCGTCTTTGCTGTTGATGATGAATGCAGCTGTTGCTGAACATGCGTTGGCATAGTATGTGAAACCGCAGTCGCGGCATTTCTTGCTCTTGAAGTTGTTGACGTCGAAGTGCTTGCTGCCGCAAACAGGGCAGAACCGGAACTTATATAATGGGTGTTGCAAAACGGATGTAAAATTAAAGATTTTTATCTGTATTTGAAACTTGAGCCTCCTACGAACTCACGCATGATAGATGTGGGGGGGATCTCTTTGTCGCTGACGGGAATGAAGTAGTGGATGAACTTCAGCAGGCGGTGTGCCTCGGCATATTCGGGACAGTTGCGCGGTACAGAGGTCAGAATAATCTCTGCGTGTGTTCGTAGCACGGCAAACTCGATGTTAAGAGCCGAGTTGAACATCACGTCGGCGGTTTCCTGGAATGGGAATATCCATTTCTCCTCGGCTTCGCACACGTTCTTCCATTGGCGTATGGTTTCCTGGGCTGTGAATGCTCCCTTGTTGTAGTCACGTATTATGCGGCGCAGCAGCCGGTTGTCCTGTGTGGGAATCCAGTTATGGTCGTCGAGCGAGATGCTTGTCAGAGCCGAGATGTATATCTTGAATTTCTTGTCGTCGGAAATCTTTGATGTCAGCATAGGGTTGAGCGCGTGTATTCCCTCGATGATAAGCACACAGTCGTCTCTCAGTTTCAGCCGTTTTCCCTTGTATTCGCGCTTGCCGCTTGTGAAGTTGTATTCCGGCACTTCCACTGTCTCGCCCTTCATGAGTCTGTTAAGGTGGTTTTCGAGCAGGTCGCTGTCAACGGTTTTCAGATTGTCGAAGTCATACTGTCCGTTGGGCAGTTTCGGGGTGTCGGCGCGGTTTACGAAGTAGTCGTCGGTAGAGAACGACACCGGGCGAAGTCCACATGCCAGCAGCTGCACCGACAGGCGCTTGCAGAAAGTTGTCTTGCCCGAACTCGACGGTCCGGTGATGAGCACCAGCTTCAGTGGTTTCTTCTTGTCTCTGAAGCGGCGGTCAATCTCTTCAGCTATCTTTACTATCTTTTTTTCCTGCAGGGCTTCGCTCACTTGTATCAGTTCCGATGCGTTGCCTTCGAGGATGGCTTTGTTCACGTCGCCGGCATTCGACAGGTGCATAATCACGTCCCAGTGCACTTTCTCCGCGAACATCTCGAACGTTCTCGGCATGTCGTTCTTTGCCGCCACCACTGTAGGGTTGTGCTTGTCGGGTACTCTCAGTAGCAGTCCGTCGCTGTATTTCTCAAGGTCGAACACAGTCAGGTAGCCTGCCGACGGTACGAGCGGTCCGTAGTAGTAGTCAACGGTGTCGCCGAGGATGTAGTAGTCGCTGTAGAGCTGTCCGCTCGTCTCAAGCAGTTTCACCTTGTCGGAGAATCTTCGGTCGCGGAATATGCGTATGGCTTCCTCTGTCGTTGCCTCCATGCGGCGGAACGGCATGTCGAGGGCAATAATCTCCTGCATCCTTAATTTAATTTTTTCCACGTCGTCGGCAGTCACTGCCTGTCCTTTTCTCAAGTTGCAGTAATAGCCTCCCGACAGAGGATGCTCTATGAAAAGCTTGCTTCCGGGAAAAATATCGATAGTGGCTTTGTAGAGCACGAAGCACAGCGAGCGCACATACACCCTGTGGCCTGAGCCTTCGCGGGCATCGAGAAATTCCACGTCACGGTTCTGGAAAAGACGGAATTTAAGTCCCTCTGAGGTATTGTTCACCTTTGCCGAAACCACGGGGTAGGGCATCTTCAGTTCGGCCTCAAAGTCTTTATAGACATCGATGAGCGAAGTGCCTTCTGGGAAGCTCCTGGTTATGTTTACGTTTTTGCAGCGTATTTGTAGCATAGTGTTTCCTTTCTGAAGTCTGGTGCAAAGTTACGATTATTTTTTTGGAAAACCGCATTACCTGTTGAATTTAACACGATTTACTATAGTTTCAAAAAAAGGAAAATGTATATGAGACCGTTGGTTATGGAGTACAAACACAGAATGCTCAGAAAGAAAAGGCACGAGATACGTTTTTTGAGTTTTTTTTAGAAAAAAGATTTGTGGAATAGAAGAAAATTGACTATCTTTGTGGTCTGTTTTTATAGAAAGGGGTCAAATATGGTTATAGTTGTTTTATCATTGATGGTTCTTTGCGTACTGCTACTGGTACGTATGAAGAAATTGACCGACGACCTTAAGGAGAGCCGTCGGATGAGTAATATCAAAGGAGCCTTTCTTAATAATATTACCGATGAGATACGTACACCCCTGCGCTCGCTGTCAGCACTTGCCGACATTATGTCGAAAGACGACCTTTACCTGTCGAAGGCAGAAAAGAAGAATATCAGCGACCAGATGTTCTTTAATACTAATGTGGTGACAACGCTTCTCGACGTAATTGTCGTTCTTGCCGGTAGGGCTAAAGGGCAAGAGCTGAGGATAGAGAGCTTCTCGCCCAATCTGCTTTGCCGCCGTGTTATCCAGTCGCAGCTTAACAATAAGGATATATCGAGTGACGTGAAGATACAATTCCGCCGCACTCTCGACGACGGTTTCTTCGTGAAAAACGACGTACGTATCCTTGAACTCATTGTCAGTAAGCTTATCACCAATGCGTGCAAGTTCACAAAAGTGGGTGAGATAGCCGTTGGCTGTACATATAATGAGCGTATGAACCGTCTCACGATATATGTGCAGGATACCGGTTGCGGCATTCCTGAAGACCGTCGTGACATGCTTTTCACATGGTTTGAACAGCCCGACGAGAGCCGCGACAATGCAGAGCTTGACCTAAGCATCGTTTCCAAGCTTGCAGAGAGAATTGGAGGTTTTGCGCGATTCGACAGCAATTATTCTGAAGGGACACGTATTCTAATAGAACTGCCGGTAGGGTAAGCGCGGGCAATTTTTTACATTGTGCGTTCAGTATGCCTCGCGGTATTTGTTCTCGTCTTTATCGTCGAGCATCGAGAGGTAGCTCTGGTAGCGGCTTTGGGCGATGTAGTGGTTGCCGAGTGCTTGTAGTACGGCACAGCCCGGCTCGTGAGTATGCGTACAGTTGCTGAAGCGGCACTCTTTCGAGAAATGGAAAATCTCGCGGAAGTAGCTTGTCAGTTCTTCGCGCTCGATGTCGAACGTGCCGAAGCCTTTTATTCCCGGTGTGTCGATTATCCACGACGATTGTCCAAACGGAATCATCTCGCTGAAGGTAGTAGTGTGCATTCCGGTGTTGTGGGCGTCGCTGATGTCGGAAGTGCGCAGGGCGGCACCCGGTATCAGAGAGTTGATCAGTGTTGACTTACCCACGCCGCTGTTACCGCTTAGAACAGCTATCTTGCCTTCAAGTAATTGGCGCAGGACGTCGAGGCCCGTATGTTTTGTGGCCGACATGGCAATACATTGATATCCGATGTTCTCGTAGAGTGTAATCATCATTTCCTGGTAATGCAGTTCGTCGTCTGAGAGAAGGTCGGTCTTGTTAAAGAGGAGAACCACAGGGATGCGGTACGCCTCGGCGGATGCCAGGAAACGGTCGATGAATGTTGTGGAGGTCTGGGGATAGTTCACCGTAACCATAAGCAATGCTATATCGACGTTAGCGGCTATGATATGGCTTTGTTTCGACAGATTACTTGCCTTGCGGATGATATAGTTCCGGCGGTCTTCGATAGCTGTTATGAACGCGGTGCCCTCCTGGTTAGGGACAACCTCAACCTTGTCGCCCACAGCTACAGGATTAGTACTGCGGATGCCTTTCAGACGAAAGTTCCCCTTGATTTTGCAGTCCACCGTGCTGCCCATGTCGGTCAGCACGGTGTACCAGCTTCCGGTGTTCTTAATGACAGTTCCTTTCAATTGTCAATTACCCAATTGCCAGTTAAACAGTCATAATCTCCTTGTTCTTTGCTGTAATAAGTTCGTCAAGTTTCTTGATGAACTTGTCGTGAAGCTTCTGAAGCTCCAACTCGGCATCTTTCTCGTTGTCCTCAGAGAGTCCGTCCTTGATGGCTTTCTTCAGTTTCTCCTTGATGTCGGCACGGATGTTGCGCACCTCTACCTTCGCCTTCTCTGCTATTTTGTTGCACTGCTTGGTAAGGTCGCGGCGGCGCTCTTCAGTGGGCTGCGGTATGCCCAGACGAATAACCTCGCCGTTATTTTCGGGTGTGATACCTACATCTGAATCCATGATGGCCTTCTCGATGTCCTTAATCTGCTTGCGGTCCCAGGGCTTGATGGCGATGGTGCGGGCGTCGGGCACGCTCACACTGGCTACTTGGTTGAGCGGCACTTTCTGGCCATAGCTCTCTACTCTAACACCGTCGAGGATGGCCACATTGGCGCGTCCGGCACGAATGCGGTTCAGCTCGTCCTCAAGAAACATGGCAGCCATCTGCATTCTTTCTTCTGCCTTGTTTAAAGTCTGTTTTACGTCAATCATAACTTCGATATTTTGTTTTTTCGATTTCTCAGAATAGAAATGTCTTCTCAACCCAGTAGCAGCCGATGCCTGCCACATAGCCGACGAAAGCTATCCAGGTCACCTTTTTCATATACCATCCAAAGGTTATTTTCTCCAAACCCATTACTACCACTCCGGCGGCACTTCCGATGATGAGCATCGATCCGCCCACACCGGCACAATAGGCCAGCAGCTGCCAGAAGATGCCATCTACTGCCATGTCGCCAACTGCCTGAACGGGATACATGCCCATACAACCTGCAACGAGCGGCACATTGTCAACGATGCTTGAGAGCACACCGATGATTCCTGTGACGAGATAGTGGTTGCCTTCGAATGCAACGTCAAGTCCCTTGCCGAGCATCGTCAGCACTCCGATGGTCTCAAGACAGGCTACAGCCATGAGGATGCCGAGGAAGAATAGGATGGTGTCCATGTCGATGCGCGATAGCATCTTCGACACGCGCTTCTGAGTGCCACGGTTGTCGGCGGTGTCTTCGTTCTCCTGGTGTATGCGCATATAGAACAACTCTGTGGTGGTCCACAGCACACTAAGTACCAGCAGTATGCCTACGAACGGAGGCAGATGGGTGATGGTCTTGAAGATTGGCACGAAAATAAGACCGCCCACGCCGAGGAAAAATATCGACTTGCGTTGACTTTCCGACAGATCGCTGCTCTCCTCTATAGCTCCGGTATTGTCTGCAGGTACAAGTTCGCCCTTCAGCGAGAGCGAAAGAATATAGGCAGGCAATACCATGGATATGAGCGACGGTATGAATATCTCAGTGATAACACCGGCTGCGGTGATAACACCCTTGTTCCAAAGCATGATGGTGGTAACGTCGCCGATTGGCGAGAATGCACCTCCCGAGTTAGCTGAGATGATTACAAGGGCTGCATATATCATACGGTCTTTCTTGTCGGCAACGAGCTTGCGCAGAATCATAATCATAACGATCGAGGTGGTAAGGTTGTCAAGGATTGCCGATAGGATGAACGTCATGAATGCTATTCGCCAAAGAAGCCCGCGCTTCGACTTAGTCTGAAGGGTGTCGCGAACGAAATTGAATCCGCCATTCTGGTCAACCAACTCAACGATGGTCATGGCTCCCATGAGGAAGAAAAGCGTAGTGGCAGTGCTTCCAAGATGACGTTCAATTTCTGTGGCTACGACAGATGCTTTTAGCTCACCGATGGCGGCAGGCAGATATGCCTCTGGAGCAATCATAAAGAGGGTCCATGTGACCACAAACATAAGAAGGGCAATAGCTGCCTTGTTGATTTTTGTCACGCTCTCAATGGCAATAAAGAAATAGCCGATGATGAAGACGGTGACAATGCAAATTGTTAAAGTTGACATGTTTTAAGTTTTGTTTTTTATTTGTTATATTGCTGTTTTGCTGTTTTATTGAAGAAATTTTGTGCAAAGATACATAAATTCAATGTTACAACAAAATAAATTTCATTTTAATTTTGTAAAAATCTGATAAAATAGTTGTCAGTTCTAGATTATTTTGTATCTTTGCATTTGAATTTGCAAAAACAGAATCTATATACTAAAACAAACGGCAACACTGCTAACATTATATGTTTATGGAAAAGAAATATTTCTTTGCTGTCGATCTGGGAGCTACCAGTGGCAGAACTATTCTCGGAACTCTTTCCGACGGACGCATCGACCTTGAGGAGGTCACTCGTTTTCCCAACAACCTTATTGAACAGGGCGGGCATTTCTACTGGGACATTTATGCTCTGTATTTCGAGATTATCCGTGGCTTGAAGGAGGCTGCACAAAAAGGAGTAGAAATTACCAGTATCGGTATTGATACATGGGGTGTTGATTTCGTGTGTATCGCTGATGACGGGGCAATATTAAGGAATCCCCGTGCATATCGTGACCCCATCACCTTTGATGCCATGAACGATTATTTGGAGCATGTAATCCCGAAGAGGGAAGTTTACGACATAACCGGTATCCAGTTCCTCAACTTCAATTCTATTTTCCAGTTCTATGCCATGCGCCGCGAGGGTAACTCGGCACTGAAGAACGCACAGAAGATATTGTTCATTCCCGACTGCCTGTCGTGGATGCTGACGGGAAATGCTGTCTGTGAATATACGTTCGCTTCCACTGCGCAACTTCTCGACCCACGAACCAAGCAACTCAACGAGCGATTGCTGGCAAGCCTTGGGCTGACCCGCTCAAAGTTCGGACGAATGGTGATGCCGGGCGAGCTTATAGGCTCTTTAACAAAAGAGGTGCAGACACTGACCGGTCTCGGACCAATACCTGTTTATGCCGTGGCGGGACATGACACGGGCAGTGCCGTGGCTGCTGTTCCGGCAAAGGACGAGAACTTTGCTTACCTCTCCAGCGGAACATGGAGCTTGATGGGTATTGAGACCAAGGATGCCATCATAAACGACCTGTCATACGAACGCAACTTCACCAATGAGGGAGGTATAGAAGGAACAACGCGTTTCCTGAAGAATATCTGTGGTATGTGGCTTTATGAGCGTTGCCGAAAGGAGTGGCCTTCCCAGGTGCAGAAGATGAGCCATCCGGAACTTCAGGGTTCGGCCATGGAAGTGGAAGCATTCCGCTCACTCATCAATCCAGACGATGCCATGTTTGCTAATCCAACGAGCATGATTGAGGCCATACAGAAGTATTGCCGTGATACCAATCAGCATGTGCCGGAGACTCCGGCAGAGATTTGCCGTTGTATCTTTGACTCGCTGGCTCTGCGTTACCGTCAGGTGTTCGAGTGGCTGCAGGAATTCGCACCGTTCAAGATCGATGTGCTACACATTATTGGCGGTGGGTCGTTAAACAACTATCTGAACCAGTTTACAGCCAACTCTACTGGTGCCACCGTACTTGCCGGCCCGCAGGAGGGAACGGCCATCGGTAACATAATGCTTCAGGCAAAGGCTGCCGGAGAGGTGGCTGACATCTGGCAGATGCGCAAGATAATTGCTGACAGCATCGAGATGGTGAAGTACCAACCTAAGGATGCCGATGTATGGGCACAAGCATTTGACAAATATCTATCTATTATTAACAAAACAAAATAACAAGATTATGAGTAAACCATTAGTAGAAACCAAAGCAAAAGTTGGTGTATTTTCTATCGCTCTGCAGGCCTACCTGCCACAGTTCCCACAGCTCGTTCCTAATTTCGAGGCTCAGTATGAGGCATTCAAGAAGACTCTGCCCGACACTATCGAGATAATCGACGGTGGCATGGTTACCACAAAGGAGCAGTCAATGGCTGCTGGCGACAAGTTCCGCTCTGCCGACGTAGATCTCGTTATACTGCAGATGCTTACTTATTGTACTTCTTACAATATGCTTCCAGCAGTACGTGACCTTGACGTGCCTGTAGTGATTGTGAACCTCCAGAAGAAGCTGGCTCCTGACTATCCTAATACCGACATCCCTATCTGGCTCGGTGATTTGTATGCATGTGGTGCTATTGGTGAGATGGTTGCTGACCTTAACCGTGCAGGCAAGCGCTCAGCTGTTATCACTGGTGTAGTAGAAGGTGGCGATCCTGGTGTGCAGGCTGAGATCGAGGACTGGTGCCGTGCTGCTCAGGTACGACGCCGCTTCCGTGACACCAATATTGCCCAAATCGGTCGTCCGTATCCTGGAATGATGGATCTCTATATCGACGAGACCAACCTCTATCACCGTATGTTCGTATATACTAAGCAATTCGACTGGGAGCAAATGTGGGCTATCGCTGACAACATCACCGACGAGGCTGCCATCAAGGCAAAGGCTCAGGACATCCTCGACACATTTGAAATTGAGGGTGGTGGCACCATCGAGAAGGTTTGGGATATGGCTAAGTACGTAGTAGCCTTCGAGCAGTGGGTAAAGGACGAGAAGCTCGGCATGATTGCCTCTCACTATGCAGGCTTTGCCCAAGGTGTTGCCGGTAAGCTCGACTCTATGCTGATACCAGCCTTCTCAATGCTTATCAAGCAGCACACAGCATGTGCTGTTGAGGGTGATATGAAGGTGGCTATGGCTATGTCGATTTTGAAGACCATCTCTGGCACCGGTACACTGGCTGAGATGTACTCTATCGACTTCCCGAAGGATATCTGCATTATCGGTCACTCTGGCTCAGGCGACTTCGACATCTCTCAGGCTCACAAGCCGACAATGAAGATCGTGCCCGTGTTCCACGGAAAGACCGGTGGCGGTTATCTCACACAGTTCTATCCCCCAACAGGCCCAGTAACTTATCTCGCTATCACTCAGGATGCCAACGGAGTATTCAAGTTCGTTGCTGCAGAGGGTGTCAACGAGGATGGTCCTATCTTCATGTTTGGCGATACCAACATGCGCACTAAGTTCTCTCTGCCATGCCGTGAGTTTGTCAACAAGTGGAGCGAGGCAGGTCCTACACACCACATGGCTGCTGCCGTTGGCCATCACATCGACACTATCTTGAAGGTGGCTAAGATACTGAACATTGAGTGTGATGTAGTCTGCAGATAAGATATGGATATCGTAATCGGATTACTAATCATCGCCATCGGAGCGTTCTGTCAGTCCAGCTGCTATGTTCCCATCAATAAGATTAAGGACTGGTCATGGGAGTCATACTGGATTGTGCAGGGTGTGTTCGCATGGCTTATATTACCCTTCCTGGGTGCTCTGTTGGCTGTGCCTGCAGGGCACTCTTTCACCGAACTGTTCTCTACCGTAAGCTCGTTCAACATCTGGATGACAATCTTCTTTGGTGTCCTATGGGGGGTCGGTGGTCTCACGTTCGGCCTGTCGATGCGTTATCTCGGCGTGGCCCTTGGACAGTCGATAGCCCTTGGCACTTGTGCCGGACTGGGAACAATTATGGGACCGGTGCTGCTGAATATCTTCTTCCCAGAGCTGAATGCTCTTGAGTCGCTCACCTTCGCTGTTATCACCGGCGTGGTGGTTACTCTCCTCGGTATCGCCATTATCGGAGTTGCAGGAAGCATGAAGGCAAACTCGCTGTCGGAGGAGGAAAAGAAGGCTGCAGTGAAGGACTTCAACTTCCCAAAAGGACTTGCCATTGCCCTGCTTGCTGGTTTCATGAGTGGATGTTTCAATGTCGGTCTTGAATTCGGTAAAGGAATCCACTTTGCCGACACTCCCGATATGTTTGCTACTCTGCCAGCAACGTTCCTCGTAACTGTGGGTGGATTTATAACCAACGCCATCTATTGCTTCTATCAGAATCATGTAAATAGCACTTGGGGCGATTATGCTAAAGGCAGTGTGTGGGGCAATAACCTCGTGTTCTGTATCCTGGCTGGAGCACTATGGTATTCGCAGTTCTTCGGACTGTCGTTGGGCAAGGGCTTTCTCACAGCATCGCCTACGCTTATGACGCTGTCATTCTGCATTCTAATGGCACTCAACGTGGTTTTCTCCAATGTTTGGGGAATAATCCTCAAAGAGTGGAAGGGATGTTCGCAAAAGACCATCGCTGTTCTTATCTGTGGTATCGTTGTGCTGATTATTTCCAGTTTCCTGCCGCAGCTGATAGGATGAAAAAGCTTTTGATGATATGCTTGTGCCTTGTATTGGTAATAGGCATTCATGCACAGTCACATCTCGCTAAGGACTTCCCGTGTGAAGTTCTTGGCGAGATGTTAGTAGCTGCGGATAAGTTCCGTCCTGTGCCTCAGATTGGTTCTACGTTTTGGAGAGACAGCTTGTCGGCACAGATGCGCGAGAGCTATATCCGCTACGGCGAACAGTATGCAGGCAGGGAATGGGTGTCGCTGCCATTCTCGGTTTTCGCCGAATTCAAGAAAAGTGGCAATCGTGTAAAATATGAAGGACTTTGTTTTGACAAGCGTCGTCAGCTTGCTGCTCTTGCTATCGCTGAGACTGTGGAAGGCAAAGGTCGTTTCCTGTATGACATCGTAAACGGGCTTGGCAGCTTTTGCGAAGAGACGTGGTGGGGCATACCTGCCCATTATAAGAACGAGATACCCGTGGCTGGCGACCAGACCGTGGATCTCTTCAATGCCGAGACTGCAGGGCTTGTGGCATGGACGGTGTATCTGTTACGGCCTGAACTGGAGAAATATTCCAATACATTACTTAAGCGCATAGACAGTGAGATAGAGCGTCGTATCATCATTCCTGCACTGAAGGGCAAGTATTGGTGGAAGACAGCCGGAATGAATTGGAATCCGTGGATATGCAGCAATTGGCTTGCGTGCATTCTTTTATGCGACCATAACAGCGAGCGCAGATTGGAAGGCGTCAACGCCATTCTTGGTTGTATGGATTCTTTTATCAATGCTTACCCAAAGGATGGCGGATGTGATGAAGGTACCGGCTATTGGGATCGCGCAGCAGCATCACTCTATGACTGTCTTTCACTGCTCGACGTAGCCACAAGAGGAAAAATCAACCTCCGCAACGACGAAAAGTTCAGGGCGATGGGCGCATATATATATAAGATGTATATAGGTAACGGATATTGTGTGAATTTTGCCGACGCTCATGGCAACCGTATGCAGGCACAAATAAATGTTGTGCTGCCATTCTCACGATATATTTCCGATGATAGTATGCTTGCGTTGGCAACTGATATTGCCACCGAACAGAAGTTTTTTGATAATCCTGCCAGGCTCTACGACAAAAGTGGAAACTTCCCCACGCTTGGGCGAGAAGTGATGATGTTGCGATTGCTTCCTTACATAGCAGGACTGAAAGATTCACACTCATATATGGAAGGAGGCAGGTGGAAAGCGACAATTCTTCCTGACCTGCAGATTTTCGCAAAACATAGTGGGAATCTCTATGTCGCAGCCAAAGGAGGTAACAATGGCGAGAGTCATAATCATAACGATGTTGGCAGTTTTATTGTCTTTGCTGACAATGAACCGCTGCTTATCGACCCTGGGGTAGGTGAATATACGTCGAAGACCTTCAGCAATGATCGCTACACTATCTGGACCATGCAGTCGGCATTCCATAATCTGCCGCAGATTAATGGTGTTGACCAGAAAGACGGGAAGCAGTTCGCAGCCAGTGATGTGAACATAACGAAGAACGGCATTTCGATGGATATTTCAGGTGCCTATCCTTCAGAGGCGCATGTGGCTCGATGGATGCGTACCATTAAGGTGGGTAAGTGTATTGAAATATGTGATGAGTCTCATCTCAATGCCGTGTCGGCTCCCACAAGGCTAATACTTATGACAGTGATTGAACCCGATATCTCCAAACAGGGAGAAATCAAGCTTGGCAGGCATACGGTTGGCTACGACTGCAGTCTCTTCTCTGTGAGTATAGATGATGTTAGTGACAGGCTTGACGACGAGTTACACCGTACTTGGGGCGACAGAATGTACCGAATAGTTCTGACTGCAAAATCAGCTACAGATATAAAAAGTGTGCTTAGAATAAAATAGCGTTATTTGCAGATACTTGTTTTATTCCACTTCTGTTACGATTAGTATGCCTTCGGTTACGTGAAATTTGATTTCCTTGCCGGCGAAAGGCATTCCATAGGTGCGGTGAGGGTCAGTATGGTAATGGGGGCGTGGGTCGAGCGACAATGCCTGTTCGAGAGCTGAGGCTTGCTCCGGCGTGAAAAGTGTTCTCAGTGATGTGGGTAGTTCCACTTTTAGCCGTTTCCATTCGTTGCTGTCGGTAAATCCGCTGCGTATTCCCGGGTGGCTGTCTGCATATTCTATGTATGGCTTAATGTCGAAGATGGGGGTGCCGTCCATGAGGTCGGCTCCGTCAACGTCTATTTTGCAATATTCCTTATCGACACTGAGGATTCTTACCGATGACAGACCAAGGTTGTTGGGACGAAAGGAGGAGCGTGTTGCCCATACACCTACGTGGCGATTACCGCCAAGACGTGGGGGACGCACGGTGAAATGCTTTACGGCACCACGGTTCGCAGAGAATCCCCAGATAAGCCAAAGATAGTCGTAGCCCTCAAGTCCACGCAAGCCGTCGGCGTTGCGATAACTTCCGGCCAGCTCCACCGTGCCATGCAATCCCTCTATGATGCTGCTCTGGCGAGGGATGCCGAATTTAGAAGTAAACGGACTTCTGAAGAATGCTATAGGCTCGAGCTCCATCTCAGAACTTCATGTTGAACTTAAAGCGTACACCATGCTTGGTGGTTGTAGGCAAATCGAGATAAGTAAGACGGCGCACGTATTCCACATGGAAGAACGATAGTATGTTGTGTATTCCGAAAGCCACCTCAACATAAGGACGTTTTGAATCCATGATGTGACTGGTTTCAGGGAAGTTCATCAGCAGTTCGCTGTTGGCATTTGCCTCAAGTGTCGGATTGTTCTTCTCCGACAAATCGCCGAACATCGTTCTGATGGCAAAGAATTCGCGCAGTCTCAGCTTGTGGAGAAGTGGAACACGGTTGAAGAGCTTTCCGCTCAGATCCCATTCGAGGATGAGCGAGGCGTATTTGTCGTTGAGGAACTCCATATTATTGATTAGCTCAAAGGTGTTGGGCTGCACAATCACTGAGAGATTGGTGCGAGGCATGATGAGCAGTGGGAAGGGAACTTGATTCCACTGTACGCCGCCTTCGAGCGTAACGTCGAGATGACCCCAGCTTTTCAACCAGAAGCGTTTGAAAATGCTTGCTTCGGTGTAGTTGTATTTGTAGTCGCTGCCGAAGATTCCCTTGAAGCCAGTGGTATGGCTGAGTATGATGATTGGGGCATCGCGGTTGACTGGATAGCGCCGTTGTTTGGTGGTGACAAAAGTCTCCCCAGGGGCATAGCGGAATTCAAGTCGGGCTTCAGTTGTCCGTATGCGGCGTATTGGTTCGTAAGGTTTTGCCACGGTGGAGTATATCAGGGAACCGCAGGGGTCGTTAGATTCTGTCGTGAGACTCAGTGTGGTGCGGAGTCCATACTCCTCCTCGCGTTCTAACTTCAGCTGCTGGCGGTTTACAAACATCATCTTGTCAACCTTTGTCCATTTCAGTGATGTAAACACATTGTCCTTGTCGTTTACCATGAATTTATCCACCGGCGAGTTGACATCATAAGTTGATGAGAATGTGATGTTGCGCATTGGATACTCGGTTGGCAGATTCTCTTTTTTGTTGAATGAATAAGTAAGTTCGCCCTTGTAATAGCTCTTGTGGCTTTTTAGTCCGAAAGCATAGAAACCCGAGGCAAAAAGATGTGGATTCAGCTTCCCTGTGGTCTGTCCGCCGGCACGCAGTCGTAAGCCGTCGATGAAGTTGCTTGAAATCATCGAGTTTACCGGACCGATGTCGAATTTACTGTCCTTGCTCGTTTCTATGTAGTTCTCTGTGAGAAGCCGGAAGAGTGCCATGATGGGTTTGTATCCTTTCCTGTTTTGCAGGCGCTTCACAAAGGCCTCGATGGAGTTCTCGCTTTGCGACAGTTCCACCTGCCGGTATGTTGCCCAGAACTTGTCGTCCTGACTCTTTGCCATCATGTCGTGCTGTATTTGTGTCTTGCCACGGAACAAGTTGTTTGGAATCATACTGAAGTCGTGTTCGGTCATGCGGGTGTTGCGTATGACTATGCAGTTAATAGATTGCTCCAGGAGCGATAGCTCCATCACCATGTCGTCGATGTTGAGCACCCATTCGCCGTTGTCAAGTTTTGTGAAGCCCTGAATTACTTTCAGACTGTTCACATAGTTCACTTGGCTACCTTTGGGAAGTGTTATCTCGCAGCGTTTCACCTGATACGACGAGTCTTTGAGAATCCACAAATCTCCACGGAAGCCAAAGTCGTGCTGATTATTAGGCAGGAAGTGTACTACGATACAGCTGTCTTTCTCGTATGAGAGTGTATCGGTAATATAATATCGGTAAAAAGCAATGGCATCCTTACCGATGGGCGATGTGAATGGATGTTGCACAAACCGTATCTGGTCATCGTAGATGTTGACATCGGTAAAGTAGTCTTTCATTATTTGGTTAAGTATCTCGCCCGTCTGGAACAGCTGATTCATGCCGCTGCTCTTCTCGCCGGTGATAATATCGCGTATTTTCTTTGGATCTTTGCGGTAGAACCGTTGTGTCACTGTCTCTTGAACCGACAGTGGGAAAATATATTTGTTGTTATATGGGCACAGTTCCACCTGGTCTTTAATCCATTTCTTACTGTATGCTCCTTCTGTTCGCGACTTCTCGGATATGTCGTTGACGGCGAGAGTCATCTTCTGGTATTTTATGTACTGGTAATAATCGTGGTTTTCGAGTCTTGATTGCTTCTTTGCCTCGATTACCTTTCTCATCAATTCAACCGCCGGATTATCTTTTCTACTATACTTATGACGCTTTGCCTTGACAGTAATGCCACTGATGTTCTGGGTCTTGTTGAACCATTTTGTTGAATCGGCATCAAAGTCGGCATTCAACTGCGCGAAGGCGTTTAACGACATGAGCGACAGCAGTGATAATATAATAGTCAGTTTTTTCATATTCGCATTCTTTTATGCACAATATTTCTCGTACATCTCAGCGCAGAGTCTTTCGTGACTATGGTGCATGTGGACGTAGAGTATCATTAATACAGTAATTTCGAAAATAGGATATACGTATGGAATGTCTGCCAGACATGCTATATAGCATACTGTGATGCGGGTGTTATGTGTTAGAATGTTAGCCCACTTCATCAGCGGCAGAGATTTAGTGCGGAATTCCTGCCGCAGTGTAGGTGGAATATCCTGAGTATTGAGATATAGTTGCCGGAGTGAGGTGTAGAAGCGCTGGAATGCGGGTGTCAGACGTTCTTGCTTGCTGCAGTATTTGCCGTAGAAATAACATGCCATACGGTCTATAATGGCCCCGTGCTTAGGCAGAGCCTGCAGTTTGGCGTATTGTGATGCCGAGTCGTCAAGCTCGCTGCCTTTCTCGCCAAGCAGGAAGAACAAGTGTATCTGACGGTAGTAGTCGGCAAGCGCACATTGTGTGGCGTGACACACCAGTCCGGCGAGTGCGCAGAGCAGAAATCCTGTTATTCCCCAGCTTGAACTGGTGAAAGGTATCTGCTGGTTCCATAGCCGTAGCACTATCGCTACGTAGATGGCAAAGAACCATGTGTCGCTGGCAAAGCCGTCGAGTAGTCGTCCCAGCAGTGTCTTTTTGCCTGTGATGCGTGCCATCTGACCGTCGGTGGAGTCGCAGAAATTGGCCATCATCAGCAGTATTACACCAAGAATGTTATGTGTGATGTCGGTGAAATAAAACATTGCGCCTCCTGCCATTCCAAGAAGGATTCCGAGAATGGTAATGACGTTTGGATGGATGCCTAGACGATTCCACAGCAATGCGAATACCAGACCAATAGGGCGAGTGAACCATGTGTCGAGCCACTCTTCTGTGTCTTGCGACTTTAATGATATGTTTAACAGTTCCTTAAATCGTTTCAATTTTTAATATATAAAATTATTCATCTTTTTAATTTTTCATCATCTTCCTATCAGAAATTCTTCTGCCTTCCATATATCTTCGATATGGTCGATGTCGAACACCTTGGAGAACTGCCAGGCGCAGACATGCTGTCCTTCGGCAATCAGAGCTCTTTGGAAACTGCGCATACGTTTTTCGCCACGTGCAATACAGTTGTGGAGCGTGAATATTGACTGTGGCTTCAGACCATAGATTCCTCCGCTGACAAAAGTGCATTCTTCCGACTCGTCGTAGAATCCCTTGACATTGTTGTTCTTGTCGGTCTTTACCCATAGCGGCATTTCATCGTCAACATGGGCTGTCACTCCCATCAGGGCATCGGCATTGCTTGTCTCGAAAGCCTTTACGTACTCTGCAAACTCATCTTCGCGGAATACCGTATCTACGGTTGTTAGGATGAATGGTTCCGTAAGATTGCGACTGCAAAGTTCACGGAAACTGTGCATGGAACTGGGTGTTGATTTCACAATGAAGTGTAGCGGAATCGACATGCCATTCAGTCCGTCTTCTTGTATTTTGCTCAAGTGGTCTGCCACTTGTGGCTGCGATTTATTGCAGATAACACTTATGTCCTCGGCATCATTCTTCATGAAGATACGTATCAGGCGGTCGATGAGCGGTTCTCCACATATTGAAACCAGAGGCTTGGGTATGCTGATACCCTCACTGGCGAGTCTGCTGCCGTTACCTGCTGCTATGATTGCGTATTTCATATTGCTAAGAGTTGTTTGATGTCGGTGATTGTCATATCAGCGGACGATGCGTCTGTATTATTGCCGTCCCACGACTGCCCTTTCAGCCATACAGTATGGCATCCTATTGATTTTGCTGGAATGATGTCGTTGCGCATGCTGTCGCCGACGACAGTCACTTTCGTGGCATCGGTGCCCAACGCTTCTACTCCCATTCGGAATAGTCGGCTGTCGGGCTTTCTTATCCCTATAGTAGCCGATTCTATGGCATTTATGAATAGTCCGTCGAATCCAAATTCATGCAGCACGGTGTCTAAATTTCCATAGAAATTGCTTATTAGCACCATTCTTGTGCCTTGGGCTTTAAGCTGTTGCAACACTTCCCTGCTGTATGCCGTTGCCGCGACGGTGCGAGCATAAAGATTGTCGAGAAGTAAGTCGTGAAAGGATGTCGCAAATCTTGAGTTGCCATTGTTGGCGAGCCATTCCAGCTGTAGCGTCAGTTTTGTGTCCAACGTCTGTCGGAAAGTGAAGTCATGACCTATAACCTCACTCTTTCCCAACATCTTCTCGGTATATATGTATGCCTCGCGATAGGCTTCCTCTCCTACTGGTACTCCAATATCTTTGTAGGCATTCCATATCTGTATGCCCCAGTGACATCCGCCAGTGTCGAGTGTGGCTCCATAGTCGAAGATGATATTACGTGGGCTGGAATTATTCATAATCTGTCAGTTAATACATCCTGCAATAGCCTTTGCAGCCTCTTCACGGCATGGAGCAAAGCTGGGCCAGTCGTTGAAATCAACAAATGAGATGCTGTTGTCGTCGCTTACGATGCAGTCGCCTCCATAAACGTCAATGTAAAGGGCATTGGCAATCTGCATAGCAGTATTTTTTATCTTCTTACTAACTTCTTTAGGCAACGATGCTTGTGTATCATCGAGATAGTAGTTGAAAAATTCTCCCGTGATACCATAGAATTTAACGTGCCGTCCTATGATGTTGTGGGTTACTTCCATTTCGTCGATACCATGTTCAACGAATGATTTTTGCACTTCGTATAGTTCTTTGATGTCCTTAGCAAAAACGACATTATTCATGATGTGGATGTTTACGTCATCACTCTTCACCCAATAGCCGTTGCTGCACATTCCATCGTAGGGGTAGAGTGGGGCGAGGTATTGAGAGAATTGCTTCAGCGACTTTCTTATAGCCGACCGCGACTGCAGTTTGAGTTTCTGTTCTGGACTATTTATAAACAATGGTTCGACCGTGTCGATATTGAAATGCAAACGGCTCATGTATTCATTCAGTTTCTTGTCGCGGCTCATGCTCACTACTGCATGATAGTCGGTGGCGAGCTCCTTGCTGTCGAGATACTTAAGACATCGCTGCTCAGTGGTTTTTATTACCTCGTACCCTTTCTGTTCGAGCTGCGAGCATACATCGTTGAAGATGGCTGCATCGCGGTCAACGGCATTGGGTGAGAATCGCGGGTCGCGCGATATTGCCAGAATTTTATTTCTTTTATTTTCCATAGTTATTCTCCTTGTGTTCTTGTTATCCTAAAATGGTCTATGCTGTTGGCAGTTCTACCCAGAATCGCGAGCCTATACCCACGCTGGAAAGAACTCCCGTTTTCCCTCCAAGTGCCTCGGCATCTGCCTTTACCACGGATAGGCCTAAACCTGCTCCCTGTACGAACTCGTCGAGTTTTACGAAACGTTCGAAGATGCGCTCCTGATCTTCTTGTGGTATGCCTTTGCCGGTGTCCTGCACATATATTATTATAGTTTTGTCGTTGGGTTCTTCATAGCCCACTGAAATAGCACCATCCGGCGTGAACTTGACAGCATTACTTAGATAGTGGGTGATAATCTCTTTTACCTTACTCTTGTCGCTGCAAATAATCTTAGGTGTTTCTTGTATTTCCGAGGTTATGGTCAACGTGGTCTTGTCGCTGAATTCAGATATGAGCTCTAGAATGACGATGTTGACGTCAAACTCTTCTTTTACAATGTCTTTCTCACTTGCCTCGGCTTTCGACATATTCATCATGTCGTCGAAGATGCGTAATAGCTTGTTGGTATTCTCCTTCACGATAGCCACGAGAGCCTGTCGTTCTTCGTCGGTCTGGGCCATTGCAATCACGTCGGAGAATCCTACGATGGCATTTAGTGGAGTTCTGACTTCATGGGTGATGTTGGCAAGGAAATGTGTTTTCAGACGGTCGCTTTCCTCAGCCATGTTGCGCGCAGAGATAAGATTTGCCTCCATCTCTTTCTGGTCGTCGATACGCATTGACGCACCAACGATAGTCGTTGGCAATCCCTGCTCGTCGCGTTCGCTTACTACTCCGAAGCTATGACTCCAATATATGTTGTTGCCGTGAGGATTCTTTACCTGGTATGTCTGGTTGTATTCTTCCACACGTCCCGAACAGATGTCTTCAAGAGCAATATTCACTTTCTCACGATCCCAATCGGCCATTTGCTTCACGAATTCGTCAACGGTGGTCCCTTCCACTGGCGTATAGCTGTCGAGTTTGTCACGGAAGTCATCGTCGAATGTAATCATTCGCGTTGTAGTGTCAATGTGCCATGTGCATAGCTTCATCGCCTTGAGCACCATCTCGTACTCTACATTGTTTTTGCGCATCTTGGCAAGCGAGTCCAGTTCATTCTCGAAATCTTTCTTTCTACGTACTTGAAAATAGAGGGTCACTGCGGCTCCTATTCCTGCAATGGCGAGAAGAATCCATATTATCACGTCAGTGCGAAGCTCGCTTATGTTAGCACTTAGTAAAACGGAGAGTATATTTGTCATTGCCGATGAGTTCATAATTCGATGCAAAATTATATATAATTTTTTGAATAAGAAAATAAAAATCGTGAATAAAATGTAATTGTCGCCAATTGGGACAGAATTTTCGCTATTTTAGTGTGAAAACGGAAAAAAACAAAATTAATTTTGGTTATTCCATCCTTTTCGCTTATCTTTGCACCGGTAATTTATAAATTAATGGAACAAGAATTCGAAATGATTGCCAAAACATTCATGGGCTTGGAACCTGTTTTGGCTAAGGAATTGACACAACTGGGTGCAAACAACGTACAGATTGGACGGCGTATGGTGTCGTTTACCGGCGACAAAGAAATGATGTATCGTGCTAATTTCCAATTACACACAGCTATCCGAATCCTCAAACCTATAAAACATTTTAAGGCGCGTTCTGCTGACGATGTCTATAATGAGGTGAAGAATATTGATTGGACTGAGCTTGTCGGTCTCGACAAAACCTTTGCTGTAGATGCTGTGGTGTTCTCTGAAGAATTCCGCCACTCAAAATTTGTAAGCTATAAAGTCAAGGATGCCATCGTTGACCAGCTGCGTGAAAAAACCGGTCAACGCCCAAATATCAGCGTCAGTAATCCCGACCTTCGTCTGAATATTCATGTGTCAGACGATGACTGTACGCTTTCTCTCGACTCCAGTGGCGAGAGTCTTCATCGTCGAGGTTACCGTCAGGAGAGTGTCGAAGCTCCCCTTAATGAAGTTCTTGCTGCCGGTATGATTCTCATGACCGGCTGGCATGGTGAGTGTGACTTCATCGATCCTATGTGTGGCAGTGGTACACTCCTTATTGAAGCGGCACTTATTGCCCGCAACATGGCACCTGGAGTATTCCGCAAGGAATATGCCTTTGAGAAATGGAATGATTTTGATGCCGAACTTTTCGACGAGATATATAACGACGACAGCCGTGAGGTTGAGTTCAACCATCATATATACGGCTATGATATTGATTTCAAGTCGGTGAATACCGCTCTGCTCAATGTTAAGGCAGCCGGATTGACAAATAATATAAGTGTAAGACAAGCAGACTTTAAAGATTTTGTACAGCCTTCGGAAAAGAGTATCATTGTGACCAATCCTCCTTACGGCGAACGTATTTCAACTCCTGATTTATTGGGCACTTATCGTATGATTGGCGAGCGTTTCAAACATCAGTTCAAGGGAAACGATGCCTGGGTGCTGAGTTATCGTGAGGAATGTTTCGACCAGATAGGATTAAAGCCGAGTATAAAGATTCCGTTGTACAATGGTTCGCTGGAGTGTGAATTTCGCAAATATCAGATGTTCGACGGTAAGTTGAAAGATTTCCGCTCCGACGGCGGTATTGTGAAAACCGATGAAGAGAGGCGTCAGATGGCTCAGAAACATCGTTTCAAACAAAACCGTGAGTTCAAACAGCGTATAGAGGCTCAAGAAGAGAACGAGGCAGCCGACATACGTTCGTTCACTTTCCATTCTCTTGAGAAAAAGCGTGATGCCCGCAAGGAATTCAAACCTCGCAAAGAATTCAATGCACGTTTTGAGGAGAACCGTGGCGGTCATGAGCACTTCGACCGCAGTCGGGGTGGTAAGAAATTCTCGCGTAGTGACCGACGTGACAAGGGAGGCAAATTTAGAAGATACAATGATGAGGGCTGACATTCGTGCATTATTGCTGTCAATCATTTTACTGGTTCCTTTTGTTGAAATGGCTGCACAGAAGACGTTCACACTCGAAGATTTGAATTTCGGCGGTGTCAACCACAGCCGTTTCGTTCCTCAAAGTCTGTGGACGGAATGGTGGGGCGACCGTCTGATGTATCAGGACGCCGAGGAGGGCGGAACGCTCGACAATAAGGGTAATCGAACTACGTTGTTCACCCTTGCCGACTTAGGTGAGGGGTGGCATAGCGTGTTTGATGCCATTTATCCTTATCCCGACAAGACTCAGGTGCTACTTGATAATGGTAAACAGCGTGTACTGTACGACTGGAAGACAAAGAAGATTGTTTGGCAACAGACCTCCGAGGGTGAGAGATTCAGCGATTTCAATGTCGTTAGCAAGTGTGTTGCTTATGTGAAGAACAACCAGTTGTTCGTTCGTGACGCATACGATAAAGACCGCCAGTTGACAACCGACGGCAGTCGCGAGATTGTTTATGGGCAGAGCGTTCACCGCAATGAGTTCGGTATCTCGAAAGGAACCTTCTGGAGTAGCAACGGCAAGAAGCTTGCCTTTTACCGCATGGATCAAAGCATGGTAAAGGATTATCCACAGGTTAATGTTTTTGCACGTGAGGCAGAATATGAAGCCGACAAATACCCTATGGCAGGAGATACCAGCCATAGGGTAACAGTAGGTGTCTATGATGTGGAATCAGACAGAACTATTTTCTTGAAAACTCCCGCATATCCTGACGACGACATCAACTCTTCCGTTCCGGTCTATTTCACCAACATTGCATGGAATCCCGCCGGAACAATAATATATATCTTCGAACTTAATCGCGACCAGAACATGTGTCAACTTGTAAGCTACGATGCCGTAACCGGTGAGCGCATAGCCGTGGTTTACGAGGAGAAGGATGATATGTATGTAGAACCGATGACCCCGATATTGTTCCTTCCCTGGGATGACAATCTTTTTATTGTCCAGAGCCAGCGCAGCGGCTTCAACCATCTTTATCTCTATAGTGTTGAAGGTGGAAAGGTTCGCCAGTTAACACAAGGAACGTTTGTAGTGCTGCGGCTTGTGGGGTTCAACTCTAAGGACAAGAGTGTGATAGTCGAGACTAACGAATTGTCGCCGATACAAAAGAACATATATTCGGTAGATATAAAGACCGGTACTCGCTCCCTTCTCGACAATGGACGCGGCTATCACAAGGCACGTCTGTCAGCGACGGGCAGAAAATTGGTTGATGCCTATTCCGAACCGGAAGTACCTCGCAACTACGATCTTGTGGAGATGTCAGGCTCCAAGCACTCTGTTCATTGTCTGTTTCAGTCGCCTGACCCTTGGTTAGGCTATTGCGTCCCGACTTTTGAAGTGGGGACGTTAAAGGCTGCTGACGGAGTTACCGACCTGTACTACTGTATCACCAAACCCCACGACTTCGATCCTTCGAGGAAATATCCTGCGGTGGTCTATGTATATGGCGGCCCCCATGCTCATTTGGTTGATGCCTCATGGCATTATGCGAGCCGCTCGTGGGACACTTATATGGCGCAGAAAGGCTATATAGTATTTTCTCTCGACAACCGTGGCTCGGAACACCGTGGCAAAACTTTTGAGCAGGTTACGTTTCGCCAACTCGGACATACAGAGATGCTCGATCAGATGAAAGGTGTGGAATACCTGCTGTCGCAGACGTATATAGACAAAGAGAGGATAGGTGTGCATGGTTGGAGTTTTGGCGGCTTTATGACCATCTCTCTTATTACTAACTATCCTGATGTGTTTAAGGTGGCAGTTGCCGGAGGTCCTGTTATCGATTGGAAATGGTATGAAGTGATGTATGGTGAGCGGTATATGGACACTCCTCAACAAAATCCAGAAGGATATGCCCGGACCAGTTTACTGTCGAAGGCAAAAGACCTGAAGGGGCGTCTGCAGATTGTTACCGGGTATAACGACAATACTGTTGTTCCACAGCACTGTCTGTCGTTTCTCGAAGAGTGCATAAAGGCAGGAACTCAGCCTGATTTCTTTGTCTATCCCGGCGAAGAACATAATATGAAGGGCCATAAGAGCGTACATCTTCATGAACGTATAACACGCTATTTCGATGATTACTTAAAATAAGCATAAGCATGAAAATATTATTACTTGGCTCAGGAGGCCGTGAACATGCTCTGGCATGGAAGATTGCTCAGAGTGAACGATGTGATAAGCTGTATATAGCTCCCGGGAATGCCGGTACCGGCGAGGTAGGCGAGAATGTTCCGCTGAAAGCCGACGACTTTGCCGCCATTAAGAAGTTTGTGTCTGGCAATGGCGTTGATATGGTGGTTGTAGGTCCTGAAGACCCTTTGGTGAAAGGAATCTATGATGACTTTAAGAAAGACCCGCTTACAGCCAATATTCCAGTCATCGGCCCGTCGAAGGCAGGTGCAGTACTTGAAGGATCGAAGGATTTCGCTAAGGGGTTCATGCAGCGCCATAATATTCCCACTGCACGTTATTCTACTTTCGATGGCGAACATCTTGATGAAGGTTTGAAATTTCTTGAAACACTCAAGGCTCCATATGTACTCAAGGCCGATGGTCTGTGTGCAGGTAAGGGCGTTCTTATTCTTCCTACTCTCGACGAGGCAAAGACAGAACTCAGGGAAATGCTTTCGGGAATGTTCGGCAACGCTTCGTCGCGCGTGGTAATCGAAGAATTTCTCAGTGGTATAGAGTGCTCGGTGTTTGTTCTTACCGACGGTACTCATTATAAAATTCTGCCCGAGGCAAAGGACTACAAACGTATAGGTGAGCATGATACAGGCCTTAATACCGGTGGTATGGGCAGCGTATCACCTGTACCTTTTGCAACCAAGGAATGGATGCAGAAAGTGGAAGAGCGCATTATCCGTCCTACCGTCGAAGGCCTGAAGGCTGAGAATATTGACTACAAAGGCTTTATTTTTTTCGGTCTTATCAATGTGGAAGGCAATCCGATGGTTATTGAGTACAACTGTCGTATGGGCGACCCTGAGACTGAGAGTGTGATGTTACGTTTGAAGAGCGATATCGTTGACCTGTTCGAAGGTGTTGCCAACGGCGATCTTGACCGCCGGAGCATAGAATTCGATGAGCGTGCTGCTGTATGCGTGATGCTTGTTAGCGGTGGCTATCCCGAAGCATACAAGAAGGGCTATCCCATAAGCGGTATCAACGATGTTGAGGGAAGCATTGTGTTCCATGCTGGAACCTCCGTTAGTGATGGCCGGGTGGTAACCAACGGCGGCCGTGTCATAGCAGTGTCGTCATACGGCAGAGACAAGGGCGAGGCTCTGGCTAAGAGTTTTACCGAAGCACAAAAGATACATTTCACCGACCGGTACTTCCGCCGGGATATCGGCGCCGACCTTTAGAATAACGAGTCAGGTGTTGAAAAAGCGGTTGCAGAATAGGATAGCAGAGAGCAAACTGGCGTTGCCGTTGACGTTGGCATACTCCATTGGCGTGTGGGTACTTGTCGGTGTTGTAGGCATTGGCCCCAGCTCGTATAGTGCAAACATGCTGGTGCTGCCTTTTCTCGCATTCCTGCTAATCACTTTCCTGATGGCATCGCTGAACAACATATATGCGCTCATACGTATATATAGTCGCTCAGTGTCATGTTCGTTTATAGTCTTATCGTGTACAGCCTGCTTTCTTTTCCCATCTATTGAGTGCTGGCTTACTCAGTTGTGTTTCGCGACATTTCTTGTAGTGATATTCCGCACTTATCAAGACCGTTCGTCGCCAGGGTTGACGTATTTCGCATTTCTCTGTATCGGTGTTGGCTCGTTGGTGGCGATTAAGATGCTCTATCTATTGCCATTGCTGTGGCTTTTCATGGCCTTCCATCTCAGGTCTTTCCACTTTCGCACGTTCATCGCCTCTCTTTTGGGTGTGCTTACTCCCTATTGGCTTCTAATGCCTTGGTATGTGTTTCGTTCCGACTATGCCACTCCCATCCGGCATTTCTCGTCGTTTGTTGATGTAGGAGCTCCTTTTATCTACGACGGTCTTTCTGTCGGCGAGATAGCCACTATTTCAGCTGTTGTACTTGTGTCGCTTATCGGTATTGTGCATTATATCCACGACTCCTACCGCGACCGCATTCGTGTGCGCGACTATTTCTATGTGCTGATTATTCTCAACTTCGTGCTGTCTTTGACACTTGTTCTTCTACCGCAGTCTGCCAACGTTCTCCTGGGGCTTGTGATTATAACGGCCAGTCCGCTGTTTGGTCATTTTATTGCCCTTACTAGTAGCAGGTTGAGTGGCATATTCTTCTTTGCTATACTTTTGTTGTTGCTGTCACTCACTGTTTTCAACCTATGGACGCTATTATAGATTTGCTCTTGAGCTATGGCTATTTTGGCATGTTCATTGCCTCTCTGCTCGCAGGCAGTGTGCTACCTTTTAGCAGTGAAGCGGTACTTGTGGGACTTATGGCGGCTGGACTAGACCCATGGCTTCTAATGGCTTACGGCACAGTTGGCAATGTTTTAGGCAGCTGCATCAACTATGGTATCGGTCATCTGGGTAAGATGGAGTGGATAGAGCGGTACTTGCATGTGAAGCCCGACAAGCTCGCCCGTGCAGAGCGCTTCGTTGCAGGCCGTGGCGCCTGGATGGGTTTTTTTGCTTTCCTGCCGGTGCTTGGCAGTGCTGTCATGATTGCCCTTGGACTTATGCGTTCTAATATGTTTATCACATTCTTCAGTATGACCATCGGAAAGATAGTACGTTATCTCATACTGATTTTCGGTGCAAAGATTTTTATATGAACAGGATAATTATATTACTCATCACAGTGTTGCTTTTGGGATGTGGTTCCTCTCACGAGAACCGTCGGCGTATTGTCGTTTCTATCGAACCGTTGCGCTATTTTGCTGAACAGATAGGTGGCGACCGTTTTGAGGTGACCACGCTTGTGCCTGGCGGTAGCAGCCCCGAAATGTATGAGCCTACTGCTCGCCAGCTGATGGATGTTGCCGAGAGTGGCGCGTTCTTCTGTGTGGGCAATCTCGGTTTTGAGCGCGAGTGGGTGAAACGTATATCCCGTAATGCTCCGCATACTGTTATCGTTGACACTTCTGAAGGTATTCTTCCGTTGCCAACCTCTGGCGGTGGCAGTGACGCGCATACGTGGACATCCCCTCGCAATGCAATGCTTTTGGCCAGGAATATCTATCGTGTGTTGGCTGGCCTTTCGGCAAAGGACTCGTCTTATTTCAGGAAGAACCTCAATTTACTTGTCGGGCGCATCCGGCATGTTGACTCATTGTTCACAGCCCAGAGCCTTCGCCGTCCTCATGCTGTGTTTGTCATCTATCATCCTGCACTTACCTATCTTGCCAACGATTACGGCATGACCCAGTTGACGATAGAGGAAGAGGGGCGTGAACCTTCGGCAGCCACCCTTAGCAGACTTTTTGGCGACAGCCTGTTCCGGCAGGCTCGCGTTCTGCTCACCCAGCCCGAGTTTCGAAACCGTAATATCGAGGTGGTAGAAAGAAATAGAAATATGCGTGTAGAAGAAATAAATCCTCTTGCTTACGACTGGGAGCATGAGATGATGAAAATATGTAATGCTATTTATGACTGACAAGCTGATAAGGATTCATAGTCTCAGTGCCGGTTACGACGGCCGACGGCAGATACACGACATCTCTTTCGATGTGTATTGTGACGACTTCATTGGAATCATTGGTCCCAATGGGGGCGGAAAGACCACTCTGTTACGTGCGCTCTTGGGGCTGATACCGCCCATGTCGGGCAGTGTGGAATATTTCCGCAAGGGGCAGCTCGTTGACCATTTACGCACAGGCTATCTTCCACAATACAGCGCTATTGACAAGCACTTTCCCATATCCGTCTATGAAACTGTGCTTTCCGGGCTTAACAGCCGTAAATTCATGTTTCGACGGTTCGACAGCACACAGCACGCCATGGCCGAGCGTGCCATCAGCCGTCTTCAGCTAAACGATGTCAGGCAGCGGCCTATCAGCGCGCTCAGCGGTGGCGAACTTCAGCGCGTGTTGCTGGCCCGTGCGGTGGTCTGCAGTCCCGAACTGCTTGTGCTTGACGAGCCGGATACATACATCGACCGCCACTACAAACATCAGATGTATGACATGATAGAGAGCCTCGCCGCAGAGTGTGCGGTAATTATGGTAAGCCACGACACTGAATATGTTAACAGCCGTGTACGGCGCGTGCTTTATGTGGACGAGACATTAGTCGAAGAGAATAATAAAGGTGAATAAACACTAAAAAAAACATTTTCTTAATTCTTAATTCTTAATTCTTAATATTAATACTTACCTTTGCAAGTTGGAAAGAGAATTTAGCTAAATAAAAAGATGAAAAAGTTTAGAATGGTGGACAATATCCTGGGATGGCTCACATTTGCCATCGCAGCATTAGTATATTGTTCCACGGTAGAGCCGACGGCCAGTTTCTGGGATTGTCCGGAGTTTATCACAACAGGTTACAAACTTGAAATCGGGCATCCACCCGGTGCACCGTTTTTCATGCTTACCGCCAATCTGTTCTCGCAGTTTGCCAGCGACCCGTCACAGGTTGCTTATATGGTAAATATCATGAGTGCGCTCTTGTCGGCGGTTACGATACTCTTCCTGTTCTGGTCGATATCGCATCTTGCTCGCAAGCTGATTGTCAGCGACTGGGCTGAGTTGACCACGGCAAAATTGGTGGCCATCGAGGCCTCTGCACTTGTCGGCGCGCTTATCTACGCTTTCAGTGACACGTTCTGGTTCTCAGCAGTCGAGGGCGAGGTATATGCCTATTCCTCGGCGTGTACTGCTCTCGTATTCTGGCTCATTCTGAAGTGGGAAGATCATGCTGACGAGCCCCACAGCGACCGTTGGCTTGTATTGATAATGTATATCGTCGGTGTGTCTATTGGAGTCCATCTTCTCAACCTCCTTTGTCTGCCGGCCATTGTGCTTATTTACTATTACCGCAAGTTCCCTCAGAATGACTCCAAGAAAGACCTGTGGGGTTCTGTCTTTGCGCTCTTCATCTCGGTGGTTATTCTGGCAGCTGTGCTCTATGGTGTAGTGCCTGGTATCGTACAGGTGGGTGGATGGTTCGAGTTGTTCTTCGTTAACACTCTCGGAATGCCTTTCAATACCGGTGAGATTGTGTATATTTTCCTTCTCATAGCATGTATGATATGGGCTATCTACGAGACTCATCGCGACGTTGACGTAAGGCGTCAGAACATTGCCACGCTTATATCCGTGGGAATGCTCGGCATTCCGTTCTACGGTCATGGGTGGACGGCTGTTGCTATCGGCGTAGTTGTGCTTGCACTGTTGTGGTGGGTGCTCAACCGCCGCGTCAACAACGAACCTTTCATTTCTGCACGCATCAAGAACACGTCGTTGCTCTGTATGCTCATGCTGATGATCGGTTATTCCAGCTATGCACTCATAGTGATACGTTCCGATGCCAATCCTCCGATGGATCAGAATTCGCCAGAAGATATCTTCACCCTTGGCGAGTATCTCGGACGTGAGCAGTACGGTCAGCGTCCTCTGTTCTACGGCCCTGCATATACGTCTCAGGTGGAGCTTAACCGCGAGGGCGACGTGTGTCGTCCGGCAATGTCGAAGGGCGACCCTGTCTATCAACGTAAGGAGAAAGCCAGTCCCGACGAGAAAGACTCGTACTTCGTTGTGCGCACCAAGGATGAGTATAAGTATGCCCAGAACATGCTCTTCCCACGTATGTACGACTCCGGTCATGCGTCAGCCTACGAGAGTTGGATGGGTGGTGTTGACGGTCACAGCGTTCCTTACGACCGCTGTGGTGAGACGGTGATGGTGAAGGTGCCGTCGCAGTTTGAAAACCTGCGTTTCTTCCTATCCTATCAGTGCAACTTCATGTACTGGCGCTATTTCATGTGGAATTTCGCCGGTCGTCAGAACGACCTTCAAGGCAATGGCGAGCTTGAACACGGCAACTGGATTACAGGTTTCGACTGGTTCGACAATATGCGCTTAGGCGACCAGAGCAAGCTGCCCGACGACTTGAAGCAGAACAAAGGTCATAACGTGTTCTACTGCATGCCGCTCATTCTCGGTCTCATCGGACTGTTTTGGCAGGCGTGGTACGTGCGTCGCCGTAAGGTTACGGTCAATGGTGTTGCCAAGGAAGAGGTGGAGCCTGTTGGTATCCGACAGTTCTGGGTGGTGTTCTTCCTATTCTTCATGACTGGTCTTGCCATAGTCATCTATCTGAATCAGACACCCATGCAGCCGCGTGAGCGCGACTATGCCTACGCTGCCAGTTTCTATGCCTACGCTATATGGTGCGGTCTGGGTGTACTCGCTCTCATTGACATTATTCAAAAGAAACTCAAGAAGGAAAGCCTGGCTATAGCCTCTGTGGTAGGATTGGTATGTTTGTTTGTTCCGTTGCAGATGGTTTCGCAGACATGGGACGACCACGACCGTTCAGGCCGCTATACCTGCCGCGACTTTGGTCAGAACTATCTGATGTCGCTTCAGCAGGAAGGCAATCCAATAGTATATACCAATGGCGACAACGACACTTTCCCATTGTGGTACAATCAGGACACCGAGGGCGTACGCACCGATGCTCGTGTGTGCAATCTCTCTTATCTCCAGACCGACTGGTATATCGACCAGATGAAGCGGCCTGCCTACGAGTCGCCGTCGGTGCCTATAGGGTGGAGCCGTCTGCAGTACTGTGCAGGAACTAACGAATACGTCACCGTCAGCCCGGCAATGAAAGAGAACATCCGCGTGCTTTACGAGCAATATCCCGATGAAGCTACCGAGATGTTTGGCGTCGAACCTTTCGAACTGAGCACAGTGTTGAAGCTCTGGGTGCGCAACGAGGTTACCCCTGAGCAGCGCGAGGTGATGAAGATGATTACCGGTAGCGACAATATCCACGTAATCCCTACCGACACACTGTTCATGACCATCGACAAGGATGCCGTTAAGAAGAGTGGTATGATGATGGCCGCCGATTCCATCCCCGACAAGATGGTGATTTCGCTGAAGAATAAGGGCGCACTCTATAAGGGCGACCTGATGATGCTCGACATGGTGGGCAACTGCAATTGGACGCGTCCTATCTATGTGGCTCTCACCGTTGGCAGTGACAACTATATGAATCTTGGTGATAATTTCGTTCAGGAGGGTCTTGTCAACCGCATCACGCCGTTCACCACTAACGTTGCCGGAGCCAAGAACTTCGATACGCGCCGCACGTACGACGTGCTGATGCATCGGTTTAAGTTCGGAGGTCTCGACAAACCGGGACTCTATCTCGATGAAACCGTCATGCGCATGTGCTATACCCATCGCCGTATCTTCGTACAGCTGGCCATGCACCTCATCAACGAGGGCGACAGCGCCAAGGCTGCCGAGGTGCTTGCATATCTCGATAAGAACATTCCCGACTTTAATGTTCCCCACGACTATCAGTCGGGTTCTCTCGACGAGGCTCGCGCCTACATGTATCTCGGCAAGAAACAAGAGGCACTCAGCATCTTCAAGAAACTGTGGAAGAAGTCGAGCCAATATGCCGACTGGTACAACAGCCTTGAAGGTTCGCGTTTCTTCAGCTCCCAGAATGAACTTCAGATACAATTCTATCTTCTGAACCAGATTATGACTAATTCTGCCGATCTCGACCCCAAGTGGGCTGAGCAGTGCGCGAGCGAGCTCGACGCCAAGCTCAATACCTTCCAGAATAAGGGCGGCAGCTTCAGCAACTGATATGATTATCGAACAGCCATCAATCTATCTCCGCTGGCTGTACCCCGGTGCACTATGGCGGATGGACCGTAACGAGAGGGCGGTATATTTGACCTTCGACGACGGTCCCATCCCCGAAGCCACGCCCTTTATCCTCGATACGCTGTCGCGCTACGGCATCAAGGCTACGTTTTTCATGGTGGGCGACAATGTTCGTAAGTATCCTGACATCTTCCGCATGGTGGTGGATGCCGGCCACCGTATCGGTAACCACACCTACCATCATCTTGGGGGCTTCCGTCACAGCGTGCGCCATTATTTGTCCGATATCGAGGAGGCCAACAAGCTGCTGAATACCGACCTTGTGCGCCCTCCTCACGGGTGGATGCGGTGGTCGGAGTATGTGCTTCTGCGCCGCCATTACCGCATTGTGATGTGGGATTTGGTGACGCGCGATTATTCCAAGTGGGTTAATGCCAACGATGTGCTCTCCAACGTGATGCGCTATGCCCGCAACGGCTCAATCATCACTTTCCACGACTCGAAGAAGAGCATCACCAAGCTACATACAGCACTGCCCTTGGCTCTTGATTGGCTGATATCTCAGGGATATGAATTCCGGGTTTTCTGAATACATAAAAGCCGAGGCTAAGCGTCTCGGCTTTTATGCCTGCGGCATTGCCATGGCAGAGCCTGTCGATGAAGAGACTGCAACCCACCTTCGTCGTTGGCTCTCATGTGGCGGCAATGCCGGTATGGCATATATGTCGAATCACATCGACATGCGTCTCGACCCCCGTTTGCTCATGCCCGATGTGAAGAGCATCGTCAGCGTGGCATTAAACTACACACCGTCGCAACGTCCGCCGGAAGGTGAATATCAGTTCGCGGCTTACGCCCTCGGTTCTGATTATCACGAAGTCATGAAGTCGAAGTTGCGCTGTCTTGCCAGTAGTGTAGTATCGTCCGGCGTAGAGTCCCGAATCTTTTGTGATACAGCCCCCGTGCTCGAACGCTACTGGGCTGTCAGGGCAGGGCTTGGTTGGACGGGTCGAAACCACCAGCTGATTATTCCCGGAGCAGGCAGTATGTTCTTTCTGGGCGAGCTGTTCCTCAGCATCGAAGTTGACTATGATGAGCCTATGCCGTCGCGGTGCGGCAATTGTCGTCGTTGCATAGATGCCTGTCCCACTCATGCTCTCTCTTCTGACAGTGAGCTCGATGCAAACCATTGCATCAGTTATCAGACGATAGAGAACCGTGGTGCCATTCCTCCTGCCATAGCCGCGGCGATGGGCGACACTGTCTATGGCTGCGACCGTTGCCAGACATCTTGTCCGTGGAATCGCTTTGCACGACCTAATACTGAACCGTTGCTGCAGCCCCGGCAGGAGCTTCTTTCCATGCGTCGCGCCGATTGGCACTGTCTCAGCATCGAAGACTATCGCCGGCTTTTCAAAGGGTCAGCTGTGAAGCGTGTCAAGTACGAGGGTCTGATGCGCAATATCCGTGCTGTCAACGACTCTGGCGAAGATTGACCGTCAGTTCTCCGCTTCCGAAGCATCGGTGGTGGTCGGCGTCATACACCACGCAGAACTGTCCTGGCGCAACGCCGTGTATCGGCTTCTCTGAGTGTACGATGAAAGTGTCGTCGCCAGTCATTTCGAGAGTGGCGCGGTGGAACTCGGGCGTATGGCGTATCTTGAAGGTTACCGAAGTCTCGCCGGCAATGTCTGCGCTGTCGTTCAGTTTGTGGAAATCGCAAACGGCGAAGTCCGTCTTGTATGCCTGCTGCGGATCGTAGCCCTTGCTTACGTAAAGAATGTTCTTCTCCATATCCTTTTTTATGGCAAACCAGGGACCGCCGCCGAAGCCTAATCCGTGGCGCTGGCCTATGGTGTGGAACCACAGTCCGCGGTGCTGTCCGAGCTTCTTGCCGCTCTCTATGTCGATCACGTCGCCGGGATTCTCGCCCAAATAGCGGCGTATGTAGTCGTTATAGCGTATCTTGCCAAGGAAGCAGATGCCCTGTGAGTCCTTTCGGCGTGCGTTCACCAGATGGTTTTCTTCGGCAATGCGTCGCACCTCGTCCTTCATCATGCCTCCGATGGGGAAGAGTGCTTTCTTCAGCTGCCAGTCGTATATCTGCGCCAGGAAGTCGGTTTGGTCCTTCACTGGGTCGGGGCTGGTGGTGAGCCATTTTGTGCCGTCGATTATCTCCGTCTGGGCGTAGTGTCCCGTGGCAATGATGTCGTAGTTGTGACCGCACTTCTCGTCGAATGCACCAAACTTAATCAGCCGGTTGCACATCACGTCGGGGTTTGGGGTAAGTCCTGCCCGCACCTTGTCCATGGTGTAGCGCGTCACTTTGTCCCAGTACTCCTTGTGGCAGTCTATCACTTCCAGCCGACAGCCGTATTTACGCGCCACGGCGGTTGCCATTTCCAGGTCCTCCTCGCTTGTGCAGTCCCATTCCTCATCTTCTTCCGGTCCAATCTTGATGTAGAAACAGTCGGGTGTCTGTCCCTTCTCCTTCAGCAGATGAAGTGCCACCGAACTGTCAACGCCGCCGGATAGAAGTAGCGCAATATTTGTATCTTTACTCATCGTCATCTGTTTTCGGCGACAAAGTTACAAATTTTTTGTGAGTTATTTAATATTTTATTAAACTGTTTTGTAGTTTCGTTGAAAATTGCTATATTTTAGCGCATTTTTTTAGAACCTTAGACATTTTATTTATTAACTAACCTAAATTCCGCAGCACTTTAGTTTAACTGTTTTAATAAGTTCCTGAGCAACAAAAAGTTGCCCAGGATTTTGCCATGTCAGATTTTTTACTTACCTTAGTGCTGCAAAATCAAGACAAGCAAAATCATAATGGCATGG
>ODAI012387364.1_pt1 | contig 41169 bp, 37 predicted proteins | sample 1539321 | NCBI WGS metagenome assembly ODAI01 (sample SAMN02144231, study PRJEB22623) | gut metagenome | biome: sheep rumen | host: Ovis aries | place: New Zealand
GCCAGTTACAGTTATGGAAAAACCGACATGTGGGGAAACAATTCTACTTCATATAATCGAATGATCTACCAGTTCCAAGGCTCTGAGCAGAGTTACTGGAATGTAGGCGTGAGTCTGGCTGTACCTCTTGAGGATATTCTTGACCTCGCCCCTTCTGTTAAACGTAAGAAGTTAGAGGTTGACCGTGCTGTTATAGAAAAAGATATTGCATACGACGAATTGAAACTCCAAATTGCGCAACTTTATGTCAAAATCACGAATAACCTTGTATCCCTTAAAACGCTAGGCGAGGCTGCTGCTGCATATCAAGGAGCAGGCGCTTTAAACCGTGAGGATTTTGAAAATGGTAATATGAATATTGAGGAATATGCATACGTAAAGATGCATGAAAGTGGTCAGGTCTCAAGTTATCAGAGCCTTCAGACAACAATCACCACTGACATTATTACATTAGAGATTTTAACACATACCCCTATCATCACTAATTCCACGACAGAGATTACCCTTGATACTGCTGTACAGAAGTCAGAAAAGCAGATTGCAAAAGAAAACAAAGAAGTAGAAAAGCGCATCAAGAAAGCAGTCAAAGAGGACGAGAAGAAGACAAAGGCTTTGGAAAAAGCAGAGAAAAAAGCGGCAAAAGCCGCAGCCAAGGCTGCAAAGAAACAAAAATAACTTAAAACTAGTAGATTATGGACTTATTCAGATATATAGTAAGATTTTTATACAAAATCCGTTGGTACCTCATTATTTTACCACTCATTGCTTTAGTGGTGGCTTGGTTTATGACGCGCAACATGGAGCGCATCTATGACGCAAACACGACCATTTATACAGGTATGATTACGGCCTACAATATTGAGGGTGGTACTGGAGTAGCCGGTGGTCAGTCACAAACAAACATGACTAACTTGATGTTGTTGATAACAACAGACGTCACTATCCATGAGGTTTCCTTGCGACTGTTTGCTCGTTGTATGATGTATGGTAATGTGAATAAAGATAACAACTATATCTCTGCAGAGCATTTCCGTCAGCTTAACAACAGCGTACCTGCGGACGTCAAGGCACTGATAAACCATAACAGCGAGAATGCGACATATGCTAATCTGAAAGCTTACGAACGCCCTGCGCAAGATAATTACATCTTCGGATTAGTAAACTACCACCAATGGTTTGGAATTAACAATATTACAAGTCGCCTGAAGGTACTTCAAATGAGGAACAGTGATATTATTGACATTGCTTACTCTTCAAATGATGCTGGTATTACATATAATACGCTGGACATTCTCAACGAAGTATTTGCTCGTCAATATGCCCAGTTGCGGTATGGTGAAACTAACAACGTCATTAAATTCTTTGAACGTGAAGTAGCTCGTCTCTATCGTATTTTGACAGGAGCAGAAGATGACCTGATTCGTTACAATGTTGAGAAGCGCATCATCAATTATGGTGAGCAGACGAAGATGGTAGCAGGTATGGACGCTGGTCAACAGCAATCAGATAATGAATTATTGAAGAACCAGGCCACGACACGTGCCTTGATGGATTATTTGGAGCGCCAGTTAGGCGACCGTGCCAAGATTATCAGAGCAAACAAGGACTTTACAAATCAAGTCACTGACATCTCACGTATTCAATCACGTATATCCAACCTCCGACTGATGAACAGTGAAGGCGGTGGTAGTGGTATCGAATCTCAACTTGAGTTGGCCAAAGCGGAACGAATGCTACAAAATGCCACAGAAAATGTTCGTGGACTGGTTAAAGACATCGAGGCTGGAACATATAGTACGGAGACTGGTGTAAAGGCTAACGACATGATCAGCCGTTGGTTAGAGCAGGTCTTATTATTGGAAAAGACGAAGGCAGAAATAGGTGCACAAGACATCATGCGTGAGAAGCTGGACAAACAGATTCTCTATTATGCGCCTATTGGTGCAACTATAGCAAGAAAAGACCGTCACATCAGTTTCATTGAAGGCAACTATATGGAGATGTTAAAGGCACTGAACGCTGCCAGACTCCGCCAGAAGAATCTGCAGATGACTACGGCCACTCTCCGTGTGCTGAATCCTCCGATGTTCCCGATGAATGCCCAGCCTACCAACCGAATGATGATTTTACTCGGTGCATTCCTCCTGACATTCGTATTGACAGCCTTGTATTTCTTCATCATCGAGTTGTTGGATCGCACCCTTCGCGACCGTATGCGCTCCGAGCGTATCACCAAGATTCCTGTGATGGGATGCTTCCCCAAGGAAAGTACCTTGCGGTATCGCCGATTCAACAAGACCATTGCTGATATGGCCATGCGTCAGTTAAGCAAGGCACTCCTCCCCCATTTCAAGGAAGGACAGCAGAATGTGCTCAATTTGATTTCGACGGATGCTGCCAACGGCAAGAGTTATCTGGCACAGGAACTCGAGAATTACTGGATATCCATTGGTCTTCAAGTTCGCCGTCTAACCTACGATGAAGACTTCCTCGCTGAGGACAGCCGTTTCATTATGGCCAAGGATATTAAGGACATCTGTCCGGATATCCTGCCTAACGAGATTGCCATTGTGGAATACCCGAATTTGGATGACCACTCTATACCTCCTGCGCTGTTGAATATGGGCACTGTTAATCTGATGGTCACTCGTGCCAACCGCACATGGAAAGATGTGGACCAGAAAGCATTGAAGGAGTTAGAGTCTCAATTAGAGAATAAGGATACGCTTTATATGTACCTGACAGAGGCACAGCGTTATGCTGTTGAGGAATTTGTTGGACAACTGCCGCCATATACCAAATTCAACAACTTTGTATATCGTATGTCTCAGATGGGTCTGACGGCTGTAGAGAATAGTCATGCAAAATAAGTAGGACATGGCAAGAGTCTATTCTAATCGATTGTCGGAATACTCACACGAAAACGGAGGAAGAGTCCTGTTACTCTTTCTCCTGTTTTTACTTGCCATTTACGAGTTTGTAACGGCGGGCTTTTTAACTTTTGCGATAGTATGCCTGTTACCATTTCTCGTCCTTTATATTTATGCGGCATTTACTTGGAGGATGTTTACTTTCTGGACTTTGATTGTAGTAAACTATTTCCTCCAGATGAAAGACGTTCATCTCCCTATACCCATATCGGTCGCAAACGAGTTGTTACAAATCATCTTACTGGCTATTGCTATTATAGACTCCAGACAAACCCCTCATTTTGAGAGAGCAGGAAATTTAATGTTTCTCGCATTAATCATTTGGTGTGGTTTTTGTACCTTAGAGTTATTAAATGATACATGTAATTTGGGAATCAATATCGGAGCATGGTACACAGGAGCCCGTATGATGGCATTTCAACATTTATACATCTTCTTGGTATTCTCATTATATATCTCTTCTCCAGAGATATTGATTAAGTACCTGAAGTTATGGGCGTTTCTCTCTCTGTTTTCAGCGATATGGACATGGAAGCAACAAAATATTGGAATGACAGTTGCGGAAGAGAGTTTTTTACAAGGGGCAGGAAGAACGACACATATCATTCAAGGTGGTACACTGATTCGCTATTTCTCAACATTCAGTGATGCAGCCAACTATGGTTGTAATGCGGCAGCAGCAGCAACGGCATTTCTTATCTTCGGCATCACCTCAAAAATCAAGAAATACAGATGGCTTTTCATAATAATTGGAATCTTGGTCATCAAGAGCATGTTCGCATCTGGAACACGTACGGCTATCTTCTGTATGTTTGCAGGATTCGCCGTTTACCTTGTGTTGTCAAAGTCATTTAAGATTGCTGTTCCTTTTGCAATAGCAGGCTTTTTATTCTTTTGTTTCTTAGCTTTTACTAATATTGCAAACGGCAACCAACAGATTCGGCGTATGCGTTCTGCTTTTAGCAAAAATGATGCTTCTACAAATGTCAGAAGTATCAATCAAGAGACCATGAAGAAGTACATGAGAGATGCACCATGGGGGATTGGAATCGGATTGGGACAAAAAGATGTACCGGCCAACAACAAGTTTAGCAGAATGACGACCATTGCCCCAGACTCAGAGTATGTATATATTTGGCTAAGAACCGGGGTTATTGGCATCTCCATATTCATCATTACTATGCTCATCATGTTAGGAGGTGCATGCTATATCGTCTTCTTTAAACTGAAGAGCCCTTCACTAAGAGGTATTGGAGGAGGACTCTGTAGCGCTTTTGTAGCAATACAGTTAGGTGGCTATGGTAATCAGGTACTCATGCAGTTCCCTAATTGTCTTATTTTCTACGGTGGTCTGACGATTGTCTATGTCTTGCCCCATATTGAACAAGAATGGATTAAATACGAGAATAATCAGTTAGCGAAGCAAGAGGAAAAGAAACGTCTAAAATTAGAGAAGAAACTTGCATCCAGAGTGTGAATTATCCATCATCACCATCAATTACAACGGGCTGAAAGACACCTGTGCATTGATTGAGTCTATCCCCTTCAATGACAAAATGGAGGTGATTGTGGTTGATAATGCCTCAAAAAACAACGAAGCATCAGAGATCGAACAGAGATTTCCTAATGTCAATGTCATTAGGAGTAAAAAGAATCTTGGTTTTGCAGGAGGCAACAACTTAGGTATTCAAGCTGCACATGGCAAATACCTCTTCATTATCAATAACGATACCATATTTAAGGATTTTGAAGTCCAGGCACTCATTGACAGGCTTGAATCATCTCCCAGCATTGGTATTGTCTGCCCAAAGATACGATTTGCGTGGGGGACAAATTCTATCCAGTATGCAGGCTATACCCCTCTCTCAAGAGTCACTGTCAGGAACAGAGCGATTGGTTTCGGAGAAGAAGATCAAGGACAATATGAAATAGCCACCCCCACCCCATACGCCCATGGTGCAGCCATGTTGGTTAAGAGGACGTCCGTAGAGAAAGTTGGGTTAATGCCAGAAAACTATTTCCTCTATTATGAGGAATTAGACTGGTCAATGATGTTTACACGTGCCGGCTATCAGATATGGTACGAGCCCCAATGCACTATTTTTCATAAGGAAAGTCAAGCGACTGGCCAAAACAGCCCTTTGCGCACCTATTATATTACACGTAACCGCCTACAACTTGTCAGAAGAAATTGGCAGGGGATAACTAAGTATGTATCATTATGTTATCTTATTTTGATCGTTGCCCCCAAAGATATGCTCAAATTTGCCTTACAAGGGAAATGGGGGCTATTATGTGCAGTATTGAAAGGTATCAATGGTTTTATATTTAAGAGTTAGAAAAGATGGATCCCTGGTTTTTCATATTTACAATAGATCTGTTATTATTTATACCAATAGCAGGAACTGTTCTATATCTGGGTGTCTTTACCATTGCCTCCCTCTTTGGAAGGAAAAGTGACATTCCTAAGGCAAAAAAACAGAACCGCATTGTCGTACTGATTCCATCCCACAAGCAGGATGATGTTATTGAGCAGACCGTTATATCCATATTAAGTCAGGCCTATCCACAGCGTATGTTTGACGTGACCGTCATATCGGATCACCAAAACGAAATGACCAATATGCGCCTGGCACAATACCCGATCACCCTGCTGACGCCTAACTTTGCAGAAAGTACCAAAGCAAAATCCCTCCAATATGCGATTTTGAACCTTCCTGAGTTCAAAATCTATGATATCGCCCTTATCTTGGATGCGGACAACATCGTAGAGCAAAACTTCCTGCAGAATGTCAATGACGCTTTTGAGGTAGCAGCAACCAAAGCCATCCAGTTACACCGTATATCCAAGAACAGAGACACCGCCGCAGCTCGCATGGATGCCATCTTCGAGGAGATCAACAATGCTATCTTCCGTAGAGGGCATATCAATCTGGGTCTTTCCTCTGCATTGGCGGGATCTGGTACGGCCTATGATTTCACATGGTTCAAGACGAATGTGATGAAAACAAAGTCTGCTGGTGAAGACAAAGAACTTGAAGCATTACTGCTACGGCAGGAATACTTTATAGACTACTTTGACAACATCTATGTCTATGGAGAGAAGAAGCGAACCACGACCAAGCTAAATGAGCAACGCGGTCGATGGGCAGTTCAACAATTCCAGAATCTTGTACGTAATATCAAGTTCTTGCCGGGTGCCATCTTCAGAAAGCAATATGATCTTTCTGACAAAATTATACAATGGATGCTCGTCCCACGTACCACCATGGTCGGTATTATCATGCTCATGAGCATTATTTTGCCGTTTATATATATGACAATTGCCCTAAAATGGTGGCTTCTTGGATCTATTGCTCTGTTTATCTTTGCATTAGCAACTCCAGACTATTTGGTTGACGAGATGTGGGATAAGACTTTCTTACGCTCACCTTTCGTCAGTATATGGAAAATGCTTCACATTAGAATAGGGAAAAAGAAAAAATGATTTGGACGGTCATACATATTATTGAAATAACATTATGGTGCATCATAGCATGCTCCGTCATATACGTGGTATTTTTTGCCATCATCTCTTTGTTTTACGACAAAGAGGATCGTGTGGCAAACCATGCGGCTGCATTGAAGAATAAGATGACCAACTTCCTGATCCTCTATCCTGCCTATAATGAAGACCGTGTCATTATCAATGCTGTTGAACAATTCCTGCTTCAAGAATATCCGACTTCGCATTATACAGTAGCCGTCATTTCAGACCACATGCAGCCAGAGACGAATGACATCCTTCGCAAAATGCCCATTACCCTGTTGACCCCGACTTTTGAGAAGAGCTCCAAGGCCAAGGCTATGCAATATGCTATCAATGAAGTACAGGGGAATTTCGACAATGTGGTGATCTTGGATGCCGACAATGTTGTACGTCCAGATTTCTTATCTCAACTTGATGTGCTCTGCACCATCTATGATGCGATCCAGTGCCACCGTTGTGCCAAGAATGCCAATAACGATGTCGCTGTCCTCGACGGAGCCAGTGAGGAAATCAACAACACCATCTTCCGTAAGGCGCACAACCGCCTTGGACTATCCTCTGCCCTCATTGGTTCCGGTATGTGCTTCAAATATGACTTGTTCAAGAAGAATGTGTTCGAACTGAAGACTGCAGGTGAAGACCGGGAGATGGAAGCCCTCCTACTCCATCAGGGGGTGTTTATCAAATATGCTCCAGACATCCATGTCTTCGACGAGAAAGTCAGCAATCAGGACAATTTCCAGCGTCAGCGCATGCGTTGGATGACAGCACAGGTTCAAAGCTTGTTCAGCCAGTTACCACAAATCCCAAGTGCCATTTTCCATGGCAATATCAATTATATTGACAAGACATTCCAACAGGCACTCATACCCCGTTCCATCCTGATTGTCCTCCTGGTTGGCATCTCTGTTCTCATGACATTGTTTGCACCCTATTGGTGTGAGAAGTGGTGGATTCTGTTTGGTCTGTTGGCTGCCGCACTGTTTATTGCACTCCCCAAACAATTACGCTTCCGTTCCTTTGCAAAGGTCTTTTCGATTCCAGGACTTGTATTAAGGATGCTGAAAAACGTCCTGCACATGGATCGGAAGAACACCGACTTCATCCATACCACCCACGATAAATAGCATAAATGAAAGTAAGCATTATCATCCCAGTATATAATGTCGCACCATATATCAAGAGATGCCTCCAGTCTGTCATTGACCAGACATATTCAGATATAGAATGCATATTGGTTGATGATTGCGGGAATGATAACAGTGTGGATGTGGCCAAGGAATTCATCGATGAATACAGCGGAAATATTACATTCTCTTTTCTCCACCACCATAGAAACAGAGGCCAATCTGCTGCCAGAAATACGGCACTCAAACATGCCACAGGCGAATATGTGTTCTTTCTCGACAGTGATGACACTATCCCAACTAAGAGTATAGAAACTCTTATGGCAATAGCCGCAAGATATCCTGATGCCGATTTCATTCAGGGAAACTTACTCGACGAAACAGGAAATATTAGCAAATACGGTTGGAATACCACTCTACCTGAATATTGTAATACACATGACAAACTGGAGCATTACATCCTTTCTGTCGTTGTCTTCAGTGCTTGGAACAAAGTCATTAAGACATCCTTCCTGACAGAGCATGACCTATTCTTCCCTGAAGGCATTATCCACGAAGACTTATATTGGACCTTTTTCCTAGCCAAGTATGCCAAGACTGTTGGTTTTGTTAACGAAGGAACATACACCTATTATATCAATGATAATAGTACTATTACCAGTGTGTCACGCCAGGCTAGGATCAGAAGATATACCTCACGTCTTTATGCCTCTGAAGCATTCTGTACTGATTTGGACAAAGAGGGGAAATCCTCCAAACGACAGCGCCTTTATATCGCTGGTAATCTCACGTGTGCTATGATAGAGGTTGCCGCCCTTCATTCGCTTAAACATTGGTGCATATTCTGGAAGCATGTCTGTAAATTATATGCCAGCCATCACAAATTGACGTTCTGGCAGCATATCCTTTTCCTTTTCTTAATGCCTCCACTCTGTTTCCCCATAGGTATAAAAGCATGGTATTGGAGAGTACAACGTTTTATAGTCAACAACATTTAATTCCCTAAACAAGAAAAACGTTATGAAAAAGATCGTCCTCATATTCCCCTATTTCGGAATACTCCCTCCACAATACTCCGCATGGCGAGCCACGGCCCTACGGAATCCGACCATCGACTTCATGTTTTTTACAGATGCCGACGTAGAACCTGCTAGGAATATTATTGTACATAAGATGCAGTTCTGCGACTTTCGGCAGATTGTTCAAAATGCTTTTGACTTCCCTATTACCCTTGATCGTCCGTACAAACTCTGTGAATATAAACAGGCATATGGATATATCTTAAATAACTATATTAAAACATATGACTTTTGGGGGTTTGGTGACCTTGACTTGGTATATGGAGATATTCGATCTTTTATCACAGAAGATGTACTAACTCACAAATTCCTTCTTGGATGGGGACACTTGACATTTTTAAGTAATGATGATGATTCCAATACATATTTCATGAAACATGTAACAGGCTATCAAAGTTACAAAGAAGCTTTCACAACAACTAAGATAACATACTTCGATGAATATGGCTACAAAGGATGTAGCGACAAATGGCGCGACTGCCGCCCAGAGGATTGTTGGCTAGAAACCCCATTTGACAATGTCTCAAAGCCCAAGCAATCATATCATTTCTGTAGTATGACACGTGGATGGAAGAAAGTTATTTTTGAACATATTGGTAATAAATTATTTATGCTGAGATATGAGCATGGTAAAATCCAGAAATTAGAGTCACTTTATGCACACTTCCAATTCCGTTGCAAGATGAAAGATCAAGTAAAAGACTATAATCATTTCATAGTTACCCCAGATATTATAGTTGACTACCCTATATCTTTTTCTAACTTGCGCTTACGTTTTTATTGCCGAAGTCGTAACCTTACTACCCGTATCTACCGCATACGTGATTATCTCATCTGGCGATTAAACTTAAGTTATTCAAGGTAAAGAGATCTCTCTATAACATAGATTCAACTGAAACGATATGAACATGATTAGTGTGCATAAGAATGAGTCTCAATAAAACAATCTCTATGTTCTATGAATATGGCTACTCAAAAAAAAAGAATCGAATGGATTGACACTGCCAAAGGTATCTGCATCCTCTTGGTTGTAACACACCACATACTAATTCTTTGTAACATAAAGGAGCAGATTCCCGCCATATGCAACAACTTTCTAGATGCGTTCCGCATGCCTCTCTATTTCTTCCTCTCAGGCATATTCTTTAAAACATATGGTGGTTTATTCCCTTTTGTCAAGAAAAAGGCCAACAAATTACTTATTCCTTTCTTCTTTTTCTACATTTCATTCTCAGTGATTTTCCCTTGGTGTATATATCTTACTTTTGGTACATTTCTTTATATTGACTCGTACCCTTCTTTTTGGCAATTACTGATGGATTTCTACTATAACCATTCACAATTAATCAATGGCCCACTTTGGTTTTTATTATGTTTATTTGAAATCAACATAATGTTCTTTATTCTACAATACCTATTTGAACATCATAAGTTATACTGCTATATAGGATGTATTATTTGCGGTATCATTGGCTTGTTAATCAGCTATATGAAAATACGTCAATTTCTATTGACACAGCGCTCACTTGTATGCCTTTTTTTGGCTTCGGCTACTATGTCCGGCATAACACCCAACTATTAAACGACTCTATTATAGACCGACATCTGTTGTTGGGGGCATTTATTTGCGGGCTTTTTGTATTGCTTTTGTCTGGTCATGTTATGTACTTACATAACTCATTCAGCCATATATCATATTTTACTGCCCATCTATGCGGGATACTTGGTACTCTGATGATCATACTTCTATCCAAACATATAGGTACCATACCATTAGTCTCATATTTCGGACGCTACTCAATAATTATTCTTTGTACTCATATCTTATTATTGAAACCATTTGTAAGCCTGCTAATGCCTCTTATGCCAACATCTTTTTCCATGGCAACACTTCTTTTTTTCATGATCATTATCTGCGAGTTGGCTCTCATTCCATTCTTTCGCATCTACTTACCTTACATGACTGCCCAAAAGGATTTAATACCATAATGCCATTCCCCCATATATTATGGTCTGTCCATCACATAACAGATTCTTTCGATAAACAATGTACATTATGAAAGTATAATTATATAGAAAGGCATTCGTAGAAAAAACGACCTAATAATTGATTAATTCAAATCTCTTGTTGTAGATCATTGCGGCTCTTCTTGAGAATTCACTATTATACATTTTGCCAGATTTAGCAAGGAAGACTTTATCTGCATTTGCTATCATAAGAAAATCCAAGAAAGTCTTTATATTCACCTCGTCGGAACATGCAAAATTAATATGTCCCACTTCTCCATCAATGACATATACGAAAGGAAGGGATTTGGCTGCTTGTATAAAAGACATACTATCTGCAGTTACCAACAATTTTTCAATTTCTGGATTTCGCTGTTTTATTAAGTGGAGTACATCAAGACTTTTCTTGATTAGACTATTCTGTTGACTTACAGGTAGTGTTTCACCATAACAGTCCCGAAAATCTCCTAAGAGTTGCATGAACCTAAATGATACAGAAACATACTTTCCCCCAATCTGCTGCAAGTGATAACGCAGTTCCTGTTCAATTCTGGGACTAGGTTTAAATAACACTCGGAAATATTCCCCAAAAGAATCATCGCTTTTGGGAAGCATATTGGTATAAAAATGCAACTGATTGTGCTTTGATGTTTCAATTCTCTGAAGCACCCAATTGCGTTCCAAATCAACGATCTCCCCTGAATCGATCTGCTGCTGAACCAAGGGATGCAGCATGAAATAATTCACAGATACTTGCTTTTTATTATAACAAACTTGGTCTGAAGAGATTTTCCACTCATATTGATTAGGAACAAGGTAGTTACTTAGTTCAAAGGGATGCGTATGGCATATCCTAAAATCAACATTTGCTTCCTTACACCATCCATATAGAGCTGTCATCCCCTTGAAACGATCGGCAAGGCCTGCGTGACCGCAAAAGCCATTGGCCATATAGATGACAGTCTTTCGAGGAAGAGGATCCATAGACGAATCGTTGTAGTACGTGTGGACCAATTTTTTTTCATGCTTCGCTACATCATACAGGAAATAGCGCCAGTCACCTAAATACCAATGTATGGTATCTCGATAGATTTTTCTTATTCGGTAAAACATATACTCTCACTCAAATGATTGTTTTCTATGCAAAAATATAATAATTTAGTGAAAAATGCAACTATTAAAGGCAAATTATTTTGTAATATGCGAAAAATAATATAATTTTGCAATAATGAACGCTGCAAATCGTACACATAGGACAATTCAGAATTCCAGGACATCGCTTCTGCTTTTTCTGTTTCAGATTTTTATTGGCTTTTACTCCCGGAAAATATTTTTGGATCATCTGGGTGCTGAAGTATTGGGTATTAATACAACTTTAGGTAATATATTAAGTTTCTTAAACCTAACAGAATTGGGTATTGGCATCGCAATGACTACCTCATTATACAAGCCAATTACAAATCAGGATCAAGAAGGAATATGCGAAATACTGACAGTCCAAGGTATTCTTTATAAGCGAATTGCAATCATTCTTTGTGTTTTGTCCATACCAATACTTATAGCTTTACCGTGGTTATTCCCCTCAGTAGAAAGTGGTATCGGCTATGTTTATTTTGCCTTCCTGGTTTTTTTAAGTGGTTCTGTTACAAGCTATCTGTGGAATTACAGACAAGTACTGATAAGTGCAGATCAGAAGAATTACAAATTACTACCATGGATACATGGTTTAAGATACACAAAAATATTCCTCCAAATATTTTTCCTTTTGGTTGTCGATCTGGGTATATGGGGATGGATTATTCTTGAGCTGATAGCAACTGTGGCGACTGTTTTTATTATTAACTGGGTAATGAAAAAAGAATATCCATGGCTGAGAACTGTTTCTATACCCACAAAAATATTGTTACAGAAATATCATACTTTAATAATAAAGACCAAACAGATTTTCATACACAAAGTAGGTTACTTTATACTTCAACAAACATCTCCACTTATCATTTATGCATTGGTATCTCTTACCATGGTAACATATTATGGAAACTATTTAGTAATAATAGGTTATACCACAACAATGATGAATGCAGTATTTGACGGAATGGCTGCATCTGTTGGCAGTTTGGTATCAGAAAACAACAAGAAGCATACTATGGAAGTGTTTTGGGAGCTATTCTCGTCAAGAGTATGGATTTCTGGTTGCGCATGTTTCGCTATCTATGTTTTTATGGCACCATTCATATATCTGTGGATTGGTGAACAATATCTTTTGAGTAACACAACATTGTTGTTAATGATACTAATAATGTTTGTTAGGCTTACTCGTACCGTAACGGACAATTTCAACCATGCATATCAACTCTTTGGGGATGTTTGGTCACCTGTCGTAGAAGGTGCCATTAATCTTGGTTTTTCTTTCTGGCTTGGATCAATTTGGGGATTAGAGGGCATCTTATCTGGAGTTTTATTAAGTCTTCTTGCTACAGCTTTATTCTGGAAACCATATTACCTGTTTAGTCGAGGTTTTAAGACACCGACACGTTTTTATTATTACCATTATTTCCTTCTTTTGTTAATTCTTGGAGGAACAGCTTGGCTTGCTTTATTCTTATTTAAGGATATACAAATTGGCTCTGGAATTGTGGCACAGATCATTCGTAGTGCAATCGCTCTAATCTTCTTTATTACTATCTCATTTACTATTCTCTATGCATTGACCAAAAGTATGCGACAATTTACTAACCGCATCTTAAGAATTGTGCATTTGAGATAATTGAATATTTGTACAATAAATGTATATCTCATGGTGACACGTAGGCGAAATTATTTAGTTGGAATCCAGATCTTTTCGGAGATCATCCAAGGAAGCTATGTATATATTGACAAATTAATTATGAGTACTATATGAAGATTGCCATTTTGACATGTGGAATGCTGCCTATTCCTGCTGTACAGGGAGGAGCTGTAGAGAACAAAATCGATTTCTGCCTTGAGTATAACGACAAGACGAAACTTCACGATATCACCGTGTTCAGTCCATGGAATCAGGAAGCAGTCAGGCATCCAGCTACTTCGTCGGACGTGAACCACTATGTCTTTATTGATGTCAGCAGTCTCAAGGCCAGAATAGCCAGAAGATTATATGGATATCTCCATTCGGGCGAATACTACAACTATTTTATAGAATACTATTTTGAGAAGGTATATGCTCATCTGAAACGTCATAACTACGACCGCATCGTGCTGGATAACTGTCCTGGCTATGTCATAAAACTATCTCAGCGAGGCCACAAGAACCTGGTATTACGCCTGGGCAACGACCTGCTTAACTCCACGTCGAAATGTCATGAACAGGTTTTCAACAATACAAGTAAGATCATGACTTGTTCAAACTACATAGGAGAGAGAGTTGCCACTATCCGACACGACAAGAAGATACAGACACTTTATAATGGTATTGATGTAAAAGCATTCACCCCAAGTAAGGACCTGAAGATAAGCCGAAAGGAGATCGGACTATCCGAAGACGACTTCGTCATTGTCTATAGTGGCAGGGTCAATAAGGACAAAGGCGTATCCGAACTGATTGATGCCATGCTCATGCTCCGCGACAAGCCCAATATCAAGTTAATGATTATCGGTAGTACTTTTTTTGCAAATGCCGCTAACGAAGACGAATTCGTAAGCTCATTAAAAGAAAAAGCTAAGGCAATAGAAGACAGAATTGTCTTCACAGGTTTCATCTCTTATAGCCAAATGCCCAACTACCTGCAATTGGCAGATATTGCCGCATTGCCTTCTATGTGGGAAGAACCTTTCGGACTGACTATTGTTGAGGCAATGGCTGCAGGTTTACCACTGATTACTACAAGAAGCGGTGGAATACCAGAAATATGTGAGGGTGTAGCTACTATTGTTGAAAGAGATGGTATCGTCAACAACCTTGTCTCTGCCATTATCGATCTCTATGAGCATCTTGAGAAGCGGAAACAGATGACAGAAGCATCCTTTGAGCGAGCCAAACTCTTCGATAAAGAAACATTCACAAAGAATTTTTTTGTCATTTTGGAAGATATGTAACGAGATTATATTTATTTTATTTTCTATAGAAAAACTGTAAGGTTTTCTATGTTTTGCCAAAATAAACAGACTATAGATAGTAATATAGAATTATTGTATGATTTAACAAAGATTGTGAAACAGCAAATTTAATTGCTCATTATTAGACCTTATAGAGCAAAGATACAACAAATAATACAATTCCCTTTGTATTTTCTCAAGATTTTTGTAAATTTGCAGCAAATTACACCTAAAGCGGTTAAGGTTTCCTGACGGATTCTGATGCCTAAGACTATTTATGAATATGCAGAGAAAAACAACAACACTTATTGTATTACCGATGCTGAACCTTTTGTTCATGCATTACTTCTTCTATTATAGCAGATGTTTAGAGTGGTTATGGCTGTATTCTGAGATAATCAATGTCTTTTCTGTTGTTTTCGATGTTTTTGTTCTACTATTTCTATCCTTATTGCTAACAAAAGGAAGATTAAAACCTGCAATAGCTATAACACAGGCAATAACACTTATCTGGTCTTTTGTTAATGTGATGTATGGAAAGTTTTTCTTCCAATACATGTCCTTGTCTGCAATAGGAGAGGCATATGGCTTAGGAGAAGGTCTTGTTATTAATAGCATATTATCTGCCTTTCATTGGTATGATTTGTATTTTCTATTCTCATGCCTTATTTTTATCCTATTATATCGAAGATGTAAAAAGACTCAATATTCTCTAAGACATACTTTCAAGTTACTATTTGTTCCCATCGCGTCGATATTACTCACGATTCTTACCTATTCTGCTTATCATTTCACCCACCCTCATTATAGACACAACTGGGAACTGTTGGGTTTCCGTACGAAAGAATTCCTGTTCGATTCTGTTAGAGGAGGAACGCCGAATCTTGTTCATTTTCAGACTGGCTGTATTAGGGTTGCTGCATTTGAATTATATGATCTGTTTTCTGTAAAAGAGCTAACAGAGGAACAACGTGAGGAGATTAAATCATATTATTCAAATCATTCCAAAAGGTCATCTAACCACCAGCGCAATCCCAACATCAAGAACGTCATGTTCATTCTCCTGGAATCTTTTCTGTCTGCCTCTATTGATCTGGAAGTTGATGGTAAGGAGATAACTCCATTCCTGAATTCTCTAAAAAGAGACTCAAGTGTTTATTATAATGGCAATATGATTTCTGACATTGGTTGTGGAGAGTCTGGTGATGGCCAGTTCATCTATATGACAGGTCTTTTGCCGTTGAAAAACAAAATGACAGTAGGACAGGTGAAAGATAATACATTACCTGCTTTCCCGATCATTTTGAAGGAGAATCTGGGAATTAATTATTCAGAAATAATTTCGCCGACAGTACCCAATCTTTGGCAACAAGCAGATATGAATGTTGCATACGGCTTTAATCATGCGTATTGGCTTGACGACATCGTGTATGGACAGTCTAAACCTATTAATGATGAACTGATCTTTAAGTTTGCCTCTCAACACATCGTCAAATTAGACAAACCATTCTTCTCTCTTCTATTAAGTTTATCAACTCATGCCCCATATAATAAACATGTAGGCCCTGATTTCCTAAAAGGTAACCTCTCCTTAGTTGAGGAATATAAAAACTATCTGAATTCGTGCCATTATCTGGACGAGCAACTTGCTTCTTTCATAAAGACCTTGAAAGATAATGGATTATATGACAATACCTTAATAGTTATTGCATCTGATCATTTTGCACATTTGAATATGCTGAAGATGGAAGGTAAACTATCAAGTCATACTCCTTTATTTGTCATCAACGGGAATATATCCCAAGACAAATCCTGGAAAGGCGAGTTTCACCAATTAGACATATACACGACATTAATTGATTTATTGGCAATTAATGAGCCATGGAGAGGATTAGGACATACACTCCTGACTACAAAATATGTCAACTCTGTTAATGATAAGGCATCGGATATCTCTTATATGATTATTGAAGGAGATTACTTTGCCCAGTAATAACTACAATGTTTTAATGTGAAATGAACGACTCGTTATTATCGAAGACCATTAGTTATCTAAGATTCCCTTTAATCGTAGGGGTGGTTTTTATACACAGCAACATTCTTGTTGTGAAAATACAAGGTGAAGTAATTAGATTTGACTACTGGCCTTTCGTTACCTTTATAATGAACCTGTTTAGCTCAGTCTTTGCTGATGTTTGTGTTCCATTGTTCTTTTTCATATCAGGTTTTCTGTTCTTTTACAATTCCGACTTTACTAAAGAGACATATCTGGCGAAGCTAAAGAAACGAATAAAAACATTACTCGTTCCATATCTCATATGGAATTTCGTTGGATTTATTCTACTTCTGATATATGTTCATCCGAAAGTCTTGAGATTCTTTCCGCTTTTAAATAATTACAGAGTTGACATTGTCTCTTTTTTAAGTTCTTTCTGGGTAACAAATCTGCCCATCTCGATGTCTGGCCCCGCCAACCCTATCAACACACCATTATGGTTTATACGCGACCTGATGGTACTGGTAGTACTATCACCAATAATATGGTGGCTGATTAAAAAAGCAAAAGTTGTGTTTATTATTGTATTAGGATTAATATGGTTCTTTACTTTAGGCCAATATATTGGCTTTCCAGGACTATGTCATCAATCGCTTTTCTTTTTCCCCTTGGGTGCGTATTTTGGAATTAACAAAATAAACTTTGTTGAGAACATACAGAAATACCCATGGTTGCCAATAGTCTATATTGTATTAGCGATCATAGATGCTCTATCAGAAAAAGACTATTATAATATCATACACAATTCCGAGATATTATTAGGAATGGCTGCAGCCGTGTATGTGTCTTCTTATTTGCTCAAAAAAGAGAAGGTTGTTGTCAATGAGTTCCTGATGAGCGCAAGTTTCTTCGTGTATGCTCTTCACAATCTTTTCTTGGGCAAAATGACAAAAATCGTCGTTATGCTTACAAAACCAGAATCACCTGTTTTTGTATTGCTCATCTATTTCCTGATGCCAGCCATTGCTATTTTAATATGCTTAGGCTTATATAAAGCCATCAGGCGGTATTCCCCGGCTTTATGTGCTTTACTTACTGGAGGGAGATAAATATAGTATTATACCTCTGGCAACTTGATCCTGTCACCTATCATCTTTTGGAACCCCATGGTGAAATGATTGTTCATGCCAGAGAAGGCAAAGAATGTCATCTCACCGAAATAGATCTTACCCTTCACGTTGTACAGGTCAACTCTCACTTGAGGGAAACCCTGAGCAATCTTCTCTGCAATTTCTATCATCTTTTCCAGATTTTCCGGACGCGGCACATTCTTATATGTTACGCCTGGGTCAGCCAAATACTGACGCATGGGCTGCCATGTATGAATGTCGTACAAATCATAGACGGTCTTTCCTCCCCCACTACCGCTGTCCAGTTTCCGGTCGTAGCAAACCATATCATACTGGGCCTTACCATCAATACATCTGATCTTATGATCGACAGTGGTCTCCGAGGAGAACTCCGAGGTATTGTCCATCTCTATCAGACTTTCTGCCATCAACCGTGGCTTAATCAATGTATAGTGGGGTTCACAGGAAGCATAGCCATATCTCTTGGAAACGCACTTTCCCAGAAAACTTAGCACTTTCTCCTTGTCCATCTTGCTCTTGTCGGGGATGATAACGGTACTTCCGCAATCGTGGGTACATTTCAGTACGAACTTATCAGGGAGTTTGTCGAAGTCGATATCCTCCACACGATCCCACACGCCATAACACTCCGTGAGGATGTCCTTGAGTCCAAGGCTCTCAATATGCTTGCGCACCTCATACTTGTCCGTATATTCCGTCCATTTTGAGGTATCCGTCATGACCTCCATCCACGTAACCTTTTCATTCAGCGTGCGTGGGTTCTTCCAGGGGAACTTCTCCCTGTAATAACGGTTCCACTTCATCTCAAAGGCCTTCTTCGGATTGGTATCGATAATCTCACGGAATTTATCCGTAAATTCAATGTTATGGATAAAATACAAAGCCTTAAGTGACCGTATGGGATGCAGGATGGACTTGAGCCTCAACCGGGTTTTATAGGACAGATTACACATATTTATAGACTTTATTTGATTGGTAGTTATTATCTAATTGCAAAGATAAGCCAAATAATTGATATTTCCAAACAATTACAGACAATTCTGTCTAAACACGCTGGAAAAAACACTCTGAATGCCTCAAGGAAATGTCCCAGGCCTTGGGACGTTTCTAACTCAGTCCTTTTCAGATGATAAGTGGCCCTTAATTTTTGTCCCAGGCCTTGGGACAAACCTATGGCAGTCTGCGGAAATCAAAAACCTCCACGAATTGGGTGAAGAAGCCCTCCGTTGGACAGCCATACGACTCCAGAAGCCTCAAGATCCACTGTTGCTGTTCTGGAGACAACAGTCTTTCGCCGTCCCTGTACCGATAATAGGATCCTTTGCTGCCAAGATATTCCGTTATCCTCAGACGAATAGTCTTACGTATGGCGCGGGCACGAACCTTACTAGATAAATTACTAAAACCTCGGGCCATCTTCAGCCGCTCTGGCTTCACATAACAGGGGCACTCGCCATCCTTCATAGCCTGTGGCAGCACACAGGGCCACGTCTTCACCTCATCAGGAATCTGCTTGAAAGCCTGATGACGAAGACATTCTCCCGATCTGGGACAGGCGGCTTGGGCACAGACAGCCCACCACTCTGGTATTTCCTTAAACTCTATCATACTGAAAATATAGTTAAGTATGTAAAAACATGAAACCAAATATTACTTTTTTGCAGAAACTGATTTGTCATACAATTTCTGTATCATATACGAGAAGGTCACTATCACAGGGAAGACAACGCACACCATAAACAGCCATTTCACCGAAGTGTCTGACGGGTTCCATATTTTCTCAGCCGCCCAGTAGAAGAACCTGTGGAACATATAACAGGCCATGCTGGCATAACTGACGATGCTAACGATCTGGCAGGCAAATGCCCTGACGCGCCCCTTCTGGTCATTCTGACCATCGAAAAGCAGTTGGCTGATGCCTTCACAAACGAACAGGATAGCAAACACACCGACTGCTCCTATTCCCATGACTACTGGTGTGTAATACATATACGAAAGGTACAAACCGATGTCAATCAAAAGGACAAACAACAGGATGACAAGCACCTTAAACGCACGTCTATACGATGGAGTTGTCTTCCAATCATTACAAACAGATAAATACACACCTGCCAAATAGAAGAACATATTGAATACGAGACGGTTGTCTATGGAAGTGAACAACAGACGGGCCACAAAGAGGATTGCGAAAAGGCATAGGCTACTGCACATACGCCATTTCATTCCACCTCTTGAAATAAGGGGTGTCACCAGATAGCACCATAGAATAACAGGTATATACCACAACGTTCTTGGAGCCGGACTGACAACTGGAGAGATACACAAGAGTCCATATACTGTGGACTTCAAATCGTTAAAGCCAATGAGCCACAGAACGACAGAGGCTATCACGAACAAGGGGATGATTCGCAACACACGTTTCCTGTAAAACGTCCACACATCCGTATTCCCCTGTTTCCCAAACAGATATTTCCTGCCTAACAGACAACCAGAGATAAAGGTGAACAGTCCCAGACAGGAATCCGTCAATGCTGTACATGCAGGAATAAAATAGGTATTCCTACCTTCCGGATAGATGTATGCATAGAGATGCATAAAAGCACCGATATAGGTCATGCATACCACACGGGCGACATCAAATCTATACTCTCTCATTGTTCAGTAGTTTTTCTATTATCCAACCACTCCGACAGATCCTTCACCATCTGCCGATGATGAGCAAAGGTAAGCCGATAGCCCCAGCCATGCCCTCCAGAGGGATAGACCCGAAGTGTTACAGGACGGTTCTTGGCACGCATCGCCTTATAAAAACGGATGGCATTCCGGGGATCAACGACTTTGTCATCACTACACACGACAATGCAGGCCGGAGGCGTCTCCTCCGACACATGAAGTTCATTGCTATAGCGTTCCACCAAATCTTCAGGGGGATTCTTACCCAACAGATGGAGATAGGCCCAGTAATGGGTCAGGTCCTTCTTCATAGAGACAATCGGATAGAAAAGGATGGCAAAGTCTGGTCGGACAGAGGTATCATCACAGACCATCATCGTGGAGACGAGATGCCCGCCTGCTGAAAAGCCCATCATGCCGACTTCGTCATACCCCCATTCCTCTGCATGCGCTTTCATCAGGCGGATAGCTTCAGATCCGTCAATTGTGGGAGCCTGATGATCCTCATCTGGCAACCTGTATTCCAGTAGTGCCACCGTATAGCCCTGAAAGTAGTAGAACGGGAACCACCAATAGCCTTCGCGCCATTTTTCCAGGAAGTTATAGCCCCCACCAGGGCACAAGACGATGGCGCTGTGAGTTTGGTTAATCCTAGAGGCATGCAAAACACGTAGAACGGCACCATGAGGGAGTTCAATACGCTCAATGGATCTGTAGATGGTAAAGAGACATACAGACACCAATAAAATAATGACGGCTAATGTGTATAATAAGATCTTCTTCATACTGCAATTCTATTTTTTCCGACGGACGCCAAAGAGGAACATGGCCAGCCAACTGCTCTTCATCAGCAACTTAGCGACAGTTATTGAGACAAAGATGATCGCACAGGCAATCGCGAGATAATACGGGAACTCCAACCACCTGTTCTCTACCACTGGCAGAACTCTCAGCAAGGGGAATAGCAGGAAGAAATGCAACATATAGACCTGCAAGGAATTGACACCCACTGTCGCAAAGACATTCTTCAGGGGTTTGAAACTGGTGGAGAAGACAGAAACCAGGAAACAAAGGCTGAAGAAGTTAGCAGCCATATTTACCACCATAATCCACAGGGAAGCCCTAAAGAAGATCAGGATAAGCACATAGGCCAGAAGATAGATCGGCGCATATTTGGGCACCAAGAACGGTTCGAACTTGTATGAATAATAGCCCATCATGAAGTATGGATAGAAATGCCAATACAACTTGACGCAGAACAGGTGATTAATCAAACCATCGGTAGGTATCATAAAGACGAATATGCTTGCGGCTGCAAAAACGGCAGCATTGACATAGATCGTTTTGACTTTTGTAAGAGAAGAGAGTTTTTTAACAAAAGACAAGGTCACCATCAACTCGAAAAGAACCAGCATAAACCAATAGCCATTCTTATGTTCTTTCGTCCAGAACCCCAACCAATAAGAAGAGTCCCACAAGCCCCAAATGATATAGAAAGAGAAAAGTGGGAATAGCAGTCGCACCACCTTGCTCATGATTAGTTTCCTGAAGCCATACTTATCTACTGACACATGAGCCAGCAAGCCGCTGATGTACATAAAGACAGGCAACTCCATTGTATCACAGACATTAAAGACCCAAGACCCTTCGGATCTACCAGCGTAATAATACAAATGTCCAATCACGATGGAAAGCATCGCAAATCCACGTAGATAGTCGTAAGTTACATTTCTTTTCTTTTCCATATACATTATTTATTCATTGGTTGCGTTTCAGATAATCCTTCACAATATCATAAGCCATACATGAATCCAGAATATGATAGCCATCCAGGTTCAGATGTAGGCGGTCGTCCAAGAATATCTCAGGGTTGGCTTCAACACCTCCTGGATTCCAAGCAGAGATCGGAATAAAGAGCACCTTATCATCCAAGCCTGACTCCTGAAGCATCTTCTTCATGGCATCGCGATAGTCCTGAGCACTATCATAACTATCGTCTGTTCTCGTCAGTAATGACAAGGCATTGAACATCCATCGCCTATAGAACTTTCGGTTTCCATGGAAATACTCCATATCCACATTAGGCATCTCCATGACAACAGGACGGATGCCGTTCTTAATCAGCAAGTTCAGCATCAGACGATAATTCCCAACATAGAAATCATCGGATTTAAATAAGCGCCAGTCATTGATTCCTGCCATGATAATACAATAATCCGGATGCTGTTCTATCAATGGCTGCGTACAACGGTCAATATCCCAAACATGTTCCACCGTACGGTCTGAGAACATCTCATAATAGATTTCCTTAGTGATTGTGCCACTATGTCCTCTTGAGAACGATTTCACAGGACGGGAAGTGAGTCGCTTGGCATAACGACAAAAGATCGTATCACACTCAAGTGAAGTATGATACTCTGCCCAACTGTCGCCAATCACAGCCACTCGCAAGGTATCATCGTTGGGACGGGGACCAATATCGTATATTGGCAACTCCTCAGATACAAACAATGCCTTGTCGATATAGAACAAACCTTTATAACCCAGGAAACCAAGCACGGGAAGAAGGACCAATGACCACCACAGCCATTTGAGTCTTCTGATCCTCACCAAGAATCTATATACCGTGTATAGTTCCATTAACTATTCTGTTCTATTCCCAAAACTCTGCAAATATAGTGATTTTTGGAAACAAAACATCAAAATTATGAAGAAAAACGACATTTGTTTGGCATTTTACGTGCTAATTCGTATCTTTGCAGCATCAAGACGAGCGGAAGATGCATTACATTCATTTACTACGGCCTTTGCAATGGCTCAAGAACGGATTCGTATTTGCGCCGATTTTCTTCAGCAGCAACCTGCTGAAGTGGGATCTATTCTGGCCCACGCTGATCGTCTTCATGGCATTCTGCCTTATCTCCAGCGCCATCTACTGTTTCAACGACCTGCATGACGTGGAGGCAGACCGTCTGCACCCCAAGAAACGGTTGCGTCCCATTGCCTCTGGAGCCGTATCCGTCAGAAGCGGCTATGTGATGATGATCGTCTGCACCATAGGCGCTTTCCTCCTGCTGCCATTCGCACAGAGCATCAACACCCCCTACCTATACCTGATCCTGACGACTTACTGGCTGATGAACATTGCTTATTGTCTTTGGCTGAAGCAATACGCTCTTATCGACGTGACAATCATCGCCATCGGCTTCGTAATGCGCGTACTTATCGGTGGCCTGACCACGGACATCTGGATTTCGCACTGGCTCGTGCTGATGACCTTCCTCGTGACGCTCTTCCTTGCCTTCACCAAGCGTAACGACGACTACCGCATCTACGAACAGACGGGTCTGAAGCCCCGAGTTTCGATCACGGGCTACAACAAGACCTTCATCAACGAGGCCACAGCCATTATCGCCGCCGTGACACTGGTGTGCTATATCATGTACACGATGTCGGAAGAGGTCATAGCCCGCATGGGTACCCGCTATGTTTATCTGACAAGTGGTTGGGTATTGGCAGGTATGCTGCGCTATCTGCAGAACATGATCGTCTTCGGTCTCAGTGGCAGTCCCACGAAATCCCTCGTCAAGGACCACTTCATACAGTTCTGTATTGTAGGATGGACTGCGTCGTTCTTCGTCATCATTTATCTTCTTTGAGACGCTCGTATTTCACGCCAAGGAGATGATGCCCCAGAAAGGGACTGAGGCGGATGATGTAGCTGGCCAATAACGTGATAAGCAATACAATCAATGCTATTGGCGTGATAACCAGGAACTCCAGCAGACTACTGTCGTAGGCATGAAGTTGGGAACTATATGCCATCAGGAATCGGGGCAGGAAAAAGAAATGTAGTAGGTAGATGTCGAGGGTGCGAGTACCAACATATTGCAACGGACGGGAGAGATGCAGACGCTGAAGCCATGAGGCACCATGTCGGAAAAGCACGAACACCATGAACATACCAAAGACACCCCCGAGATTGAATCGCAGATATTCCAGGACGTCACTGGCAGGATGGTTCGTCGATGCTATGGCAAAGAATACCGTAATGAGCAGAATAACCAACCATGTCCTGTTCGTCAGCCTGACAAACGCATCGAAATGGCGACGTACCAACGTACCGATATAGAAAAACAGGTAATACCGCCATACGCCAATACTCAGAAATCCTGCCATATCGAGAAGCGGTGACAGGATACTGTAATTAGGAGCTATCATTCTCCAATGACTCTGATGGCTGGCAAAACAGAATGAACCTACGGAAACGACCAATGCCAACAGCCAACTCCATCGCCAACAGCAGCGAACGGAGATCATATAGATCAGGAAGAACTCAAACAATACGAAAGTGAACCAATAGCCTCCCTTCAGTGCTCCTAACTGGTGGAAGAACTCTGGAGGCGGTGCCAACAACAACAGGAAAATAAAGGTGGGCACGATCTGCACCATGAACTTCTTACGGGCTATCTGAAAGAATGGCCGACGACTGACTGGTTCGAACAACCAGCCGCTAATCAAGAAGAAACACGGCAAACGAAACAGGAAGAATGTGGCATTAAATCCCAACAGCGAATCATCAAAACAAAAATGGCAGATATGCGAATACACTACGAGGATCATCGTGAATCCTCGCATCGCATCGATGTATTCTATACGTTGCTTTGCCATTGCAAGTGCAAAGATACAAATAAGTGACAAAAAAGCCAAGAATAATTTGGTTTTTCAACCACTTATTGTTATCTTTGCGACATGAAAAAGTATAGAATTGTATTCTTCATTGTTATTGTTGGCTGTATCACATGTCTCCTTGCTGGCAGTAAAAGGGTCTATGACTATTTTTCATGGGATGAAGAAACAACCACACCACACGCCCCAATTACCATGCATGATGATGACACCCTTAGAGTTGTGATGATTGGCGATAGTTGGGCTGCCTATCATCATGACTATGACACTATCTTGGCCTCAATGTTACAAGAGAAAACACAAAAACCTGTCAGTTTCACCTCGTCTGGTTTGGTTGGAGCCAAAACGAGAGCGATATATGAACTTATGTTCGATTCTATTTCCCCAATAGGCACGCAGAATCTTATCAACAGGAAACCAGAGTACTGCATCATCTCCGCAGGTATCAATGACGCTGTTGCAAAAATGGGGATCCAAAACTATTGTCATCACTATGGCCTCATCATCCGTCACCTGTTGGCGGCTGGCATCAAACCCGTTATCTTGGATATGCCTGATGTGGATTATAAAGCCGTTTATGAGAGGGAATCCATTATGTCCAACATCAGGCATCGCATATCAAGTTGGCTTACAGGAGCTCCGATGTGGTCATTTAAGGATTACCGTAATGAATTATATCTAAAGATTAGTCAGGAAGGCTTGAAAAAACGTATGGTTTATATTCCCTCTACAGAATGGAATCCTAAAGGGTATGAAGATTCTCGGGATCTGTATTTAGAAGATCATGTCCATCTAAATGAAAAAGGATATTATCTCATGGATTCATACATTGTATCATACATCAGCCATGATTACATATCTATCCGCGATTCCCTGTAATCACATTTAAAAATCCAGGCAGCATCCAACTAAGCAATTTATACACAGCAACACATATTAAGGCAACGCAAATCACAGACACCAGATAGATCATCGCGAGTACGAAATCCGGAAATCCGCTAACACTGGCATAAAGAGGTTTTAGTACAAGTGTCAGAGGATAATGAATGCAAAAGACAAAGAAAGCGGACTTAGACAATAACGGAGAGTAGATATGATGGTGATTTAATATCTCCCCCAACATACAAATCACAAAAAAAGTATTTGCAATTAACGACAAACGGTGAAACGATAAGGCAAATGGTAGATTGATAAACAAATGGAGGAAGTCCATTATTGCCAGAAACACAAAAGCACCTATAAATATGACCTTAAACCTGTCGAAGACATCTATTGGGTTCTTTCCTGATATGGGGAAATATGCTCCCAAAGAGAACATCGTCAGACTTTGAAGCGTATAGGCACTATCATAAGCATTTATCCATAAACAACCCGCTATCAAAGGAAACAACAACTTAGTATATTTAATAATGTAATAGAGAACGGGAGAAAGGATAACCAATACTATCAGATTCCGTATATACCAAAATGGACAAAGCAAAGGAGCCCCATTACCATTAGACCAGGAGCCTCTATCCCAAAAAGCCCTTACATAATCTATGAATGAATAGTCTGCCACATCCTTATCCAGTATAACGGCGGACTTGCCCGTTATCATCAGAAATAGATAACCGCATAATATGATACCATTAAAAAACAGATATGGTACCAAAAGCGTATGAAATCTACTCCTTAACTTCTGTGCATAGGTTTTCTTACTATAAAAAAGCAATAAGCCTGAAATAAAGAAATAGGCAGGCACACCTGTCTCTCCAATCCAAAGCGAGAATGGATAGGTTATTTGGAAGAACGAGCCATGTCCTTTGGTGATGGAGCTAGTAGATGTATAACAATGAAGACATATAATAAACAGGATCAATGGAAATCTCAAGACCTCTATCGAACGGGAAAGTCTTTGGAATGATTGTTTCTCCATCTTACTTACTTGATTAACTCTGAATAAATAGTTGATACAGATTCTGCCACCCGTTTGGCATTGAAACGCTCTGCTACATACTTCCTGGCTTGCCGAGCACAACTTTCCATCAATGCCCGATCCTCATAAAAGACACCAATTGCATTCGCAAGGGCTGGCACATCGTCAAACGGAACAATCAAACCACTCTTTTCGTGTTCCATCACTTCTTTTGTACCATCGGTAGGTGTCGCAATGATGGCCTTTCGCATAGCCATTGCCTCCAGAAGAGCTATAGACAGTCCTTCCCATAAACTTGGCAGACAATAAACATCAATGCAGTGGAGCAGGTCTGGTACATCAGTCCTGAATGGAGAACGATAGATATACCCCTGCATCTGATGCTGCTGGATAAACGCATCAACCTCCGCGTCCATATCACCTTCTCCAACAAACAAGCCCTTCACAGAGGGATTAGCCGCATGAGCCTTTACCAATGATTCGAGGAAAACAATAGGATTTTTCTGCTTAGTGCACCTCGCAATAAAACCAACAACGAAATCCGATTCCTCAAAGCCCAAATCCTGGCGAAGGTTCTTAAACTGAGCATCTGGATCAAAGCGATCCAAATTAACTCCATTCTCAATTACCAGGGCATCTTTCAGTCCAAACACCTCTCGCCCTGTGTCCTTATTGCTTTGAGAAACACAAATAACCTGATTGTCATAATAGCATATTATCTTTTCGCACCAAACTCGTAACTTCATTACAAGGGGCGACTGATCAACATGGAAACTCCAACCATGCACGGTATAGACCAATGGCAGATGTAGTTTTTTGACAGGAAACAAGATATTTGAGGCCGCACGACTGCCATGCGCATGAACCAACTGAACACCCTCTTCCCGAATCAACTCCACGACCTGTTTCTGAACCCTGATATCAAACGGCTTTTGGCTCTCTATCACATGACAGGCAATACCCATCTGTTTCAAACGGTGAATCATCTCACCATCCGTAAACGACAAGCAGACAGGCTCCACCTGCTCCTTATCAAGATAATATATTAAATCCAAGAGATGGGATTCTCCCCCACCAATCTGTCCTTGTCGGATCACTTCCAAGACCTTCAACTTTGCCATAACAAATAATAATAGGTTTTTGACATTGCAAAGATATAAAAAAACGGTGAATAATTCTTTATTTTGGAATAATAATTCTATTTTTGCAACATGAAAGAGCGGATTAACTGGATAGATTGGGCCAAAGCACTGGCGGTAATGACCGTTGTGTTCTGCCATCTGCCCCAATCCCAAGAGTGGTTCTACTACCGCTATCTGCAAGCCGTGATCATCGTCATTTTCTTTTTCCTTTCTGGTTATCTGAAGAAAGACCGTGGGAGCGATCAGGAAAACTGGCGGAAATATTGGCACGGTCTCATTCTACCTTATTTAATATATAATGCCATCGTCTATCCCTATTGGTTTGTCAAATACTATTTACTCAACGGTGGGCTACCTGACCTGCTTTCTGCCATGAAGCCTATCTTCGGAGCCTTACTCTTCGAACACGAGAACGCCTTCTGTGAACCACTTAACGGTCCGCTGTGGTATCTGCCCGCCATCCTTATCATGCATGTGATTGTTGATATCTGCAGAAAGACCAAGCACCAACATGTCATCATGATAACGCTTTGTATCCTCTCTTTCTTTCTGTATGCAGCCAACAAATACTGGTATTTCGCACCCGATCTTACCCCCATGGGATTAATGCGCAACCTACCCTATTATTATATCGGCTACGTGTTGGGACAGCAACGACTATTCAGAAATGTCAAATTCCAACGGGACTTCCTGGGCTGTATCATCTGTATTACAGGAAGTCTGTTGTTTTTCCACTGGCATCTACAGGCATATTTTGGGGGACAGCATCTGCTGCATATCATTCTATTCTATCCTGTGAATATCGGATTTCTCTTTGGAGCATTATACGGCTGCAAACTCTTAGATAAATCTAAGTCCATCATCATTATCAACCTCTCAATTGGTACGCTGGTGGTTATTGGGCTCCATAACGTCCTTGTCACAATTGTCAATTTCTCCCTTGAGCATCTGTTGCATCTTAACGCCTCCATCTGCTACCATTGGTACGAGGCACTGCCCACCGCTCTCGTCATTGTGGCACTCCTCTACCCCGTTATTTTGCTGGGGAAGAAGTATGCACCGATACTATTAGGAAGAAAAAGGATTTAAAATTTGGTATTATCAGATTTATTCACTATCTTTGCAACATCATAAAAACCTCACTATCTTTGTAAGATGAGAAAACTGAGCATCATAGTTCCTATATACAAAGTAGAGAAGTATATACATCAGTGTCTGGAGAGTATTTTCAGACAGGAAATTTCTGATGAAGATTTTGAGGTGATTCTCATTAATGACGGAACTCCAGACAAGAGTATGGAGGTCATAGCAGACATTATTGAAGCACATCAGAATATTCATATTATAGAACAGCAGAATCAAGGAATATCAATGGCTCGCAATAATGGAATGGCCCATGCAACTGGTGCATATTTTATTTTTGTTGACTCTGATGATTTGTTGGTTGGGTACAATCTGCCGTTCCTACTTGAGAAGGCCCTGGAGGCTAATGCCGATCTCGTTGTAGCAGACTACATGGAAGTAAATGACAATGACATCCATACCGTCCAGGTCAATCATAATAAGACAATTACAGTTATAGAGAAGACAGGCGAAGAATTGTTTCTTGAAGATATTGATCCTCATGATTGTCATGTTTGGCATTCTCTATACAAGAGAAGTTTTTTGGAACAAAATCACATTACGTTTGTTCCAGGAATCTTTTTTGAAGATATTCCCTTTACACATGAATGCGCCATAAAAGCAAAGAAATGCTTAAGGATAAATGTTCCCATGTATATCTACAGAAAAGGAAACACATTGTCTGTCACCTCATATTTTGATAAAAGATTAGGAATGGATTTTGGCACAGCCATAGGAAAAACATGGCTATTATCACATACAGGGCTGTCACCAAAGGTTTCTACTAAACTAAAACAAAACGTTTTTATCTCATTTTCGACACTCTTCCGTGATGTTGTACACAATATTCCCACCTATGCAGAGAGGATGGAGATACTAAACAATATCAAACATGCCGCTCCTGACATGTGCTTCAAAAATGGACTTAAACAAGTATTTGTCAGTTTCATGTTTAGAAGAATACCACATGTCTATATGATTCTCAGGTCATTCTATGGAGGTTCTATTGAAGAGTCTGTCTGGAAATATAGAAGCATCTTAAACCACATCAAAAACAAATGACTAAGCTATCTATTATCGTACCTGTTTACAATGTTGAAAAATACATTCGTGATTGTCTGGAAAGTATCTTCCGGCAAGGCCTTGATGAAAGCATCTTTGAAGTCATCATCGTGAATGATGGGACAAAAGACAACAGCATGGAGATGATTGCTGACATCATCAAGACTCATTCCAACATCTCGGTGATTGAACAAGAGAATCAGGGATTATCCGTGGCTCGCAATAATGGAATTGCTGCTGCAAAGGGAGAGTATATCTTTATGCCTGATTCGGATGATCTGCTCATTGATAATAGTTTACCATTTTTACTTAACAAGGCGACAGAGACCAAAGCCGACCTGATAGTTGCAGACTTTCTAATGAGAAAAAATGAGATAATTGAGTTTTTTAAGTTAGACTCTAAGCAGAAAGATGGCCAAACGATTGAGATGACTGGCAAAGAGTTGTTTTTAGGTTATCTTAATCCTAGTCAATGCTATGTATGGCGCACACTTTATAGAAGGAGATTTCTGACAGACAACCACATAACTTTCTTTCCCAAGATACGCTATCAAGATGTGCCGTTTACTCATGAATGCTATCTCAAGGCCAATAAATGCATTAGAGTATCATGGTTGCTAAACATATATAGAAAAGAAAGAGAAAATGCCGCAACTTTCTCTTTCAACCCCCAAAAAGCCAAAGACCTTTGTTTAGCAATGAAAAAAACATGGGAATTGAGAGCTCTAGACGACCATACACCAGAGACATTACTTAAGCTGCAAGATAACGTTTACGCATCCTTTACCTTGTTGATTACCCTTATATCTTATAGTTCTTTTACTTTGTCTGAAAGTAAAGAGATTATCAGTTATATGAAGGAGCAGATACCAGATTTACGTTTCAAGAATGGTATCAAACAGAAAACAACATCTTATCTCTTCCGGACTTTTCCCTACTTATATCTAATTATACATGTAGCCATTAGAAGATTTATATGGATGATTTATAGATAACGAATTAGCTTAATCGATCAAACAGTTCTACCCAATGATGCATAATATTATCTTTACTGTATCTCTTGGCTGATTCACGCGCAGCAAGCCCCATTCGTAGTCTCTCTTCCGGATGTTCAATGAGCCAAAGCATGGCCTTGGCTAATTCTGCTACATTTCCATCTTCAACCAACAGGCCCGTTTCTCTATTGGTAAGGATCTCCGCTGGTCCATACTTACAATCAAAAGCGACACAAGGGATGCCACATGACATCGCTTCTATCAATGACATACCCAATCCTTCATGGCGAGAACTTAGCACATAGATGTCACTCTTGCAATATTCATCATAGATCTTGGCCGTAGGGGAATGAATAATGACACGATCCTCTAATCCCTTATCAGCAATCTGCGTTCGTAACTGCTTTTCTATGGAACCTTGCCCAAAGATGTCAATATGCCACTCAGGACATTTATCCGATATCAAGGAAAAGGCATCAATGAGCATATCAAAACCTTTCACACTGTCTATACGTCCTGCAGAGATCAACCGACATGAACCATCCGCAGATTTCTTTTCCAAGGTCAAGGGGTAATATGTCAACGGATTGGGTATAACCACGACCTCTGTAGAGACATGCTTGCGCCACCCGTTGGCATCACCATCTGTCAACGTCACTATTCGGTCAAACTGATTAATACTATGGTAGTATTGTAAATCATATACTTTTGCCACAATCCTCATCAATGGATTTGCCTGATAATCATACTCTTTGAAAACGGAGAAGCAGGTTTCGTGGGATTCTAATATTAATCGCGAATGCTTACATGCCTTGACAATTTCATCAGCCACCTTTAAGGAATAAGCCGTAGTAGAAACGATGTCTGGATTAACAGTCTCCACAATTGACTTCAAACGTTTACCGAATACAGATTTCATCTTCAGATACTCATAGTATCTACGCAACAAGAAGAGGGATCCTAATTTATAAAACTCAGTATCAAGATCATAAACCTTTATACCCGGATGCAAGGGAAACACGATAGGGTGATTGCCTTGCTCGTATGTAACAAGCGTAATCTCATAACCATGCTCTGCCAACCAATTCATTTTGTCAGTAGCAACCCGTTCGGTCCCCGCGACCATCGCCATTGATCTAATGATGTAGAGTAACTTTTTCATACGTTAATGCGCTCATATAATCTTTTCCATTGAGGCATCATAACCTCGACACAGTATCTCATTGAAGACTGTATTCCTGCTTGTCCCATTTTTTGTCGCAGGTCCACATCTTCTATCAGAGTACAAACCTTATCTGAAAACTCTTCAATATTTCTATCCCGGACAAGGAAGCCATCGACACCATCGGTAATGATGTCTGCAGGACCATAAGGACAATCAAATGCCACGACTGGCAAACCACAACTCATCGCCTCAGGAAGGACTAAGCCAAAGGGTTCATAGCGTGAAGTCAATAACAAGATAGAACTCTCCTTATACTTCTCTATAATGTCTGACGTTGGTTCATGAACCTGAATATTTGCATTTAGTTGTCCGATTTTAGCAAGCATGACATCCTGCAACTCGCCATATCCGCCATAAACATGAAGACTCCAGTCTGAGTGACGTTGATGAACAAGCGTCCAAATACGCAACAGACTATCAATATCTTTCTGTTTGGAGAAACGGCCTACGAAGATGACGGATTTAGCCAAGCAGTCACTATATGATCCACTTTCATTCAGATGTACCACATTAGGTATCACACAGACCTTAGACGTCAACTTCCGCCACTCATCAGCATCTCCTTTTGTCAATGCCACTACCATCTGAGCCTTTCTCACGCCACGTTGCAAATACCACACATAAGATCTACGCAACAGTCCGTCACCGTCAAAATAACTGGCAAGACGAGACGCATGAGACTCAAACACAAATGGCACATTCCCTTTTACCTTTGCGATAACACGAATAAAATCAAAACGGGTACAAACGATGATATCAGGTTTCTGCTCCTTGAGTATATTGGCCAACCGTTCACAGAACAGATGAAAAAGCTGACGTTTCTTGATCAGTCTTTTCCATAAAGGAAGATGGTATTGCTGGTAAAAACGGATATCCAAATCATGGACAGACACATTCGGGTGCAAAGAAAAACATATTGGGTGATGTCCCTGATTAACCGTTACCAGACACACTTCACATTCCCCATGGTCCACCAGCCAATTTGCCTTATCCACCGAGACCCTTTCCAGGCCACCATAGATGGCTAATTCATCACAGACGTATAGGATCTTCATTGTCAGGACTTAGGTTTCACAAGATTCTCCTCACTATCTTCGTAATGCTCTTTCTTGAAGAATATGCGAGAAATACCCTTCATCTGCACCTTCACACGATGCATGAAACTCTGCCAAAGGCTTTCCTCACCCAAGGTACCATAGCCTGTTACTGGGCGCGCTTTCCTGTGATAGAGAAAAGCGATCTTCCCGTATGGTTTCAACGACAAAGCCAATGAACCGTCCTCACCACGTCGTATATCCGTTCGTATCTTCACCTGACGTGCATACTCAACATTAAAAGCAAACACCATCCCACGAACACATAGTTCCGGGCGCTTGAAATGCTGAATATACAGAAAAGTATCACGCACCAGTTCGAACATAAACAAACCAAAAGCAGAATGTCCTGCATCCGGGAAGAAACTCCAGAAAGAACTGACACAAGCCACATCTGGCCTCATCAACTTTGTCATCATCAGATCAACATAACGGGGAGGATAAAATGTATCAGCATCAATACAAAAATGATACTTACCCCGAGCATTCTCCAAACCGCACTGACGGGCAAAGCCTGGACTTTGTCTTTGCTCATTAAAGTAAGGAACACCTATTTTCTGATATACTTCTTCTGTTCCATCCTTCGAATTATTGTTGACGCCTAATATCTCAATAGGATATTTCGTCTGTAGTTCACTTAAAGACCATAAGCATGCCGCCAGGCGACGTTCCTCATTATAGGCAATAACTACAACAGAGACCAAGGGTTCTGGACTCTGTAGTGCCGCCAACCGTTCCCGGATTCCATCAATAATATCCTGTGGGATCTCATTAAACGGTTTCCCGTAAATCGAAAGATATTTGTCGTACCAGTTTGCCATGAAATCAATGATATATCCTATAATATGTTGCAAATATAGCAATTATATCAGACATTTCCAAATATTAGAGCAACTTTTTTGCTTTACCTATCATCCAAATGGTTCCGACACAAAGCGAAGAGGGTAACTTTCCTAATAAATAGAAAAACAAATTCTTCAGTCGTGACTGACGGAAAGAACAAATCTGACGGAAGGTGGCCGGATGAGTCATGATCGCTTTGATCTCATCATTTGAAACAGAAGGAACAATATTCTTTCTACGTTTGATGACATGACAGGCAATATAAAAATCAGTCAGAATAATATTAAGACAACGATTGGGGTAATATACCTTATTCTGTAACGAAGATGAAGTGGCCTTCAAGTGATCAATTGTCTGAACATTACGCAGGATTTCTTCCTTTGTAATACTATTCCGTCTCTGATAATGAGAGAGAGAGTTCTCCCTGCACATATAATAATAGGTTATATCTGGCAAAAGGACAGCCCGTGAGATATAGGTAACCAAATCAAAGGTGAACACGAAATCTTCCCAATAATCCGCTTCGATAAAACGCAAATGATGATCACGAAGAACAGAAAGTCTTACCAGATAGTTGCAGGCAGAAGCCTGGATACCAGCATATTGGCGATAAGCATAAATGGCTAACAGATCCGTGCCCAATAGAGGTTTGAAGTCATACCGATAGGCGGTCCGTGTCCCGTCTATTTCTCTTTTTTCATAGGAGCCAAAAACTATTTCCGCATCATTCTCCTGAACTTTCTGCATCAGTAATGAGATGGCATTCTCGGCGATCAGGTCATCTGCATCCATGAAATAGAGATAATCACCTCGGGCCTCATCTATAATCTGATTACGGGATGCCGAAACGCCCTGATTCTGGGCATGCGTCAATATACGGATGTCTTTCCCCCGAGGATGAGACGCCTCCAATTCCCTGATGATTTCAACAGACCGATCTCCTCCGCCATCATCTACTACCAGAAACTCTATGGATGAGTATGTTTGTGACATGGCAGACTCCATCGTCTGACGGATATAAGGCTCTGCCCTATATACAGGAATGCCTATGGTCACATCGTACTTCATTTATCACGCATTAGTTCATCAAACAAATCTTTCCATTGAGCAGCTATGTTTTCAATAGCATAACGACGAGAGGCTTGATATGCATTGATACCCATCTGCTGCCGATAGTCCTCATCATGAATCAACTTCAACAATTTATTTGCATATTCTTCAACATCAAAAGGAGTAACAAGACAACCATCCTGTCCGTCTGTAATAATATTTCTTGGTCCATTCTCACAATTAAAGGAAACAACAGGCAGCCCGCACGACATGGCTTCAATAATAACAAGGCCAAATCCTTCAAAACGGGAAGGCAATGCGAAAACAGAGCTGGACAAATACTGTTCTTTGACATCTTCCAAACTTCCATACAGATGACAGCGACTTTCATCAATCCCCAATTCGGACATCAGTTGGCGGTATGGTTCTCGCTCTCCCATCCCATAGACATCCAGGACCCAATCTTCACAGGAGTCCTGAACGATAGACCACGCGCGCAACAACAAGTCATTTCCTTTCTCATAAGCATACCTTCCTATACTAATGATGCGCTTTGCAGAAAGACGGCTTACTTGTTTGATTGAGAAAGGCAATGGATCAGGTATCAACACGACATTGGACAACTCTGGCCAGTCTGACTTCGCGCTCTCCGTCAGGACTACCATTTTGTCCAATTGTTTCAAATGGCCAATCAGATTCTTCATCCAAAGACGTGCAAATAGTTCTTTGATTGGATTGGAGTTCCAAACAGCGAAGTTACGATAATTAGAACGATTTACATGCAATTCCCCAATCTTACAACTGCCGTCATGAATGGAATTAATAAAATTAATTTCCCGTCTCAAAACGCTGATGGTGATATCTGGGTGAAGACGAAACAACTCTTTCTTGAGCAGTTTTTTATATTTATATTGTTTTGTAAGATAAAGGAATATTTTCTTGATGAATGAAACATTCCATAATTCCTCAAATCCCAAATTGAGATTTATAACATTCACCTTTGGTGATAAGGGGAAGAAGCACTCTCGCTCGTGTCCTTCTGTAACAATAATGGTAACCTCATATCCAAAATACTCTGCAAAATAATTGGCCTTAACAGAAATAACACGTTCTGTTCCTCCCGCTGAATATAAGGCTGGCGTACAATAAACTATCTTGCATTTTGAAGCATTCATAGATAAATTCTATACGTTTTAGGATGCAAAAATACAAATTTAATTCGAAAAAAGCAAAAAAGCATCTCTAAATTTGGCTGATTGCAAAATAATTACTATCTTAGCACTCAATTTGAGAATATTGTCTTAATGAGAAAGTGTTTATTCCTCATATTCCACGGTTTTGACCCTAACAATGGGATCAGCAAAAAAATAACCTATCAGGTTAATGCCTTAAAAGCCTGTGGGATGGAGACGCATCTGTGCTATATAGACGAAGAGGGTACTAAAAAGAGGATTGTTGACGGGACTGTCATTGCTGACTATGGTAATGGATCCATGAGCAAAATCCTCAAAAGAACAGGATTCTCATCTATTACCAAATATGCCAAAGACAATGGCATCAAATTTGTCTATATCCGCTCGAATCACAATGCCAATCCGTTTACTATCAGAATGGTAAAACAGATGAAGAAGGCGGGCATGAAGGTCGTCATGGAAATTCCCACTTACCCATACGACTCTGAATATGAGGCACAGGGGATGAACAGGCAGATATTCCAGGACAAACTTTTCAGGAATCAATTAGCCAAGCATTTGGATGCCATCGTTACTTTCTCTGATTACGATATCATCTTCGGACAAAAGACCATCAGGATCTCAAATGGTATTGATTTCGACACCATCCAACTGAAGAAAGGGGGTAATGACACGACCCATGAACTTCATCTGATAGGTGTAGCAGAAATCCACAGATGGCACGGATTCGACCGTCTCATCAAAGGACTGGCAAAATACTATTCCACCAATCCAAAATATAAAGTTTTCTTCCACATTGTCGGCTATTTCTTCTCACCAATTGAGAAAAACGAAATTTCAAGCATTATCCAGCAACAGCATCTGGAAGAATACGTTATCATCTATGGTAAGCAACACGGCCAAGAACTCGATGCCATCTTTGAGAAATGCGATTTCGGAATAGGAAGCCTGGGACGTCATCGGGTGGGCATTGATAAGATAAAGACGTTGAAGAACAGGGAATATGCAGCACGCGGCATTCCGTTTATCTACTCCGAGACAGACAGCGATTTTGACAACAAACCGTATGTCCTGAAAGCGCCAGCAGACGAGTCGTCAATAGATATTAACAAGATTGTCAGTTTCTACAAGAGTTTGTCCATCTCACCACAAGAAATCAGGGATTCCATCAGTAACTTGTCATGGAAGCACCAGATGAAACAAGTGATTGATACCATATACCCCACCCCCGCCAGCCAACGACCTATTAAATTGGCCTATTGTATTCCTTCGCTGAATCATTCTGGTGGCATGGAGCGCGTATTGACCACAAAGGCCAATTATCTGGCAGAGCGTTTAGGCTATGACGTGAACATTATCATTACAGACAATAAGGACACACAACCATTCTTCCCGCTTTCACCCAAGGTGAATGTCGTACAGTTAGAGGTCAACATTGATAACCTCTGGGAATATCCGATCTGGAAAAGATTTTTCATCTACAAACAGAAGATGAGAATCTACAAACAAAGGATGGAACGGTGCCTCAAACTGATGCGACCAGACATTACCATCTCCATGCTTAGGCGTGAGATTAACTTCCTGCCAGACCTTCATGACGGAAGCATCAAGATGGGGGAAATCCACTTCGGACGCTATAAATACAGAGAAGCCAATTTCAACTTCCTACCCCCATTCGTCAACCAACTGATCTCACGTCTGTGGATGCTGCAACTGACCAATAAGCTCAAGCGCCTCCAACAATTCGTAGTCCTCACCTATGAAGATGCCAAAGCCTGGAAAGAACTGACGAATACAACCGTCATACCCAATCCCATCACCATAGAGACAAACCAAAAGTCGGATTGCAGTTCACATTCTGTGGTGGCTGTAGGGAGATACACTTATCAGAAAGGATTCGACCTGCTTATCAAGGCATGGGAAATCGTACATCAGAAGCATCCTGACTGGATCCTCAACATTTATGGAGGCGGTGACAACGCTGCCTACCAGCAATTGGCCGACCAAGCGGGCCTTCATGACTCTGTCAGATGCAATCCCCTTGCTGATAATATCTCGACCAAATACGTGGAAAGTTCCATCTTCGTTCTCAGTTCCCGTTTTGAGGGATTTGGTCTCGTCATTGCAGAGGCTATGCTATGCGGTCTTCCCCCTGTATCCTTTGCCTGTCCCTGTGGACCAAGAGACATTATTCACGACGGAGAGGATGGTATCCTTTGTGAGAACGGAAATATCCCAGAACTGGCAAACGGCATCTGTTGTCTGATTGAAGATGAGAAGAAACGAAAAGAAATGGGATCTATCGCTGCAAAGAATATCCAAAGATATCGTTTAGATAACATCATGCAGCAATGGGACCATCTATTTCAGGGAATGGTATCCCAGAACAGAAACACAAATAATGAAGTATGATTAAGGTCAGCGTCATATTACCTATTTATAATGTAGCACCCTATCTGGACGAGACATTCACATCCATCTTGAATCAGACGCTTCAGGAGATAGAGATTATTGCGGTGAATGACGGATCCACAGATAATAGTGAGAGCATTATCAAGAAATATGTGCAACAAGATCCTCGCATCAGTTACTATGAGCAGGATAATCAAGGACAGTCCGTGGCAAGGAATCTGGCACTTCAGCATGCCAAAGGGGAATACATCTACATGATGGACTCTGACGATATATTGGCCGATCCCGATGCCTTACGAATCAGTTATGAATATGCAGAGAAGAACAAGGCCGATTTTATTTTCTTTGACGGAGAATCATTCAGTGAAAAAGGTTCCAGCCGTCCATTTTCTTGGAACACGAAACGGACTCATCTCGTTGAGGAAAACAAACCCCATGATGGGGAATATCTTCTCAATCTGATGCTTGATACAAGAGTGCATAATTGTGTAGTGTGGTTATTATTGATTAACCTCAACTATCTGAATCGCATCGGACTTAGGTTTTATCCCGGCATTATCCATGAAGACGAACTGTTCACGACCATTCTCACATTGAGTAGCAAAAACATATATTGCCTGAAACAACAGTCATTCATTAAACACCGCATCAGATCTGCATCAACAATGGGACTGCGATATACTAAAAGGAATATGGACTGTTATCTGACCGTTATTGATGAGTTGTTGAAGTTCCAGGACAGTCCCATCATCCATAAGTTTGCCAGATACACCCTGAGTGTGGTGTTTTATACTGGACACGCCATCCCTCTCAAGGAAAAGTTTGGAGTCTATTGGAGAGCTGTCAGATCCGGATACTTAAGATATATCGGACTGAAGTCATCTGTGGTATTCTGGTTCAAATAGTTTAATAAGGAAAAAGAATAATGAATAGTGAAGAAGCAAGGGAGAAATTCAACGGTAATCCAAGGTTGAAGAAATTTGTGGATTGGCTGATCATGAACCAAGTGGAAACCAGACCACGGTGGTATATCAGATTGCTTGCCCCATTGTATCAGCATCGAGGCAAGCATTCAATAATTCATCATTCTGCACGGATGGATACGCCACCTTATCGCAAGTTCAGTCTTGGCGATTACTCGGTGGTTGAATCGTTTGCATGCATCAACAATGCTGTGGGGGATGTCGTGATTGGTGATCATACCAGAATCGGCTTGCACAACACCGTCATCGGACCTGTCAAGATAGGCAACCATGTGAATCTGGCTCAAGGGATAACTATCACCGCATTAAATCATAACTTTAAAGATTCTGACAAAAGAATCGACGAGCAAGGTGTCAGTACAAATCCTGTTACCATCGGAGATGATATATGGATCGGAGCCAATGCCGTCATACTACCTGGTGTCACCATCGGTGATCATTCCGTGGTGGCAGCAGGGGCAGTTGTAACCAAGGACGTTCCACCACATTCCCTTGTGATAGGGGTTCCTGCAAAGGTTATAAAGCAGATATAAGAATAACGTTTGACATGATTCAGTCAAACAAATCCAAGGATAAATCTTGCTGAGACTTTTCTTCCTTCTCCTCTTCAGAATACTGCTCCCTGAATTCCAGCATCAATTGTCTTGCATCTGCATTATGGCTGGTATTCAGACGATAGAAGCCTCGACGCTCCATACTTTCGATCAAGGAAGAAGGCGACTTGGAGTTCTTCAACAAGTATTGTTGGACATACGCATGGATCTCTGACAGATCAGGAGTAAAGAAAAGTGTAGAATTCAGGTTATATACATGTTTGGCAAGCAGTTGTACACTGATGCCTCTATCTCCCACATCGGTGAGGATCCTGAGAATCTGAC
>ODAI011769677.1_pt1 | contig 41148 bp, 40 predicted proteins | sample 1539321 | NCBI WGS metagenome assembly ODAI01 (sample SAMN02144231, study PRJEB22623) | gut metagenome | biome: sheep rumen | host: Ovis aries | place: New Zealand
AGCCCGGCTAATCCCTACTACGATAGTCGTGAAGACTGCAACGCCCTTATCCGGACCAGAGATAACCAACTGATCAGTGCAGCTTCAGATTGCAAAGTCCCTGATGGTGTTGAGTCAACAAGTCCTATGGCTTTTACTGGTACCCATTTCAAGATGTTGGCCTTCCCTGCAAGTGTGAAACTGCTGGGCTCATGGGGATTGAATGCCGTGCCCATCACCCATGGTGTGTTTATGGAATCCCCCATCCCTCCCCGATACAATTATCAAGGAGGTTGGTTTGCTATCTTCCGTTTAGATGCACTTATGCCTACTATCTATGTCCCTTATGGCTCGATAGAAACCTACCGAAAAGCCTATGGCTGGAGCCTGTATGCCAAGAATATGGTGGAGTATCCGTCGCGTCCCAGCTTCCAGGCCACCTACGGTCATCTTCTCACACCCGTCACCACCCTCATCGACTCCATTCCCCGTTTCAACTTTGGCGGTTATGCCCCTGACCCCAAGGCCACTGCCTTAGAGTTCAATGTGCAGTGAGGTATTGATGGAATAGTCTTCAAAGTGTGAATTTACGTTAAGATAAGGCGGCCGGATGATTTTATTATAAATATAATTATTATATTTGCAATAAAAAGTAGAAAGTTATGGCAGACCTATTACCTAAAAACCCTTTTATAGTAGGCAAATACTTTTCAGATGCCTATTTTTGCGACCGTTCAGAAGAAACGGCTTTTCTTGCAAAGCAAATAGAAAATGGGCGGGATGTGGCACTCATTTCGCCACGACGTATGGGTAAGTCAGGCTTGATACAGCATTTTTTCAATCAGCCGACCATTAAAGAGCACTATCATGTGTTCTATGTAGATATCTATGCTACCAGTTCTCTTTCCGAGTTTGTATATCTGTTGGGAAAGGAAATCTACGCTAAGTTGAAGTCGCATACCGAGCAGTGGCACGACCGATTCTTTCAAATAGTCAAATCATTACGCATGGGTTTTAAACTCGATTCTGTGACAGGACAGCCTACTTTCGATTTGGGGCTGGGCGACATACAGACTCCTATTACTACACTCGACGAGATCTTTGCCTATATAGAGCAGTCGGACAAACCGTGTGTTATTGCTATTGACGAGTTTCAGCAGATTGGCGAATATCAGGAAAAGAATATAGAAGCAATGCTTCGCACAAAGATTCAGCAGTGCCGTCGCTCACAGTTCATCTTTGCTGGCAGCAAGCGCCATATGATGAGCAATATGTTCAACTCTCCTGCAAAGCCTTTCTATCAGAGTGCCATCAGTATGGGGCTCGACCCAATACCGATGTCGGTTTATACCGACTTTGCTGTTCGGCTCTTTGAAGAGCGAAGCCGCCATTTGTTGCCTGAGGTAGTCCAGACAGTATGGCAGTATTATGAAGGCTATACTTGGTTTGTGCAGATGTTGATGAATGAGCTTTTTGCGCTTACTCCCGAGGGCGGAATATGTCAGCCTGACATGATAGACGAGGCGCGCAGGGGTGTGGTCATGTCACAGGAAAGCACCTTTATCGAACTACTTTCCAATTTGCCACCCAAACAAAAGATGATGTTGCAGGCTATAGCTAAAGCTGGAAATGCCACTAACATCACTTCTGCAAAGTTTATCAAGAAATACAATTTAAGTTCAGCCAGTTCAGTGCAGTCTGCCGTTAAGCAACTTCTGCACAACGACCTCATCACGCATAGTGGTAACACCTATCGTGTGTACGACCGTTTCTTGTCCGAATGGTTGGCAACAGTCTATTGAGTGCGTTAGGTAGTTATCGTTATTCCCCCGTAAGGCAGTTAACGTTATCGTTATCGCTATTCCTTCCGCCAGGCAGTTATCGTTAACGTTATCGTTATCGTTGATGAACTCCGCTAGGCTAATTCTCAATTGTCAATTCTCAATTGTCAATTACCGAACGTTCTCAATCCTCAATTAAAAAATGTCTCTATGTCTCTTTGTCGAAAAAACTCTCTGTCTAATAAAAAGGACTAATTTGGACCAAAGTCCTTTCCCAATTTATTCTTATATTTGCAGTCGCAATGGTATCATTGTCATACCTATGGCGCCGAGCAGCTTTGTAGAAAGTCTCCACCCTGCATAACTGAGGTGTCGAGACATCTGCAGAATAAGGGAATGCCATTTTCGCCACTTGTTAGTAAATCTGGACAATTTACAGTAAGTTGAGTAGCGAGAGGCGTTCCCATTTTTATGCTCAATTCTCCGCCCCAGATTTACACAGAGATTGACAACGTTCTCTATCCTCAATTTACTACGGTCCGTTAGGCAGTTATCGTTCCCGTTCCCGTTATTCCTTCCGCCAGGCAGTTATCGTTCCCGTTCCCGTTATTCCTTCCGCCAGGCAGTTATCGTTATCGTTAACGTTATCGTTATAGTTGAAAAGGACTAATTTGGACCAAAACTTTTTTACTTACTTTTGTGTCAATTCGAAAAAAAATTGTATATTTGCACTCGTAATGCCATGCGGGGAGAAATCCGCGGCATGTCAAGGGAAGCTCCATCTTCTGCCCGTCAGTAAATCTGGACAATTTACCGTAAGTTGGGTCGAAATGAAAGCCATGTTCCTGTAATGTATATCTGTGTTACCGTACCCTTTTACGGCAATGCTTATATTATAATAGGTGTGGGCCGATTTTCATTCTTGAACTTACAGGTAGTCCAGAACCTGCTGACCAGGAATGTCAGGAGGCTCACACTCTGTTGTGTGGATGAAAGGATAATTTCAAATAATAAAGCACAAGTTAATATGTCAAAGAAAATTAGACACACAGCTTGCATCATTCTGAATTCGTCGTAACTACTCAGCACCCCATGGTATGAGTAGTTACTTTTGTAGTACTCACAACACGTACATTTAAACAGGGGGTGCTGAGTATATACAATTCGTCTAACTCACATTAATAATTATGAATATGGTCGGCAGTATTAAAGATTTTATAACTTTTCTTGAGGAGTCACCCTCAAGAAAGTTTTATGTTTATAGGTTAATAGATTCTAGGACTTATCAGACCTTTTATGTTGGTAAAGGTTGTGGAGATAGAGTTTTTCTGCATGTAGATAATGTTAGGAAACTTGTTTGCAATTATCAGGTATCTTTTGATGATACCATCTCCCTAAAGGAAAAACTCATTCTTGAAATAATAGCTAGCGGAAATAAAGTGATTCCTGTCATCCACAGATATGGATTGACAGAAAAGGAAGCTTTTGAAGTAGAAGCAGCTTTAATAGATGCTTTCTCTGGCCTTACAAATATCCAAAGGGGACATTTTTCAGAGAGAGGGCCAATAACAGTTGAGGATTTAAGAAATGTCATAGCCATGTCTGAGTATACAGAGCCAGATGACAAATATATCATAATAAAGACTACTCCATCTACGATTATAAGTGAAGGAAGTTTATATGAGGCAACTAGAAAATCTTGGCGAGCTGATTTGACAAAAGCTAAAAAATACAAATATGTTGTGTCTGTTGTGTATGGAGTGGTGCGCGAGGTATCTGAAGTATCCAAATGGTATGCCTTCGAAAATGGAAGAATAGCATTTGACGGAAAGCCTGCAACAGATGCCATAGCTCATCTGAAGAACAAAAGAATCCCTCAAAAATATAGACAGAAAGGTGCTTCGAATCCATTCATGTATAAAAAAATAAATTTTGATTATGAAAAGACAATATTGTAAACCAGAAACTGACTCTACAGAATTCGTGCTTTGTTCATCAATGCTTGTAATGTCTGATATGGGGATTAATCCACGAGATGGCTATAATGACGGTGGTAGTGGTTGGAACCAGGACGATTCAAATATCAATGGTTTTTCAATTAGTAGCAAAGAAAGAAAGAAATGGTTTTTATTTGATGAAGAAAGACAGCTGCAAAATTATTAAATTTATTTACTAAACGTATGAAGAATTATAGTATTTTAGTTTTCTTTTTAATGCTCCTCATCTCGTGTGGTAATAATGATCTTGTTGATAAAAGATTTGTGATAGACGAACAGGGCTCTGCAAGTCAAGATATTCTCTTTACAGCTATTATCGGTGCAAATCATAGTCTAAACACACGTAGTGTAACTGATTTAGGGGATGGTTCCTTAACGGTGAAATGGAAAGAAGGAGAGAAATTGGCAATCATTATTGATGACGACATCTTTGAGGCAAATGTAATAGAGGTAAAAACAACCGGAGATGCTGTTGTTAATGCACTCTTGCCAAGTAATATTTCGAATGGTTCTTTAGTAAAATTTGTTTATCCATATTCTGCTGCAGATGTTACTTCTGCAAATGGGGTTAAAGATGGCCTATTGGAAAAACAGGACGGGTCTCTTGCATCAATTAGTGATAAATATGATGTAGCTATAGCATCAAGTACTATCAGCGTAGAAGGTAATAATGCATCTACAACCCAGAAAGTTACACTTGCTAATCAGTATGCCATTTGTAAATTTTCTTTCACAGAGGAAGGAAAGGTAATAGATGGTATTTCACAAATGACAATTATAAGTGGAGACGATTCAGAAGATACTTATTCTATTAAATGTACTCAACCATCAGAAGTTGTTTATGTTTCAATGAAGCCGACGTCAAAAAGGATGAATTTTGAAATAGAAACTATTTCCGGATCCTTTAAAGGAACAGCTAAAGCAAACTTATCTGCTGGTTTTTATTATAGGCCTACACTAAAAATGAAAAGGAAATCAGTTATAGAAAGTATTACAATAGCAGACCTTGGAAGAATAATTGGCTCTGACGGCCAATTATATGATAAAGTCTCTGACGTGCCAGAAAGTGTAACTGCATCGGGAATGATTGCATATGTTGGAAGTGATACTTACTGTAAATCATTTGATGGTGATGAAACCGTATATGGGGTAGATGTTCCTAACAACTGTATTCATGGATTAGCTTTGTCTATAAGTGATTTAGGTTCATCATATATGGATTCGTGGGCGAATTCAAAAAATGCAGTAGCAAACTATACAACAGAAAGACCAGAGGGTGTAAGCGAATGGATGATACCATCAGTTAATCAATGGAAGCGTATGCTTGTTGCTTTTAGTGGTAATGACCAACAATATGTTGAGCCTACTCATGGTGTATTTCATGATCAAGGTACTTTACGAGAAGCTTTAAAAGCTTGTGAGGCTATTGATTTCAGCCTGTCTGAATATTGGTCTTCTACTGAGTGTTCAAGGGAATCATACCATCCAAATGCAGCGTGGTATGTGCGCATGGGGTATCAATGGATGTATAGTAATGTTGGTCTTAGACGGGCTATTAGACCGTGTTTTGCATTCTAAAAAACGAGTTAAGCAATAACTGTATGAAGAGAGTATTAGTAGTGTTGGTATTGTTGGCTTCAACTTTTTTTATATGGGCTAACCCCATTGAGAGGGAAACTGCTAAGTTAAAAGTTCAAACATTTTTAAGCAAGGAAGGCAACAAGAAGATGAGAGGAGTACATTCAAAGGTGTTGGAACTCAATGCTGTTGAGACAACTTTTGAGCGTAGTTTCTATGTGTTTAACATCGGGCAGGGTGAAGGATTTGTCTTTGTGTCGGCTAATGACCAGACAGAGAGCATTCTTGGATATGTGGATGAAGGATCTTTCGATGAGGACTCTATCCCAGATAACATGAAGGCATGGCTACAGTTTTATCAGGAGGAGATAAGCAGGTTAGGGGATGTAGATGAGGCTCAAACAGAAAGTTTAGATAATAGAGAAGCTATAGAGCCAATGATAGCAACCCGTTGGGATCAGAACACTCCTTATAACTATGAATGTCATTTGGGCTTTATCGATTCTTATGCTCTGACAGGCTGTGCTGCTACTACCATGGCACAGGTGATGTATTACCATCGATGGCCCCAGACAACGACGAAAGAGATTCCTGCCTACACTGTGAATTATATTAATAATAATGAAACAACCGTCAAGGAGTGGGAGGCACAGCCGGTCTATTCCTTTGACTGGGACAACATGAAGAACACTTATACAGGTTCGGAAAGCACCACGGATGCTTCGGCAATAGCTGTGGCTAAGCTTATGAGATATTGCGGACAGTCGGTGAGGATGAATTATAGTAATCTTGGATCGAGTGCGAGTACCTATTCTGTTCTGGTTGCTTTGAAAGATTATTTTGGCTATGATGCCGATCTGACATTTGTGAGACGCTCGTCTTACACCATCCAAGGATGGGCGGACCTGATTTATAATGAACTTATGAATAAACGTCCTGTCATTTATACAGGTCAGTCGACAAGTGGCGGTCATGGTTTTATTTGTGATGGTTACGATGGGAACGGGCTCTTCCATATCAACTGGGGATGGAGCGGGCGGTACGACGGTTTCTTCAGACTGTCTGTACTTAACTACAAGGATGCAAACGCCAATGCTTCGGGAGAGGGGTATTCGATGAGCCAGGAGGCCATCATTGGTATCATGCCTGAGAATAATGTGACAGACACGTATGCCTCAGGTGATTATACCAGCGGAGCGGTGTCATTCGATGTCGAGATAGACGGTCCAGACGAGGTGGAGCTCGGTACGGAGAACAAATATACTATAAAAGCTAGAAATACTGGTGATGAGTATAACGGAATGCTTTATGTGTTTGTGGACAGTGAGAAGAAAAGCAACGTCAGCGTTGCCATTGCTGCAGGTGACACAGAACAGGCGGAAATTAGCTTGGCGTTTACTTCTGAAGGCTCACATGTAATAAAAGTAACAACAGACTCCAATGGTAGTAATGTGATTGCAGAAAAGACAGTCACCGTAAAAATGGCAGGGAATGTGGTTAACGGACTCATAGCGGATATTAAAATAGACGGTTTGGAAGAGGAGAACGGAGAGTATGTCTACCATGGTACTGAACTGAGCATTGTTTATACTTTCACGAATGTCACAGACGAAGACTATAACGGAAAACTACAGATGCTTTATTCTTATAATGGCAGAACAGAGGGTGTTGAGAGGACTGGAACCATAGGTGCCCGGCAAACCTATTCATATACCAAGAGACTAGGTGTATATTACGGTTTGACGGTTACCTTCCAGTCGAATTCTTTTGATCCCAACACATCGGAGTGCAAGTTCATGAAAAGCGTTACTGTCAGATTTGTTGAGCCAACTGGTATTAAAGAGGTGAAGAACAAAGCAAATCATTCCGATATCTATTATAATTTGAAAGGAATGAGAATAGATTATCCGACAAACCCCGGATTATATATTAGAAACGGTAAAAAAATAATCTTGAAATAGCCATATAGGCTAGATAATCTTTACAACAGCAGCTATATTTTCTCGTGAAGCATATAGCTGCTGTTGTCTTGTTGAACCTATATGTGACTTGTTTCATGTGCTTGTGGCTAATTCATGACAATTTGTGTTTAATACATAACATTAATTCCTACGAAGCATCCCATGAAGAATTTGTGGTCAACAAGGAAAGAAATTGGAATAATAAAAATAATTCATGAAAAATTTGTGGTCAACAAGGAAAGAAATTGGAATAATAAAAATAATTCATGAAATATTTGTGGCCAATTTGTGATTATTTGTGTTTTATATTTAACACTAATTCCCGCAAATTATCAAAAAATAATCAAAAAATAATCTTCAAAATCTGGGCAAATCTTTGGGCAACTTGGCAGCTGAGAACTGAGAGTTGATAGGTATGATATGCTTCACAGCTTGAGCAAAGCAGAAATCTTCAAAATCTGTGTGAATCTGTGGGCAAACCTGCAGGAGAATGTGTATAGCACGTACAAAATCTTTTTCGGATATAAACGTTTCATTCGGAAGAATTTGCTATTTTTGTAGTGGAGATACAAAAAAGACGGATATGCGTAAATACAGACTATTACTGCTGCTCATGGTGCTGACGCTGGGCAGTGTTGCTGGGATGGCACAAGCCGACAGGAACAAGGTGAAAAACCCGTGGAAAACCATTAGCAAGGATGAAACGGTGACAATTTCGTACAACATGAATATCACGACGAAGAAGAACGGCGAGCACGTGGTGTGGGTGAAGGCTGTCTATCATACGGCAGACTGGCAAATGCATTTCGCACGACTGATAGGCAGTCGTACGCCTGTGGTGACAACAAAGACGAAAGCACTGTTCGACGAGGACTACAACTTCGTGATGGTCAGGCAGGTGGTGGCCTACAACAAGGCTGGCAAGCAGATTTACGATACGGGCGATGACGGCTCGGCCGGATGGCAGCCAGTGAATGCCAGCGACCCCGTGGGTATAGTGGGGGAGTATCTGGACAATCTCAGAAGAAAAGCTTTCATGGATTCCTACCGATGAGCCTGTCTTATCTCTTTTAAGTCTCAGTCGGTCTTTGACCGATTGGAGTTAACGACAACCTTAGCAGCAAAAACAGTATCAGAAACTCGTGTATGCCACCTTATCAGGTCATCATGATTTCGTTTCGATGACTGACACTCTGTTTTTGTGCCTGAAACGGAGTGCTTCTATGACAAGAACTTATTCAAGGAGTTATTTGTTGCCGGATTACTTGCCGTTTGTTGTCGGTAGACTTTTTTATTGACTGGCAATGAGCGTCTGCTCGAGTGATTCCGACAAGTATTTGGACTGTTATCGAACAGGAGAGAGTTTGAGACACTTGTTGCATTCCCTTTGTTCTCAGGTACTTGCGAAGGGAGGAAAGAAAAAGCGGCAAAGGAAAATACTCCTTTGTCGCCTTGGGTCGGGATGAGGCGACTCGAACGCCCGACCCCTACGTCCCGAACGTAGTGCGCTACCAACTGCGCTACATCCCGATTGCTTTTTTGAAAGCGAGTGCAAAGGTACGGTTTTTAATTGATAAATGATAATCAGACGTTGTTAATTGCATGGCGTTTACGATTTTTTAACATGTGCGCCAGGTAAATTCTCAATTCTCTATTCTCCATTTTCAATTTATTGTATTACCTTTGCACCCGCAAACGAAAGTTGCAATGGTGCCTTAGCTCAGTTGGTAGAGCATCGGACTGAAAATCCGTGTGTCCCCGGTTCGATTCCTGGAGGTACCACTCCTCCTTTCATTATGACCCCGCAGACGACCGTGATGGCCTAAGCGGGGTTTCTTGTTTTTGGCCGAAAACAACGCAATGCTTTATATGCGCTCGGGATAAAAACAACTAGAACAACCAAGACAACACTTGTTTCTGGCGTCAGTTTTGGGATGAAACAAGAAGAGGATGCGTTTCTTTACGCATCCTCTTTATCATGGTTGAAGTTACAACTTCAGTTGGAAACGGAGTTATCTTGCGGCGAAGAAGTAGCCATTGCCGGCTGCCATGCGAGCCTCGTAGAGACCCTGGGCGTCCTGTGTGACGGTGATGGTCTTGCCGTTCATGAGGTTAGCCTGCACGGTGCCGTTCTCATTGAACTTGACGAGCTGTGTGCCGTCCATATACCAGGCATTCTCTTTCTTGTTGTAGGTGAACATCACCACCTGTCCGTCGGGCTTGGTGATCTCGTATCCGTTTTTCAGGGTTTTCACGGCATACATGAGGCCGTCTTCACCCATGATGTTCTGTGTTTTGCCGATGTTGCTGGCCACGGGGTGTGTGCCGGTCCAGAACTCGATGGTGTTGAGCACGATGGTGTCAACAGCGCCGCAGATACCAGCGACAGGCAGGAGGATGATGCCGAGGATACCATTGACAAAGTGATTGCCCGTAGCGTTCATTTCCCAGCTACAGAACTTGTTCAGCAGGCCGTAAGAGCCGATGCAAGAGCTGAACGTCATGCTGCCTGCCAATGCGAGTGCAGCGAGACTTAATACGTTTTTCTTCATAGTTGTTTGTGTTTAAAATTGGTTATTGTATGTAAAGTACACTTTCGTTTCCCATATTGAAGAGCAGGTCGAGGATGCTCAGGTTGGGCTGGAACCCATGTCGCGACTCGTAGACCTGGTAGTAGCATCGCGGCTCGAACTCGCTGTCGGGCAGTGGATGCTTCGGGTGGATGGCATCGCGGAAGTCTTTCTGTGACGGTTGCCCTAGGTTGCCAGCGGCGGGAACAAACTCGCTGGTCAGTTCGATGGTGGGCTGAATATCGAGCAGTTCGCACATCTTCTGGGTGATGTCGAGGTTGAAGTCGAAGAGCCATGTCCACCGTTTCTCGAAGAACGGCCGCAGGTCGTCGGCATAGAACTCGAAGAAGGGTGACTCTCCATAGGCGCTTTGCAGTGCCTGCCAGTGCAGGTGGCGCCAGTTGCCGTGGTCGCTGATGCGTACATCCTTCATGAGCAGTGGCTGTGTCTCGCCTTTCTCTACGGGCACCGTGAGGGCCTGCGGGCCGTTGGCGGCTGCAATGACACACCGGTTGCGGTAGGTCTGTTTCATGAAATGATCGTAGCGCTCGATGGCGACATGGCCGTGGCGGCACAGTTTCTGATACCATTGCACGGGGCCGAAGTATGTCGACGAGAGGATTACCATAGTTTATAAGCCTTTCCCAGCATGCGCTGTTCGCTGACCAGTGACTCGTTGTCGCCCCATTCCACCAGATAGTAGCGGCAGTAGCCGCATTCCGTGCCGTTGCATGCGCAACGCTCGGGTATCATATACTGCTTGCCGTCGAGCGTGATGGTGTCGCCCGGCAGTGCGCTGACATATCCGGCAAAGGGCGTCTGGCCCTGTGTGTAGACCACCTTGTCGCCTTTTTGCAGGTCTGTGCGGTCGAGACGGTTGACGATCATCCGTTCGCCTGTCTGCGGGTCGGAGTAGATGGTGAGCACATAGCGACGGACGAGCAGCATGAGCAGCGTGAGCAATGCACAGGTGAGCAGCAGCAGGAGAGCCTGCCGCGCCCATTGCCGCACTTGTCTGCCGTCTGTATCCATGGTATCACACGATTTCTATCTTCTGACTTTGTCCTACTTGATATTGTCCACCAGGCTGAACAGGCGGCTCCATCGTATGCCGCCCAGTCCGCTGCGGTCGGGGTCGCTCGACCACCAGATGAAGATAGGCTTGCCCACGATATGGTCTTCGGGCACGAATCCCCAGTAGCGCGAGTCGGCCGAGTTGTGGCGGTTGTCGCCCATCATCCAGTAGTAGTCCATCTTGAACGTATAGCTGTCGGCCAGTTTCCCGTTGATGAAAATCTGTCCGTTGGTCACTTCCAGGTCGTTACCCTCGTAGACTTTAATCGGTCGTTCGTAGACGGCGATGTTGTCCATGGTGAGCTTGATGCTTTCGCCTTTCTTCGGAATCCACACCGGCCCGTAGTTGTCGCGGGTCCAGCCGGTCCAGGCATTGCGCGGATACACCTCCCCGACAGGCGAGTCGGTGTTCAGTTCGATGCGCTCGACAATGTCTTTGCGGGCGGACAGTGCGGCGACGGCTTTCTTGGTGAGCGGCATGAAGCCGTACTGGTTGAGGGCGGTCAGGTCTTCCATCGAGATGCCCAGGTCTTTCATCATGTCGTCGGTCAGGCTCTGGCGCAGTTTCACTCTGTAGGTATATTGCACGTTGTCGGGCTCTTTGTTGGCCTTTCCGTCGAGGTAGACGATACGGTTCTTGATCTGCAGGGTCTGTCCGGGCAGTCCCACGCAGCGTTTCACGTAGTTCTCGCGGCGGTCGGTGGGTCGTGTGCTCACCTCGCCAAACTGGCTGCGGTTGTTGCGCACGTAGTTGCTGCCCATGTTGTAGACTTCCTTGAACAGGTCGTACACCTGAATGCTGTTCAGCGAGTCGAAGTCGGGCACCCCCACGGTGTTGCCGTAGAGACCCTCACCGTTGTCGTACACCAGCCGGTAGTATTCGGTCTGGTATTGCACATTGCTGCAGATGGTATCGCCGGCAGGATAGTTGAACACCACGATGTCATTGAGCTTGACGTTGCCCAGACCCTTCACGCGGCGGTATTTCCACTGCGGCCACTCAATGTACGACTTGCACTCGAAGACGGGCAGGGTGTGCTGAGTGAGCGGCATGGTGAGCGGTGTCTGCGGGATGCGTGGTCCGTAGCTTACCTTCGAGACAAACAGATAGTCACCGGTAAGCAGCGATTTCTCCAGCGAGCTGGAGGGGATGACGTAGTTCTGAAAGAAGAACAAATTGATGAAATAGACGGCTACTAGGGCGAACACCAGTGCGTCGATCCACGACATGACGAACTTCACGGGTCCTTCGCTCTCTTTCCACCACTGCCATTTTATTTTCTTGGTGATATAGACATCGAAGATGAACGGGACCACCAGCAGTCCCCACCAGCTCTTCACCCAGTAGAGGAACAGCAGGTATAATGCCAGTACAACTATCAGCTTCGCCCATTGTTTGGCGGGATTGAGCTTTTCTTTTTTCTTGTCGATCATGATGTTGCGTTAGAATTTAAACATGTCACTAATGGTGAGCAGGCCCTGATGCCCGACGGTGTATTCTGCAGCCAGCACGGCCCCCAGGGCAAAGCCCTTGCGAGAGTGTGCATCGTGGGTGATGGTGATGAGGTCGGCCTCAGAGTCGTAGCGCACGGTGTGAATGCCGGGCACCTCACCGCGGCGGATATGGTCGACACGCAGCAGAGCGGGGTCGGTGGTCTCCTCAGCCCAGTTGGTCTTGCGGTCGATGTTGCCTACGATGTCCTCGGCCAGTGTGATGGCAGTGCCACTGGGATGGTCGAGCTTGTGCACATGATGGGTCTCCTCGAGTTCTACATCATATTGTGGGAACTGGTTCATGATTTTGGCCAGGTAACGGTTCACGGCACCGAAGATGGCCACGCCGATAGAGAAGTTGGAGGCCCAGAAGAGGGTCTGTCCGCCCTCCGTGCAGAGCCGTTTCACGTCGTCGCCATGTTCTTTCATCCAGCCCGTAGAACCGCTCACCACCTTCACATTTTTGGCGAAAGCCTTCAGGTAGTTGCCATAGGCAGCCTGTGGCGCGGTGAACTCGATGGCCACGTCGGCGCTGGCAAAAGCCTCGCTCTCGAAATCCTGCTGGTTGTCGATATCAATAATACTCACAATTTCGTGGCCACGGTCGCGGGCAATCTGCTCTATCATCTTGCCCATCTTGCCGTAGCCAATTAAAGCTATCTTCATAATTACTACAATATTACAATGTATTAATACGTTGCAAAGGTAATGAAAACCGCGAGCAGAACAAAAGAAAATGATTTCTTTTTTCGTGCTGCTGAGCATCTTATCTTCGCTTTTGGGGGCAAAGATACAAAATTGTTCGGCGTTTCGTGTCGGCTGTTGACGGTTTTTTGCTATTTTTCTCTTTTTTATTTTATTAAAACAAATATTTTTACTAGTTTTGTATCTTGTTAGCATAACAACTCTTTCGGAATGGAACAACTATTACACTACTGTTGGAAACACAAATTATTCCCGCTGGAACCCCTTAAGACTACCGACGGACAGGATGTGGAAGTCATCGATCCCGGTCTCTATAACCGCCGCAACAGCGGTCCCGACTTCTTCAATTCGAAACTGCGAATCAACGGAACGCTATGGGTGGGTAATGTGGAGATTCACCAAAAGGCTTCCGACTGGTACTTGCATGGCCACGACCGTGATGCCGCTTACAACAATGTGGTGCTGCATGTGTGTGGCGTGGTCGATACCGATGTGCGTACGGCCGACGGAAAGTTCCTTCCGCAAATGGTGCTCCAGGTGCCACCGCAGGTGAGCAGTCACTACGAAGAACTGCTCAAGACCGACGAGTATCCGCCCTGCTATCAGATTATACCCAGTCTGACGCCGCTGATGGTGCATTCGTGGATGAGCGCCTTGCAGACGGAGCGGCTGGAGCAGAAGACGGAGGCCATCCGCCAGCGTGTGGAGCGCCGCAACGGCTCGTGGGAGGATGGTTACTTCATGACGCTAGCCCGCAACTACGGATTCGGCATCAACGGCGATGCCTTCGAGGCATGGGCGGCGGCTATCCCGCTGCAGGCCGTCGGCCATCATCGCGACGACTTGTTCCAGGTTGAGGCTTTCTTCATGGGACAGGCCGGTCTGCTGGAGCTCAATATGATTCCCGAGCACTACCAGAAAGATGCACTCAACGAAGGCTACTTCACCCGTCTGCGCAACGAGTATCTCTTTCTGAAGCACAAGTTCGGGTTGCAGCCTATGGACGCCTCGCAGTGGCGTTTCCTCCGTCTGCGCCCCCAGAACTTTCCGCATATTCGCATCTCGCAGCTGGCCCAGTTGTATTATCTGCGGAAAGCCGGTCTTAGCCAGTTGCTCGAATGTGAGACCATCGACCAGTTGACCGCCTTGCTGAGCACCCATGTGACGCCCTATTGGGAGACACACTATACGTTTGGCTCTACCAGTTGCAAGACGCAAAAGCACCTCTCTGCGGCATCCATCCATCTGCTCATCATCAATACGGCCATTCCCATGCTCTTTGCCTATGGCCGCCACAAGAGCAACGAACGGCTGTGCGACCGTGCCTTCGACCTGCTGGAGCAGCTCAAGGCCGAGAACAACCACATCACCCGCATGTGGCAGCAGTGCGGACTGGACGTGAAGACGGCCGGCGACAGCCAGGCGCTCATCCAGTTGAAGCGCGAGTATTGCGACCGGAAAGACTGTCTGCGCTGCCGCATCGGTTTTGAATACCTCAGGAGAGGGGACAAGTGAAACATAAGTAAGTGAGAAATCATGGCAAAATATGTTTTTGAGACGCACATGATGGTGCGCGACTACGAATGCGACATAGAGGGCATTGTCAACAATGCCAACTATCTTCATTACACCGAGCATACCCGTCACCTTTTTCTGAAGCAGTGTGGACTGAGCTTTGCCGAGATGCATCAGAAAGGCATCGACGCCGTGGTAGCCCGTATGAACATGCAGTTTAAGGTGCCTCTGCGTTGCGACGACGAGTTTGTGTCGTGTCTGAATCTGCGCAAAGAGGGGCTCCGATATGTCTTCCAGCAGGACATCTACCGGGCTGACGACCGCAAGCTCTGTTTCCGCAGTACCGTCGAACTGGTGTGTATCGTCAATGGACGGCTGGCCAATAGTCCTGAGTATGATGCTGCCTTTGCGCCTTACCTCGCTCCGCTGACCGCACTATAGCCGGTGACCGCCAACCTGTACTCATTGTTGAATCTATCACAGCCTTATGCTTACACCATCACAAGAAACGCTCTATGCCATGGCTTTGACGCGAGTCGGCCATCTCAGTTCCGCCACGCTGCTGCAGCTTTATCGTTTGCTGGGCAGTGCAACGGCCATCGTCGACCATCGTAACCACATCGAGGATGTCGTTCCCGGTGCCTCACCCAAGTTGCGTGAATGCCTGAGTGACATCGACGCAGCGCTCCGCCGTGCCGAGGAAGAGTTGGCCTACGACCAGCGTTACGCCATTCAGGCCATCACCTTTGCCGACGACGATTATCCCCAGCGGTTGCGCGAGTGCGACGATGCCCCGCTGGTGCTGTATTACAGAGGGTCGGTCAGCCTCAATGCCCATCGTGTGATCTGCATTGTAGGCACGCGAAAATGTACGGCCTACGGGCAGGATCTTGTTCGGAAACTCATCGAGGACCTGCGCGAGTGCTGTCCCGACATGCTCATCGTGAGCGGACTGGCTTATGGTGTTGATATCCAGGCGCACCGTCAGGCGCTGCACAACGGCTTCCCGACAGTGGGCGTGCTGGCCCACGGGCTCGACGAGCTGTACCCGCCGCGCCACCGTGAAACAGCCGTGAAAATGCTTTCGCAGGGTGGACTGCTCACCGAGCACATGACAGGAACCAATGCCGACAAGGTGAACTTCGTGCGGCGCAACCGCATCGTGGCTGGCATGTCGGATGCCTGTGTGCTGGTGGAGTCGGCCGAGCATGGCGGAGGACTGATCACCGCCCGTCTGTCGCGTGAGTACCATCGCGACGTGTTTGCCTTTCCGGGCCGCATCGGCGACATTTATTCTGAGGGATGCAACAATCTGATACGCGATAATGGGGCGCAGCTCATCACTTCGGCCGACGACCTCATCGGTGCCATGGGGTGGGAGAACGACCGCCAGTTGCATACTGCCCAGCAGGCAGGCATCGAGCGACAGCTCTTTCCTGAGCTCACGGCCCATGAACAGTTGGTCGTCCAGTCGTTGCAGCAACAGAACGACCAGCAAATCAATCTTTTGTCAGTCTCCACCCATCTGCCCGTGCAACGGCTCACGGCCCTGCTCTTCGAGTTGGAGATGAAGGGTGTGGTGCGCACCCTGGCCGGTGGTGTCTATCATCTTATTCTCTAGTCTTTCACCCTCTTTTTGCACGTATTTCAAGAATAATGACTACCTTTGCACCGCAATCATGAGAATAGGAAATATCGACCTGGGCGAACGCCCTGTACTGCTCGCGCCCATGGAGGACGTGACCGACATCGGCTTCCGGCTGCTTTGCAAGCGGTTCGGGGCATCGATGGTCTATACCGAGTTTGTCAGTGCCGAGGCGTTGATACGCGATGTGAAGTCGACCATCAAGAAGCTCACCATCAGCGATGAGGAACGCCCGGTGGGCATTCAAATCTATGGTCGCGATATCGAGGCTATGGTCGAGGCAGCGAAAATCGTCGAGCAGGCCGGTCCCGACCTCATCGACCTTAACTTTGGCTGTCCTGTGAAGAAGGTGGCAGGCAAGGGAGCGGGTGCGGGCATGCTGCAAAACATACCAAAGATGCTCGATATCACGCGGAAGGTGGTCGATGCGGTGAGCCTGCCTGTGACGGTGAAGACGCGTTTGGGCTGGAATCAAGAACAACTCATTATTACTACCTTGGCCGAGCAGTTGCAGGACTGCGGCATTCAGGCGCTGACCATCCACGGCCGGACGCGCTCGCAGATGTATACCGGTGAGGCCGACTGGACGCTCATTGGCGAGGTGAAGCGCAATCCGCGCATCCATATTCCTATTATCGGCAACGGCGATATTCACTCGCTGGCTGAGGCTGATGCCGCCTTTGAAAAATATGGTGTCGATGGCGTGATGATAGGACGGGCCACGTTCGGCTGTCCGTGGCTGTTCAGCCGTGAGCCTTTGACCCTCGACCAGAAAATTGATGTTTTGGAGGAGCAATTGCGAATTAACATAGAGCGTATCGACGAATACCGGGGCATCCTGCACACCCGTCGTCATCTGGCCGCCACGCCAGTGTTCAAGGGTATTCCCGATTTCCGGCAGACACGTATTGCCATGCTCCGTGCCGAGCATGCCGACGAACTGTTGGCTATTCTCGAGCAATGCAGGGAAAGACTCTCGGGATTAAGTGACAAGTGATAAGTGAAAAGTGACAAGTGACAAGTGACAAGTGACAAGTGTGATTTCCTAAGGAATTCCAAGGCTCAAAGCTCTGAATAATCTGAATAATCTGAATACTCAGAATAATCGGAATAATCAGAATAATCAGAATACTCTGAAAATACAGAATACTCCGATTACTCCGAAATAGCATTCTCCTCCTCTCTAAAAAAACTCCTTATCTTCCCAGCCAGGCTTCCGGATTCAGCTTCTCGGTTCCGCGGCGCAGCTGGAATTGCAGCACATTATCGGAACCAATGGCGCCTAATGATTGTCGGGCACTTACCCGCTGGCCTTTCGACACATTGCACGAACGAAGGTTACAATAAACGGAGATGTAACGACCATGGCGCACCATCACTACCATCATACCACCAAAACTGAAGACGGCGCTCACCTCTCCGTCGAACACGGCACGGGCGTGGGCACCAGGCTGACCTTGTATGTTGACTCCCTTATTGTCGAGCGTGATGTTTCGCAATCCCTCTACATGATACTGTCCGTAGTGGTTGACAATGCGATATTTTCCTGTGACGGGGATGGGCAGGCGACCTTTGTTGTTCTCGAATCCACCGCTCAGTTTACGGTCTTCCGATGAGAACATTGCCACATCGCTCGACTCCTTCTTAGCCTCAGAGATCTCTTTCTCATGGCGGCTGCGGTCCACCTCAGCCTTCCTTTCGGCGGCAATACGGTTGGCCTCTGCCTCACGGGCCAGTTGCTCGGCCCGCTCCTTGGCAGCAGCATCTTTCCTGGCAGCCTCACGGGCAGCAGCTTTCAGACGGGCTTCCTCTTTGCGAGCCTCCTCCACACGGCGGGCGTTCTCGCGGGCTGCAGCCTCTGCAGCTGCTTTCTTGCGAGCCAGCTCTTCCTCGCGTTTCTTCTTGGCGGCAGCGGCCTCTGCGGCCTTGCGCTTGGCCTCTGCCTCAGCACGTGCCTTGGCTTTAGCCACCTCGATGGCCACCAGTCGGTCGATCTCTGCATTCAGCGCGGCGTCTTTCTTCTTTTGGTCGTCAATCACGGCCTGAATGGTCTTCTGCTGTTTTTGCAGCGTGCTCACCATCTTCTGCTGTTCCACCTGTTGGTTTTCCAGCGCCGTCTGTTCTTTACGTCCTTTGCTGAGCAGCGTATTCTTCTGTCCGCGTACCTGGCGCAGCTGTTTCTGTTTCTCGTCAATTTGTTGCTGTTTGGCCTTCACCAGCTCGCCCTGAGCCTTCTGGTACGAGGCATATTCGCGCACGAAACGCATGCGACGGTACATCTGCGACAGGTTGTCGGCACTGAAGATAAACATCAGCTGGTCTTGAATGGTGCGGTGACGCGCCATGTAGCGCATCGACTTCACATATTTCTGTTTACGGTCTTTCAGTTGTTCCTCCAGGGTGTTCAGTTGCGTCTGCAGCAGTTCTATGTTGCCGTCGATATGCCGGATGTCGCTCTGGATGGTGTCGATCGATTTCTTGCGGGTGGTGATTTCCGAGTTGATGACCATCAGGTCGCTCAGTCGTTTCTTCACGTCGGCCTTGTTGGCGCTGAGCAGTCGCTGCTGTTCCTTGATTTTCTTCTGGATGGCAGCCCGCTGGTTTTGCAGGCCTTTTATGTTATCGTTGGTGTAGACGGGTGCTTTCTGCTTGGTTTTACTGCTTTTCTTGGTGGTTGTTTTTTTCGTAGTGACCCCTGTCTTTTTCGTGGTGGATCCCGTCTTTTTGGCGGTAGTACCCGATTTCCTGGCCGTGGTGGCCGTAGTCTTCTTGGCCGTAGAGGTGGTATTGCGTTCCGTAGTGGCCGTAGTTTTCTTTTTCTGCGCCGACTGTCGAGTCTGGGCAGAAAAAGCGAGGGTGCACATGAGTGCGAGCAGCAGAACAGAAAGTCTTCTCATCACAGGTTCATTAGAATTTTAAGCACATCGTCGGCACTCACTTCCTTGTATTTCTTCGAAATCTCGGTACGAGTCTCCCAGTCGCTGTTGTTGGTGGCGTTGTTCAGCGTGATGTTCAGTTTCATGTTTCTTGCCTTACCCTTGATGGCATTGGTGGTCATGCCGATGTTCATTTTCGAGGGGAACATGCTCACGCCCAGTGCCTTGAAGTCATCGTAGTTGATGGTCAGCTTGGTGCTGTTGGCTGTTTTCTCGCCATAGCTCACCGCCACATCCTTGATGAGGGCTGTCTGGTTGTCGGCATGCCACAGGTAGCTCATGTTGCCGTTGTTCAGTGCGATGGGTGTCAGCGAAGGCTGTCCGAGCGTCACTTTGAGCTGTTGCAGCGCTTTGTCGTTCAGTTTCTCATGTCCGGCCACGGTCAGCTCGTTCCAGAAAAGAGCCTGCAGCGAGCTGAAGGTCAGCCCGTGGCGCTTCAGGAAGTCCACCTGGTTGTAGTCGGCCTTGAAATATTGTTTGTGCATGCGGTCGAGGATGAGCACATAGTCGCGGGTGAACTCCATGCGTCCCACCTCGCTGCCCAGCAACGGTATCTGCACATGAATGCGAATCACGTCGTCTTTCTTCATGCGGATGATGCCCGGCACGGTGATGTTCTTCGAGCCCGACTGTATGTTCAGGCTGATTTTCGACGATACGAATTTGCTGCTGCAGGCATTGGCAGCCACCCGGTGCAGGAAGTCCATCTTCTGCAACTCGGCCTGTTGTGCGGCGTCGACCTTGGGTTGGTCGGGCTTTGTGACCGGTTTGGTGGCTCCCGAAGTGGCATCCACCTTGGGCTTGTCTTCTTGTATGACGGCTTTTTTCGTGCCGCAGGCAGCCAGCGTCAGCAGCGCGGCGGCCATCATGGTTCTTATGATGATTTTCTTCATTGCTCTTTCTTTTTGTTGTTACAGTCTGCGGGCATCAGTCAGAGAGGGGCGGTGCCATTCTGTTGATGCTCCTTATTTGGTAAGATATTTTCTCAGTTTTATTTTCCTGATCAGCACCTTGCTGGTGTTGCCCTGTTGTTGCGACCGCTGCCAATAGTCCACGGCCTTGTCTATCTCGTTGTTGCAGGCGTAGATGTCGCCTCCGTGCTCCAGCAGAACGGCGCTGTGGGTCGAGTCGTTCTGGATGGCTTGGTCGATATATATTTTTGCCTCGGCATAGCGCCCCTGCATGAAGAGTATCCACGCATAGGTGTCGAGGTAGGTGCTGTTCTCGGGCTCTGCCTTCACGGTACGGTAGCTCATCTGCTCGGCTTTCTGCAGCTCTTTGTTCTCCTCGCTCAGGTAGTAGGCATAGTTGTTGAGGCATCCCAGGTTGTCGTCTTTATACTGCAGGCAGCTGTCGTAGGCGGCATAGGCCTCGCTCGACCGTCCTTTCTCGTGCAGGATGTCGCCCATGATGGCATAGAAGTCCGATGCGATGTCGCGGTTGCTCTGGTCGTTGATCACGCTGGTGCCCTTGCGGAAGGTGGCCAGTGCCTCGTCGCGCATGTCTTTCTGCGAGTAGGCCAGTCCCATGAAGTAGTAGAATGCCATCTCGTCGGGATTGTATTGCAGGGCTGTTTTCGAGAGGTCGATGATGCGGTCGAAGTCTTTTGTGTCCCAGATGTTCTGTAACAGCTGAATGCGAGCCCCCGCATTATCGGGTGCTATCTCGAGCACGCGTTCCAAGGCCCGGTTGATGGTATCCTTCGGCATCTGTTTCAGGCTCATGTAGGCGGCGCACAGTTCGGCCATGTCGCTGTTCGACTGTTTCTGGGCGAGAATGCGGCGGAACATATCGAGCACCACGGTCGAGTCGCCGCCCTGCTGCTCATTGTCCTGCACCCCCTGCCGCATCAGCGTCAGTTTGGTTTCCGAAGGTGTTTTGTCGCTGGCCAGAATCTGCTCTTTCATCGCCCGTGCGATGGAGTCCTGTCCGTCGGCCTGGTAATAGTCCATGAGCGACATTTGTGCCATGGTGTTGTCGGGCTCCTCGTTCAGCACATACTGATACTCGTTGTAGGCAGCCTCTTTCTGTCCGTTCTGCAGCAGCCAGTTGCCCATCATCACCCGGTAGTTCATGTCGTAGGGGTGTTTCTGTGCAAGGCTTTTCAGCTCGGCCAGTGCCTTCTCTGGTTTGCCTTGCATCTCGTAGACGTTCATGCGGCTGAGGGTGATGCGCTCGCTGGCGCCGTCGACGGTCTCTATGCGGTCGAGCGTGGTGAGCATTTTGTTGTAGTCTTTCTTGTGCTCATACAGTCTGAAGAGCATGCTCAGCACGTCAGACCGGTCTCTGTTGCTGGTGTAAAGACGCTCGTAGGTGTCGATGGCGTCGTCGATGCGGTTCTCGTTGATGTATACCTCGGCCAGCCGCTCCATATAGGTGTTGTTGGCGGGACTCAGTTCGGCGGCTTTCTTGAAGTATCTCACCGTCATCGAGTCCTGGTCCAGTGCTCCGTAATAGCCTGCCAGGGCGAAATAAACCTCTGCGGCGTTGGGGTCGATGGTCAGACAGTGGCGGTACAGGTCGAAGGCAGCGTCGAAGTTGCCCTTCTGTTGTTGGTTGACAGCCTCCAGGTAGAAATACTTAAACCGCAGGGCATCGTTATGCGAGAGGGGCGGGGCTGTGACAGCCGCCGTGTTGGCAACACCCTTTTGTGTCACGGCTTTCTCATGTCCGCAACTCCAAAAGACCACCGACAGCAACACCGCTGCCAGCACTCTCCATCCATATCTTAGGGAATGATTCCTCACTTCACACTTATCACTTGTCACTTATCACTTGTCACTTCACTTCACGCCCGTGTGGCCATAGCCACCGGCACCACGTTCGGTCTCGTCCAGTTCCTCCACCACGGTAAAGGATCCCTGCTCATGGCGTGCAATCACCATCTGGGCAATGCGCTCGCCATCGTTCACTATAAAGTCTTCGCCCGACAGGTTGATGAGCAGCACGCCCACCTCGCCGCGATAGTCGGCATCGATGGTGCCCGGAGTGTTCAGCACGGTGATGCCATGCTTCAGGGCCAGTCCGCTGCGGGGGCGCACCTGGGCCTCATAGCCCGGGGGCAAAGCAATATACAAACCAGTCTTGAAGAGCTTGCGCTCCATGGGGTGCAGCACCACAGGCTCCTCCAGGTTGGCACGCAGGTCCATGCCGGCACTCAGCGGTGTGGCATAGGCCGGCAGCTGCTGATGGCCGCGGTTCACAACTTTTATCTCTACCATAGCTTTTGTTCTTTTTGCATGCAAAGATATATATAATTTCCAATTTACACAAAAACCCTACCATGTTTTATGAAAAATAAACTCTCGTGCCTGTTATTTGTTATTATTTATGTGAAAATAATTTTGCCCAAAGCTCAAAAAAGTTTTGGCTTTTCACTCACTTATTCGTAACTTTGAGCTGCGCTCGAAGGTACTCACGTTCGAAAAAGCTCAAAAAAATTTTGGCTTTTCACTCACTTATTCGTAACTTTGAACTACGTTCGAAGTTACTCCCGCTCGAAAAAACTCAAATAAATTTGGTTTTTTACTCGCTTAATCGTAACTTTGTCGGCATGAAGTGGCAACAACTGATTTCCAACAAGCGGCTCGGACAGGAGGAACGCCATGCCGAGCGACACGACGACCGTAGCGAATTCAAACGCGACTACGACAGGCTCATCTTCTCGGCTCCCTTCCGCCGTCTGCAAAACAAGACACAGGTGTTCCCCCTGCCGGGCAGCATCTTTGTGCACAACCGCCTCACCCATTCGCTCGAGGTGGCCAGTGTGGGGCGCTCGCTGGGCGATGATGTGGCCCACGAGCTTATGCGCTGGCATCCTGAGTTGTGCGACACGCTGTTTCCTCAGATAGGCACCATCGTGTCGGCGGCTTGTCTGGCTCACGACCTGGGCAATCCCCCCTTCGGTCATTCCGGCGAAAAAGCCATACAGGCTTATTTCACCGAGGGCGACGGTGCCGGCTTGCAGGAGAAAGTCAGCAGTGCCTTCTGGAGCGACATCACCCACTTCGAGGGCAATGCTAACGCCTTCCGTATTCTCACCCATCGTTTCAAGGGACGGCGCGACGGTGGCTTTGTCATGACCTACTCCACCCTCGCCAGCATCGTGAAGTATCCTTATTCGTCGGCAGCAGCCAGCAAGAAAGGGAAGTTTGGATTCTTCACCACCGAGCAGGACCTCTATCAGCGCATCGCCCGCGAGATGGGCATCCCCTGTCTGTCGAAGCCCGGCGAGCCCTTGCGCTATGCCCGCCATCCGTTGGTCTATCTCGTTGAGGCCGCCGACGATATCTGTTATGAGATCATGGACATCGAGGACTCTCATAAGCTCAAGATTCTCACCTTCGAAGAGACCGCCGAACTGCTGCTACAGTTCTTCGATGAGGCCACCCGGCAGCGCATCCTGCAGCGCATCGTCGACGAGGGCATCACCGACAACAACGAGAAAGTCATCTACATGCGTGCCAGTGTCATCGGACTGCTCGAGCACGAGTGCGTCGGTGCCTTCGTCGAGCACGAGGACGAGATTCTCAGCGGCACCTTCGAGGGCAGTCTCATCCAGCACATCAGCGAGCGCCCGCGCAAGGCCTACAGCGCCTGTACGGCTGTGAGCGTGCGGAAAATATACAACAGCAAGCCCGTGCTCGATGTGGAACTCTCCGGTTACAAAATCATCGAAACGCTCATGGACAGTCTCGTCCAGGCTGCCGTCTATCCCGATAAGTTCCATTCGCGCCAGCTCATCGGCCGTGTCAGCAGCCAGTATCACATCGACTCTCCCGACCTCGAGACCCGCATCATGGCCATGATCGACTATATCAGCGGCATGACCGACGTCTATGCCCTCGATATCTATCAGAAGATCAACGGCATCTCCCTGCCCATCGTCTAGGGGTTGAGCGATGGGGAGAATGTGCGGTCATTAGGCCCTAAATGGAGCCTCCAGGCGCACCCATTTCCAATTGATGCCTAATTAGGTTGCAATTAGTCGACTAATTAAGGTCTAATTAATGCCTAATTAGCATGTAATTAATGCCTAATTGCAACGTAATTAATGCCTAATTAGAGTCTAATTAATGCCTAATTGAAAATACCCAGTCCACACTCCCAAAGTTCAGTCCCCCCACCAACTCCCCCAAGGAGGAGAGTAGGGCTGACGCCAGTTCATGTTGCCCACAGATTTTGAAGATTATTTTTGATAATTTTTTGATAATTTGCGGGAATTAGTGTTAAATATAAAACACAAATGATCACGAATTGACCACAAATATTTCATGAATTATTCTTATTATTCCAATTTCTTTCCTTATTAACCACAAATTTCTCATGATTTCTTTTTACTCAAACCGGCAGGCAATCTTCAATTTTCAATTCTCAATTCTCAATTCAATGCCCCTCCTTCTCTGACAACCTTTTGAAAATAAAAAGTGAGGCGGCAACTGCCGTCTCACTTCATGTTATCATTGTCTGATATTTTGCTTTGATTACTTCAGCACGCCGAGCTCCTTGCCGACCTTGACGAAAGCGGCGATGCACTTGTCGAGCTGCTCGCGGGTATGTCCGGCAGAGATCTGCACGCGGATGCGGGCCTGCTCCTTCGGAACAACGGGATAGTAGAAACCGGTGACATAGATGCCTTCTTCCTGCATCTTGGCGGCATAGACCTGCGAGAGCTTGGCATCGTAGAGCATGACGGCGCAGATGGCGCTCTGGGTGGGCTTGATGTCGAAACCGGCAGCCATCATCTTGTCGCGGAAGTAGTTGACGTTCTCCACCAGGCGGTCGTGAATCTCGTTGCTCTCCTTGAGCATCTTGAAGACTTCGAGCGATGCACCGATGATGCAGGGGGCCAGTGAGTTGGAGAAGAGGTAGGGACGTGAGCGCTGACGCAGCAGGTCGATGATCTCTTTGCGGCCGGTGGTGAATCCGCCGAGGGCACCGCCGAACGACTTGCCGAGAGTGCCGGTGTAGATGTCAACACGGCCATAGGTATTGAAGAACTCGCTGACGCCGTGGCCTGTAGCGCCTACGACACCTGCTGAGTGGCTCTCGTCGACCATGACAAGGGCGTCGTACTTCTCGGCGAGGTCGCAGATCTTGTCCATCGGGGCTACGTTGCCGTCCATCGAGAATACGCCGTCGGTGACGATGATGCGGAAGCGCTGAGCTTGTGCCTCCTGCAGGCATTTCTCAAGCTCTTCCATGTTGGCGTTGGCATAGCGGTAGCGCTTGGCTTTGCAGAGGCGCACGCCGTCGATGATGGAGGCATGGTTGAGGGCATCGGAGATGATGGCGTCCTCTTCGGTGAACAGGGGTTCGAACACACCGCCGTTGGCGTCGAAGCAAGCGGCATAGAGGATGGTGTCCTCGGTCTTGAAATAATCGGAGATGGCAGCCTCAAGCTCTTTGTGGATGTCTTGTGTACCACAGATGAAGCGCACTGATGACATGCCGAAGCCGCGGCGGTCCATCATCTTCTTGGCACCCTCGATGAGGCGTGGATGATCGGAGAGACCGAGGTAGTTGTTGGCGCAGAAGTTGAGCACTTCCTGACCTTTCACCTGAATGGCGGCACGCTGTGGGCTTTCGATGAGACGCTCTTCCTTGTAAAGTCCTGCTTCACGAATCTCAGCAAGCGTCTGGCTGAGGTGTTCTTTCATTTTTCCGTACATAACTTTTTCTAGTTTTAAGATTAGGTTTTCTGACGTGCAAAGTAACGGATATTTTTCGACAAAATGTAAAGCACCGTGTTATTTTTTCTTAAAAACTAGGATGTTGAATGAACATTTTGATAGTGGAACGCGTTATTATCAGCAGAAACAAAGTATCTTTGCAGCGAAAAAAACAACTTAATCTATCATAGTATGAAAAATATCCTTGTGATTGGTTCAACAGGACAAATCGGTTCTGAACTGACACGCGAACTCAGAGCACGTTATGGTAACGAACATGTGGTGGCCGGATATATCACCGGTGCCGAGCCTAAGGGCGAACTGAAGGACGGTGGTCCGTCGGCATTGGCCGATGTGACCGACGGTGCCGGCATTGCCGAGGTGGTGAAGAAATACAATATCGACACCATCTACAACCTGGCAGCCCTGCTGTCGGTGGTTGCCGAGTCGAAGCCGAAGCTGGCTTGGAAGATTGGCATCGACGGTCTGTGGAACATCTTGGAGGTGGCCCGCGAGAACAACTGCGCCGTGTTCACCCCGAGCAGCATCGGTTCGTTTGGTAAGCACACCCCGCATAAGGGTACTCCGCAGGACACCATTCAGCGCCCGCAGACCATGTATGGCATTACGAAGGTGACTACAGAGATGCTGAGCGACTACTATCAGCGCAAATATGGTGTCGACACGCGTGCCGTGCGATTCCCGGGCATCATCTCTTACGTGACTCCTCCGGGCGGCGGTACCACCGACTATGCTGTCGACATCTACTACAGTGCCGTGCGCGGTGAGAAGTTTGTATGCCCCATTGCCGCTGGCACGCTGATGGACATGATGTATATGCCCGACGCTCTGAAGGCAGCCATCACCATCATGGAGGCCGACCCGACCCGCCTTGTTCACCACAATGCCTTCAACGTGACGGCCATGAGCTTCGCCCCGGAGACCATCTATGCCGAAATCAAGAAGCACCGTCCGAACTTCGAGATGGTGTACGACGTGGATCCGCTGAAGCAGAGCATTGCCGACAGCTGGCCCGACAAGATGGACGACACCTGCGCCCGCAGAGAGTGGGGATGGATGCCTGACTATGATCTGAAGCGTATGACCATAGACATGCTGAAGAACCTGGAAATCAAGTTACTCAATAAATAAAGGTCTTGACCACAGAACCGTCGTAAGTGTTGACGGTAACCGACAATGTATCGCCCGTACCTAACCGGTACGGGTGTTTTTGTAGGGGGATGCTGACAAAGCCGCGGCTGGTGTAGTATTGCGGCACACCGTTCTGGTCGTGATAAAGGCGCAGCTGCAAGTGCTTGTGGCCGTTATCGTGGACGAGGAGGGTGTCGCAGAACATGCCGAGCACCTGCCGCTCGTCTTTGCCCTCCTCGGTGCCGGTGAGCAGGTTGACGCCCAGGTTGGCGTAACGGCGGTTGCGACTGAGCCAGCTGCTCTCGAGGCGCACGGGGTCGGTCTTCATCTCTTTCACCTTCCACATGGGGATGATGGCGGGCACGGAAACCGTCGAGACGGAGATGACGTCGGCCTTGCCCTCTACCTTATTATAATACACGATGGCACGGTAGGTGCTGTCGGCCGTTGTGGCCCATTTGTAGGTGGCTGGCGAGGCGAAGGCGAGCGAGTCGCCGTCGTCGGTCATGAAGCCATAGAGCTGTCCGTTGTGGTTGGTGTGCACCTCGGCGAAGTCGGCCCGTACGTTGGAGAATTTTCCGTCGCCCGACTCGTAGTTGTCGGTTTCGCACGACAGGAAAAGACAGCACGAGAGAAGGGCAAGGAGATGCAGCAGCCGACGCCTGCGGACGGCTGGAACATGGGCGGTATTCTTTTCCTGTCGGTTCATAGGACGTATGGTGTAGGGGTTATTCACCTTGGGATTGTGTTACTTTCAGATAGTTGCGCAGCGGATTGGCATACATGGTGAGCATGCGCTCGCGCAGGAAAGCCTCGTCTTTCTGGAGCAGGTTGATTTTTGCCAGCTGGGCGGCCAGGTAGTCGTCGAAGCGCTGCTTGTCGGCTGCCGTGTAATGGCTTTCATAGCGGTGGCTGCCCTCCTGTTCATCGGCGGCGATGTAGTTGTTGGGATAGATCTCGTAGCCACGGTGTATCTCGCGGTCCATGCGCTCGCTCAGGGCGCTATAGAACTCGGTCTTGGGCAGGTCGGCCAGTTCGTCGATCCATGTGTTGACGGGAGCGGCAGCCCGGTAGACCACCCGTCCTTTATATCCGAAGATGCCCGTCTTCATGTTGTCGAGGTCGTCCTGGCGGCTTTTCTTGAAGGCGGGGTTGTCGCGTTTCGACTGGAACTCCTGTGCCTTGAGATAGTCGCACGGGTCGTACTCGTAGCTGATGGTGAGCGGCACGATGTTCAGGTCGCGCAGTTTGTCGGCGGGCTGGCGCTCGTCGCTGCCCATGGCCAGCATCTTGAGCACAGCCTCCTGGGTGCGGTCGTCAGAGTCCTTGGCACGTCCCTCGCGCTGGGCAATCCAGATGTTCTCTTTCTTCTCGGTGACGGCATGGTGGATGTAACGGCTCATGAGCTGACTGGAGCGGAGCGTCTCTTTGGGCGATAGTCCGCGGCGCACGGTGAAAGCCTTGTTCATGCGTACCAACCGCTTGATCCAGGGATAGATGAGCAGGTTGTCGCCGATGCCTATCTCCACGGTGGTGGGATAGCCGCCCTCTACGAGCATGACGTCGAGGAAGGCAGAGTCGAGCACAATGTCGCGATGGTTGCTCACGAAGGTGTATCGTGGGTCAGCGGCGGCAGACGCCCCTGTCTGGTGGAGAAGAGCATCGTCGAAGCGGGTGCCATCGGTCTTCTTGCGGATGATATGTTTGACGACGGGCTTCATAAACCGCTTCTGGAAGTCGAGTGGAGTCTTGACTCCCGTGAAGGCCAGTCGCAGCAAACCGTTGCGAAGCGACTTGGGCAGCCAGGGGGCAAAGCCCTTCAGCACCAACTGGAACTGACGGTCGTCCAGCAGGTCGTTGAAAGCTTGTTGCATCTCGCCCGCCTCGTAAGGGCGAATCTCGTCGAAAAGCTCTGTTTGCGATTGATTTCCGTTTGGCATGGTTGCTGACTGTTTTTTCTTTGAAGTTGAAGAGATTTTTTAGGAAAGGAGGAGCTTTTAGGAGTTTCTGAGAATTCTGAATTTTCAGAGAATTCTGAATTTTCTGAATATTCCGATTATTCCGATTATTCCGATTATTCTGATTATTCTGAGCTCCGAACCTTGAAGTTCCTTAGGTAATCACACTTGTCACTTCTCACTTGTCACTTGTCACTTCCCTAAAACTGGTTCTCCACAATGTCGGACAGGACGTCTTTGATGTCGAGGCCGGCGGCGCGCACCTGCTGGGGAATGAAGCTGGTGGCCGTCATACCCGGTGTGGTGTTCACCTCGAGCATGCTGATGCGGCCCTCCTTGCTGATGATGTAGGCGATGCGGATGATGCCGTTGCAGTGCAGGATGTCGTAGATGTGGCTGGTGATTTTTCTCACGCGCTCGGTCATCTCGTCGCTGATGCGGGCCGGGGTGATCTCGTCCACCTGACCATTGTATTTGGCATCGTAGTCGAAGAACTCGTTCTTGGTCACCACCTCCGTGGGCGGGAAGAACACGGCTTTCTCTTTGGTCTTGTAGCAGCCCATAGTGATTTCCGTTCCCTCGAGATAGCTCTCCACCATCACCATGTCGCTCTCCATCATGGCTTTGCGGATGGCAGGAGCCAGCTGGTCTTTGTTCTTCACCTTCGACACACCGAAGCTGCTGCCGTCGGCGGCTGGTTTGACAAAGCACGGCATGCCGATGCGCTCTTCTATCTCGTCGTCGCTCACCAGCTGCTCGTATCCTTTGCGGATGAGCAGGCTCTCGGCCACGCTCACACCGTAGCTGCGCAGATACTGGTTGAGCACAAATTTATCGAATGTCATGGCCTCTACGAGTACACCGCTGGTGGAGTAGGGCAGGTGGATAAGCTCGAAATAGCCCTGCAGGATGCCGTTCTCGCCGGGGGTGCCGTGGATGGTGATGTAGGCATAGTCGAACATCACCAGCTTGCCGTTCTCCTTGAACGAGAAGTCGTTGCGGTCGATGGGAGTCGTCGTTCCGTCCTTCAGGTTGACATGCCAATCCTGGTTTCTGATTTCGACGATATAGACATTATACCGCTCTTTGTCGAAGAAAGAATAGAGTCCTTGTGCAGAGCGCAACGACACGTTGTACTCAGAAGAGTCACCGCCACAGACGATGGCTATCGTTCGTTTTAAGCTGTTCATACTTTATATTCTAAGTTTTTATATTCATTACCTTTCATGTAGCCGCGCCATTTGTCGATGAGCTGTGCCAGGTCGGCGGGAAGGTCGGAGGTGAAGTCCATCTGCTGGCCGGTGGTGGGATGGACGAAGCCCAGTGTGCGGGCATGGAGTGCCTGGCGGTTGCAGATTTTGAAGCAGTTGTTGATGAATGCCTTGTAGGTGCTGCTGCGCTCGCCGCGCAATATCTCGGTGCCACCGTAGCGCTCGTCGCCGAACAGCGGATGGCCGATGTACCTCATGTGGGCGCGTATCTGGTGGGTGCGGCCCGTCTCAAGGATACATTCCACCAGCGTCACATAGCCGAAACGCTCAATCACCCGGTAGTGGGTAACGGCGGGCTTGCCTGTCTCTGAGTCGGGCGGGAAGACAGTCATGCGCAGACGGTCCTTCGGGTCGCGCCCGATGTTGCCCTCAATGCGCCCCTCGTCCTCTACGAAGTTGCCCCACACGATGGCCATATAGCTGCGGTGGGTGGTCTTGTTGAAGAATTGCGAGCCCAGCTTCGACTTGGCGTCGGGGGTCTTGGCGATGACCAGCAGTCCGCTGGTGTCTTTGTCGATGCGGTGCACCAGTCCCACCTCCGGGTCGTTGGGGTCGTAGGAGGGCAGGTTGCGCAGGTGCCAGGCCACGGCATTGACCAGTGTGCCGTTGAAATTGCCGCAGCCGGGATGCACCACCAGTCCGGCGGGCTTGTTGATGACCATCAGCTGGTCGTCCTCATATACCACGTCGAGGGGGATGTCCTCGGCCTCGATGGTCGTATCGTAGTGCGGGCGGTCGAGCATCAGGGTGATGACATCGCCCGGCCGTACTTTGTAGTTGCTCTTCACAGGGCGCTCGTTCACATGCACAAAACCCGCGTCGGCCGCCTTTTGTATGCGGTTGCGGCTGCTGTGCTGCATGTGCTCGAACAGGAATTTGTCGATTCTGAGCGGCACCTGACCCTTGTCGGCCACGATGCGGTAGTGCTCATAGAGTTGCTGCTGCTCGTCGTCGTCGATGATGATTTCCTCTATCTCTTCGTTACTCATTCTTCACGGGTTCTGTGGGTTCAGTTTTCTTTTCCTCGGGTGTCTTCACGGGTTCTGTGGGTGTGGTAGGTGTGGCGGGATGAGTGGGTTCGGGTTCCACCACCTCTTCAAACTCGTCCACCTCGTCCAATTCCGGCTCGAAAATCGGGTCGGTATAAGTCACCGAGTCCATCAGGTCGCGCTTACCGTCGCCTACTTGCAGGATGAGCGGGTCTTCCACCGACACACGGTCGCCCTTCACCACATTGCGCCCGCGGCACTTGATGCCATACACCCAGTCTTTCTCGCCGGCCACATACTCGGGTTCGAGCACTTTGAAGCCCATGGCAATGAGCTTGGCGCGGGCCTCGCGGGCCGAACTGTTGTCGACAATGTCGGGGATGGTGAGCTTGGGTGAGCTGTCGGAGTTGATGATGAGATAGACGATACGGCCCGACTTGACGATGGAACCGGCATCGGGCGACTGCTCGAGCACGCAGTCGGGCGGCAGCGTCTTCACATAACCGGTGTCGCTGACCACCACCACAAGGCCTCTGTCTTCCAGCAGATGCTCAGCGTCCTTGAACGATTTGTGCTTCACATCGGGCACTTCTATCTTCTCGCCATGGTGGGTGTAGAGGTCGATGCCGTACTTAACACCTAAGCACAACAGTACCACCACAGCGGCCATGGCTGCCAGATTCAGCCATAGATAACCACTCAGCAACTTCTTAAAGAAATCGGATGATTTCATACGTACATCTCATTATTCACGTGAATGATAGTGCAAAGATACAAAGATTTTGTGAAAATGACAGGCGAAAACAAGAAAAGTTTTCAAAGAGGCGCTTTTATTAGCGAGAAAGCTACAAAAACAAAAAGAAGCAAAGACATCTTTGCTTCTTTTTGTTTACTTCGTTTCGTTCATCCTAGAACCGGTACTGCGGATTACTTTCCGTGATTCTCATCAGAAACAGTTAACTTCTTACGACCTTTGGCACGACGGCTGGCCAGTACGCGGCGACCGTTCTTTGTGGTCATTCTCTCACGGAAACCGTGCTTGTTGACGCGACGGCGATTGTGGGGCTGGAATGTTCTTTTCATTGCTTTATACTTATTTTATTTATTATTATTTCTATGCGAATTCTCCGAATCGGGTTGCAAAAGTACTGATATTTTTCGAAATAACAAAGAATTATATGATTTTTACACTCACTTTTTATGTTTTTTTCTAGTTTTACCCCATCTTTGAACCTTTTTTGGTGCATTTTTGACTGACTTCGTTCTAATTAGCTAAAGAAGAATGTGTTTTCCTTTTGCATTTTGCTCGCTTATTCGTACCTTTGACCCTGCCGAAGGTACTTTCGCCCGAAAATGAAAAGAAAAACGAGTTTTCCTTTTGCATTTTGCTCGCTTATTCGTACCTTTGCACCGCAAAACGGATTTTCACCGAATTTAAATACAATATCTAGATATTTTTATATGATTAATTCACAAGACATTAAGAAAGGTACCGCCATTCGCATGGACGGTGGTATTTGGGTGTGCATCGACTTTCAGCACAGGAAGCCGGGTAAGGGTAACACCATCATGAACATCAAGGTTAAGAACGTTTCCGACGGCCGCGTGCTGGAGCGTCGCTACAACATCGGTGAGAAGCTCGAGGATGTGATCATCGAGCGCCGTCCCTATCAGTATCTCTACGAGGATCCCACAGGCCGCATCTTCATGAACCAGGAGAGCTTCGAGCAGATTCCCATCGCCAACGACCTCGTGATTGGTCATGAGTATATGAAGGAAGGTGACATCGTGGAGGTGGTTTCCGACACGACCGACGGCACTATTCTCTATGCTGAGATGCCTGTGAAGACCAACCTTCGCGTCACTCACTCTGAGCCCGGCATCAAAGGCGACACCGCTACCAACGCTACCAAGCCTGCCACACTGGAGACTGGTGTAGAGATTCGCGTGCCTCTGTTCATCAACGAGGGCGACCTCATCCAGGTTGACACCCGCGACGGCAGTTACCTCAACCGCGTGAAGGAGTAAGATGCCGTATAGGTCATTCTTGCGAAGGGAATGACCTGCAATACGAACAAGGAGCTGACAGCCAACTGTCGGCTCTTTGTTTTGTATGATATCATGTCAGACTGCCAACTACACCCCTTGTTTCTACTGACGAGCAAAGGCTTATCATGCGTAAAGCAGTCCTTAGGGTGATGGAGGAATCGTATCAGGTGAATGTTCTATGCGATAACCGTATAAAGTGTTAAATATCAAACATATTCAAAAAAAAGGTATAAGTCTTGCATGGTATTGCTGTTTTTTGTATATTTGCGACAGAACCAGAAATAAAAGTACGACGATGAGAACAAAAACAAAATTCGCAACGATTTCGATTAGCCTGCTCCTGCTGATGATAGGATTTGTGGGGTGCAGTAATGATGAGGATAATGAGATGTTTTCGTTTCCTAACCATAATGAAGAAAATGTCGAGAGTTTTTTCCAAATAGCCTCAAATGAAATGTTTAATGGCATGAGGGTCTTCTTTAGGGACACTACGATAAAAGGAGAAGCTGTATGTGTCATTAACAACGAAAAAGATTTTCGTTCAGCTTATTTTGGTAGAGGGCAACTCCCTCAAATAGATTTTTCTATATATTCATTGGTAATTGGAAAAGTATATATAGATGCCGGGTATTATTTGAAAGAGCAAAAGATTCTCTTGGATGGTAAAAGTCAAACATTATATTTATACTTTGAACATACAAAGGAAGGTGCAATTACTGCATTTGTAGAATATTTGTTTTGGGGGTTATACCCCAAATTGTCTACTCGAGAAATAACGATTAAAAAGTTTTATCATGGAATTGAAAAGAATGTATAGAGGTATTTTATAAAAAACAAGTATAAAGCTTGCTTAGTATCGTTTTTTTGTATATTTGCAACAGAACCAGAAATAAAAGCACGACAATGAAAACTAAAACAAAATTCGCAACCATTACGATTTGCCTGCTCCTGCTGATGATAGGATTTGTGGGGTGCAGTAATGACGAGGATAATAAGAATTCACTACTTTTAGGGAAATGGATAGAGTATGACCAAGTAGAGAAATCTCCAAAGCTTCTTGGTATTTCATACACTTTTAAGAATAATGGTATTCTGGAAATCACCGGCAACCCTGTCACTTACAGCGAATCTCGTAGCTATAATTATAGCTTATCTGCTCATTCCACGTCCGCGTCAACATATTTAGAGAAAGGTGTTTTGGATATAAAAGATTTAAGTAAATTTACTTATTCATATTCTATCTGGAAAGAAAACGATAACACTATTCTTGGATTATCAACTAATAACCCTGCAGCTTTCAATATGTGTTTGTTTATAAAAAACAAATAATGATGAAAAAAAGGATTATTCTGCTCATGTTTCGGGAGTCACAAAGTAACGGCAAGGCAAAAGCATGATTATAGAAAGAAGGCTATTGCCACTGCGCTAGCGTGCTGAGATTCCAATCCATCTTTAGAGAAACTTTAATCACTCTATTATTGCTTTGAAAAATGGGGGGAAAAGGCTATATTTCTCATTTGTTAGCAAATTACACTTCAATTTGTTAACAAATTACACCTCAATTTGTTAACAAATCGCACCTTAATTTCTTAAGAAATCGCAACCTAATTTGTTAGCAACTCAAATATGGGGTGTTTTCCGACCGCAATTCCCATTTATTTCTACCATTCACCATACACGGGCAGAAGGCTACAGCCGACCCTGCTCGTGATAGGAATAATAGGCACCATCGGCCACAATGACATGATCCATGAAGTGGATTCGCATAAGCTCGCAGGCCTTTCGCACTCGCTCGGTGAGCTGGTCGTCCATTTTGCTGGGACGGATGCTGTTGCTGGGATGGTTGTGGCAGAGAGCCAGTACGGTGGTGTTGCAAAGCACAGCCTCACGGATGATAATACGCACGTCGACAGCGGTCTCGGTGATGCCTCCATGCGAGATGCGCACAGCCTTGATGAGCTTGAAGTTCTGATTCATCATCAACGCCCACGCCTCCTCCACATCTAAATCTTGCATTTGGGGATGCATATAGTTGTAGACGGCCGTGGCCGAACCAAGGTCTTGGCGCTCGGCAGCCTTCTCCTGTTGGCGACGCTTACCCAGTTCGCAGGCAGCAAGAATGGTGATGGCCTTAGCCTCCCCCACTCCATTATACGCCATGAGTTCGTGAATGGAACGTTTGCCCAGTGTGTTCAGGTTGTTATCGCAGTCGTTCAGCACGTGTTGCATCAGGCTCACAGCACTTTCCTTGGTAGAGCCTGAACCAATCAAGATAGCTAGCAACTCAGCATTCGACAAAGCCTCAGCACCCAGTCTCATGAGTTTTTCGCGCGGCCGGTCCTCCTCTGCCCAATGATTGATAGTCAGTTTCAGTGAAGAGTGAACAGTTGATAGTGAACAGTTATGATTAGTCTCGCCTCTTGTATTTAGATCGTCGTTTGTTTTCATAGTATTCCCACTTTTTTCTTCATTGTTTTAATTGAGCTTACAAGCATTCGGATTACCTCATTATTGTCTTTCGACATGGAGAGATACTCAGCCTCTGTAAGATAATCTCCCCCTCTTAAACTCTTTAACCAATATTCCGTTTCCTCTGCTTCTTTCAAAGCAATGCTAAGTATACTTATGAAATCTAATTCACTTTGTGCAAATCTGCTTTCCGCAATATTGGCGCCAATGCTTGTGCCGCTACGATATATTTGTTTGGAAATGACGGTCTCATGTTTTACATTCATCAGATACTGATAAAGTTTGATGATTCTTTTTGCAAAGCTTTCGCTTTTATTCTTCAACACGCTTTCCTTTCTTTCCATCATCACTCACTCCTCCATAAAAGGTAATCATAACTGTTCACTATTCACTATTCACTCTTAACTATAAAAATTCTTTTCGAATGCGGTGAACTCATCCTGCTTTCTCACGCAGCGTTTCCACCACGACTCGATGAAGCCGAAACCGTAGCCCATCAGCTGGACGAAAGCGGCAGGAACGGACAGCAGACCCACCTTCAAACTCTTGTTACGAATGGTGGAGTCGATGAAAATCACCAAACTATAGAAGATGATGGGGAGCCAGGGAAGTGCACACACCCAATACCATGAGCGCCAGTTGGGAGCGTCGTAGTGCATCATGGCACGACCGAACGCCGAGATAAGCACCAATGCGATGACACCAACGGTAAACACCATGGGCAACAGATGGACCAGTTTCAGCGTGCCGGGATGCCGCTTCTCGAGGTTGATGCGCGCGATGCCGCTATTATATACCTGGCGGAAGAACTTACGGAAGTCGGTGCGGCGCTTGTGCCATACCCATGCACTGGGGAACAGGCGCGGCTGGTAGCCAGCCTCCACAATACGGTAGGAGAAGTCGATGTCCTCGCCGAAGCGCATCTTCGAGAAGCCGCCCAGTTGCAGATACACATCGCGGCGGATGCCCATGTTGAACGAGCGAGGATAGAACTTGTCCAGTTTCTTCTTCCCTCCGCGAATGCCGCCGGTGGTGAAGAAACTCGTCATCGAGTAGGAAATGGCTTTCTGCACATCGGTGAACGACGGATGGGCAGCATCCGGACCGCCGAAGGCATCTGCCGGCTGGCGTCGCAGTTCATCGTCGACGGCCTGCAGGTAACCCGTGGGCAGCACCACATCGCTGTCGAGCACCAGCAGATAGTCGCCCTGAGCCCGCTCGGCACCGTAGTTGCGGCTCTGGCCGGGTCCGCTGTTGGGCTTCATGAAGTACTTGACGTCCAGCTTGTCGGTATATCGCCCGACCACCTCTTTGCAGTCCTTCTGTGAGCCGTCTTCGACGATGACCACCTCAAAATCTTTCAAACTCTGCTCGCAAAGGCTCTGCAGCAGTTCGTCCACCTCGTCGGGGCGGTTGTATACAGGAACAATGATGGAGTATTTCATATATGCATGCTTTTACTCCCACAAAGGTAAGGATTTATTTCGACAAACAGCCCCTTTTCAGAAATTATTTCGTATCTTTGCACGTAAAATCCAAACATCATTCACAAACATGATCACACCAGAAGAAAAAACGCAAATAGAAGAACGCATCGTCGATGTGCTCAAAACCGTCTACGACCCCGAGATTCCCGTCGACATCTGGAACCTTGGCATGATCTATAAGATAGACGTCAAGGACGATGCCTCGGTGGATGTCGACATGACCTTCACGGCCCCTTCCTGTCCTGCCGCCGACTTCATCTTGGAGGATGTACGCACGAAGATAGAAAGTGTGGAAGGCGTCAAATCGGTGGTTGTCAACCTCGTCTTCGAACCCATCTGGGACCAAAGCATGATGTCGGAAGAAGCCCGGGTGGAGCTGGGATTCGACTAGCTGAGATCTGAGAGTTGAGAACGGAGAGGTATGATATGACTTTTTGATTGTATGGTAATGCAAATAGAAAAAAGCATCTTGCAAGAGAAGTCTGAAGCTTTTGCGGGAAGAGTCATCAAGATGTATCAATATCTTACATCTCAGAAGAACGAGCACATAGTATCGAAGCAGGTTCTACGTAGTGGCACCAGCATAGGGGCCAATATCGCCGAGAGCCGGAATGCCCAAAGCACTCTCGACTTTATCAATAAGCTGAACATCGCGCTGAAAGAGGCCGATGAGACAAATTTCTGGTTGAATAATCTTAAAATTGGAGGATACTTAAATGAAATTGATTATCAATCCATACACGATGATTGCGAAGAGCTTATCAGAATGCTTACTAGCTCCATCAAAACGCTCAAGAAGAGAATGGGCAAACTCTAAGTGTAATCATACCTCTCAGTTCTCAACTCTCAGTTCTCAACTATGAAAAGTGTTTATTTTCTCTCCGATGCTCACCTGGGATCGCTCGCCATCGAGCACGGACGTATGCAGGAACGACGACTCGTCAGGTTTCTCGACAGTATCAAGCATAAGGCGGCAGCCGTCTATCTGCTGGGCGATATGTTCGACTTCTGGAATGAGTACCGCTATGTGGTGCCCAAGGGATTCACCCGTTTCCTGGGAAAGATTTCCGAACTGACCGATATGGGGGTCGAGGTACATTTCTTCACAGGCAACCACGACCTGTGGACCTATGGCTATCTGGAGCAGGAATGTGGCGTTATTCTGCACCGTCAGCCAGCCACCATCGAGATTTACGATAAGATATTCTATCTGGCCCATGGCGACGGACTGGGTGACCCCGACGTGAAATTCAAGTTCTTGCGCCGTATGTTCCATAACACCACCTGCCAGCGGCTGCTCAATAGCGTGCATCCCCGCTGGGGCATGTGGCTCGGACTGAATTGGGCCCGTCATAGCTATCAGACTCATAAGGAGCGCAACGAGGCGGTCTATCTGGGTGAGGACAAAGAGCATCTGGTGCTCTATACCAAGCAATATATGCGCGACCATGCCGACATCGACTACTTCATCTACGGTCATCGTCATATAGAGCTCGACCTGATGCTCTCGCACAAGAGCCGCATGATTATCCTAGGCGACTGGATCAGCCAGTTCACCTATGTCGTCTTCGACGGCGAGCACCTCTTCCTTTCTGAGTATGTGGAGGGAGAGAGCCAGATGTAAACCGTCAGAAAGGCTCTACCAACCCAGTGCTCACCAACTCCAGCCCCCACCAATTCCCCCGAGGGGGAGAGTTCTGTGGTCCCAAAGTTTCTGAGATTCTCTTTATATTCATCATTACAAAAAAGATTCCCCAAGATGCTCACGGCTCTTGGGGAATCCTTGTTATATGCGTGTTGTGCTCTACGAGATTTACTCGCCCACAACAATCACGCAACGCCCTTGTCGAAGAGAGCCTTGGCTACCTTCTCGGCGCGTGCCTTGGCATAACCAACGTTGATGCCTTCTGCATCGTTGGCTCTTGTGAGCGATTATTCTACAGTACAGAAGATCTTGTCTGATGTCTTACGTGTTGGATAGAGCTTGATGGTCTTGCCCACTGCTCCAAGATTCTTTCCATTAGCTGCCAGATCGTCAATCATCATCGAGGGCTCAACAGTGTCATTTCCTCCCAGATTGATTCCCCAGTCGTTGTTTGCGGTGAACTTCCATCCGTTGCCATCAACACCAGCATTATTAATGACATAACAGAAGTTCTCTGCATCCCATGTCATCTGCTGTGCATCATCACCAGGATTCCATCCGTTGAAGCTACCCACAAGGTTCATGTTGTTGATACGCACTGCGTTGAGTGTGCCGTTGGCGAGATCAAGAGTAAAGAAGTAAATGCCCTCGCCAGCCGTGGCCTTGATGTTGCTGCCACCGCCAAGCTCCAAGTCTCCGTTGACGCCACCCGTGAAGGTGCCATAGTTGATCTCGTTGTCCCATGAACCGGCAACACGTTGGAACTTGAACTCGTTGCCCCATCCGTTAGGATCGGCACAATAGATGTAGCCTGTGTAGATGCCGTTCTGGTTCGTGAGCGCCAGTTTCTGGTCGGCCTGCGACCAACCGTCGGTAGCACCAATGAAGTAGACAAACGGATTGAAAGCAATTTCCTCGTAGCTCCAAGTCTGATCGAGCATGTTGAAGGTCAAACGGATATACTTCGTGCTAGCGTTGATTCCCTCAATCTTGAAGTTACCACCAGCATTGTTGTAGTTGAACTTGCCTTCCTCACCGGCAGCCAGACAGCCGCTCCAGTCGCCACCCAGACCATTGTCGGGAGTAGCCTTGAACTCGAGAGAGCTTGGATTACCCAGGCTTTCCATATTGAGCGTGCAAGTGAAGGTGGGGTTGGCATAAGGATCATCACCACCGTTAGAGAGCAAGAAGTCGGTATTGGTGTTGTCCCAGCCGTTCATCGTACCCGTGAGATAGTATGCAGAAGCAATTACTGGAGCCTTTGGCACTACCTGGAAAGTCACCTCGCCGGCATTGATTTTTACTGCAGCACCATTCTGCATAGCATAGAGATACACTGTGCCTACCACAGAGCGGGCCTCCGGACGCAGACCATAGATGGAAGCAACATAATCAGAAAGGGCTTGACCAGACACCTTACCGTCGACAGTTGCTGGAAGGATGGTACCATCGGCAAACACTACCTCGCCTTTTACGAGCTCAACTCCTTCGGGCAGGGTTGTAGATGGAACCGTGAATGCCGGCACATCCAGCGCGTCGCTCACCTCAACAGCGTTGAGATCGATGAGAGCAGTTTGACCTGCAGAGAATCCGGGCACTACCACAGCGCCATCGGCCTCAGCCACCTTCAGACCAGCGAACTCGTTATCCTCAGGACCGCAAGCGGCCATGAACAAACCCGCAAAAGCGAGCATCAGATATATTGATAACTTTTTCATTGTTCAGTTCTTTTATCGTATTAATGAATGAAATGTTATTCAACGGGCACCACACACATCTTGTTGGTGATATCGTTGATGTAGAAGCGGTAAGTACCCTTGGCACACTTGATGTTGTCGCCACCGCCAACGCCTACAGCTGCGAAGTTATCGCTGCTGACCGTCCATGCAGCACCCCAGTTGGTGCCCCAGTCGTGGTTGGCGCGGAACTTGAACTCAACATCGTCGTGAGTGAAGGTGTGTTCAACATACCAGTTGTGAGGAGTCACCTGAACCATGTCGACATCGGCAGACCAGTCATCTGTCCAGTTACCAATGAGGGAGATCATGTCATACTCTGTAGGCTCTTGATTCTCCAGCTTCGTCCACGAGTAACTCATGTGGTGCTTGTCGAACGTGAAGGTGTAGTATTCAGCCGTCGGAGCTTTAATGGCACCGGCATCTGCCTGGATAATGGCTCCGGTTTCATCCTGTGTACCATCCTTGTCTTTTTCAACACAATAT
>ODAI012559692.1_pt1 | contig 41146 bp, 34 predicted proteins | sample 1539321 | NCBI WGS metagenome assembly ODAI01 (sample SAMN02144231, study PRJEB22623) | gut metagenome | biome: sheep rumen | host: Ovis aries | place: New Zealand
TAAGGCGACGATGCCTGCCGGACTGGAGTTTGTCACCCTGATGACCAGCGACGACTTCCTCTTTGCTGCTATCCACAATGTGGTCGAGACGCTTGTCATCGCCATCATCCTCGTGGTGCTCGTAGTGTTCTTCTTCTTGCAGAATATCAAGGCTACCATCATCCCTTCTATCTCGATTATTGTCTCGCTGCTGGGCACCTTTGCCATTGTCTCCATGTCAGGCTTCTCGCTCAACATCCTGACGCTGTTTGCACTGGTGCTTGCCATCGGTACCGTGGTTGACGATGCCATCGTGGTGGTCGAGGCAGTCATGGCGAAGATGGAAGGCGGCATCAGCGATGCCCGCGAAGCTACACGTCAGGCAATGAACGAGGTGTCGGTGGCCGTTGTATCATGTACGCTGGTGTTCATGGCCGTGTTCGTGCCTGTAATGTTCATGCCAGGTACTTCAGGCACCTTCTTCACCCAGTTCGGCGTGACCATTGCCTCGTCCGTCGGTCTGTCGTGTATCTCGGCCCTGACGCTCTGCCCTGCCCTCTGCGCCATCATGATGCGCGTCACGGAAGGCAAGAAGGAAGGCAAGGGGTTGACCTACTATACCAAGAAGGCTTACGAGGTCAGCTACAACGCTATATATAATAAGTATAGTAAGGCTGTCCAGAAATTCATCAAGCGTCCCGTCCTTTCATGGGGGCTGCTGATTGCTGCCGCCGTACTGCTGGTATTCTTCATGAAGAGTCTTCCCTCTGGTCTCGTGCCTCAGGAGGACCAAGGTGTGTTTTTGGCCGAGATTCAGGCTCCTGAAGGTGCCACACTAAAGCAGACGCGCGAGATGGTGAAAAAGGTAGAAGAAAAAGTCAAGAAGATTCCCGAATTGGAGAGCTACGCCGTTGCCTGTGGTTATGGTATGTTGTCGGGTGCCGGTTCCAACTACGCCACGATGGTGGTGCGCTTGAAGAACTGGGACGACCGTCCTGGCATGAATCATCTGATTGACCTCGTCCTCGGCCGTTTCTATTATGACTGCCAGGACATCAAGAACCTGAGAGTGCTGCCCTTCCAAATGCCGCAGATTCCCGGCTACGGTACGAGTAACGACGTCTCATTGATTGTCGAGGACCCCACCGACGGCAACCTGTCGGAGTTTGCCAAACAAACCGAGCACTTCCTGACCAAGCTGTCGGAGCGGCCAGAGGTGGCCTCTGCCATGACGACCTATTCAGAGCGTTTCCCGAAATATCAGGTGGATGTCGATGCAGCCCAGTGCGACCGTGCTGGTGTGACGCCGCAAGAAGTTCTCAGCACGTTGGGTGCTTTCTGCGGTGGTGCCTATATCGGCAATTTCAACCAGTTCGGTAAGGTCTATCGCATCATGTCGTCCGCCTCGCCCGAGTATCGCCTCGACCCGCAGTCGCTGCACAACATCTTCATGCAGGTGAAGGGCGGCAAGATGGCTCCCATGTCTGAGTTTGTCACACTGAAGGAGATTGTCGGGCCTTCCAATATCGAACACTTCAACCTGCTCCAGAGCATTACTTGCTTTGTGACGCCCGGTAGCGGTTTTACCGAGGGTGATGTCCACAAGGTCATTGCCGAGGTGTTCAAGGAAGAGATGCCCGCCACGGCCACCTACGAGTATAGTGGCATGTCGCGCGAATTGGAGGAGACAGCCAACTCTAATGCCACGGCCCTCATCTACGTCATCTGCGCTATCCTCATCTACCTCATCCTGGCTTCGCTCTACAACTCGTGGTTCACTCCGTGGGCCGTGCTGTTTAGCGTGCCGTTCGGACTGATGGGTGCCTTTGTATTCGCTTATTTTGGCAATCAGTTGGGTTTGCCGGGCATGGACAACAATATCTATCTGCAGACGGGTGTCATCATGCTGATAGGTCTGTTGGCCAAGACTGCCATCCTGATTACTGAGTTCGCCACCGAGCGCCGTGCTCAGGGCATGAGCATCGTCGATGCCGCCTTCGAGGCCTGCAAGGAGCGTCTGCGTCCTATCCTGATGACCGTGGCCACAATGATTATCGGTATGATTCCCCTCGTCATTACGGGTGGTGCCGGTGCCAATGGTAACCGTGCACTCGCCCTTGGCGTAATCGGAGGTATGAGCATTGGCACAGTAGCCCTGCTCTTCGTCGTGCCTGCTTTCTTCATCGTGTTCCAGAAACTGCATGAGAAGTTCCAGGGGAATACGAAAAAGAATAGTATTGAAGTAAAAACAGAGGAATAAATCATGAAAAGACTTAGCAACATAATCGTCGCTGCAGCTGTGAGCCTTATGCTCACGGGCTGCGGCATATATAATAAATATGTACAGAACACACCGACACCTGCTGACGTTTTTGGTAACAATCAGGAGGTAAAACAGGCTACTGGCGATAAATCAATTGCCCAAATGTCGTGGCGCGAGTTCTTCACCGACCCGCAGCTACAGCAGCTCATAGAGCAGGTGCTGGCCAATAATACCGACTTGAACTCTGCACGCATTGCCGTGGAGAAGTCGGAGGCTTCGCTGAAAGCGGCTAAGATGGCTTATTTGCCGTCGCTATTCTTCTCGCCGCAGGGCACGATAGCCAGCTTCGACAAAAGCAAGGCATCGAAGACCTACGAGCTGCCGCTGCAGCTGTCGATGGACATAGATCTATTTGGTTCCATCACCAACAAGAAACGCGCAGCAAAAGCAGTGCTTCTGCAAAGGCAGATGCAGCAAGAGGCTGTGCAGGCTAACCTTATCTCGGTTACGGCACAACAATACTTCTTGCTACAGGTTCTCGACCGCCAGCTGGAAATCCTTATGATGACAGACAGCCTATGGAATGCTTCACTCGAAACAGAAAAGGCTCTTTGGGAGAATGGTAAAGCCTATAGTACAGCTGTCAACCAGATGGAGGCTTCATATCTGAGCGTGAAGACACAAATCGTCGATACCCGCCGCCATATTCGCGCTGTTGAGAACAATATCTGCCAATTGCTGGCCTCTACTCCACAGCATATCAACCGCCAGAAATGGGGTACTACTACACTACATCATGCTGAGGCTAAGGGAGATGCCGCAGAAAGAATGTTTGACACTAAGTACCTGCACCTTGGCGTGCCAGCTATGATGCTTGAGAACCGTCCTGATATCCGCATGGCCAACCACGCCATGGAGGAGGCCTTCTACAACACACAGGCTGCTCGTTCCGCTTTTTTCCCATCGATTAAGCTGAGTGGAGTTGTCGGATGGACTAACAATGCTGGTGGACTCATTGTTGACCCAGGCAAGCTGCTGCTTTCTGCCATAGGCTCGCTCACACAGCCAATCTTCGCTCGCGGCAAGTTGATTGCTGACAAGAAAATTGCCAAACTCACCGAGGAAGACATGCAGAAGAAATACGTTCAGACGGTCATCAATGCCGGAAATCAGGTGAATGAGGCTATGGCAGACTGCCTTGCAGCCCGCGAGAAGCACCTGTACTACAGTCGTCAACTGGAGGTGTTGAAAGAGGCTTATACCGGTACCCACGAGCTGATGGACAATGGCAAGGCCAGCTACCTCGAGGTGCTGAAGGCTCAAGAGTCGTTGCTGGATGCACAACTCGGTCAGGCTATGAACATGTATGACGCAGCAGAGGCTGTCATTGCACTCTATATCGCTCTCGGCGGTGGCTCGAAATAATAAATCCAAGTAAATCAAATCACCGGTGAATAATCTCTTCGGTGCAATATTCTTTGTGTCTGTCGGCATGATGGTCGATGTAAATCTCATCATAGAGTATATCATACCCATTCTCTGTAACATCGTAGCCATCATGTTTGGACAGACATAAAACAAGTCAGTAACCCGACTATCGACCTCGCAAAGAACCTCTTCATCTCACCATACGCTGCTATCCGCGCTCTGTTCTAAGCACGGATAATAGCAGCATGGGCTATCGCCGAATAGTTGCATTTCGTGCAAAGTGTTTGTCAAAATCAAGAATTGCTATCATTTTGCAAAAATAATTACCGATTTGCTTGCTGAATTGCATCAAAAATACTATCTTTGCAGCCAAAAATTAAGAAAAAGACAGAAATGAGTCAACTGATTAAGCCGATGAACTACCGCCAGCTGCTCGACATGAAGCAGACGGAACAGGGTATAAAACTTATTAAGGAGTTCTTTCAGCAGAATATTTCTACAGAATTAAGGCTCCGCCGAGTGACGGCTCCACTCTTTGTGCTTAAGGGCTTGGGTATTAACGATGATCTCAATGGCGTAGAACGTGCTGTTACTTTTCCCATCAAAGACCTTGGCGATGCACAGGCAGAGGTGGTACACTCGCTTGCCAAGTGGAAACGTCTTTCACTGGCAGAGTACAATATAGAGCCTGGGTATGGTATTTACACCGACATGAACGCTATTCGTGCCGATGAAGAGCTCGACAACCTTCACTCATTGTATGTTGATCAGTGGGACTGGGAGGCTGTAATCACTCGCGAGCAGCGCACGGTTGACTTCCTGAAGAATGTGGTCAGGCGCATCTATGCTGCTATACGTCGTACGGAATATCTCACATGTGAGACTTATCCACAGATAAAGCCTTTCCTGCCCGAAGATATAACGTTCATTCACAGCGAGGAACTTCTTCAGATGTATCCCGACAAGAATGCGAAGGAGCGTGAGGATGCCATATGCAAGAAGTACGGTGCTGTATTTATAATAGGTATAGGAGGAAAGCTGAGTAATGGCGAGAAGCACGACGGGCGTGCTCCCGACTACGATGACTGGTCAACGGTTGCAGAAGACGGTCGGCAAGGATTGAATGGCGACATTCTCATCTGGTATCCGGTGCTACAGAGAAGTTTCGAACTTTCATCAATGGGTATTCGTGTTGACAAAGATAGCCTGCTTCGCCAGCTGAAGATAGAAGGCAAGGAAGAGCGCAAGCAACTGTATTTCCACAAGCGACTGCTTGATGGCAGTTTGCCGCTAAGCATCGGTGGCGGTATTGGTCAGAGCCGCCTCTGCATGGTTCTACTCCAGAAAGGACATATCGGCGAGATACAGGCAAGTATATGGCCCGACGATATGCGCGAGGAATGTCGCAAGATAGGTATGAATCTTATATAGGTAAGGATGCCCTTGGGCATCCTTATTTGTTCAATATCAGCTTCAAATCATCTGTCTCGCCCACTACCCAGATGATGTCGCCGGTGCGGAATCTATAATTTGCCTTTGGAATAGATAGGTTCTCCTTGCCTTCCTCGATTCCTACCACCATGCAGTTGTAGAGGTTGCGGATGCCACTTTCACTCAGTGTCTTACCATTGAACTCGCTCTCTTCGCCTATGATTATCTGGCGTAGGTGCATTGCGTGCTTTTCATAGTCCAGGTCTTCTTCCCATATTTCGGTTTTCAATGCTGTAGCAAGTTTCGACAGCTGTTCGTCGTTTCCTATCACCTGGAGCGTGTCGCCAGGATATATGGTGTAGTCGCCGTCGGGAATGTTCAGACGCCGGTGAAAACGCAGGATGCTTACCACGTGAATGCCGAATTTCTTTCCCAACCCGAGTGTGCGCAGTGTCAGCCCCGCCCATTTCGAGTCGTTGGGAATATCGAAGTCGGCAATATGTATGTCGCGATCAAGCAGATGTCCTTCATAGAGCGGTCGCATGTGGTGCTGCATACTATTGGCGATGTCGCGTGACTGCAGGTTTTTCAGAAACAGGTTCTCCATGCGTATGCTGCTTAGTTTTAGCGACCGCGACATTATCATTAGAATTACCAACACCAGTGAGATAATGATTGACACTATTCCTTTCAGTTGAAATGAGAATTCCAGGATGTTATATATGAACACCATCGCGATGAAGATACGGAAAATAACAGTGAATACGAGCAGCGGACGGTTTCTTATGCTTTCCTTCCACAGCTTTACCGCTTCCTCCGAGTGGTTTTTTTTCATGACCAGTGCACGCAGGAACGGTGAAATAATAATGATAGAAAGTGCCGCGTTGATAATGGTGGCAACCAGTGGCCATTCTGGCATAAAGCTGTGGATCAACGGCCGGAAGAACGTAAACATCAGGAATAGTGCCGCTATTGAGAGTATTGTGTAGATCACCGTTGTGCGTACCATGGGTATGAGTAGGCCGCGCCAGCTGCTGTCAGACGGTGGTGTTATACGTCCGGCTATCTGAATGTTGTTGAGTGATATGATGAATTTTTTTGGCAGACGTTTTTCCAGGAAGTTATAGCACGGCGAAGAAAACCGTATCATATACGGTGTGAGGAATGTCGTGATTACGGATACTGCCACAACAACGGGATATAGGAAGTCGCCGATTACGCCCAGGTTCAGTCCGAGTGATGCAATGATAAAAGCAAACTCGCCTATCTGTGCCATTGAGAATCCGCAGCGCATAGCCGACTTTAGGTTCTGTCCTCCCACGAGATATGCGAACGAGCCGAAGATGCACTGCCCGATAAGTATCGTCAGAACGATGACGATAATAGGCAGTGCATATTCCATCAGTACTTGCGGTTCTACAAGCATACCTACCGAGACAAAGAAGATGGCTCCGAAAAGATTCTTTACCGGCTCCACTAAACGTATGATTTTCTCCGCCTCAACGGTTTCGGCAAGAATGCTTCCCATGACGAAGGCTCCGAATGCTGAGCTGAAACCTGTCTCGGTGGAAACCACAGCCATCAGACAGCACAGTCCGAGAACAACAACCAGCATCACCTCGTCGTTTATCAGATTGCGAACGCTCCGAAGGAATGCCGGAATAGCATAGATGCCCACCACGAACCACAGCACGAGGAAGAATCCGATGCGCAGAATGCTTTCCAGCATTTGCCTGCCGTCGAGGTCGTTGCCCTTGGCAAAAGCTGATAGCATCACCATCATCACTATTGCAAGCACATCTTCGAGTATGAGCACGCTCATCACCATCGAGGCGAAGTTCTGCTGCCGCAGTCCCATATCATCGAAAGCCTTGTATATAATTGTGGTGGAGCTCATCGCAAGCATTCCTCCGAGGAAGACGCAGTCCATCTTGCTCCATCCGAAGAGGTTGCCAACACCCATTCCCGACAGCATCATAAAGAATATGATGATACATGCCGAGGCTACGGGCGCCAGTCCCATCTTTATTATTTTCTTGAATGAGAAGTCGAGACCGAGCGAGAATAGCAGGAAGATGACTCCAATGTCTGCCCACATCTTCACGTGTACACTATCAACCACCGATGCAGTGTATGGCATCTGCGGGCTAACAAGGAAGCCGGCAACGATATATCCCAGCACAAGCGGTTGCTTCAGTCGCTTGAAAATCAATGTCACTATTCCTGCTACTATCAGGATGAGCGCCAAGTCTTTTACTAATTCGGGTAAGTCTTCCATAAGCATTAAGTCAGTACCACTGTACTGCCGACGACGTGTTTGAACGTTTGTCGTATTTCAGTGCATCGGTAAGCGTCGAGGCATTGCAGCGGAACGAGAAGTTATAGCTTGTATATGGTGATAGAACCACTGAGCACGACATGTTGAAGCAGTGCAGGTCGCGGCTTAGTGATGCTGTTGTCATCGAGATTTTATGGTTTTGGAAGTCATATCCTGATGAGAACGAGATGTTCCATCCATCGCTGATGCGTATATTGCCGCTCATGTTCAGCGTCTGTGTGAAGGCATAAGGATATCGCATCGATTCATAGTTGAATGCTCCTGCTGTGTTTTCGCGCATGGTGATACCATATCCGAACGACAGCGACCATGGTATCGAGAATTTCATGTATCCGTCGTCGTCGGTTTCTGCCTTGCCGGCATTCTGGCGTTCGGCTCCGCGCTGTGCGTCCTGCATCAGTTTGTCTTCATTGGTCTCGCGCTCATATTCCTCGTTGCCGGTGCTTGTGTTCTTCTTCTCTTTCTTGGTCACGCGCTCGCCTTTGAGCCATTTGATGAGGTTCATCACTTTTGTGTTGTCGATGGTGTAGGAGAGGTTTTGCGATATGCCCTGGAATCGTCCAAACTTTCCCTGGCTGTAGCGCGTCGTGTGCTCACTCAGCCGCGGCCGTCCATACTCGTCGAGCTCGTAGGCGTAGGTGGCGAATACGGCGTTTAGGTTCAGTGTATAGCTCTTTGTCAGCTTCAGTCTCAGACGTGTGTTTAGGTCGCTCCACGGACGTATGTCGGTGGCCATATTGTACGACATTGAGAATCCGAGCTCGTCGATGAGGCTAATTTTCTTCGTGCCCGACGAGTCTTTGTCTGTGCGTATCTTCATCTCAACGTTGTTTGATATGTCGAGCGTGATGCTGCCCGTCTTTCCCTTGCCGGGACCTCCGAAGACATTGCCTTGGAACTGGTTGTATTCAACTGTTGATACCGTTCCGTCAGAGTTGGTGCGCTGATAGGTATCCCAGTAGCCGTAGCGGCTTGAGCTGAAGTCGGGAGCATACTGGAATGATAGTTGCGGTGTAAACACGTGCCGTATGGCCTGGATTTTGTCGCCGAATATTTTTCTGTTGGGGATAAAGAATCCGTAGAGTTTCGTTGAGGCACTGATGTTGAAGTTCCAGTTATATACATTGTAGAATCCGTCGATGGTATCTCGCCTGACGGTATTGTTCTCTTCGTCCCACGATTGTTTCACCTTAGTGGTGTACATTCGGTCTTCAAAGTTTATCGTCGGGTTGATATTGATGACGTTGAACAGAGTGAAGTTACCTGAGATGGGTATCACGTGGCGGAATCCGTTGCGCCAGTCGCGAGTGAGGCTTGATTTGAAGAGTTTGTCTTCTTTCGTGTTTATCGAGTTTGTGAAGTGTCCGGTGTAGCTCATAGAGATTTTCTCATACCATTTCTCCTTGCCAGCCATCTTCTTTCGTCTGAACGGGTAGAATCTTGAGATGCTGATGTTCAGGTCTGGCAGTGTCAGGGCTATAGACGAGTCGCGCATGTTCTGGTTCAGGTTGGTCGTGGTAGAAAGCGTCATTCCTATGCTTGAGAACGTGTTGGTCATACTCACTGATGACGTTCGTGTGCTCTGTGTCATCGTATATGGATTGTACATCGACGTCAGGTTGTTCTGCTCATAGCTTGTCGTGGCGAAGTTCACGCTTGCTGTCAGCGAGCGGTAGGGGTGTGCCTTCGGATCCTGGCGGTGCGACCACTGTATCTTGAAACTTGTTTCCTTCATGTAGTCAGGCATGTTCTTGTCGCCGGTAATGGTGTTCTGGAAACTGCCGTAGAAGTAGCCGCTATACCTGTATCGTTTGCGATAGTTGCTTGCTGCCGACACTCCCCACGAGCCTTTGGTGTAGATTTCTCCCAGCAGTTTTAGGTCCATCCTGTCGCTGATGGCGAAATAGTAGCCTCCCTCGCGCAGATAGAATCCGCGTGAGTTCTCGTCGCCGTAGGTTGGCATGATGAATCCGCTGCTGTAGCTCTTTGTGAAGGGGAAGAATCCGTATGGAATGGCAAATGGCAGTGGCACGTCGGCCACTACGAGATATGCCGGTCCGAACACCACGTCTTTTCCCGGTCGCACCTTGGCACGCGACAGCGCGAGATAAAAGTCGGGATGTGGCTCGTCGCATGTGGTGTAGCGTCCGTGTTTTAGGAACAGCTCTCCTTCGGAGTTGCGCTTCGAGAGTTCGCTGGTCAGGAATCCGTCCTCCTGCTCTGTATATACATCTTTTATAAGGCCTTTTTTCGTCTTGAAGTTGAACGCCATGGTGTCGCTCTCGTATGTGTCGTTGCCCATCTTGAATATTGGCGTGCCCATGTCGATGCCTGCGGTATCTTTGATGCCGGTGGCATGAACGAGCGAGCTGTCGAGGTTCATGTATATCTGCTCGCTTGTCAGGTCCATGTTTTCGTATGTGACGTGCGAACTGCCGTATAGCCGTGCATATCCGCTTTTAGCGTCGTAGGTAAGTGAGTCGTTCGATGTGTATGTCACTGGATGGTCGATGCCGTTTTTGCGCTTCATGTTGATTGAGTCGAGGCGTAGCGAGTCGTCAATGTGCTTGTTGCGCTTGTATATGAGCAGTTGCAGCGAGTCCATCTGCGTGCTGTCGGCTTTTATGATGGTATTTTTTTCTTTGGTGCTGTCGGCTTTTACAGCTACAGAGTCGTTGCTATTTCCACTTTTCGGAATGCGCATGACATGCACGTTCGCCAACGTAATAACAATGACGAAAAGCATTATCAATATGAGCGAATATCTTCTCACGGCTGCAAAATTACAACAAATAAGTCAAAAATCTGCACTCTTCATTCCATTTAACGTTAATTATTACGTTAGCTCGAATTTCTGTGCCCACTCCAAGAATCGTTTTACTCCCTCGCTTCCAAACTTTTCTAATGAGTGCGCTGCCTGTTCCACGGTCTTTACGCGGTTCATGTTCGACTTCGAGTAGAACTTGTCGGCGTAGCAGATAATCTCTTCCTCGACGGTCTCCGGAAGGAAGTCGCGATGGGGTAGAGGCAATTGCTGTTCTTCAATCTCTTTAAGGCTGATTCCAGCTCCGGTGTGGTGTGCGCATACATGCGCATGCCGTGGCAGCCCTTCGTCTGTTAGCATTTGTTCGCCTATGATTCCGTGGCGGATATAAGGCTCTGTACCGTGACACTCTATGCCCGGTGCGTCGGTGCGCACGATGCCGATATCGTGCAGCATGGCAGCTTCTTCCACAAATTGTCGGTCGGCTTCCAGTTCGGGATGTCGGTCAACAATCGACAGTGCACGGTCGGCCACTTGCCGGCTGTGCACTGTCAGTATGCGTCTGAGTAGGTTATCCTCAGGATAGTATTTGTCGATTATCGCCTGATAGTCCAAGTGATGATTGTCCATTATCCTTTATCTGTTATCGCCGAAGCACATTTATGCTTCGCGTTCTATCCATGCAAGGTTGTCGCCACGGCGCACCTTGCTCCCCTGCTTGGCAGCCACTTCAACGAGCTTTCCGCCAATGGCGGCTGGTATGGGCACGATTTCTCCCCATGTGGCCTGAATGTAGCAGAAGGTGTCGCCTTCTTTGTATTTCTGTCCTACGAACGGTTCGAGGCATGGCTCGCAAGCCCCCTCGCCTGAGAACTCGTAATACACTTGTCCTGCTATTGGCGCGGTGATGGCGTCTGCCTTGGCGTGCTTGAAGGCAGCGAGTTCTGCCGCCGACAGCTTGCTGCCCAGCTTTGCGTCTTTGGCCTTCTGTATGTCGGCCAGTAGCTGCTTCTTTGCCTGTCCGCTCTTGTATGCGCGATACTGCTCGGGGTGCATGGCCAGTTCAAATAGTTCTTCGTTGTCTTTGCCGTAGTCCCAGCCGTTCTCGTCCATCTCCTTTTTGAAGCCCTCGAGGGCGTTGGGCAGCAGTGTGTGTGGATCGACATCTGTGAACTCGCGTCCCTGTTTCTTTGCCAGTTCCACCAGTTCTGCGTCAATTTGTCCGGGTATCTTTCCGCTCTTGCCGAGAATCATTCCCCACATCGAGTCGTCCATCATGGCAAACCGTCCCTTGCCTTGTTCTATCGTAAGCAGGTTCATCAGCGCTATGTTCTTGGTATATTGCGAGAATGGGGTTACGAGTGGTGGATATCCCACGCGCGGCCACACATACTCCACTTCGTTGAACAACTTCACGAGCATGTCGTCCATTGAGAGTTCGGGCTCGCCCTTCTTCACGCGCAACTTGTTGATGACGTCGCGTATGCCTCCGAGGTCGGCCATCATCGATCCCATCATTCCTCCTGGCAGACCGCATCCGAGTAGCAGGCTCGACATGTGTTTGTTGGCAGGATTGATGAAGTAGCCCAACCAGTCGTCGATAAACTCCTGTGTCAGCGTGCGTGCTTTCATATATGCTTTCATATTCACCTCGGGCACGTCGAATCCCTCGTTCTTCAGCATCGACTGCACCGAGATGATGTCGGGGTGAACCTTTCCCCACGACAACGGTTCGATAGCAGTGTCGATAATGTCGGCACCATTGTTGCACACTTCGAGAATTGATGCCATCGAGAGGCCGGGTCCGGAGTGCCCGTGGTACTGTATGACAATTTCCGGATGCTTAGTCTTGATGCTTTTTGTCAGTGCTCCCAGCATTGCTGGCTGTCCGATACCTGCCATGTCTTTTAAGCATATCTCCTCGGCACCGGCTGCAATCACCTCGTCGGCAATTTTCGAATAATACTCAACGGTGTGCACCGGGCTGGTTGTGATGCAAAGCGTAGCCTGAGGTGTCATGCCTGCTTCTTTCGCCCATTTTATTGATGGTATGATATTTCTGGTATCGTTCAGTCCGCAGAAAATTCGCGGTATGTCAACACCCTGTGCGTGCTTCACTTTGTACATTAGGGCGCGTACATCGTCGGGCACGGGATACATTCGCAGTGCATTTAGTCCGCGGTCGAGCATGTGGGTCTTTATGCCTGCTTCGTTGAAAGGCTTGCAGAAGGCTCGCACAGCATCGTTGGGATTCTCGCCTGCCATTAGGTTCACCTGCTCAAAGGCTCCGCCATTGGTTTCCACTCTCGCGAAACATCCCATTTCGATGATGACGGGAGCAATGCGCTCCAACTGGTCTTTGCGTGGCTGGAATTTTCCTGATGACTGCCACATGTCTCGATATACGAGGCTGAACTGGATTTTTTTCTTCATGTTTTTCCTTGTGTTTTGTTCAAATTTGCCTACAAAGGTAGTACTTTTCAAACGAATAGCCACAATTTTTAATCTATTTTTATTGCAAAAAGCATTTTTTTAGCAATAAATTTCGTACTTTTGCCGCCAAAATAAGAATACGTATATGGATAGAATATCTTTTTGTGCCTTGCTGACTGCTGCGACGATTGTGTTTTCGTGTGGCAGCAGTGATAATACGTCGGTCGGGAATTGTGATGATAATGTGATAAATCCCATGACTCGTGCCGAAGGCGACTCCACCATCTATGGACTGGCCTGCGACGGATGCACCGACTCGGTACTTGTCTTCCTGCCTTATTCCGGAGGCGACCCCGACACCTTCGACATCATCGAGGCACGCCGCCAGCACCGTGTGTTCGGTCGTCCCCATGTGGGTGATGAACTTGCCGTTATTCTCAGCGACAGCTCAGCCACTGTTGCCGATATGGTGGTCAATCTTAACGAGCTGCGCAAGTCGTGGTGCTATCGGGTGATGCCTGTTTTGCGGCGCAATAGTCAGGTTTCTGAGAAAAGCCAGAAGGAGATATTGGCTCGTATGCCTGACTCGGTGAGGTCGAAGCTGTTCGTTCCGCGTGAGTATGGCTTCAAGCTGAAACGCGAGAATTCAGCCACGGTGATAGGCTTTGTTCCTGACACAAAGACCACCGATGAGAAGGGTTTTGTGGAGTATCCTCCTCTTAAATGGTACAACGAATGGTCGATTTTCAACGGCTATCTTATTCTCACCCAGAACACGACAAAGATGATGGTAAGCGACGAGAACAAGAAAATAGAAAACGATACTGCCGAGATTGTACTTCTTCGCCGCGACACTCTCGTGCTCCGTTTCAAAGACCACGAGCAGAGCTATTACGCCAAAGAATGAAACAACATAAAAAACATGAATAAGATGAAACGTGCTTTTGCTTTGGCAGCCTTTGTGCTCGCCATGTTGCCGTTAATGGCACAGACACAGAAATTCACAGTGAAGATTATTGCCAGCCCCCAGGCTCAAGACATTGTTTGGGGTAACATGCTCAACAATGTCATAGCCCCACGTACGGTGAAGGCCGTCAATGGTGTTGCCACTGATTCGGGCGAGGGTAACATCGGCGACATTATGATAGCTCAGGATGCCGTGGGGCGTATGTTCGGACTGTTCGTTATCGACGGTCCTGAACTGACCATCGACATGAACACCGACGTTGCCACCGGCGGCGAGATGAACCGCAAGCTGTCGGAGTTCAATGCCAAGATGCACGGTGCCGACGCAGACAAGCAGGAGGTGCTTGCTGCGATGATTGCCGACAACAAGGACAGCAATCTCGGAGCACTCATGCTGTATATTGGTAGCGACGTGCTCGACTACGCCACTCTCAGCCGCCTTTTTGCCGACCACGGTTCCTCGCTGGTAAAGAACGTGCTCGGCCAGCAGGTGTATGTACGCTTGGAATCGCTGAAGCTGCGTCAGCCAGGAACTATGTTCAAGGAGCTTACAATGCAGGATGGCGATGGCAAGACGGTGCGTCTGAGCGACTTCGCTGGCAAGGGAAAGTATGTGATGGTTGATTTTTGGGCTTCATGGTGCGGTCCATGCCGTCAGGAGATGCCAAATGTAGTTGCCAACTACGCCAAGTATAAGGACAAGGGCTTGGAGATTGTCGGCGTGAGCTTCGACCAAAAGAAGGAGGCTTGGCTGAAAGCCGTTGCCGACCTTGGCATGACATGGCCTCAGATGAGCGACCTGAAAGGCTGGCAGTGCCAGGCGCACGATGTGTATGGCATCAATAGCATTCCGGCGAGCATTCTGCTCGACCCTCAGGGCAATATCATAGCAGTCGATTTGCGGGGCGGCGCCTTGGGCGAACGACTGGCAGAAATTTTCAAATAAGGAGACGCGTATGGACAGGAAAAACGATAATCTTACAGTTTTGGGACGTAAGACAGACTACAAGTCTGACTATGCCCCCGAGGTGCTTGAGACCTTTGAAAACAAGCATAAAGGCAATGACTACTGGGTGCAGTTCAATTGTCCGGAGTTCACGTCGCTGTGTCCTATTACCGGGCAGCCCGATTTTGCCGAGATTCGCATCTCGTATATCCCCGACGAACGCATGGTAGAGAGCAAGAGTCTGAAGCTCTATCTCTTCTCGTTCCGCAATCACGGCGACTTCCACGAAGACTGCGTGAACATAATCATGAAGGATCTCATCCGACTGATGAATCCAAAGTATATCGAAGTGACGGGGCTGTTCACCCCTCGCGGCGGAATCAGCATCCACCCTTACGCCAACTATGGGCGTCCGGGCACGAAGTTTGAAAAAATAGCGGAAGAACGTCTCTTCCGCCATCCTTGATTTTTTTTATACGTTATACAGCAGCCATACGAGATATGCGAGGTATGTCAGTGTGAGCACCCATCCCTCCCATCTCTCGATGGTGTATTTGGTGAACGAGAACATCCATACAGCAGCAATGCCGAAAAGCATCATTGCAAGGTCGATGACGGTTATTCCTTGAATCTGCAATGGGGTGATGATGGCTGTAAGTCCGAGTATCAGCAGGATGTTGAACACGTTCGAGCCTATCACATTGCCGATGGCCATTGCTGCCTTTCCTTTCCTTGCCGCTACCACGCTTGTGGCCAGTTCGGGCAGCGATGTGCCTCCTGCCACTATGGTCAGTCCGATGACGGCATCGCTGATACCGAGTGCCGCAGCCAGTTGTGAAGCATGGGCAACGAACACATTGCTTCCAATGATCAGTGCTGCCAGTCCTGTCGCGATGAGTGCCACACTCTTCCATGCCGGAACGTCGGCTTCGTGCACGTCCTCCTCCATGTCAATCTCTCCCTTCCGTGCCTGCCATAGGGTGTAAGCCATGAATGCCGCGAATCCTGCCGCCAGAATAGCCCCGTCGATGCGGCCTATGGTGTTTCCGCTGAGTGTCAGCGTAGCTAACGAGTCCATGCAGAGCACGAGCAGCAGCAGCGATGCCGCTACAGCGAATGGTATGTCTTTCACCACGGTCGATTTGCTTATGGTCATCGGTGCTGCAATGGCAGCGCACCCCACGATGAGCAGCGCGTTCATGATGTTCGAACCCACCACGTTGCCCACGGCAAGGTCGGGCGTTCCCTGTATTGCCGACATCATCGATACGAACAGTTCTGGCATCGATGTGCCGCATGCCACGATAGTCAGTCCAATCACCATCTCCGATACGTTGAACCTGCGTGCTATTGAGCTGGCACCCTTTGTGAGCCAGTCGGCACCGGTGAGTACTATGAATATACCTAATGCTATGAATATAATGTCAAAAATCATTCGCAATGTCTTGTTTGTTACCTGTTGAAGTGTTTATTCCTCGTCCTCTTCATCGTCGTCATCCAGGTCGGAGTCGTAGTCGAACAGCCCTTCGAGTGCGGGAACCACGAATGCGTCCATGTCGCGCCGGTCTTTCTTTGTGGGGCGTCCGGTGCCACGCTGGCGGTTGACGAATCCGCTGATGCGGTTCATTTCGAGCAGCTCATACTGGTCGGCGGCGGTGACGTTCTCGTATATTTCCGGAATCAGCTTTGCTCCTACGCGTTGCTCTATGGCTTTCAGAATTTTGAAAGAGTAGGTTATGGGCGGTTTTCTCACGTTCACCGTTTCTCCCACCTTCACCATGCGCGATGGCTTCACGTTCATGCCGCCAATGGTCACGCGTCCATTCTTGATGGCATCGGCTGCAATGCTGCGCGTCTTGAAGATGCGTGCCGCCCACAGCCATTTGTCAATCCTTGCCTCTCCACTCATATCTGCTTTGCTCCCTTACTCCTTTTTCCCAGCTTGTTATACTGGTTCATGGTCACGTCGATGCCTGCGAGCACGAAACTCTTCACTATCTCTACTGCTGTGTCGATGCTCGGCTGCAGTTCGTTCAGTTCGTCGTCGCTGAATCGTCCGAGCACCCAGTCTATCTGCTGCCCTTGGGCATAGTCGTTGCCGATACCCATGCGCAGCCGGGCGTAGTTTTGTCCGATTAGCTGCTGTATGTGCCCCAGTCCGTTGTGGCCTCCGTTGCTTCCCGACGCTTTCAGTCGGAAGTCGCCCAATGGCAGTGCCACGTCGTCGCTTATCACGAGCAGTCGTTCCTGGTCGATGTTCTCTTTGTTGAGCCAGTAGCGCACGGCATTGCCGCTGAGGTTCATATACGTCGATGGCTTGAGCAGCAACACCTTGCGACCCTTGAGCGACGTTTCTGCCACGAAACCGTAGCGTTTGTCGTCAAAAACGATATTGGACGCCTTGGCAAAAGCGTCCAATACCATGAATCCGGTGTTGTGGCGGGTCATGTCGTATTCGCTACCGACATTTCCCAGTCCTACAATTAAGTACTTGTCCATCCGTGCCTATTATTCTGCAGCCTCTGAAGCAGCGGCACGTGAAGCACGTGTAGTCTTGATGGCGCATACTACGACATCGGGAGAAGTGGCAATCTTCAGACCCTCGAACGAGAGCTCGCCCACCTTGATGGTCTTGCCTAACTGCAGGTTTGTAACGTCGATGTTGAGCACCTCGGGAATCTGCTTGTATGGAGCGGTTACGTTGATCTTGCGTATCTGCAGTGCCAGCTTACCACCGTCGCGCACACCCTGTGCCAGTCCGTTGAGCTTCACGGGGATGCCGATGGTAATCTCCTTGGTGTCGTTGATTTCATAGAGGTCAACATGCATCAGTGCGTCGGTGGTGGGGTGGAACTGCAGTTCTTTCATCACAGCCTTGTGCTCCTTGCCGTCGATATTTACGTTGATAACGTAGATGTGCGGAGTATATACAATCTTGCGCAGCTCGCTGAAACTGGCAGCGAATGCTATCGGCTCTTTCTCCTCGCCGTAGATATTACATGGAATGAGCCCCTCCTTGCGAAGCATCTTTGTGGCTTTCTTGCCGGTCTCGGTGCGCTTCTTACCGTTCAGACTGATTTCTCTCATAACGTTTGTGTTACTCTAAATTAAGTGATTAATAATTTTTAATGTGCTTAATTCACCATCACACCATGGCAGACCTCTCCGTGTCTGTCCGAGTGCTTCTGAAAAAGCGGTGCAAAGGTAGTCATTTTTTGCCGTCCGCGCAAGAAATCTCTAAAAAATCTCAATATTTCTTCGCATTTCTTGCATATAAATGGATATTTTAGTAATTTTGCGCCGTATTAACACGTCAAAAGAGATAAAACCGACGAGATGATAAACAGAGAAATAATACGAACGAAGATAGTACAGCTGACCTATGCATACTATCAGAATGGCAACAAGAACATAGAGTCGGCCGAGAAAGAGCTGTTCTTCAGTCTTTCGAAATCCTACGATCTTTACAACAAGATGCTCTCGCTCATCGTAGCCGTTACTCGAGAGGCACGCAGGCACTATGAGGTGGAGCTGTCGCGCTCGCGCCGTGAGAACACTAAAGAGCCGTCGCAGAAATTCATACTGAACCGTTTCGCCCTCCAGCTTGAGGACAATCGTCAGCTTCTCGACTTCAATGAGGCTCAGAACACCGGATGGGACGACACTCCCGAAGTGGTACGCGGTCTGTACAACCAGATTGTGAGCAGTGTTATATACAAGGAATATATGGAGAGCAGCGACGACGACTATGCTGCCGACCGCGAGCTGTGGCGCAAGCTGTACCGTGCCCTCATAGAGCACAACGCCGACATCGACGCAGCACTTGAGGAGCAGAGCCTCTACTGGAACGACGACCGTGAGATAGTGGATACGTTCGTGGTGAAGACCATCAAGCGCTTCGACGAGAAGAATGGCAGCAACCAGGAGCTTCTGCCAGAATACGAGAGCGACGACGACCGCGAATATGCCCACAAGCTCTTCCGCGCCACGATTATGAATGCCGACGAGTATCAGCAGTATATGAGCGATGCCTCTCACAATTGGGATTTCTCGCGCCTGGCATATATGGACGTGGTAATCATGCAGATAGCCATTGCCGAGATGCTCACTTTCCCCAGTATTCCTATCAACGTGACCATCAATGAATACATCAACCTGGCAAAAATCTACAGCACGCCGCAGAGCTGGCGCTACATCAACGGAATGCTCGACGGCATTGCCCGTTTCCTAATCGACTCGGGCAAGATGATGAAGGTGATGAACAAATAAATATTATTTATTAAGGTATATGAATACATTTTTTTTAGCAGCACAGTCTGCTCAGGGAGGCGGTAGCATGACCAGTTTCCTGCTTATGATGGTGGCAATCTTCGCCATCATGTGGTTTTTCATGATTCGTCCTCAGCAGAAGAAGCAGAAGGAGATACAGAATTTCCAGAACTCGCTTGCCGAGGGTGCCAGCGTAGTCACTGGCGGGGGCATGTACGGCACGGTGAAGCACATCGACCTTGAGCACAACATCATCGAGGTAGAAGTGGCACGCGGCGTTGTGGTCCGCGTGGACAAGAACTACGTCTTCAAGGACATGTCGAGCATACCCGTGCAGCAGAAGTGACATTAGCGATCCTGTGGCGTGAGCAGCATAAGCACTATAATACGGGCAATCAGGAGTTTCTTGTTCAGCAGGGCGAACAAGGAGTTCCTGATATTTATCTTCTTTCTGGCACTGTCTGCCATATTCTGGTTTATCCTCACGATGAACGAGGTGTATGTCAGGCAAGTGCCCGTATGCGTACGCGTAACCGACGTGCCGAAGAATATAGTGCTGACGAGCGACGACAGCGACACCATTCAGGTGACGCTGCGCGACAAGGGCTGGGTGCTCAGCACCTACCTTACGGGCAGCGACATGCTCACTGCCGAATTCCGCTTCAACGACCATCGTACCGGCAACGGAGTGGCCACCATCACGTCCGCCGACATCCAGAAGTATCTTGCCCAGCGGCTGAACAGCTCTACTACCGTGGTGCAGGTGAAGACCGACCGTCTGGATTTCTTCTACAATCACGGACAGAGCAAGAAGGTGCCCGTGCGCTGGCGTGGACTGGTGGAGCCCGACGAGATGTATTTCATCTCCGAGGTGGGCTATAGCCCCGACAGCGTCGTGGTGTATGCCGCCCCCGAGGTGCTCGACACGCTGCGCGCCGTGTTTACCGAGCCTCTGAACCAGACGGGGTTCCGCGACTCGCTGAAGCTTACTGCACGGATTGCCAGAGTCGGTGGGGTGAAAATAGTGCCCGACCGCACGTCGATTACCTTTATTACCGACGTGCTTTCCGAGGTGCATCTCAATGGAGTGCTCATTCATGGCATCAATCTGCCCGACGGCAAGATACTGCGCACCTTCCCCTCGCGTGTGGGGGTTAAGTTCGTCACCGGCGTGCGGCGTTTCAAGGAGTTGCGGCCCTCCGACTTCATTGTCGTTGCCGACTATAACGAGATTCGGCGTCGCCCCTCGGCCAAGTGTCATATACAGCTGAAGCAGGTGCCCCATGGCGTTCAGACGGCGCGTCTCGACGAGAGTCATGTTGACTATCTGATAGAAGAGGAATGAAGACAGCAATCACCGGTGGCATCGGCTCGGGCAAGAGCTATGTGTGCCGTCTGCTCAGACAGCGCGGCGTCGAGGTCTATGACTGCGATGCGGCAGCCAAGCGGCTGATGCGCACGTCGGTAGCATTGCGCCGACAGCTTACTGAACTGATAGGTCATTCGGCATACCTGTCCGACGGTGCCCTGAACAAGACTGCTGTGGCATCGTTCCTGCTTGCAAGTCGTGAGAATGCCGGCCGTCTGAATGCAATCGTCCATCCTGCCGTTGCCGACGACTTCATTGCCAGCGGTATGCAGTGGATGGAGTGTGCCATCCTCTATGAGTCGGGGTTCGACCGCCTGGTAGATCGTGTTGTCGTAGTTACCGCACCCTACGAGCTGCGCCTCAGCCGCATTGTCAGCCGCGACTGCATCTCTGCCGCGAAAGCCCGCGAATGGATTGACTGCCAGTTGCCGCAAACCGAGCTGCAGCGGCGTGCCGACATCGAGATAGTGAACGATGGCGTCTGCAACCTGTCCGAACAGATAGACAAAATAGTAAAAAACAGTAAATAGTAAAATAGTAAATTAAACCCATGTTACAGACAATTTTAGCAATCTCCGGCCGTCCCGGACTTTACAAGTTAGTATCACGTGCAAAAAACAGCCTCATTGTCGAGGCACTCGACTCCACCCATCAGCGCCGTCCGGCATTTGCCACCGACCGCATCACGTCGCTTGCCGACATCGCGATGTTCACCGAGAGCGACGATGTGCCTCTGTGGAAGGTGCTTGAGAGCATGAAGACTATTGAAGACGGCAAGAAGTCGTCGGTAGATTACAGAAAAGCCAGCGGCAGCGAGTTGCGCGAGTATTTCGGCAAGGTGCTCCCCGATTTCGACCAGGAGCGCGTACACAACAGCGACATCAAGAAGCTGATACAGTGGTACGACATCCTTGTAGAGGCCGGACTGACCGACTTCGCTGAGGGTATGCAGCCAACCGAAGGCGATAATATCGACGACCGCAAATAATCAGTAAACGTCGTAAAAACAGTTATTCCCTATTCCTGGAAATGCCATCGTTCCGAACGATGGCATTTCCGCGTTTTCAGAATTCCCGTCGTTCCGAGCGATAGCATTTCCGCGGTTTCAGAATTCCCATCGTTCCGAGCGACGGCATTTCCGCGGTTTCAGAATTCCTGTTGTTCCGAGCGACGGCATTTCTGCGGTTTCAGAATTCCTGTTGTTCCGAGCGATGGTATTTTCTGTTTAAAGAAAAATGTTCGACAGAATTTTTTTCTGAATAATTTGGAGTTTACAGATATTAACCTCAATTTTTAGGTCTCACTTATCTAGGACCTCCGAAGCCACCGCCGCCACGACCTCCGCCGAAGCCGCCGCCACGACCTCCACGGCCGCCTCCACGGCCGCCTCCGAAGCCCTCGCCGAATCCATCTCCGAAGCGGCGCATGTTCTGGCGAGCCTCCTTGGAACCGAAGAGGTTCATGCGATAGATAACGTGGAGCATGGCGTAGCTGTTGATGGCGTTATACTCGGTGTCGCTGCGGCTCATGGCCGAGATAGAACGGCTGATATTGCTCTGGCGCTTCAATATGTCGTAGAACTGAAGCGACAGCGTCAGCGGACTACCCTTGAGGAAGCTCTGCGAAATCTGAGCGTTCCAGATAAGCTCGTTGGTGTTCATCGACTCGTCGTTGTAGCCACGGCGGCTGTTCATTGCCATCGACGTGAAGAGGGTCATCTTCCACGGCAGCTGGATATTGGTGTTGAAACCGTAGGAATACTGCCATGTGTCGAGGTTGGCGGTGGGCTGAAGTGCGTTGCGGGCGTGATTGAAGGTGAAGGCTCCCGTCACCTCAAACTCTATCCAGTCGTTGCGGTAGCTGGCAGCCAGACGCTCGCCCAGGACAAACTGCCTCACGGTGTTCTTCTGAGAGTCTGACGTGCGGTCAACCTGCAGGTAGCCTACATTGTTATTATACGAGATGTCGGTGGTTGTGTTGACGTTGAAGTAGCCCGACGAGTCGATTGCGGTGTTGAAGATGAAGTTGCCGCCGATGTTCCAGTTGCCGTTGATGTTCATCGGTTGTGTCACGCGTCCGCCGGTAGAGTCGTTGTATGTAACCATGCGTGAGATGGAATTCTGCGTGGTGTTGAAGTTTACGTTGGCGGCAATGAATCGCTGGTGGCTCTGGATGTAGTTGTTGTAGCGCAGGTTCAGACGGCTGGTGAACGAGGGCTTCAGACCCGGGTTACCCTTGGTGATGTTCAGAGGGTTTGAGTCGTCGGTGATGTCGAGCAGGTCGGTGATACTCGGTGGGCTCGACGAACCACGGTAGGTGAAGCGCAGCTGGTGCTGGCGTGAGAACTTGTAGCGGAAGTCGGCGGTGGGGGTAAAGTTGAACACCGAGCGCACGGTATCGACGGCGATGCCACGGTAGTTTTGTGTGTAGTGCGATTTCTGCGGCATGAAATTCACACCGACGTTGAAGTTGTATTTCTGGCGGATGATGCGTAGCATCAGTTCTATCGAGTGGTTGTAGTTCTTATACTCGGAATAACGGCTCAGTAGCGCGTCCTCGTAATCCATATAGGTGTTGGGGTAGAGCTGAATGAGATAGTTGTCCCACTGGCGGAAGTCGGCTGCGACGTCAGACATGTCCCATATCGAGCCGTCGGTGCGCTTGCTGAAGTCGTAGGTCTTGCGGTCGCTCTTGGTGTGGGTGAACTCGAAGCGGTAGCTCATCTGAAGGAACGTGGCCTTGGCAATGGGTTCGCTGTAGGTGGCGCGAACGTTGTAGCTGTAGCTCTTCTGCGGTGTCAGGTTGAAGCGGTTGGTGGTATAGATAGAGTCGGACAGAGGGTCGAGTCTCGACTTTATCTGGAACAGATGGACGTAGTTGGTGGATAGCGACTTGCTTCCAGTGTCGCTGATGTTGCCGTTGAGTTGCACGGTTACGTTGCGCCCCTTCGAGTTGAGCTTGCGGTTCAATTGCAGCATTCCTCCAACGCGGGTGTTGTCGCTGTAGCTGAGTCCTGAGTTCTCGCGGAAGTTGACGAGTATGGAGTCGATGGCTGACAGCTGAAGCAGTGCGTCGGCCGAGAGTGGGTCGGTAACGTATTTATACGGATCTTCGTTGAATGTGCCCGATTCGGAGTGCGACAGCCCGTCGTTGCTGCCGTAGGAGAAGGTTGGGCGGAACATGATGTTTGTCATCGTGTCGGGAGTCCACTCTAAGCGCATCTGTGCGTTCCAACTGTTTGAACGGCTGTAGTTCTGGTTCTGGCTGTTAGAGAACGACCCGCGCGTGTTGACGAAGTTCTCGCTCGATGTCTTGCTCCAGGCATCGCCGTCGCGGTGGTTCCAGCGTATGCTTCCGTCGAGCTTTATCACGTTGCGCTTCTCGTAGTTCATGTTCACGCCTGCCATCTTGCTGGCCGAAAGTCCCTGCCGGCCGCCGCCGAAGCGACCCATGCCGCCGCCGCCGGCCATGCCCTGGTCGTTGACGTTGTTGGCATTGGCCATTGCCATGAGGCGGAAGCTGCTGGTGAATTTAGCTCCCATCAGACGGGCGGCATAGCGCTTGTCGGTGCCGTAGGCAATGTCGTTGTTGGTGAATGTGCCACGATTCATACCGGGCTTGATGCCGAAGTCGAGCACCGTGGATTCGTCGCCGTCGTCGATGCCGCTGATGCGAGCCAGGTCGCTCTTCTCGTCGTAGGCTTTCACCTTGTCAACGATGCTCGTGGGGAGGTTCTTCAGTGCTGTCTGAGTGTCGCCGGTCATGAACTCCTTGCCATCGACCTTGATCTTCTTCACCTGCTTGCCGTTGATGGTGATGGTTCCGTCGTCGGACACCTGGGCTCCGGGCAGCTTCTTCACCAGTTCCTCGATGACCGAGCCTTCGGGAGTGCGGTAGGCGGCTGCATTATATATAAAGGTGTCTTCCTTCAGCGTCACTTTGGCTACATGGCCGGTGACGGTGGTTTCCTTCAGCAGCACGGCATCAGGGGCGATGGTGACGGTGCCGAGAGCAACGGGCTTGTTGTCCTTGACGGTGATATAGCGGTAAAGGTCGGTGAATCCTACGTAGCTTACCTTCAGCAGATACCTGCCGTCTTGCTTGGCTGTGATACTGAATTGCCCGTCGTTGCCGGTGAGCGTATTGCCCACCATTGTGCTGTCGGGAGTGAGCAGTGCTACGGTAGCCTGAACGGCAGGCTCACGTGAGTCTTTCTCAACTATTTTTCCTGAAATCGTTCGCTGTGCAAGCATTGTTGTCGTCGCAAGAAAGGCGACGAGCGTGAGTAGGATATTCTTCATTTATCTTCGTCTTTTTTTATGTTCGATGTTCTTAAGACGAAGTAGGAGCAGAAAGGTTTAATCATGCAAGCTCAAGATCGAGCATCTCACGCAGCTTGGCAATGGCAGGATTAGATTTCTCCATCTCTTCATACTGTTCGCGGCGTGTCAGGATCTTCACTTGCTCGTTGTGTTCGGCAAGCCGCAGAGTCAGTTCTATGTCTTGGTTTTCAAGGTATTTTCGAAGCGTGTTGCAGATGCTGCCCCTGATTTTTTCCATCTCTTCGAGGAAAATCTTGTTCTCGACCAATACCTCGACGTTGGGGAACTCGGTGATGCGAGGGTTCATGTTTTTCATTCGGGTGGCAATGCCGCTCAGGTTCTGCGGCATACGGTTGCACATCGACATCCACTGGTATTCTACGTCTTCCTGGCTGAATGCCTTGTTCTTCTTCGGAATGTCGTCAGTCTGCGGAGACTCGAATCCTGGCGCTATGACGTTCTTAGGCGCGTTGGCACGCTGGCGTATGGCATTCCACGACTGTCCGATGGATTGCTTCAGCTGCGGACGGTTAGTGGGTGAATAGGTCGTCGTGGCAACGTTCACCGTGGCGTGTGCTGCCGGTTGCTGCGTTGTCGCCGATGGCGTTGCGGTCTTGTTCTCAGCCGGAGCCACCTGCGGAGCTACCTTTCGTGGCTGAGATGTGTGTATGATATTTCGGAACAGGGATTTTAAACGTCGTGCAGGGCGGCGCCCCGCGCTTTCGCTGTCGTCGGGCTGGGTGATTTGCGCTATTTCGATGAGCGTCAGCTCTACAAGCAGCCGTTTGTTGGACGACTGGCGGTAGTTGATGTCGCACTGGTTCATCAGCCGCAACGCCTGATACAGAAACTGCGCACTGCACTTCGCATTGGCTGCCTGCGACTGGTATTTCTGTTTCTGCTGTTCGCTCACCTCGAGCAGCGGCAGCGTCTGTGCGTCTTTTGCCATGAGCACGTTGCGAGCGTGACGCGCAAGCCCTTGAACGAGCAGTCCGCCGTCGAATCCCTTGTTGATGATGTTGTTGAGCAACACCATAATCTCCTTTACCTTGTTGTCGAGGGCATAGTCGATGATGCTGAAGTAGTTCTCGCTGTCGAGCACGTTGAGATCTTCAATCACCTTCTGGTATGTGATGTTGCCTTGGCAGAAACTGGCTGCCTGGTCGAAGATCGAGAGAGCGTCGCGCATACCGCCGTCGGCCTTCTCTGCAATCACAGCCAGTGCTTCGTCCTCATAGCTGAAGCCCTCTTTCTCCGCCACCATCTTAAGGTGGTCGATGGTGCCGCGAACGGTCATGCGCTCGAAGTCATAGACCTGACACCGGCTCAGGATGGTGGGTAGAATCTTGTGCTTCTCGGTGGTGGCAAGGATGAAGATAACGTGCGAGGGCGGCTCTTCCAGTGTCTTGAGAAACGCGTTGAACGCTGCCGTGGAGAGCATGTGCACCTCGTCGATTATGAACACCTTATAGCGTCCCACCTGCGGCGGTATGCGCGTCTGCTCCATCAGAGTCTTGATGTGCTCCACCGAATTGTTGCTGGCGGCATCGAGCTCGAAGATGTTGTATGAGCGCTGCTCGTTGAACGCCTGGCAGCTCTCGCACTCGTTGCACGCCTCGCCATCGGCTGTCGGAGAGAGGCAGTTGATGGCCTTGGCGAAGATGCGGGCGCACGTGGTCTTTCCAACGCCACGCGGGCCACAGAACAGATAGGCATGGGCCAGCTTGCCGCTGCGAACGGCGTTCTTCAGCGTGGTGGTCAGGGCTGACTGGCCAACAACGGTGTCGAACGTCAGCGGACGGTATTTCCGTGCCGAAACGATATATTCTTCCATTTTTATATCATATACATTTTGTTTGAAATATGGAATGCAAAGGTAGGAAAAAAATGTCGAACGGCAAAAAAAATGTCTCTTTTTATTTTGTATTGTCTGCTATTTGCATTAACTTTGCAGCCGAAACAGAACGACGTTATGAAGCGAATGGCAGACTTTTTCGGCAGGATAGTGCATTCAAGGTTATTGAAATACAGCGTGGTGGTTGTATTTGCAGTCGCTTTCATCGGGTTTATCGACGAGAACAGCATCTATCAGCATGTGCTGAATCAGCAGAAAATAAGTGAGCTGAACAGCGAGATAGTGAAATATAACGACATCCACAAACAAAACGAAATGCGGCTGGAGGAACTGGCACGCGACCCTAAGGCGATAGAGAAGATTGCCAGAGAGCGCTACTTCATGAAAGCCGACGACGAGGACATCTTCGTATTCTACGACGATATAGAGCGGTAGTCTGTCCGCACGCGTCGCCTCCCCTGTAAATATGAAAGAGCTTAGCAGAATACAGAGCATGGTTTTTCTCCTTGGTGGAGTACTGATGGTGATTGGTGCCGCTGCCAGCATGTTGCAGACGGGGTGGTCGCCATACGTCTTTGCCGTGGGTGCAATACTATATGTGGCAATGCAGTTGCAACAGCGATATGAGGGCCATAGTTTCGTGGTGCGTCGCCTGCGACGCATGATTATCATCAGCGATGTGCTCTTTCTTGTCGCTGCACTTATGATGTTTGCCAGCCAGTCGAATTTCTTCGGACTGAACATTGTCAACTATCTGATGTATGTGCACAACAACTGGGTTGTGCTGCTCATGGTGGCTGCTATATTGCAGGTTTATGCCACACACCGTATCGATAATGAGTTGTCAAAAGAAAAAAAACTCTAAAATCCCCGTGATTTGTTTTAAATAGCATAAATTTTTTTTCGTGGTTCAATATATCGTTGTATATTTGCCGTGAAAATAATTGATGTATGAACAAACTCTTAAGTGCAATCCTCGTTACAGCGGCTTTCACATCGTGCGCAGAAACATATAATGTGCAGGGTGCTTCGACGGTTGCATCTCTTGACGGCAGCAAACTTTACTTAAAGGCAATCAAAGACCGGGAACTGACAAGTATCGACTCGTGCGAAGTGGTTCACGGACAGTTCAGCTTCTCGGGCGTGCTTGACACCGTGCGTATGGCTAATCTCTATATGGACGACCAAAGCATTTTGCCTGTGGTGCTTGAACAAGGCGAAATTAAAATAAAACTCGACAGCGATGACCAGACGGTGGAAGGAACTCCGCTCAATGCAAAGCTATATCAGTTTCTCGAGAAGCACAATAGGCTGATGAACCAAATGAGCGAGCTGGGACATAAGCAGAACCAGATGATACTTGACGGTATCGATGAAGACATCATCAACGCCAAAATCAATGCCGAGGCTGCAAAGATTGCACACGACGAGGATACCCTGGTCACGAAGTTCATCGAGGCAAACTACGACAACGTGCTCGGACCGGGAGTGTTTATGATGATAACGAGCCAATACCGCTATCCGATACTGACCCCACAGATCGAATATATCATGAGCAAGGCCTCAGAGACATTCAAGAGCGACCCCTATGTCGTGGAATACCTCAAGGCGGCGCATGAGAACGAACAGAGACTTCAAGGAATGGGAGACGAAAAATGAAGACACTGATAAAAGGGGGTACGATAGTCAACGAAGGCAAGTGCTTCAACGGCTCGATAGTCATTGAAGACGATAGAATAATAGCGGTGACAAAACAAGGTGACGAATTTCCCGGAATATCTTTCGACGAAACGATTGATGCTTCGGGATGTCTCGTTTTGCCGGGAGTAATCGACGAGCACGTGCACTTCCGAGAGCCTGGCCTTACCGCAAAGGCAGACATCGACAGCGAGAGCCGTGCGGCAGCGGCAGGCGGAGTGACTACATACTTCGACATGCCAAACACTGTTCCGCAGACTACAACACCGGAAGCTCTCAACGAGAAATTCTGCACGGCACGAAAGAAGAGCCACGTCAACTACTCGTTCTTCTACGGAGCCACCAACGACAATGCCGCGACATTCGGCAGTCTTGATATCCACCGCATACCGGGAATAAAACTGTTTATGGGCTCATCAACGGGCAATATGCTCGTTGACAGGCGAGAAAGCCTGGAACGCATTTTCAAGACTGCACCGTTGCCGCTGATGGCACACTGCGAAGATACCGCTATTATCAATGCCAATATGGAAACGGCAAAGCAGGGCTACGGCGACGACCCCGACGTGATGCTACACGCGATGATACGTTCGGAGGAGGCATGTGTTGAGAGCACGCGGCTTGCCGTGGAGCTGGCAGTGAAGCATCGTTCACGACTGCACATTGCACATATATCAACGGCCGAGGAGCTGGACTTAATTGCCCAATACGCCGGAGGCTCGTCAGCGGATCCTTTGATTACCGCAGAGGTGACTGTGGGTCATCTTTATTTCACCAATCTCGACCATGAGAGACTGGGCGCACTTATTAAGGTAAACCCGGCGATAAAAACACCTGTTGACCGCGAATTGCTGCGCCGTTCGCTGAGCGACGGTACGATAGTCACCGTGGCCACCGACCATGCTCCACATCTGATTTCAGAGAAGCAAGGGGGATGTTGCAAAGCTGCGTCGGGAATGCCCATGATACAGTTCTCGCTCGTCACAATGCTCGAACTCACCGACGAGCACGTGCTCACCGTCGAAAAGATGGTAGAGCTGATGTGTCACAATCCCGCACGGCTCTTCAGCGTCAACGGGCGCGGATTCCTACGTGAGGGCTACAAAGCCGATATTGTCGTTGTGCGACCAGGCTCGCCATGGACTGTCGGCCGCGACTGCATACTGAGCAAGTGCCGATGGAGTCCGATGGAGGGGCATACATATAGGTGGCGTGTCGAGCGCACGCTCTGTAACGGACATACAGTGTATGCAGACGGCAAGGTTGACGACCAATATATTGGTGAGGAAATACGTTTCAGATGAGGTTCAGGTCTGACATACACGAGTTGCTGCCATATATCAACTGGCCATACTTCTACCATGCGTGGCAGGTGCACGACAGCGAAGGGCGGCAGCGAATAAGGACAGAGGCCATGCAGCGGCTTGAGAGCATAGAAGGGCGATACCATGCCTATGCACTCTTCGAACTGCACGAAGCCGTGAGCGACGGTGACGACATCGTGCTCGGCGGAGGACAGCGGCTGCCGATGCTGAGACAGCAGACGGGAAGTCCGTGCCTCTCGCTTGCAGATTTCATTCGTCCGAAGGAGAGTGGCATGACTGACCATATAGGACTCTTTGCCACATCAGTGGATATAGGCATGGAGACCGACTTCGCCTCTGATGACTATGAGCGTTTGATGATGCAACTGCTTGCCGATCGTCTGGCTGAAGCAATGGCCGACTATATACATTTAAAGGTGCGCGTCGAAATTTGGGGCTATGCCCCAGATGAAAACCTTGCTGTGGCAGACATTCTTGCTGGGAGATTTCAGGGCATACGCCCAGCAGTAGGTTATCCGTCGCTGCCCGACATGAGTTTTAACTTCGTGCTCAACGACATCCTCCATATGGATGCTATCGGCATTCGCCTCACCGAGAGCGGTGCGATGAAACCACATGCCAGTGTCAGCGGACTGATGTTCAGCCATCCACAGGCACGATATTTCGACCTCGGTTCCATCGGCGACGACCAGATTGCCGACTATGCACACCGCCGTGGAGTGCCGGAATATTTAATGCGAAAGTTTATAATGTAATCCGATCTATGATTGAGAGAATTCTTATACCCATGCTGCTGCTAATCATCCTGCCAGAGGTGTTCCTCTGGTGGCGACTGCCGCATAAGGAGCATAGACGGCGCATACCACTAAGCCTGACAATGTCGTTTTTTGCAAGTGTGGCAATGATGGGCTACACCGTGTTTCTCGCACTGCAGCCAGGCTTCGCACCATCAAACAAGCTGCTGCTTTTTGCCTACCTCGTTCTTGTGGGATTCTTCGTGGTGCCAAAGTGCATCTACGTAGTTTGTTCGATGATAGGGTGGGGAGTGAAGCATATGGTGAAAGGACGCTACAATTGGGGCAACCTCGTTGGCGTAATATTTGTGCTGCTACTGTGGATTGTGGCCTACATGGGTTTCTTTCCGGGTACGAGCCAGCTTGTGGTAAAGCATATCGACTACAGTTCTCCCGACATTCCATCGCAGTTCGAAGGCTACACTGTAACGCTGTTTGCAGATGCTCATGTGGGAACGTATGACAAGACGGACAACGGTTTCCTGCGCAAGACAGTTGACAGCATCAATGCACAGCACAGCGATGCCATCATATTTGCCGGCGACCTAATGAATGTCGAGCCCACGGAGATTTATCCGCATATTGAACTGCTGTCAACCCTGAAGGCCCGCGACGGGGTGTTCTCGGTACTGGGCAACCACGACTATGCTGAATATATCGAGGCTGACGAGGCTATCAAGACGGCAAACTGCCGTGAGGTGGTCAAGCTCCAGAAGAGCATGGGATGGACGCTGTTAAACAATAGTCATCGCAGTATTGTGCGCGATGGTGATTCAATCATCATTGCCGGCACCGAGAACTGGGGCGATCTTGCAAGGTCGCCAAAGCGCGGTGATATGCGGAAAGCCGTAGAGGGTGTGGACTCAAGCCGCTTCATACTAATGATTACCCACGATCCCGTAGCCTGGCGTGAGAAGGTAATCCCAGGCACGCATGCACAGCTGACGCTCAGTGGACATACTCACGGAGCCCAGTTCTCACTCTTCGGATGGTCGCCTCTGTCGCTGCTCGGACGTGAATGGGGAGGGTTCTACACTGAAGGTGATTCAACGGGTCGCCAGCGCACTCTATATGTAACAACGGGTGTAGGAGCATTGGTTCCCTTCCGTTTTAACATGCCCGGCGAGATTGTAGTGCTGACACTTCATAAAACAGAAAAACAATGATTAGAATTCTGTATCGCATATATCAGGTGGTCGTGGCTTTGCCCGTGACAGTCATTGCAACTATTGTCACCGCTATTGAGGTAGGTATTGGCACCACCGTCGGCAATCCACACTTCTGGGGATATTATCCTGGGCGATGGTGGGCAAAGGTGATAACGCGCGTATTTCTACTTCCAGTAAAGGTTGAGGGACGTGAGAATCTTGAACCCAACCAGTCGTATGTCTTCGTGGCCAACCATCAGGGTGCTTTCGACATCTTTTTGGTATATGGCTATCTTGGCATGAACTTCAAATGGATGATGAAATACCAACTCGGAAACATACCATTCGTGGGATATGCATGCCGCAAGTCGCACCAGATTTTCGTTGACAGACGAGGCGTGGGTGCAGTGAGGCGCATGTATGAGAACACTCGCCGTATTCTCGACGAGGGCAACTGCAGTGTAATGGTGTTTCCCGAGGGAGCACGCACATTCACTGGCCACATGGGACGTTTCAACAAAGGAGCATTCACTCTTGCCGATGAACTACAGTTGCCGGTAGTTCCGCTTACCATCAACGGAGCCTTTGACGTGATGCCGCGCACACGTGACTGGCATTTCGTGACATGGCATCCGCTGAGGCTGACCATTCACCAGCCGGTATATCCCGTTGGTAAGGGTCCGGAAAATGTACAGGCTACGCTGAACCAAAGCTATGACAGCGTTATGTCGGCATTGGAGCCGGAATATCAGGGATTCGTAGAAAATCCGGATCAATAAAATTATGATTTCGGAGTGGGATATTTGCGCGTCCAACCGTCCCAGCGCAGCCGCATCACTCCGAAGAATGCCTCGCCGAAGATTCCGCCGCTCATTTTTGACGTTCCCTCACGGCGGTTAACGAAGATGACCGGTACCTCCTTGATGCGGAAGCCAATCTTATAGGCCGTGAACTTCATTTCTATCTGGAAAGCATAACCCTTGAAACGAACCTTGTCGAGCTCGATTGTCTCAAGAACGCGACGCTTGTAACACTTGAAACCCGCTGTAGTGTCGTGAACTTGGAATCCAGTAATCATACGCACATACTTTGATGCGAAATACGACATGAGCACACGGCCAATAGGCCAGTTGACCACATTGACACCGCTGACGTAACGGCTGCCAATGGCCAAGTCGTAGCCGTCGTCGTGACAGGCGGAATACAAGCGAGGCAGGTCGTTGGGATCGTGGCTGAAGTCGGCATCCATTTCGAAGATATACTCGTAGCGATGCTCCAACGCCCACTTGAAACCTGTGATATATGCTGTGCCAAGACCGAGTTTGCCGCTACGTTCAAGAATGAATAGACGGTCGGCAAATTCGATGTGTGACATCATGCCCTTGACGATGGCTGCAGTGCCGTCGGGACTGCCGTCGTCGATGACAAGGATGTGGAAACACTTCTCGAGCGAGAACACCGCACGGATGATTTTCTCGATGTTCTCTTTCTCGTTATAGGTGGGGATGATTACAATGCTGTCGCTTTCGTACATGGCGGTCTGCGGTTTTGTTTGATGATAGTCGTTTTTAATTGCGCAAAGGTAAACAAAAAAGACGAATGCACAAAACTTTAGCCTGTCTTTTTTTGGATAATTGCCGATAAGTTAGTACTTTTGCGGGCTGAAAATGGATATAAGGGATTTAGAGAAGCTATATGCCCACTCGCCGAAGGTGGAGAAACTGGTGAAAGAACTGAACAAGAAGTCGGTAAAGACTGTCTTCCTGCAGGGTCTGCAGGCATCGTCGGCTCCGATGCTCTTTGCGTCGTTGAGCGAGAAGCGTAAGGAAACCATGCTCTTCATCATGCAGGATGCTGACGAGGCCGGATATTTCTACCACGACCTGTGCCAGATAATGGGAGAAGGTGCCAATGTGTACTTCTTCCCCTCGAGCTATAAGAGGGCTGTGAAATACGGGCAGAAGGATGCTGCCAACGAGATTCTAAGAACAGAAACACTTACGGCCATAGCAGCCAATGGTCAACAGCCAGATCGCAATTCTCAACTCTACATCATTACCTATCCCGAGGCGATAGCCGAACTTGTGGTGTCGAAACAGCAGCTCGACGAGCGTACACTGCCGCTGAATACTGGTGAAACCATTGATGTGAACGAGGTGACAGAGACACTGCGTGAATACGGGTTCAGAGAAGTGGACTACGTGTATGAACCGGGGCAGTTCGCACTCAGAGGAAGCATACTCGACGTTTTCTCGTATAACTCGGAATTTCCTTTCCGAGTGGATTTCTTCGGCGATGACATCGACAGCATACGGACGTTCGAGGTGGATAGCCAGTTATCGAAAGAGCGAAGGAACAGAATAGAGATCGTTCCCGAACTGAAGCAGATGACAGAAAATCGTGTGCCGCTGCTGAAATTCATGTCGGGCGACACTATACTCGTGATGAAAGACTTCCTCTTTGTGCGTGAACAGATAGATAATGTGTATAACGATGGTTTCTCGTCGCAGGCACTGGCAGAGCGCTTAGAAGGAGCCACCGAAATGGAGCAGAAGCAGATAAGGGCTGAGATGCAGAAAGAAACTCAGCTGATTACAGGACAGCTGTTCTCAGCTGCAGCGCTCAATTTCAGGATGATTGAGCTTGGACACCGTCATCGCAGCAATCCCGATGTAACCATCGACTTCGGTATCAGCATGCAACCGTTGTTCCACAAGAACTTCGAGATTATGAAACAGTCGTTCGGCGACTTCGCCAGTCGGGGATATAGGCTTTACATACTGGCTGACAGCGCCAAGCAGCAGGAACGACTGAAGGAGATTCTGCAGATGGACTTCATGCCGGTGAGCAAAACATTGCACGAGGGATTCGTGGACAATGACTTGAAACTTTGTCTGTTTACCGACCACCAGATTTTCGACCGTTTCCATAAATACAATCTCAAAAGCGACAAAGCCCGAGGAGGCAAGGTGGCACTCACGCTGAAAGAGATACAGCAGTTTGAACCCGGTGACTTTGTGGTACATGTGGACCATGGGATAGGAAAGTTCGGAGGACTGGTGCGTATGCCTATAACATCGCCGCAGACAGGCGAGACAACGTATCAGGAGATGATAAAAATACTCTACCAGAACGGCGACTCGATTTATGTGAGCATACACTCTCTTCACAAGGTGAGCAAGTACAAAAGTCAGGACGGAGGAACGCCGCCGCGACTCTCAACACTCGGCACAGGGCAGTGGGAGAAGATGAAGGAGCGTACGAAAAAGAAACTTAAGGACATTGCACGCGACTTGATAAAACTATATGCTGCACGCCACCAGCAGCAGGGATTTGCATTCAGCCACGATTCTTATTTGCAGAACGAGCTGGAGGCAAGCTTCCTGTATGAGGATACTCCAGACCAGCTCAAAGCCACCAACGACGTAAAAGCCGACATGGAACGTCAGCAGCCTATGGATAGATTGGTATGCGGCGACGTGGGATTCGGAAAAACCGAGGTGGCGGTGAGGGCTGCATTTAAGGCTGCATGCGACTCGAAGCAGACAGCTGTGCTCGTGCCTACAACTGTGCTGGCATATCAGCACTATCAGACCTTCAGCAACCGAATGAAAGGATTGCCGGTAAGAGTTGACTATCTCTCGCGAGCACGCACGGCAAAGCAGACAACGGAGATACTGCACGACCTGGCAGAGGGAAAAATCGACATACTCATCGGTACACATAAGATTATCGGGAAAAACGTGAAGTTCAAGGATCTGGGGCTGCTTATTATCGATGAGGAACAGAAATTCGGCGTATCGACAAAAGAGAAACTGCGTCAGATGAAGACCAACGTTGACACGCTCACAATGAGCGCAACGCCGATTCCGCGCACTCTACAGTTCTCGTTGCTCGGAGCACGCGACTTAAGTGTGATACAGACCCCGCCGCCCAATAGATATCCGATACAGACGGAAATACACACTTTCAGTGCAGATGTGATTTCTGATGCCATCAATTTCGAGATGAGCAGAAATGGACAGGTGTTTTTCGTGAACAATCGCATCAACGACCTGCAGCGCATTGCTGACATGATACACAAATATGTGCCCGACGCAAGGGTGGCAATAGGACACGGACAGATGAAACCAGAAGAGCTGGAAAAAATCGTGTTCGACTTCATGAACTACGACTACGACGTGCTACTCTCGACGACCATCGTTGAGAATGGCATCGACATACCAAATGCAAACACAATAATCATTAACGCTGCACAGAACTTTGGACTTTCAGACTTGCATCAGATGAGAGGACGCGTGGGACGTGGCAACCGGAAGGCGTTTTGCTATCTGCTTGCACCACCACTTGCATCGCTCAGCGTTGACGGACGCCGACGGTTAGAGGCTCTCGAAAACTTCAGTGACTTGGGAAGTGGGATAAACATCGCCATGCAGGATCTTGACATCAGGGGAGCAGGAAATCTGCTCGGAGCTGAACAGAGCGGATTCATTGCAGACCTTGGTTATGAGACATACCTGAAGATACTGAACGAGGCTGTGGTGGAGCTGATAAATGAGAATCCCAAGGCTACGGCCACCACAAGGCAGACGCAACGCAGAGAAGTAGCATCTATGGATCGTCAGCACGGATTCGTTACTGACTGCACGCTCGACAGTGATATGGAACTGTTCTTCCCGGAACGATACGTGCCGAGCGACAGCGAGCGGATGTTGCTGTACCGAGAACTCGACGGTCTGAAAACCGACGACGAGGTGGAACGATACCGCAATCGGCTGCTCGACCGTTTCGGAAAGTTACCACAAGCGTCTGAGGAATTGTTGAAGGTGGTACCGCTGCGAAGGATGGGAAAGGAGCTTGGATGCGAGCGAATACTGCTGAAGCAAAGGCAGATGGTGATGTATTTCGTATCGAATGCCGATAGCCCGTTCTATAATAGTGAAGCATTCGAAAGAATTATCACATACGTGGCACGGTATCCCAGACGCTGCAATTTCAGAGAAGTGAGGGGGAAGCGATCGATGGTGATAACAAAGGTAAATACTATCGACGAGGCGGTTAGGATTCTGAAGGATGTTCAGGGAGAACCTCAGGCTCAGCAGTAGTAGAGACAATCTTCTTTCTGAGTTGATATATCTTTACCGCATTGAGAATCTCGGCCACGCCATAGAGTAAACAGCACCATCCGAGAATGAGCATCGGAATGCCTGCTGTCTCCATAGGCTGGAACATTACGTAGAGTCCGGAGATAAATATCAATGAAGGACAAATCCAGAAAAAGAAAGGTACACTGCCATAGCGACGGGCACTGATGAGACTGAGAAACTGTCCCAAAGCCCCGAGAATAAGCAACGAACCGAGAATGTACATCAGTCCGGTGATAAATACGTCAGGTTTGAAACTGAGAAGTGCTCCGAGGATAATGCTCCCCAGCCCGACGATGGGGAATGTGGGCTGACCGCCGCTGATGATATTGCCCGAAGTGTCGGTAATGGTGTATTCGCTGGCTGTTCGGCAGGCATAGATGTATGTGATTAAGGCAATCACTCCTGAAAGCAGAAACAGAATGCCGATGGCGATAGTGATCCACATTACGGTACTGCCAGGGTATTTTATCAACATAGCACCGATAACAATTGAACATACGGCGCGGAAAATAGAGCTTTGGAATATTTGTTTCATTATATCGAACGTTTATTTTCTGCAAAAATACGAAAATTCTGCCGTTCTTCCAACTTTTTTCACTACTTTTGCATGCGCTTTTGTTTTTTTCCTAATAAACAGACACTTTGACAAAGTTATATTTGGTAAGACACGGAGAAACCGTTGACAATGTGAACTGTATAATCCAAGGACAGACACAGGGCAAACTCACGGCAAACGGCATCAAACAGGCTGAAATGCTGGCTGTTGAATTTGCCGGAATACATCTGGATGCCATTGTTGCAAGTGACCTTGCGCGTGCTATTGATACGGCTGAGGTGATAGCAATCAGGCATAGCCTCGACGTCGAGACGACAGCAATGCTGAGAGAGCGCGATTGGGGAGGGTTTACCGGAAGGTATATTCCCGACCTGGAACATGAGGTGTGGCCTGACGATATCGAGACGCTTGACAATCTCTTGAAGCGAGCGTCGGAGTTCATAGAGTGGATAAAGGAAAAACACCACGGTGAGACAGTACTCGCCGTGGGGCATGGAATTATAAATAAAGCTATTCAAGCGGTTTATCTCGGGAAAAAGATGAACGAGGTGCAGCGGATGCTGAATGCAGAAGTGAGAATTCTGGAATTGTAAGCTCACTTGTGAGCCCCACCGAATGACCCAGTACCGCGTGCGTTGCTTAAGGTCACGCCACTACGTGCGCTGCTTAAGGTCCCGCTACTACGTGCGCTGCCAAATGAACCTGTGGCACGGGTGCTGCTGCCTGCACTTAGCGAGCCTACACTGCGAGCGCCTCCCGTGTTGAATGCCCCCATGCTACGAGTGCTGACTCTTGCACTATTGACACTGCCCCCGGCAGCAAATCTACTCGTACTGCGTGCGGAATTAAAGTTGCCTGCACTGCGTGCGCTGCCAAAATTACTTGTCGTGTGGTTCGTCGTCGTGATGGTGCTCGGAGTTGTACCTCTATTGTCTGTTCTCGGCGACGTGGTGCCACCGTAAGTACGGTCGTTGTGGTTGCCATAGTTGCGTTTTCCGAAATGGTTATTACCATGTGCATTGTTTCCGAGATGGTTATTGCCGTATGTGTGGTTTCCACCGTGGTGATTACCGTATGTGCGGTTTCCTATATGACGTCTGTTATCAAAATGGTCGCGCATACCACGATAAGTATGGTGGGCAACGGGGCGGTAGTGGTGACGGTGTCCGTGGTAGTAACCCAGCCCTCCGTGAACATGCCAGCTGTGCCCTCCATTGTAGGTGACGTAGAATGCCGGACGTCCGAAATAGAAGAGAGTGCGCTGCGGATAGCGAGCATAGATGCCGAAATGCCAGTAGCCTCCATCCCAGTATAATGGACGATAGAAATATGATGCTGCACAGAAAGCTTTCCACTGCCAGTCGAGCAGTATATAGCTAAGGTCGAGATTGCGGCGCTCCCAATATGTTCCATATACATCGTCGTAACTTGTAACACCCATCAGATAGTCGAGATTAATCTCGTAGGCGGCCTCGTATTGTTCGTCGGTGAGGTTCAGCTCATAGGCCATCTTGTCGGTGAGGAACAATGCCTGCTCGCGAGCCTGCTCGAAACTCATGGCGACAGCATTTGTCACTATCGTAAACATTGCCATCAGGGTTATCATCATCTTCTTCATAGCTGTATGGTTTTAATTGTTAAACATTCTTTTTTTATTTGTCATTGCAAAGTTCAGCTTTTTTTTCAGCCTATACAAGGGATTTTCCCTAAACACAGAGAGGAATTTCCCTAAAAAAGTTCTCAGTTTTAAAAATTTGTATTATCTTTGTAGCCATAAATAAATCTGCAAACAATGAAATATCGTATTTCTGCTATTATATTAATAATGTATAGTCAAATGGTGAAAGGTAATGCTGAGGTGTTACAGCCATTGGATTCACTGACATATAATGTAGAAATGCAGACTACTCTCGGTGGTGGAGACCATTCGCCCTTGTGGTTGAATGCCAACAGATACGGGCTCAGCTCAATCCATCCCAATAGTGCTTTTCTGAAGGCTGGCGTAAGCCGAGCCCTAAGTGTCGATTACGGCCGTAAATGGGGTATTGGTTATGGAGTGGATCTCGTGGGAGCCGTAAGACATACCGCACCATTCTATATACATCAGCTCTATGGAGAACTGCGATGGCTGAAGGGCGTGCTTACCGTAGGTGCCAAGGAGTTTCCAATGGAACTGAAAAATCAGTCGTTGAGCAGTGGCTCGCAGACACTGGGCATCAACTCACGTCCTGTACCACAGGTACGTATCTCTCTTCCTGATTATTGGAATATTCCCGGACTACGTCGTTGGGTAGGAATCAAAGGTCATATAGCATACGGCAAATATACTGACGGCAAGTGGCAGGAGGATTTCACTCAGAGACAGTCGAGATATGTTGAGGGCGGGCTTTACCACAGCAAGGCTGGCTATATTCGCATCGGACCGAAGAATATTACTCTTGAGTTAGGGCTGGAAATGGCATGTCAATTCGGCGGCAAAAGTCATGTGTTTGAGAATGGCATGGAAAGCATTACCGTGAATCAGGGAGGTTTGAAAGGAGCGTTGAAAGCCTTCACTACAGGTGGCTCCGATGCTACCGATTACAGCATGAGCACCAATAATTCGGGCAACCATCTTGGAAGCTGGGTAGCACGTCTGAATTTCGATTATCCAAAATGGTCGCTCGGTATTTATGCCGACCATTTTTTCGAAGACCACTCGTCAATGTTCTTTCTCGACTACGATGGATATGGTACAGGTGAAAACTGGAATGTGAAAGAGCGCAACCGCTATTTTCTTTATGATTTGAAGGACATGATGATAGGTATAGAACTGAGAATGAAGAAATGGCGATGGGCAAACACCTTTGTGGTGGAATACCTCTATACTAAATATCAGAGCGGACCGGTTTATCATGACCATACACAACTACGCAACACCCACATCTCGGGTAATGACAATTATTATAACCACAATTTACAGAGCGGATGGCAGCACTGGGGAATGGTGACGGGCAATCCGCTTTACCTCTCGCCACTGTATAACGACGATGGAAAAATCGTAATAAAAAACAATCGCTTCAAGGCATGGCACTTCGGCATTATGGGCAATCCTGTTGAGAATCTTTCGTATCGTCTGCTTACGACATGGCAGCGAGGGTGGGGGCAATATGTCGAGATGTATCAGAGTCCACGCGACAACTTCAGTATGATGGGCGAGGTAATTTACCGCTTGCCCCAAAACTGGCGTGTGGCAGGAGCAGTAAGCTTCGATAGCGGAATGATATATGGTGACAACTTTGGCGTACAGCTGACAGTTGCAAAGACGGGACTGTTGAAATTATGGAAATAAGTTACAATGAGAAAGATATTTTATTCAATGGCATTGCTTGCGATGACAGCAGCGTGCAGTCTCCATTCGTCCGACAATGGCGAACTTGACGGTTTCTGGCAGGCAACTGCTGTGGATACGATAGCAACAGGGAAAAGTGCTGACGTAAGCAACTCGCAGATGTCATGGTCGTTTCAAGGTGACATACTGCATATTCGTCCATGCAGGAATCTTGGCGGTTTAAGTGAGTATATATGTCGTTTCATTAACACAGGCGACAGTCTGACCGTATTCGACGTACTCATATCCGACCGTGAGGTGGGCGACATTGCTGTGACCGACTCTATGTCGCTTAGTGGCACTGGATTGACGCATCCGTACGAACGGTTTAAAATTTTGTTGTTAAACGAAGAGTCGATGTTCCTGCAGTCGGATAGCCTCCGGATTAATTTCCGGAAGTATTAGTATTTCTATCCTGATATTATTAAGCTGTTATCGCTAATTCTGCATATACAATTAAACAATCTTAGAATATTACTAAACAAATACGATTATGAACATTCTTATTTTACAGGCTTCTCCGAGATCCAACGGAAACACCGCTTGGATGGCGGAAGAGTACAAGAACGCTGCCGAGGCAGCAGGCCACAAGGTGACGCTGGTCAACGTGTCGCGCAAGAAGATTGCAGGCTGTCTGGCTTGTGAGTATTGTCACAACAAAGGCAATGGCGCCTGCGTCCAGAAGGACGACATGCAGGAACTCTACCCGCTGATGGCCGAGGCCGAGGTGCTGGTACTGGCTGCA
>ODAI013279260.1_pt1 | contig 41120 bp, 47 predicted proteins | sample 1539321 | NCBI WGS metagenome assembly ODAI01 (sample SAMN02144231, study PRJEB22623) | gut metagenome | biome: sheep rumen | host: Ovis aries | place: New Zealand
ACTGTTACTGTCGGCATCGCTGCCACCTCCGTTTCTCAGCCATATTATACCGTTTTTCGCTCCCAAAAGTAATCACCACAACCACCTATTTTTCGGAGTTGAAACTGTGCAGAACCGACTAATACCTGTTATCGTCAGCTTTACCTGCGGCAATGCATAAGCACATTGCAAAGACTCCAATGCAGCCGCCTATTATCATTCCAATTATTATGCGTATCACCGTTCCACCTCCCATTGTGCTGCTGTTGGATAATGTTCGTTTATTTCAGCGCAACTCCTGCTTTCGATTTCCTTTTTCTGTTCATCTGTAAGCTTATCCTGCTGCGCGAGAAAAATATGGATTACTGCACACATAACGTCAGCCTGTCCGTACTTTTTCATTTTCACTCTCCCTTACACATTTTTGCCTGGTGCATAAAATATATCCTGACTTTGTATCAGCCCATATACATTTTCTGCACTTATACTCTGCTTTCAGTTTAGCTGTTTTAAGCCGTTTTCTCAGCTCGTCCCAGCTAAGTTCTTTCTGCAATCTATCACGCTCCTCGTTTCAGAAATATCTATAACATAAACATATAACTGTGCTTATATGTTTATGTTATATCTGCGCCTGACATATTATCAGGCGCAGAATTATATAACTCTTAAGCCTTCGTCTGATCCTATTTTCAGACGTATTTACGTGATATTTGACCTTGCTCCCGTCACGTCGGAACAACAAGAACGATCAGTAGCTGCTGACCTCATGGAAGTCTCATCCCTCTATGGTTCGCATAGAGCCGCCCTCATTGCTTGAGTCTGTGACTGGACGGAAGTATCATTATATTCCTGCTTTCATCGCCTTGCGGAGAGCTGCTCCGCATTTTGAAACGTCATATTAATCGCAAGCGTATGGTTTCTTTGGCTGCCGAATTTTAGTCCGGCACAGGATCAACGTATTCTTGTTGCTGCTATTCTGTTTTCAAGCTACAATGTAAGAGCTTAGAGTCCCCTACATAAACATAGCCCACGAAAACAGGCGCTCTCACCAACTCACTTTAGAATTTCAGCGATTTTACTAATCCAGTATGAAATTGTTTGCTGTGGAATTGATAGTTCTGACGATATTTCATCTTGATACATTCCTATTACCTTGTACATATAGAATGCTTTCCGCATAATTAGCGGTACTTTCATGAGCCTGAGATACTTATCGTCGCTGTCAATAAGTTCAGTCCAGTATTTCTCTAAATATGTATCCGAATGACTATCCGATACACCTTCTGACAAGTTTTCAGGTTCAGCAAGCAGCATCGTTCTTCTGTAGAAAGCGCGATCCAGTTTGAAGGCGTTCTCATCATATTCTCTTATTACAGAGATCTGTTTATCCGTCATGCCACTTTCACGATAAAGCTTTTCCTTTTGCTCCCACTGTTCCTTGAATTGCTTTTCTTCTTTTGCATGATTATATGCCATTTCTTTATCCTCCGTTTTGATATCTTATGGTCGAATCAAAACGAAGGTTTATGGATACTTAGCGGCTATACACAGCCACTTTTGAGATAAAAACATAAAACTCCATTCCGCTTTTAAAGCCGAATGGAGTCCTTTTATAATATATAAAAGAGTAGGGTTTGACAATGCTTCAAAAGCCTGTCAAACTCCTACTCTTTATTCAAGGTGATGTTTGTACTAAGTTCTTGCTTATTATTTCTATTATTCTATGACATTTCCAACATTTTATCATTATTGCATAATTGCTGTTATTTTCTATGTTTTTCGGTGGATAACAAACAACATCAAATAATCGTCCATTACAATATGGACAATGATATGAGTGCTGATGCATTATTACTATGTATCTCTCCTTTGGTTAGCTGCACAGCTAAATCTTCATCAATAATTTTGCGGCGTTAACCGCAAAATTATTGTTCATTTTCTTATTCTTTCAATAAACATTTCCCAATCATTGTCTGTTGCTTTGGCTGATTTAGCTGCTCGCAGTGCCATTTTAACTACTTTGTTTGCCTGCACATATTCTATAATATCAGGTGATAGCTTGCCGGATGCCTTCTCATATAGATCAAAAATTAGAATTTGTTCTTCCTCATTTAAATCGAATGTCTTTATCATTCTTTTAAGCAATTCCTGATCAGGGCACACCCTCTTTCCATGTTCAAGCTGACTAAGATACCCTTTAGATATATTGAGCATTTCTGCAAGTTCAGTGCTTTGCAGGGAATGTTTACGTTTTTGCTCGGATATGAACTGACCGAAATCAGTTGCAAAGATCATATTTCTATTACTATCATTTTCCTTTCGTAACTTATTATAATGGTGTATAATAATTAATGTGCATTTTTAATTTGAATATATGATACACGAGTAAATTCTCCTTGAATTTTTATAATATATCAGCTACATTTGATGATAGCAAACTATTAAACTCTGTAAAAGATCTGTTAACTAACTCCCATGTTTTTAAGCAATTCATTCTTATACACTCAAAGCTATTAACATAAGCTTCTACTCGCGAAAAATCAAATCCATTTTTTATCTGTCCTCGTATAATTTTAGTAGAATTAAGCATATAATAGTAATTCTCCAACCTAATAATATTTATCTTTTTTGTTGCCTCTGTTTTATCATAAGAAAAAATCTCCGTCAATTCATTACTATTACATATATCGCAGAACGATTTAATAGATTTATAAAAATAATGCACTGCTTCTATTAAATAGAACTCTATCAAATCATCATCACTTTCATTTATTGCATTTTTGAGATAACTCTTGGAAAGCACTAATTCATTACATATGTCATTATCAAAAAGCTGAATACACTCTTCTGAAGTCATTTTTATAAATGGATTGTGAGGAATCACTCTTTTTTTGATATTTTGGATCCTTTTAAACTTTAAAGCATATCGAAAAACGCATATTATTAACCAAACCAAAAGAAATATAAAGAAAAAAATCGTACCAAAATTCAAAACTTTTTGAACTTTTTCTTTTTGCCCATTTTCAGACCATATCTGACACGCTAACGATAACAATGCTAATGAAATTGTGACATTTGTATCTCTAATCCATTCAAAGGTTGTACTATTGTTTTCGTTTATAATATTTCTAATCTTTTTTGAAAACGATACTTCAAACCACTCAAAGTTTCTCTGCGAATTATTAAACATTTCTCGCCTCCTATGACCTATTAATGAGGATAACGTTTTTCTACATTTTTAAGATTATTTAAGAGGGTGGATGAGGCGATATTATTCAGTGAATCCTGGAGTATGATAGAATAAATCTCCTGCAAAACAGCAAAACAATAACTATTATCCCCATAGGAAGAGTGCATATACCTAAGAAGTGATTTTATCCTATCATTTTGTCCAGGAATATCAAATAAAGCTTTTAACATAGCATTAAAAATAGAATTTGATATATCAATATCCATTACAATTGCTTGCCTGCCGAAATAGAAGCGTGATTGAGCCCATTTTCTTATTCGCCCTCTTTTAATTCCATGACAGTTTTTTTGAATTACTCGCAATCCATTTTTATAATTATTATCATTGGAGTTTTCCTTATCATAATTCATTCCAATATAATTAATCAGGTAATAATAAGTATACGATCTTTGTTTTTCCTTTATAGTTATTACAACATCGTGACCAATTGTCATATTATTTCCTCCCAGCATATCTTGCTTTTAAAAACTAAAGGTATTAGACGCTTTTTCATTTTATTGAAGATAAAAGCGGAAACATGATATCGTCTACTGTTGGGTATAAAACGTAGCAAAAGTCTATAATCAAGTAATTTTACACACACTACGCAGTTGCTGTCCAATTGCTTAACAATGATCCTGTTGCAGTCGTGTTATTCCACATTTGTGCTGCAAGCTGATATGTATCTGCCGAATTCATATTCAGAATTGTATCAATTGTACCTGCTGAAAGAATACCATTAGCGTTGGTTATTCCTACATTAGAGCCAGATGAAGATATTGCATCAATATTTATATCATAATAATGAGCAGATGAGGTTTGATTTTTTAATGATAGATAAGCAAGATTTCCACTTCTTGTAACAATAGCTAATGATTTACCATCACTTGCTTGAATTGTTGACGCATTATCTACTAAAGCCGTCCAATTACTCAACATAGAGTTACTGTACATTACCGCTGTGACTTGAAAAGATGCAGCATTAGGATTATTATTCATTAAAGCATGAACATTTTCACTTGGTAAAAATCCACTATATGTATTAGTATTTATAATTGAACCAGCAGAAGAAATGGCTGACACTGTAAGCACTACATAATTATTAGTAGACGTTTGGTTTTTAAAAGTCATATGGGTTTGAGATCCGCTTCTGCCAACTTCAAATAATGAGTTGCCATCATCACCTTGCAATGTTTGCAATAAATTTGTAGAGTAACTTGATGAACAACTCTCCAAATCTGCTGAAATTGCATTTGATACAAAGCATGTGACTGTCATAGCAATGATAGTCAATGTTGCAAACAAAGTTATTGATAGTTTTAATATTTTCTTCATTTTAATACTCCTTTTATCTTTTCACTTAGTGAACAAAAGATAGTATAATCTATTTGAAAGGAACCTACAATAAAATCACCAGTATGACATTTGCGTTCTTTAAATCAGATATACTCGCGCTTTTAAGATTAAATATGGATCATCATCACTCCAACCGGAAGAACGAATACTGCTGTGTTGATAAGCATTGCAGTAAACCGGCTGTGGCATTTGTATGACACTGCAAGCATAGTAAGCGAGCAAACTGAAAACAAGAGCGTTGCAGCAATGAACAGGCATACAGCATAACCGAGTACAGACAGATGCAGCGAACTATCTGCAAATCTTGTCATAGACTGTATCGGTTTATGCAATCCCTGAGTGCCGTATTTACGCATAATATTGCAGAAATACGGTATTATGGCCAGCGCAGAAGCACCTGTGCTGACAGAGAGTGTTATTGTAACATTACGGCGTATGTATTCGGCTTTTCCTGATGCCGTACAATAAATGATACGCTGCATATTGAGGTTATTATCAAATGCAAAAAGCGGTGAAATTATGATAACACACAATATCATTATCAGAAGTGAGAGCATTAGGTGGTCATTGGTCGATGTGATACCGAATGCCCTCTTATATCCTGAATCGTAGAATATCTCAGCTCCCTTTTCATCACGGACAGCATTACACCTTTCCGTGAACATTTCAAACGCACTTTCGCGATAAAGCTCATTTTGCAGCATTTTGTATTCAGTAAACGGAAGATCTGGCATAGATATCCTTTCGTTCACATCTTCAAAATAAGCAGTATCCTGCCTTATCAACTCATCTGTCTGATAAGTGACAGCACCGCTGTTTGATTCCGTATAATTCTTATAATAGAGGTCAACGAGGTCAGCAGGCTTGGTAAATGACGAATGGAACAGTAAAACAGCTGCCGTCCATATAATAATAGCTCTGCCGCTTTTTTGGAGGAGCAATGATTTTTTCAGCGTGTAGTACATTTTGCCGTGGATCTTTTCTGATCTGCTTGTTCGCAGTATTTTGGGGAAATGACTGTAACTGCGGCAGCGGTGCAAAGGAAAAAATAAAAGCGGCAATACCGTAAAAACTACTATCAGCACGGAAAACAGCACTGTCAATGCCAGCGCTATGTAAACAGGTCTGCCGCTGAAATTGAGATTTCTGTATGAAGCAAAAATACTTTCTGGTTTTATAAAACTTACAATATTCAGATCGTGCAGAAGTCCCCTGTCGGAGTCAAATGAGATATTTTTGTAAAGATATACCTCCAAATATGCCGTTAATGCTGAAAAAACATATATTGAAAATGAATTCACGGACAGTATGCAGATAAGTGACAAAATACATCCCCACAGAAAGCAACCGAATATCTTATACAGTAGCGAAACAGCAATATACTGCCCGACTGTGATATTATAGCTGCATTCCATAAAGCCGTTTACAGACTGTAACGGTCGGCTGATATCGCCTATACCGTATGTTGCTGCACCTATGATAAGATTTTCTGTAAGAAAGAGGATATTCAGTATTATTGAAATAAATAAAAGCGTTTCCAGCTTTGCTGCGCACAATCTGCTGCGTCCATTCGGACACGCAGTAAGCAGTCCGTGTATCCCTTTTTCACGATCTTTTGTAAAGATGAATACGACAGCAGAAAAAATAAGAAAAATCAGCATTATGTCTGAGATTCTGTTTACAAAAACAAGTTCCGCACCCTCTGATACTTCAAATGGAAGTTCTTTCGTCTGTATATTGCTGTACGCATTTCGTGTCCTTTCAGCATTCTTATAAGAAAAGCTGTCCTTTGATGCAAATAATGAAAAGCTCGTTATGCTGTCACAGCGTTCCTCAATGTTTTTCAGATACTGCGGATATGACTCGATATAATAAAAACGGTCACGCACAGAACAAATAAAAGATGTTGAATATTTGCCGGTACCGTTGAATGAAAGTTCAAGATTATCCAAAATATATTCTGATATTTCGGCATTAGTCATATTGTTTGTCTCGCTGTAAAACTCTCTGTACTCCTTTGGTGAGATACTTTTATTCTTTATATTCCTGACAGCAGAAAAGCAGTTCAAAGCAAGACAGGCTGCGACTATAAGAATAAAACTACGGCAGCCGATCAATTTCTTCAGTTCATAGTATACAAGGCGCATTTACTCACCACCGTAATATTTCATATAGAGATCTTCAAGTTTTTTCTCACCCTCAGACAGTTCAGAAAGAAGTTCCTCAACTGTTCCGGAAGCAATCATCCTGCCCTTATCAAGAAGAAGAACTTTTTTGGCGATATTTTCAATATCCGATATAATATGCGTCGAGATGATAACGATAGTATCCCCTGATATTTCGCTTATAAGGTGCTTTATCATTACTCGCTGTTTAGGATCAAGCCCAGCAGTAGGCTCGTCCATTATCAGAAGCTTTGGTGAACCGAGCATAGCGGATGCTATAAGTACACGCTGCTTCATACCACCTGAAAAACCGCCTATCTTTTTGTCTGCACATTCATCAAGCTCCACCTTTTTCAGAAGTTCCTTTATCTCTGCGGCAGCTGCTTTTTTATCAATATTTTTCAGTGCTGACATATAACCAAGGAAATCCCATGCAGTCATACCGTCATAAAGCTCCTGTTGCTGCGGCATAAACCCAACGCAGCTGCGGAATTTTCCTTTTAGGCGGCGTATATCATCGCCGTCCCAGTATATTTTTCCGCCGTCATTGTCAGGATTAAGATTAGTTGTGATAATATTCATCAAGGTCGTCTTTCCGGCGCCGTTTGGACCGAGAAGCCCGTAGATACCGTCAGTAAAAGAGAAGTCAAAGCAGTCTAGTGCTTTTTTCTTTCCATAGTGCTTGCTTATGCTTTTTATTTCCAGCTTATTCATAAGCGTACCTCATTCAAAAAGACTGTTGATTTCATTTACAGGTATTTTTACGGTCTGCTTTCCGTTTTCACCATAAATGTCAATTATATAATCGTCTTTGTATAAAGTATGATACCATACGATATCGTTTTCAGAAGTATCAGGTATCACGGCAGTTTTTCCAGAAGCGATATCAAAGCAACAGTTATCATACCACACCTTTCCATTACCTAATGACATAGTAGGACTCTTTACTATTGGACCTTCAATCACCTTTCCTGTTGCGAGTTCTTTAACATATATCTTTTTCTCAGTATTTTTATCACGGGTATTGATAGACTGCGTGCTGCCGTTTGAAGAATAATACAGCATATATCCGTCTTTTACTTGCTTGGCAAACACGTCGTCATTCTTTAAGAAACTCTTATTAACAGTATCAAAAACAAACACCTGCGGTTTTGTTACAGGATCCTTTTGAAAATCAATCCGTATATAAATATTACTGCCTTCAGTGCCTATTATATACGGATGAACTGAATCAAATGGAACGTCTTTTTGGCACTTTTCATAATCAAATATCTCCCCATGATCCACTATTTTTTCAGAGCCAAGATCTATGGAGAAAAGATTTGCCCGACCGCCATTTCCGCTTGAAATAACATTGCCTGCTTCATCATATTCGGGATCGCCGTCATTTGTAATGAAGTAATACTCAGATCCTATAAGGCAGCTTCCTGCATAACTTGAACTGCTTATGTTATGATCATCAATTGTTCCAACAGTACTTCTTGTCATATCATCCATACTGTATTTTATAACAGAGGCATTAAGGTCAAGAACTCTTTTCCCGCTGCGTTCTACAGCATCGCAGCTTTCAGAAAAATAATACAAACAGTTCCCCCATATAACAGGCAGCTGATGACTTTCAGCCAGTGTATATGCAATACATTTTGAATCGCTGTGCGAGCAATTCGGACGATTGCAGAGAATAGTCGTATCCATTGAGTTGAAGTCAAAAACGACAGGCGTGCCTGACGTTATATCTTTGTCCGGTTCATCCTTGCTACTGAACATTAACATATAGTCACCAAGTATAACACGGTTCCATTCGTTCAGTTGAACATCACTGTCTGCGATAGAAATGCTTTGTGAAGAAATATTACTCGTTTCATCGTTGCTGCCATTACAGGAAACATTAAATGACATTAAAAAAGCCAAAATTGTAACTGATAGTATTTTTTTATTCTTCATACATGTCCTCGTTTCAGTTTAAAGATTAATTTACATAATATCCTTAGATAAACAATTAACTAAGAATAAAATGTTGAACTTCTATGCTCTCATATACTATGTACGCCAAAACACTAATAAGGCGCTTGTTGTAGCGCCTTATTAGTTATTTAAGCTGACGTTGTTGTACTTCCAGTCCAATTTCCAGATTGAGCTTCACCATAATGATAACCCTCTGAACCAATGGTATTACCATTGTAGACAGTTTTAGTTGCTATTCCCGGCGAATTAATATAATCTATATTGCTATAGCTCATTCCGCCTGTTTTAGCAGTTGCTGTAACAAATAAATAATTGATGCTATTGTCAGTACAACTTGTAGATGACGTCGCACTACTATGATATGAATAGCTAGTCGATGCGGTTGCTTTGATATCACCAATGTTAAATTTCTTTGAGGAACTGCCACTAACACTGGCGAAAGCTGAAAGCGAATTAGTCACACAGGAAAACATGGTAATTGCTAATGCTAATGAACTAGTCCTTCTTAATACTTTCTTCATATTTGTACCTCCTACAATTATTATTTGAGAGATTTCGTATTCATTTTTGATTATACTTCAACCACAACTGACCGCAAAGCGCATTGGCTTTTAGTATTGTCCGTAAAACTTATAAAGTCTTATATGCAAGTTGCGTTCATATGCTTTCTTTGAATATAGTTTTTAATTGCACCTATAATCATAAGTATTGATAGTGAAAATAATGCTGTAGATAATATTTTGTTACAATTCGTAAGAGGTGTGAACAAAATAATGTGGTATAATAATACTTCTAAGAAAGCTATAATGTACGCTCTTTTACGAAATACTCTTTTCTCAACACTATCGAGTTTTTTATTCTCATCTTCCACCGGTGCTAATAATAAAATTATCATTAAGCTTATAAAGACAAGAATTTCATACATAACAATGTTAAATCCAGCATATTTCGTAACCAAAAGAATACTAGTAATCATTATTACAGAATAAATATAACAGCGAAGATGTGTTTTTGCATGATATCCACCACAAAAACTTCGTAATGGCATATAGCATACCAAGAATAGTATACTTTGGTATAACATTTCACATAAAATACCAATAATAATTGTTGTAAGTATGTTTAATGCGAGATTTAGTCCTTGTTGGATTCCGTAACGATAAACCTCTTTATCTTCAGGTGCAAACTTATTCTGTTGTTCAAGAATATCTGCTATGTAGACTGATGCTTTATAGAACATCAGAATCTACGAAGTTTCTTGGCAACTTCAGGAACTTCATCCTGATGCATTGTGTAAATGCAAGTTGAATTTACTGTGAGCGATGTCACTACAAGTGCCAGTGCTGCTAAAAGACTAGAATGCCTTTTGATAAATTCTTTCACAAGAACAACCTCCCTTCATCAAGTACCCTTTCGGTGCTTTTAGTATACACCATTGTAATTACCTGTGCGAGAGGTTGTAATAATTTACAGTTTTCTTGTAACTTTCCAAGATTTAAGGAAGATAAAGAAGAACTTCCGAAGTAAAAATATTTTCATTATGTGATAACTTTAATAAGCCATTATATTTTTCGGCCGTTTTTCTAATATTGACCAAACCTTTTCCATGTGTGTTTTTATCTTTTTTCGTAGTAACGATTTCTCCGTTTTCATAGAGAACAACACCGTCATAAGTGTTGTCTATACTGATAATTAGCATTCCTTTTCGATAAACTATTTTTATATTTAACTTTTTGCCCCTTTTAATGTTTTTTAATGCTGAAACAGCATTATCAAGAAGATTGGTTAAAATTGTTGAGATATCCATAATTTCAACCGTCAGTTCGGTCGGAACGTTTACATCTATTTTTATATCAATATCTTTATCAGGCAAGCTATTTAACTTATAATTTAATATGCTATCAATTGGAATATTGCCAGTAGCAGAATATATTGAAGTCTGACTTTGTGATTCCTCTATTAAATTGCAAATATATTTTCCGGCGGAATTGATTTCATTTTTTGATATTAGATCTCTGATAATCGACATATGATTATTCAAGTCATGTCTAAATGCCTGAGAATCTTCTACTGATTTTTGCATAATCAAACATTGCTTATAATAATATTCGCGTTCTTGATTAGTTATAGCACTTTTCATTTTTTCCAAATACATTTCTGATAATGAGTTGTATAAAACAAAAGCTATAAAATTAATCATAAAAAGAACTACTACCGAGATTGCTACTTTATTTTGAGATACATTATATATGCTTGTAACTATCATCTCTATTACAATAGTTGAAATCGGTATCAAAAGAGATGGTATCGCAAGTTTTAATGGTATTGCTTCTTCATTCGAGTCTTCACTTTTGATAAAGACATTTATCAAAATAAGCACAGCAAAGAATTGTAATATCTTATTAATAAACAACCCCAGTATATTTGAATAACCGTATTTTTCAAACGGACTCATAAATGATGTAAACGTAAGTGCTGTAACAAGTATTTCTACGATAAATAAAACAATATAAATATAAAAAGATGCGATAACTTTCTTTTTTAAGCTACCATTATAAAAAAATGTAATTCCTAAAAAACACAGTATATTTGTTATCATCATTATAATCGGAATATCAAAAACAAAATAAACCGCTGTAGTTATTAACGAAAACAGCCCATAGGCCAAATACACACTTTTTTTATGTTTCTGATTAAGACCAAGATATTTATCCATAAATAATTTTATAATGTATGCTGTGAATAAATTAGATATAATGTAAGTTATATTATAGGCTGTTAAGTACATATCATTTCTCCTCATCTTTTAATAATTCTAATTGTTTTTCTCTCACTTCTTTACGCTTTGACTGAGCGATAGGTAATACTATTCGATTTGACATTTCTATTGTCTCATATGTACACCTGCGAACATGAATCGGATTTATTAAGAAGCTTTTGTGTATAAAAAGGAAATCAAACTTATTAAGTTGTAAATAGATATTATCTAATGTACCATAAAAAACATCTGATTTACCACCATAATAGATGGTGATTTCTCTCTTATGACTTTCAAAATAGAGAATATCTTTAATTGGAACTTTAAAGACATCATGCCCTATTTTATAAGTAAATGCTTCCGCTTTAAGATTAAGTTTGTGTATTAATTTTACAAAAGCCTTCTCTATCTTTTCTTCATCAAGCGGTTTAGGCAGAAAATGAAAGGGATCGAAATCAAATACTTCAATAGCATATTCTGTATTTCCTGATATATATACGATCTGAGTCGCCTCGTTTCCCATTGTTGTTCGAATTAGACGACTAACATCTATCCCCGATAGCTCATTCATTTTTATGTCGAGGAAAATAACATCAAAAAAGTCCTCCTTTAATTCTCTGATCAATCCTTCACCATCATAGAACACGTTAACGTCAATAGTAATACCATACTTTTTGGATAGCTTTAGCAAACTATTCTCAACAAATGCACAGATATTGTTTTCGTCATCTACAACAGCAATTTTTAACATATCCCCACCGCCATTAAGTCTATTTTATTAATTCTATCATAGTATTAGTAAAATTACAACTATTTTCCAGAATAAAAAGTAGTTTTTTAAAGGAAAGAAAGCAAATAGTAATAGAAGAATGCGTTTTTATTATTTTCGTCAATTCTGCTCATTTATCAGATATAGCACGATTTTCTTGATTTATAGGCACATATCTGAATTTGAAATACGACAAAATGACGGCTGAAAGCTTAAGCTGACAAACAAAGGCGGCTTACATAATCTTTCTTGATCTCCATTGATGAATGAACATACCGGTTAAGAGTTATAGCTGCATCTGAATGACCGAGCAGTTCACTGAGGGCTTTGGGATCAAAACCTTTTTCTATGCAGACCGAGGCATACGTGTGCCTGAGCAAGTGAAAATTCACATTTCTTATATCGCTGGCTTTCAGTATAGACTTGAATCGGTTCTGCATGGTGCGAGGTTCAGTAGGTTTGAAGGAATTTGCAATTATATAAAAGTCTCCAAAGCTCTTATATTCTTTTAAAAGAGTCATCAAAAATTCAGGTATCGGCACTATTCTTACAGAGCTCCTACTTTTTGGTGTACCAATAATTACCTGAGATTTTCCATTCTTAGTTATACGCTGAACTGTCCTTTTAACAGACAAAGTACAGGCTAAAAAATCTATATCTTCCCATTTCAAGCCACATAATTCCCCTATACGAAGTCCTGTAAACAGACATAATAATACCGCAAGGTTTGTAAGGCTCATATTATTAATAAGACAGTTTTCTAATCTTCGCCTCTCAACAGGAGTCAATACATCAGTATAATACTGTTCTGTCTTAGGCATAGTGAAATTACTTTCGCGGATCCCGTATTCACGATAAGCATAATGCTCTATACTGCGATAAACGGTCAATATATCACGAACTGATTTAGCAGATAAACCGCCTTTGCCGTCTAGTCTTCCATTTGTTAGCTTAAAATGGATAAATTCATTTATTCTGCTTGCCGTTAGAGCTGAAATGTGTTCTCCGCCAAGAACGGGCAAAATATGCTTATTCAATATATTCTCATAATTAGCATAGCTTGATTCTTTTACACGCAAACGTGCTGCACTAAGCCATTCTTCGGCAGCTTCACGAACAGTCAGCTTTATTGTTGATACTGCTTTTTCTGTTCTTACAGAATAAAGCTGTGCCATCTTATCCTTAACCTCGGATAAGATTCTGCCATATACGGACTTATACTTTTTTGAACCGTCAGCCTTGTATCCGACATGGACTCTGCCTTCAAAGCGCCCGTCCTTTCTTTTATAAATGTTACTTCCTCTTTTTGCCATAGATATCACTCCATTCTGACTAAATATCTGACGGTTTATTGACAGTTCTTCCGCAGATAAACCGTCAGTGATATCTACAGAAAAATTAATTTTTCATAAAAATTTGTGAAAAGGTATTTACTTTTCAATTCATTATGATTATAATAATAATAAATTCACCGTTCAAATCTAACGTAACCCTGTGTTTTAATGAGCAGAATTGACGAAAGGGCACACCAATATTACGTTGATATGCCCTTTATTTGTTCCATTAAAAGGATTGCGCATAATCCGACTTAATCCCCATCTCCTGCTTTTTCCTTGATATAGCCTTCCTCAGCTTATGATCCACCTGTGAACTGAGTTTTCGCTGAGACTTGTCATAATCATCGGAGATGATACGGCTGACACTTACAAGCAAACCCAAAGCAGCACTGGCAAAAGCGTCAGTGCTGCTTTCTTCTGCAACGGTTTCTTCGGTATCAATATCTACCACCGATGCAGGAGTATCCGGTTCTTCTTCATCTGATTGCTCCGGTTCATTTGTAGCAACAGCCGTGGTGCTTTCTTCCGGTACACATATCGTTTCAGAGACCGGCGCAGTAAACTGTACTTCATCTGCTGTCTTTACGATCATATTTTTCACCGACCTGAAATGCTCGTTATCAACCATTGACGGTAAATCCACCTTTGCAGAGGAATAGAAGTCATGTTTGCTCTGCTCCATGTCACACCACAGCCGATACATTTTCTGTATAGTCTCATTCTGCGAAAGCCGGAAAAATATCTCATCTACTGTCCGCTTCGTATCTTTTGACAAGTAGCCATAGACCTTTTTTCCTTTTGTATTTTGGAGCTGTTCGTGGAGCTTCCGCATAAGGTCAACGATTTCGGTATCATTACAACTATTGTCAGTAATATCACTCGTAAGCTGCTTCATAAGCTTTGCACTCTCAGCTTTCAGAAGGTCACGTGTATCTGTCTGCTGCTGATAAAGATGTTTCAGCTCATCGGCATAAATATCATTCATAAAACCGCTGCGTATCGTATCGCAGCCCTGCTTTGTAAGAAATCCCTCACGTTCATTTGTCGAGTACACGACTATATGAACATGGGGATTTGTTTCCTTATCATGAAAAGCAGCGTACCATTTCAGATTTGCCATATCTATTTTAGACTGCTTCGCTATGTTCGGTATCTGCCGCTTTATGAGTTCTCTCCATGCATTAAGGTTATCGTACCCCATTTTCTGAGCATTGTCCCTGCGGAGAGATACAACGTGTGTCCACACATTTCCTTTGTGTTCCGATACCTCTTTTGCAGCTCTGCTCAGATTTATTGGTTCATCAGTTTGCGAGAAAAGCCCATGCGATCCGAACTTAACAGCACCGGGACGGTTTGCAAGATAACCGATATAGTTTTTCTTGCTTCCCAGTATATCACTGTTATGTTCGATAGTCTCAGCGATAAACTTAGACGCATTCTTCTGCGTAGGACTGCTTTTGTATTCCTCATAAGAGAAACTGTTTTTGCTGTCAGAGAAGTCTTTCAGCAAAGAAGAAATAAGCTCCTGCTGTTTTTTTGTAGCAGGAGCTGTTCCGTTATTTTCTTTCACTGTTGCCGCTCCCTCACGGGTAGCGATATACTTAACGTAGTTAGAAAGATTTTTACTGCTGCCGCATTTGAGGTATCGGCTCACCACAACTAACCTCGGCATCGCTTACTCCTTCTGAAACTCAACCGCATCTTCGTAACTGATAATGCCGTTTATGCGGCGGACTTCGTTCACACACATCACCTGTAATTGTCTCAAAGTTTCATCGTCAATATCATTTACTGCCGCAAGCATATTTGAAATCTTTCCAAGCTCGACTGCAACTTTGAACATCAGCCGTGATAATCTCTGCTCCGTTCCTGAGATAGTGGCTTTCACTGTTTCCGTTATAAGCGGCGATATGTAGTTCACCGATCTTTCTTCGTCAAGGTAACCGATATAGAACGAGATTGCTTTCTCTATGAACTCACTCTGCGACTTGCAGTTGTCGTGTTTGTAATGCGTTCTCACATTTTCTATCGTCTGCGGATACACCCACAGCGGAAATTTTATTTTGTTGTCAAATGCCATTTTTATGCCTCCGACTCCTAAGTTTTTACCTATAAACAGGCATCTGCGGAGCTGCAACCCCGAAATTTTCATTTTGCCGAAATTGCAACCCCGAAATGCAAATGCTGTTTTTTCTCAATATGCGGTCGGCTTCGCCGTCCGCTGTGACCGCCGCGACCACGCGGTTTTATCTTGCAACACTTTAGTCACTGCCCCGATCCCTTGAAGGGCGCGGCTTCTTAGCAGGCCTGCATTCTGATGTCAGCTCTATATACTCACGGACATTCTGCGGCACCGCTTTTGTGTAAAGCTGCTCAGCGTACTTGTCGATCTCCTGTGCAAGCGAGGTGTTCTTCTGCGACAGATACATCTCAAGCGCCGATAACTTTTCATCGCTCATTGATAAAACTATCCTGTCTTTCACGTCATAGTCACCTCCGGTTCTTCTTCAAAATCTTCTGTTTCTTCTTCATAAAGCTCCTTTGCAATAGGAGTAAAAAGGCACTGACCTCTGCCTGATACAGCTCCGTATGAAGTCATAGTGCCGCCCTTGGCACTGAGTATGCTGCTGCCGAATCCTTCCATATCAACGTCAGCGAATACCTCAGTGTTAAAACCAACGGGAAGGTTGTTGAACAGATATGCCTTGCCAAAAATACTTGCGTCCAGTGACAGCGGATCAAACGAATACTCATCAAGGCATCCGATCAGGCTATCCGTTCCGGCTATACTGATAGTGCCCTCGAGTTCCATTATCGCTTTCAGCTTGATCACTTCTTCTGGATCGAGAGCAGAAAGCTTCTTTGCTAAAGCGTTCAGTACAGATATATCAGTCTGCCTTACGGTCAGCCGGTGTATCATCGGGAGTGCCGACTCAGTGCTTATGCATATCATATCGTTCACCTTGCAGCCCATTCGGGTTTCAAATTCTTCAAGCTCATTCTGGCTGAACGGGAACGTCAGCCATTCTGTTTTCTCCCTGTCAGGAACCCGGTTGGAGTTGTCTGCCGCCAATTGCAGACGGAAGAAACCGGCTGCCTCCTCCGGCAGCTCAGGTTCTATTTCCGGTCGGATATATCCGCTGGTTTCTATGTAGTAATCACCTGTCATATATCCGCCACGCTCTTTGAGGACTTCCTCTGCAACTTTTTCCTTATCAAGAAAATCAATAATATCATATTGGCAGTCATAGAAAACCGGAAGCCATTCGTTCTCAAATGCAAGCTCTCCAAGTTCATCGTTATTACAGCAGGAGTAGCTCTCTATGCTTTCAAGGCCGTATGTCATATCAAGCAGTTCCGAAATATCCGCTCTCGGATATTCGGTCATGAGAGCGACCATTTTTGCTTCTTCCTGTTCGTCCATATCTTCAAAGCGCTGTGCAAAAAGATTCAGCTTTTTAAGCTCATCGCTGCATACGATCTGAAATTCATTTCCGACATATCCCATATCAAGCTCGTTTATCTGCACTGTAAAAGGAAATTCGTTCCTCAGTTTATCGCAAAGATCCCTGAGCTGATAGCTGTTCTTAGGGAATCGTTCATAAAGGTTTATGCTTCTGTATGATATATTCACATTCATTGTATCATCTCCATTTCAATTTCTTCCTGCACTGTTAATGCAGAGTACAGTTCCTGTCCCGGACCTGACAATGCACCGTAGGAGGTCATTGTTCCGCCCTTGCGGTCAAGGACGCTCCAGCCGACCGATATGAGATACTCTGTGTTCATTACGCTCATATCGAAATTCTCCGGGAGCTGTCTGCGGAGGTATTCTCTGCAATAGTCACTTACACACCGCACGTTCCAGTCAAGCTCAAATTCATAAATGCTATCCAACGCACAGAGCGCTCCGCCTGCACCTCTCAGTGAACGGCTCTCCATTATCGCTTTCAGCTTTACAAAGTCATAGCTGTCAAGCTCGGCAATTCTTTCAGATACTTCGTTCAGCTTTGAAATATCATAGACCGCCTTAATATTTGGAAGAGGTGAACGGATATCAAAAACTGTTTTGCCTGTCATATCATCGGAACAGGGAAGTGGTATCCACTGCGCTGTTTTTTCATCTTCTCCCACAAGTAACTGTAACTCATTCCGTGGCGGTTTGCCTATGGTTATTTCCATATCCGGTAATTCAAAATCAGCAACTTCACAGTAGTAACCGTCAATGAAAGTGCCCTTGAACTGCTCCGCTGCAAGTCTGCCGATGCTTTCCCTGGCAAGATGCTCCACAAGCTCATCGGGACAGTTTTCAACCTCCGGTATCATATTGTTGTCGATAACTACCTCGCCAAGCTCTGCATAATTACCACAGGGATATATCGGATATGCGTCCAGACCGTATGTAACAAGTAACAGGTCATCGAGGTTGTAGTCATCGTGAGCAAGGAGAACAGCAGTGAATCCTGCAAGTTCAGCCGGAGGAAGCTGTTCAAGCCGCTGTGCAAGGATATTCAGCTTGAATATATCATCATAGAATCCGCCCTCACGCATAGCCTTCGGGATACGCTCGTCCTCAATGTTCATATATACATTGTTGTACCGGTTGTCTGCCCCTATCCTGTCAAGCATATCGTAAAGCTCCGGCGGTGAGACCGGAAGCGTTACAGTTATGCTGTATTTGTCATTGTAGTTATTTCGTATTCGTACTCTCATAATTATCACGCTCCTTTCGTTGCTTCAGTTTCCTCCTGCGGATAAGTAATGTCTCTGAAAGTACACCATTTAGTCCAGTTTCCGTCGGACAGAGCCTGACGCTGAATGCCGCCCATAGCAGAGGAGAAAATGACTTCACCTCCGCCAATGTACACTCCGAACTCCTTTCCGTTGTAAACGCCTATACCCTCAATGTCAGGTATAGAGTCGATGTCACCACGAATGGTATATACCAGATTCACGGTATCATCAGTGAATGTCCTGCTTTCAGTATCGTAGCGGATATATCCCATTATCAGCCCAGCATTGTCAGCACACCGGATACGGTCATCGCCGGTACGCTCACCGATGCTGTTCTCAGCATATCCCCACTGTGAAACATATGCGTTCCTGCACCAGGCTGCAAGGTCTGAGGCGTTCTTTGAAGATGTGTCAGTGAACATATACTCATTGATAGTGGCGTTCATAACCATTGTGTATGTTCTCATAAACTCATCATAGTCGATTGCAATGCCGTATTTCTCGTTCAGCACCGGTATCAGCTTTTCATTGCCATTAAAAAAATAACCGGCATACTCAGTAAAGTCGGTAAGCCGGTCATCATCCAAAAATGACATATATATGAGCTGTGCTTTTATGGTCTGCTCCTGCAAGCCGAGCGCTTTCATTGCTTCTGCTATCGCATTGCCGTCAGCTTCGGTGTTCTCTATCTGCTCACGCTGCTGCGGATCGAGCTGCGACATATATTCAGCTTTGTCAAAGGTGTAATCTACCTCCGTCGGCTCGATCTCTCCGAGCGAGAACAACACTGCTATCGGCGCGAGCATCATAAGGAGCAGTCCGAGAGATATACTTCCGGCTATTATTAAGACTTTGCTCCGCATATTTTTGTCGAGTGCAAGGTCAACAGCTATTTTTTTGAGCAGTGCTTTTGCCGCTGCTGCAAGTGTTCCCATATTTCCTCCTGAAAAAAGCAAGAGCCGCATAAGCGGCTCTTCTCGTCATATATTAAGATGTTTTTCTATTACTGCCATTATTTCCTCAATTCGTTTCCCACCGATTCCCTTTATCTCACGGAGATCGTTTTCAAGAGCTGGCAGATCAATGAGTGTTTGTGCCTTATCTTCAAGCAGACCGTCTGCATATTTCATCAGGAAATTGTGCATCTCTTCACGGCTCATCTTTTTGATCTTACGATAGGTATCTCTGTCAAGCATAGGACCATCGTTCATAAATATCCCTCCAGGCAAAGTATTGCTTCTAACATATTATATCACCATATCAACCATAAGTCAATTTAAAGATAAGCCGGAAGCAGTTAACGCCCTCCTGCCTTTCCGAAGAGCTTTTCCTTGTACGCAGGTGCGTGGACCTGCAGCAGATAACGCTCATTGCCGCACCGGAACAGGCACGTTCCTTTCTCGGAATGTCCGATGAGGTCATACTCTGAACGGATAAGCTGGAGTATATCCATAAACTCCTCCGGCGAGGCATTTCCCACATTGAAAAGGAAATTGTGATTTGGAATACTCATAAGCGGCTTTGTAAACTCCTTTACATCCGGAGCGAGAAAGTCCTCCACGTTCTGCGAGGCAAGTATGAATGAAGATTCCTTTTTGCGGACACGCTTCATACCGTTCCTGATGTACTCGATCGCTGTCATATTTGAAAGGAAGAGGTATGCTTCATCAAGCGCCGCCACTGTATTGCCCCTGCCGAGAAGCTGATCGTTCATATATGAGAGGATATTGAAAAGCAGTGTGTTTTTCAGCTGCCTGTTCGTGTCCATAATTCCTTTAACACCAAAGCATACGAACTCGCTGCCCCTGATGTTTGTATGACCGTTGAAATACTGAGTCTCAGCACCTCTGCACATACTGTAAATTCCGAGGCAGATATTCTGCAAGGTTTCCTCAGTATAGAGGTTTCGTTTGTTCTTGTCATAGCTTTTGTATTCCTTTTCCGTCAGTTCATAGAGGTCTGACATCACCGGATAATCTGAGGAAGAAAGCTTTGAATAGTCGGTATCATCGTCAATACCGAACCGTGAGTACAGTTTCAGCAGCATTATCTCCAGTGTATCGATCTCGCTGTCGGTGAAATCCTTGTATGCACGGAAAAAGTCCTTGAGATATGATATATGCTGACTCAGACGGCTCACTTTTCTTAGCTTTTCAGTCTTATCATTTTCAAAGACAGCTTTTGGCTCTAACGGATTTATCATATACTCTCCCGACATCATATCAATGTATGTACCGCCGAGGTTATTGCATAATTCCTCATATTCCGCTTCCGGATCAAGGCATATTACCGATTTTCCGGCTTCACGGATATTGCACAGAAGCAGCTTCATAAGGTAGCTTTTGCCCTGACCTGAATTTCCGAGTATCAATATATTTGAGTTTGTCTTGTCATCAGTCCTCCTGTCGAGGTCAATGACGATATTTGCTCCGAATTTGTCCTTGCCTATGTAGAAGCCGCCGGGATCGGTCTTGCCGGAATAGTTAAGCGGATAGAGATTGGCAGCGGAGCTTGCCGGAAGCACCCTCTCATACTGCACTCCGAATACGTTGCTGCCGTTTGGTAGCACTGACAGAAAGCCCTCTTTCTGCCTCAGCAGCAGGCGGTCAACTGATATTTTTGAACGGGTAAGCTCCATCTGTATATCTGACTGCAATTCTCTCAACTTGTCCTCGGTATCAGCTTTCAGTTCAATGAATACCGCCGTGTGAAGCAGGGATTCACGGTCACGCTTCAGCTCTGCCAGCAGCTTCACAATATCGCTTATGTTTTCCTCAGCGTTGACAGTCTCGCTTATGTCATTGGTCGAGGTCATCATACTGTTTTTACGCATAGCCTGCTGTACTATCTTCCTCTGTTCCATTGGCGATACCAGCCGGTTATATATCCTCAGTGCAACTCCGCTCCGGTCTGCAAGATGAGATAGAAGCGCAGTGTCCTCGGTGTTGGGCGGATATTCCGTAACTGCCCATACGCTCTTGTAGTAGTTTCCGCAGACGTAGTGGTCAGTGAAAAAACGTACCGTTCCCGGCAGTACCCTGTCAAAGAAATCCTTTGAATCATCATCTGTATCGGGTATCATATCGCCATTCATGGTCGTACCGAAGTACAGCCCAAGCATTCGCTTTATCTCCGGCTTTTCAAGTCTGTGTGCAGTGAAGCCGTGATCGGATATTGCCTTGCCTATGCGGTTTATGATACTGAATATCTGTTCCGGCTTTTCTTTCCGGAAACGATATATGAACATAAACTCCCTTGCTGATGAAATACCTGTCTGCATTTCATCGAGGAATTCAAGGTCAGCCGCAAGGAGCTTTTGTACAGCTTCATTCTTTTCCTCTGCAAGTCTTTTTCTGACATATTCCTTGTTATCATCAAAGCACTCACAGCTGTCCAGAGCCATTATCTCAAGCTCCGGAACAACGCTCAGCACCATTGCAAGGTCGTGCATTTTGTTTTCGATGACCTCCGGCGGCAGCACCGATATGTTTGTGGGTTCAACGTGATAGAAAACAAATTCGTTCCTGTCAGTCCTTATACCGTATTCTGTGAAATTTCTCAGTCCTATCAGTTTCTGAAGGCTGCTTTTCTTAGCCATTGTTTTCTCCTTTCTGCCAGCGGTACTCCTGCTGTGTAGTGCAGAAATACCTTGCGGCATTTATCATATAGTCCATGATCGCTGTGTCCTCAGCCCTGAGCGACAGAAAAGCGTAACAGGCTGTCATCGCCATAGGCACCGCAGTCCACAGCTTTGCAAATAGCATCACCGAAATTATGATGCCTGTGCAGATAATAATAAAATCCCGGATATTCCAGAACCACAGCTTTACCGTTGCCCTGAGATTTTCGGGATAGATGTATGTTTTCATATATTATGCTCCTTTACTTTTTCCCCACAGCTCTTACTAATCTTGAGCCCATAGAAACGGTACTGCTGACATTGACCATACTTACCTTTACGGAAGTATCAAGTCCGTACATCTGAGCAATACGAGGTACTTCATTTGCTGAAAGGCAGATACCTAAAGCCAGTAATGCGTGCTGGGTATATGTGAGCAGTCCTAAGTACAGTATCGTAGTCTGCAGAAATGCCGTCAGGCACGTTGCTATGACCTGTTTGCACCAGCCCACAAATCCGTCTGTGTATCCTCTCGGTACACTGAACATATACAGGCTTCCAACTGCTATCTGACAGAGCAGAATTCCTCCGCGCTTGATGTTGGCAAGCACTACCTTTATCACGCAGTATGCAAACAATATCATAAACAGCAGATTGAAAAGCGAGACATCAGATGCAAGTGCGATTATTACTTTCATTCCGGAATCTGCAACTGTTTCATTCGTATCAGCTACAAAGCTGCCGATGAGTTCAGTTGCAAAGGTCTTTTGCAGGGAGGTGCAGAATGAGTACAGCCGCTGCGGAACTACCGTTATGAGGTTTGCAGCAAAGAAACCTTTCAATACATTAAGGCACGTTCCCTTGATGTTCGCCCGTCCTGACTCATAGGCAATTGCCGTATCAAATACCGCAACAATTATTCCGCACACAAACAGTATCCACCCGATGTTGTGGAAAAGTTTCACAAAGGAATTCACCCATGCAAGGCCGAAAATATCAGTGGTGCTTTCATTTATGAGTGCGAACAGATCTGCAATGCCGCCGTAAATGAGATTGAACAGCCACTGGAACATTATGTCCCATATCTTGTCTGAGATCGCGTCAACAGCACTGCCCACTGTATTGTCCCATGCAGATGAGATCCCGTCACCGATCCAGTCTATGGCATCTCCTATCCAGTCGAACAAGTCATATCACCCCAATCCTGTACAGGTTTGAGGAAGTACCGCCGTTATCACGCTTGCGCTGCATTATTATGAGCAGATTCTTGTCCTGTAATCGCTTTATAGCCTGATTAACAGTTGAACGGTGCATATTCACTGCCTTTGCAATGGTTGTCTGTGAGGGAAAGCATTCACCCTCGTTATTCGCCTTGCTGCACAGATACTGATACACGTTTATCTCAGTCGAGGTCAGTCTCAGCTTGTATATTTTCTCTGGTATTATCATTTTTACCACCGGCTTTCTTAGTCTTTAGTTTTGGCTTCGTTTCGGGGAACTCGAATACTTCGGCTGAGGATACTTTTTTCTTCTGCGGATATTTCTGCTCCACTGCCCTGAACAGCTTGTCACGCTCCATATATGCGACCATTCTCGCGCCCTTGTCCGGCAGTATGAAAGGTTCTTCAAATTCTATGCCCCACCTGAAGTACAGCTTCAGCGGCGATATCATCGGATGCGTTCCGGTTTTCATAACTATGAACTGTCCTTTGGGCATTGATTTGAGCTCATCGACTGTCATCAGAGGTCTTCCTGTCATTTGCAGGGATTGTGACTTTTCCTTGCCTGTGGAAACTGAACCGGTCTGTACGGTCTGTTCGCCAAGCGCCTTTGACAGGACTTCCGCTGACTGCGAGTTTGGAGCAAAGCCGCCGAATATGGTGAGCTGAGTATTATCCGTGATTATCTCCATACCCTCTTTGCCGTATTTCTGTTCAAGCTGTGCAAAGCTCTGTATTATCGCCACTATGGATATTTTTCTTGAACGTCCGGCGGAGAACATTGCTTCGATGCCATCAATCTTCGGAAAAGTGCCCATTTCATCGAGGTAGAACATAACGCGGTTATCAAGTGTTCCGCCTTTCTCATCAGCGATAACAAGTATCTCACGGTATAGCTGCTGAACGAGCAGTGAAACCATAAAATACTTGCTTGTATCTTCCTCCGGAAGTATTATGAATATTGCTGATTTCTCTGAGCAGAAACGCTCTGCGTCAATAGCTGTGCCGAAACAGAGCATCTGTTCAAGCTCACTGTCGAGAAAGGTATTCAGTCGGGAAAGCGCTGTACTCATAACAGAAAGCATTGCCTGATCTGCTGTATTGAGCGCTGCGCCTGCAAGCCATTTGGCTTTGTGTTCACCCGGAAGCATTTCCATAAGCTTTGTGAAGTACATCGCATACTTGTCCTTTGAATTCTTCGGCGGCGACTTTTCTATGAGTTCCTGTATCAGCTTGAAAACCGAAACTATATGCCTTTCGTTCCTGTCTCCGAACTCCGCTAAAAGCAGTATTATGGAGCTTAACAGTCCCTCAGCGGCATCATAGAAATATGCATTCGCACCATAGCCTGCACTGTCACCGCCGCCGATATTGATTATCGTTTTAGCCGTTATCTTGGCATACTTCTCAGCCTTTGCCTTTGCGGAGAGGTTGCTTTTATCCGCCAGATATATGTCCATATATTTGTTCACAAGGTGCAGTATGTTATTTCCATCGCTTCTTGTCGGATTTCTGAGGTCAAGCACGGAAACATTATATCCGTAGTATTTCTTGGCAATTTCTCCGTAGTTTCGAGCCACGTCCCCCTTGGTATCGCTGCTGATAAATGACATTCCGCTTGCACAGCAGAACTCGATATTCGGGTACAGAAAGTAGGCTGTCTTTCCCACGCCTGCCGCTCCTATCATCAGCGTATGGACATCGCCGGTATCAACAAGTGCAGTCGTATGAGCAGTTCCTCTGCATCCTATGACAGTTCCCTGTATCTCCGGTAAGTTCTCACCCCTGCGCCATTTCTGAGGCTCAAATGGCAGAGAGAAAAAGGTGCGGCGTATCTCGGCTTTTGTAGCCCAACGTGCAGTTCCATACTGACCGTCACCGACTGTTTTAGCCTTTATTCCGTTGATGTTTCCGTTGTCAAGCAAGTTTACCGCAACAAAAAATATCAGAAAACCTATTGCCAGCAGTGTTAAAATTACTATCTGTTTTTCATTCAAGACCATACTTCCTTTCCTGCTATATATATTAATTAAACTGGTATATTCAAATACCCCTGTTGTCCTCTGCAACACCCCCTGTTGCCTAACCGAATGCAAGAGCCGCTTCCGTTTCTTCGCTTTGTTCCGGTTCTGAAAGGTTCTCTTCAACAGCGATTCTCAGCACTGAATCCGCAAGCTGATACAGGAGTTTCGCCGTCAGGACAGACTGCTCCCTTGTGCGTGCTGTCTGCTGAAAATCACGCTCCACCGTCTTGAAAACCTCCCTCACACGGCTTCGCTTCTGCTCCGTTTTGCCCTTGTCGGTATATGCCCTGTACTCTTTCTTCAGTTTGGCACAAAGCCCCTGAAAACTGCCGTTATACTCTGCCTGGTGCAAATAGAAAACCGAGCCTGTTACTGCAAGCTCGGTCATATACATATTGTCTCCGCTTTTGTATGCCTTGAGGAGTTCATTCATAAAGCCGCATGGGTTAAATGAAAGCTCACGGAGGCTGTCAAGCATTTCATAGTACCTGTTTTTCCGTAAGTGAGGGACGGCAGGGAGCGCTTCAGCGCCGTTAAGTGCTTTAAGCTGCTCGTTCCAGTCCTTGTACTCAGGAGCGCACCGATAAATATCGGTATATCCGCGCTCTATGAGAATATCCCTGAGCCGTTCATATCCGTCAATGCCGCCCTCATCGTTATCTGTGCAGATGCAGATGTGCTGCAATGCAGTATGGGTTTCAAGTGCTCTCAGCAGTGGATTCTCATACACGCCATTCAGGGCTATGTAGCTATGCTCCTGCCAGTTTTCGGGATTGAGCGTTATGAAACTCAGCAAATCTATGGGAGCTTCAAATACATACATTCTATCTGATGTACCGAAGTGTGAAAAGCTGTACCTTGTATCAGAACCCTCGACAGTTATGCGGAAAGAGTTTCTGTAAGTGGAGGTGGAGCGCTTGCCTGCCTGCCGGGGAATTCCATTTTCATCGAGTCCAACGAATACAGCGTTGTGATGTTCCTTGTCCTCATAGAGCTTGTGTGCTTTTGCAAAGTGCGTTATGATCTCAGGTGCGATGAACCGCTTCTTTATGAGGTAGGCATATACTCTGTGCATATCCTCATTTGCTTCCGGCAGCCTGAACTCCTTTTTTATTTCTGTTTTTCCTTTTGCCGGAGGGCTGTGCTGCTGCGGAGTTACTGTATATCCCAGCAGGCTCTGAACTGCATCTGCGAAGCTCATACCGTAGTAATACTGCATGAACTTTATAGCTCCGCCGCCTGTCTGGTTCTTGTGGTCAAACCACCTGTTTCCGGACATTGTGATGCTGTCGTGCTTACCGCTGCCGTCTGTATATATCAGCTTGTACTCCCGTCCGGCACGTTCAAGCTTTTCGCCCCTTGCACTCAGGAATTCTGCAAGTTCCACGCTGTTGGCTGAATGCTTCTGTTCTTCTGTGAATGGTATGTAGGGCATAGGTCACCTCAGATGTTGACAATATTCCAGATATATGCCGGAGCAGTCAGCGAAAACAGAAGGCAGCCAAAAATTACAGCAATGGGCGTCCATTCTATCTGCCCCCTCTTTCGGTATTCCATATACATAAGGCCGATATTCACGAACAGCAGTATAGCCAGTACAACGTCGATAACAGGGAAAATGACGTTGTTTGTGACCGTCTTTATCTGTCCCTTAGCCTGATTCCATGTACCCTCAACTGCTCCGGCAACATCGCCTGCGGCATTGGCATTTATCACCGCACAATTAAGCAGCATTACAGCCGATATTACAGCACTTATGATCTTAGCTTTCGTCTTATTCAATGTATCAATCCTCCATTTCAACAAGCTTCCCGGTAAGGATAGTCCTTGCGTTTGTAAACTCATAACTGCACGTTGACAGCGAAATAAACCTGTCATTGTCGCTGTACTCCATATCTCTCCGTACTGCTGACTTTTCAAGGATATGCGAAATCCACTGAGCTATGGGCATACTGCCGTTGTACATTTCATCGTGCCAGTCCGTCACAGCACAGGAGAAAAAGTCTATCATATATACAGTTTCCGGCGTTGCAAGCCAGCCATAGCGGTGACTTTCAAAGAAATCCTTTTCCTTGAAGTCCACAACATCTGCAAACATTGTGCCGTTCTGCATATTGTGTGCATAGACTATGTTTATCGGATTCTTGAAGCGGCTCTCGCAGCGGTGATCAAGGAATACCGAGCCTGCCTTTAGTCTGCTGCCGTCATAGGCGTGACTGATATAGTAGTCGTTGTCACTGTACTGCATTACCGGATAGCTGACCGTAGTGCCAGGGATATACAGCCAGCCCAGAGCATTCGGATAGCTGTCTTTCAGTTCGGCGGAAGTGATGATCAATTCCTCTTTTATCTCCTGCGATATATCCGGAATTTCCGGTGCTGAAGTCTGTATGCTCTCATCAGTTATTGGCGCAGTTTCCGAAATGACCTCCGATAAGGAAATCTCATCAAGAGCCTCGATCGCTCCGGGCTTCGGCAGATATTTCTTCATATCGTTTTCCTTTACACTCTGCCGGATATCATCTTTTGTGAGCATGAACGCACCTGCGAAGAGGAGGGCGGCTGATACAGCCGCCGTAACCCTTATGATGTTTTTCTTATTCATTCCCGTCACCCTCAATAAAGTCCGGACAGTAAGACGAAAGATCGTCCTCGGATTCGTCTGTTTCCTTTGCAATCTTTCTATACTTGTAAACAGAAAGGAAAATGCCGAAGATTCCGGCGATAAGCATAACATATCCAAGCGTACTTCTGCCGGTATCGCCTGTGGGAGGAACATTCTCCTCAGGTGCTGTATCATTTTCAACAGTTATCTCCACGGCATCGCCGTTTTCGGTTATCTCAACGGGATACTCCTTATCAGACAGGATATATCCCTCAGGCGCAGCTATTTCCTTAACCATATATCTTCCACAGGGAATGTCAGCAAATCCAAAGTTTCCGTCCTCGTCCGATGTGCTTGTAAGGTAAGCGCTTTCTGCTGTAAATTCTGTTTCATCAGCTCTGAAAAGTCCGAATATCGCCTTTTCAAGAGGCTCTCCGTGTTCACTGACCTTCTTGCCGTTTACTGAACCTCTTTTGAGGTCATTCACAAATGTTCCGCAGTTGATATCGACAGTGGTCATCTCCTGTCCCATATATTCAAAGTTCACAAGGTACTTTTCGCCGTTGATGACATAATGCTCATCGGTTGCAATTTCCTGTACATAGTATTGACCGAAAGGAATCTTTTCTGTGATAGTGGCTGAAAGCCCTTCGCTGAGAGATACCTGTGCAACAAGACCGTCCTCAGGAATAACCGCACCGTCAGCGGCAGTGATGTCCTCAGCAGCAAACAGTCCGAACTCTACATTTCTGTATTCTTCATTGCCGCCGATACTGAATAATTCATCGTGTTCCATTGTTTTTTCAAAGTGAATATTCACTTTCTGATAGTCGTTATTCACTCTGACAGCCGTATCTGTCACCGCAGCTTCCTGACCGGCATAGGTAAGCTCAACTGCCTTTGTTTCAGTGTTTCTCACATATCCGTAAGGTGCAGCAGTTTCCTTTATTTCGTACTTTCCGAGATAAAGCGGTTCAGTTTCAGCATAACCGTTTTCATCGGTGATAAGGCTTGCGACAATATCTCCTGCATTTACACGGATCGTTCCGTCCGGCGTTATTATGTCCTCTGCGGCTATGACCTCAAACTCTGCACCGCTGAGACCGCTTTCCTCAAAGACCGGATAATATGCCGATGTACCGACAGTATGTATTTCTCCGCTTTCATCAGCCCATATTGCAGGTGCGATCGCCTGAACACTCGTAAAGATGTCACCATGCTTGCTTACAGATATCCTGCCTTTCTGAGCAGTATCTGCCTTTGTTACCCTGATGATATTCACAGCTTTTTCCTCACTCGCATTATCAGCATTTACCGTGAAGGGAACAGGTGTGCTGTCAAGGACATATCCGACAGGGGCCTGCACTTCAATGAGCGTGTAATCACCGTATTTAAGGCTTTCGGGAGTGATTAGGATACCCTCATTGTTGGTGTAAAAAGTATCAGTACCGAGGTTCACAAGGTTTCCGTTGCTGTCATATATCTGAAAGCCTGTGCTCTCATAGGGAATGGTCTTGCCAGTCTCAGCATCGACCTTTGTTACATGGATATATGATCTGAAAGGCTTGTTGTTGAGGATATATTCATAGGTCTTGCCGTTTTCAACAATGTTGACATCAAAATCAGCAGCAAAAGCCGCATCGTTCACGGTCTTAACCTGATGAACTGTATATATGCCGTAGGGCATATCCTTAGTCTTAGCATAGCCGTTCTTGTCAGTAACAAGAATATCACGCTCAGTTTCCTTTGCCTTGTCATAGCTGCCTGCACTCTTGAGATATACCTCAAACTCAGCGCCGGATTCAAGGTTCTCAACTGTATCGTCCTCATCGTCACTGTGCTTGATTATCGAGATATTTCCTTTTTTAAGGACATTATCGAATTTAACAGTGACTGTTTCACTGGCAGTGAAAGAAGCTGTCTGCTCTGCCGGGATAACATATCTGTCCGGCACATTTTCCTCGCTGACAGTGTATGTTATGGGAGCTTTTGTGCTGAAATCGTAAACGTGAAGTCCGTCAAACTCCGCAATGCCGTTCTCATCGGTAACAGCAGTCTTTGAATGCTTTTTTCCGCTGTCAGTCCATGTCACCTTAAACTCACGGTCACCTGCATTGCCGTCCTCGGAAGTCTTATTGATAAGTATTTTTCCGCTTGAAATATCCTCCTCCACATTCACATTGGAATTGGCTTTCAGCGGTACAATATCCGGCGAAAGGTCATAGCCTGTCGGAGCTTTTATCTCCTTTACATAGTACTGCTTGTTGGGCAGTTTTATCGAGCCTGTTCCGTCAGCGCCTATGGCTATCTCACTGACCTTCTTGGTACAAGCTTTGTCGGTGAAAACGCCGTAGACTGCCTCAGAGCCGTCAATGCTGCTCTTTCCGCTTATCTTTACACTGTTGTCTGTGCTGAGGACTTTTGTTATCATAAATGTCGCATTGTCCTGTGCTATGCGGAAAGCATACATATTCATAGAGGTAGCTTTCTTTCCGTCTGTGCGGTTGTTGATGACGCAGCCCTCTGTGCCGTTTGATTCGATGCGCCAGTGAGTTCCACCGTCGCCCTTGCCGTCACCGACCGTCTTGTTATTGATGTATGATTCATTTACGCCTATACTTTTAAGGTAAGCGATAACGTCATTTCGGCTGTCAAACTCTCCCATATATATCCAGGAGTGATCTTCGCCGTTTGTGTTATCAGCAATTACTACTGATCCCGGCGTAATAGCAGATCCGTCAGCGCACTCCCAGTAAGGCCGCTCCTTGTATGGAATATTTGCCTTTTCTACGTCAATTTTTGAGGTGATGCCCTTGTAGGTGATAGTGCATTTGTCGTCAACAGTCAGCCAGTGGTATGTATCCACCGGAACAGGATTGTTCCAGCTGAAACCGCTTGTGCTGTAACCGAGATGCGTAAGGGTGTAATAGATAAGTCCGGAGCAGTCAACTCCCTGACTGCGGACTGTTTTCAGGTCAAGTGGTGAATAGCTGTTCTGATAATATATACCTGTATATCCCTTGCTGCCCCAGCCGTATGGTGAGCCGAGAAGAGTTGCCGCTTCCGCAATGACTTCATCGGCTGTCGGAAAGGCTGTGTTTTTAACTGTAAGGGCGGCTGAATCCGATATATTGTTTACAGTTACCGGACCTCCGATAACAGAAATGGCGCAGAGACTTGCCATAAGCCCTGCGCCGATCTTCTTTATTCTGTTTTTTAGTTTCATAAAATTACTCCTTTGCTTTATTATGCAGTTCATCATAGCTTTGGTCGCTGATGATGCTGCTGTCTGCGATATGGTTTCCGTCAGTATCAATGACCTCCGTGAAGCAATAGTTGTAGTCGAGAAAACAGCCGCCCTGAGTATCGAGGACGTACCATACGCCGTCAACATTTACGATATTTGCAACGTGACCGCATATGCCTGCGTCCGTCCACACAAGAGCGCAGTCAAGTCCGACTTCGCTGCATTTTTCATAGGTCTGACAGGCATAGTTCACGCACGTTCCGCTGCCGTTTTCCTGCATATATTCATATACAGACTTTGCCCTGTCATAGTCCGTTTCTTCGGGAAGGGGAGTTTCAGGCTCAGTTACAGAAACAGGGCTGTATATATCTGGCAGTTCTGTGCTTATAGTCTGCGGTTTCTCACAGCTTGTGAGCATAGTCAGAAACGCTAAAATGGCGGTTATTTCTTTCATATTCATTCCCCCTTGCGGTATTTTTACCACAATACCACAAATACCGGGGAATGTCCATAAGTGCCGGAAAATTCGACCTAACCACCAAAAAAGGGAGCCCCTTTCGCCTTTTCGTTTGCCATTTTTATGGAACGGCACTTTACGGCTCGGTAACCCACTTTAATTTAAACTGCAAGTTGTCTTATGATGCGCCCTGTTTTTCGACCTCTTGCTCAGATCACGGCTTTACATCGCCATTGACATTGCTTCTTCCTCTGATTCTTCTTCGTCAAGCTCTTCGGATTCGTCTTCATCTTCATCGAAGTCTTCGTCCTCTGATTCCTCATCTTTGGGTTCTTCTTCATCATCGAGTTCTTCGGATTCGTCTTCATCTTCGTCGAAGTCCTCCTCCTCTGATTCCTCATCTTCGGATTCGTCTTCATCTTCATCGAAGTCCTCGTCCTCAAGGTCTTCTTCATCGGGTTCTTCAGCTTCATCCTCGTCAGACTCATTTGTTTCAGCAATCTGAGCATTTCTCAGCTCCTGATCCCTGTTGAGTTCAGCCTCAACAAGACCGAGGACGAAGTCCTTCTGCGTGATGTTGTGACGATGCAGATACTCTTTCAGCCTCTGAAACATATCTTCCGGCATCTGGAATGCCATTGTTCTTGTCGGTCCCATATATTTCACCTCCTGCGGCTGAATCTTGGGGTGCAGTTCATTGTACAGCGCCTGCGAAACGAATTCAGCCATCGTCATTCCGTTATCTTCAATGAACTGCCGTATTTCTGCGTGTAAGTCGGCATCAATTTTAACTGTTATGCCTTTCTTTTCATCTGCCATAGTTTTCACTCCTTAATAAGTTTCGTACCGCATTCTCAGCGATCTCGTCTGCTGTCACACCCTGTTCAGCTGCTGCTTTCTCAAGCTCTTCCGAAAGGGGAGACGGTATAAATATTTCTTCGCTCATAGCACCTCCTGTATGATTTCCTCATCGTGTTCCGCCAGATTCTCCGCAATTTCTTCCTTTGTCATATATATCAGCGGATCGCGGAACATTTCTGTATATTCTTCTATCTGCCGGTCAGTCAGCGAGACCTCTATGCCCTCGCCGTACTTGTTCTCACCATTGCCCACTACCATAAATGTGCCGTGGATTATGAGACTGCCGACCTTGCGGTTGGGCTGACAGTCTTTCAGCAGGAACTCCTCATCGCAGTAGATAAGGGCATTATCGTCCTGTGCAAAATATACCGGCTCTATCAGTCCGCCGACAACGCTCTGCTTGGCTTTCAGTTCATCGCGTATCTCAGCCACATACGGCTCTTTTCCGCATTCGACAATAAGGACTTTCAGCATATCGCTGCGGTCAACTTTTTCAGCATCGAAGTCTGTTTTCTGAAATCCGATACTGTCGCAGTAATAGAAGCCTTTCTGCTCGCCCTCACATACTTCAACAACATCTGATACCGACATTGAGTGTCCATAATATCCGGGAGGGAATTTTGTATTGCACATTGCAAACACTCCCTCAATATCCCGACAGTTTACGATACCGCCATATACCTGACGGTATATATGCGGATCAATGCCGCCTTTTTGCTGAACATCAGTGAAGCTGCGGAACATTAAGTTATGCTCGTCTTTTTCGTCATTTATCTGAAATATCCTTATCCGCATTTTCGGAGCTGTAAGCTGTTCAAGTTTTGTTTTCGCCCACTGCGGAAGCTGCTCCGTATCGGCTGCTCCTAAGAAGTCGCTGCGGTGGAAACAACATTCCTCACCGTCAGCAAGTATCTTTCCGAACACCTTACCGCCCAGCTTATCCGGATAGCAGCCAAAGCCGCTCATAGCATAGAAATACTGGAAGTAGGGCTGGCGGAATTCCTCTTTCAGGGCTGACGGCTTGATTATGAGGAGCTTTCCGGCATACTCTTTGTCATCCGGGATACACCTGCTGCTGTCAAGCACTTTAAGTCTTTCGCTCATCAGCACCTCCTGTTAAGATACTGCTTTCAAGCACCTGAGCTGTTATTTCCTCTCCCATTGTGAAGCGGATGATCTGCTCAGTTTCCTCTGTACGGACAGAACCCATGATAACAATGTCATCGTTATCGTCAACAAATCCTATCGTGTGAATTATCTTTTTCATTATCATATTCCTTCCTCGTCATCGTCAAGAAATGACAGCTGACGGTATGTATTTCGTCTTTCGGACGTATCGTAGTTGCTGATAAATACTTCGTGATATTCAGCACCGCTTTCGTATCTCTGAGCAAGGTTATTGAGCCTTGTGACCGCCTCGATGTATATTCCGGGGATATTCCACAGCTTCCTTATCTCAGGGCAGTCGTTGTATGACACAAGGAACTTTCCCTCACTTTCAAGCAGAGCATTTCTCAGCCTTATGTGGTCCTCTCCTGTGAAATCCACGTCCTTGTAGAAGCTTTCCGTATCGTAATACGGCGGATCGCAGTAGAAGAAGCTCTCCGGTCTGTCATACAGCCTTATGAGTTCCTCGAAGTCCCTGTTTTCAACAGCGACGCTTTGCAGTCTTGCGGCAGCTCTTTCGATAAGTGGGAATTTCTTCCACATTGGAACAGGCTTGCAGCAATACTGGTCAGTCTTATGACCGTAGCTGTACTGTATGAGATAATAGAACTTCGCCGCCCTGTCGTAATCACGGAAACGGGCGAACAGTCCTCGTCTGCGCTGTTCAACGATACAGCGGAAATCATCACGGGCATTTATCATATATCTGAGCTTGTGTATGAGCTTACGGGGATTTTTCCTGACGCAGCGGTAGAGGTTGACAAGATTGCTGTTGGCATCGTTGTACACCTCAAAGGCTTCAGGTGTCTTATGGAAGAGCACCCAGCCTGCGCCGCCGAACACCTCGATATATCGCCCATAGCTCAGTGGAAAACGTATCAGTATTTCGTCACGGAGAGACTTCTTGCCTCCCACCCACGACATGAAACTGTTCATACGCCTCCTTTCCGCCGCCAATTATCAATGTGCGCCGGAAACAGAAAAGCCGCCTGTATCAGGAACATTCCTGTTCCCGGCAGGCGGCTCAAAAGTTATTTTTCTTTGCCTGTAAGCAGGCATTTATCAGTCCTTTCTTAGTAGTATAGTCCGCTGAAGCGTCAACGGCGTTGCAAAGCTGATGATACTGCTTATGTGAAAGCACAGTCTTTGCCTTTTTGAGCATTGACCGCACATCACCAGTAAGTACAACGCTTGCTTTTTCGTATCTTTTGCTGGTTCTCATAATACCTCCGTTCTCTAAAACTATCAGGACGTATTCATGATCCATTCCTCCTTTATCGCTCCGATATTGGCTGTTTCAGCCGAGCCGTCGCTGTTTTTGAAATATATATGTTAACAGCAGCTTTAACTGCTGGGACAGGCTACATACCCATTTCCATTTCTTCTTCGCTGCAAGGCTCAACGTACTCCATAATAATGGCGAGGGCTTCCTCATATCTGCCGGAGGAAGTCACTCTGCTGTACATTTCCTGCGCCTCATCAGCCATATCATTATTCCTGAGCGTTCTTGATGCTATCCCAAGGATATTGAAAATATTGCCGTTTGCACCTATTATGGGACACATTGGCTTTTCTCTCTCTGCCATTTCAGTTCATCTCCATTCCGCTGGACTGTTCCTGAGAATAGTCCGTATTGATGTATTCATCGAGCTTAACGCTGTCGGCGAGATAACTGTAATCATTCTTATCAACGAATTTACTGTGCCAGTACTCGTCCATCTCAAAAGGCTCTTTACAGATTATTGTACCCCAGTGATTGACCATTACAAATGGCTTTATTTCGCATATCTCGCCTGTACAGTCATCATCATGTCTGACATCATAAACATACAGGTCTTGCGGTACTGTATCGCGGTCAACTCTCATATTCGTGAACAGGACTGTCTTTCCGAACATTTCCATAAGCTCGAAGCTTTCCTCTGCCGCATTTACTTTCATAACTGCATCTCCATATCAGGTTCTTCATTTTCCTCCTGCTTTATGATATGGAAGCTGTCTGTACCGGGGACAAGTGACAGTCGGCTTCCGTTATCCCACTTAACTAAAATGCTGCATAAATCATCGACACCTACAACTGTTCCGGTAGTACCGGGCGGTATCGGTCTTGGATCGTCGTTCATACAGTCGCAGCATATTCTTGTTCCGACAGGATATTTACTGCGGTAATATTCAATTTCTCTTTCACTTGGTATTCTCAAACTTCTCACCTCACTGAAATATCGGCTCTATTGCCCAGTTCTTCATAAACCATAGGTGTATGAAGATCCTGCCGAGCCTTTTGGTTTTTATCTGTTCCTTATGCAGGCGCTCATGAGCTTCGACTATTTTGTTCTCCCACCAGTCGCACAGGTCGTCAAGCTCAGATTCCGAAAGTGTACGGTAGCACTCGCAGTTCAGGCAAAGCATAAGCCTGCCGTTCTTTTCCTCAAACGCCGGAACTGCCGAATATATCATACGTCCAAACGCCGCAGGCAGGACTAATGTTTCAAGTTCCTCGCTGACCGCTCCATAGATCTCGCTGCGGCACTTTTTCTTCTCAGGTTCAGTAAGGACACGGAAATCCTCTGTGTTATCCCACGGATTTTCATACGGTGCTTCTCCCTTGACAATTATGGGCGAAAATAGTTTCAGTTTTATCAGTTTCATTTGTACCTCCGATCATAAAGAAAGACCGCTGAATTCTTCATCAGCGGTCATTGTTTGTGTTTCTTCTGTTGTAACGGTTATCTCAGGCTGAAATGGGAGTTCAAGGTCACAGTCCTTATCAGAGCAACGAGAGGTTTGAGTGTGAGAATTGGATGTTTTTGCAACCTATGAATATTCAGAGTGTACATAATTGTTTGTCTAAAGGCACGTATTGTGAAAAAAACAGTCGTTATTTTAGCACACATCAAAAAATGTAAGATACTCTGCATAATCGCGCCCAGTGTTTTTCCAATAACCTATATACTTGAATTGATTTCGTTTGATTTCTTCTATTTTAGCTATTAGCGTAGGCTGTGTTTTTTTATCTGCTATCTTTAATTCTTCATTTATTAAATGACAAACATGCAATTTTGTAATGAGCGCGAAATAAGGTCCGCAAAAACTATGATTAGGATAGAACCATTCATTTTCGAGATTCATATACTCAGTAAGAGTTTCTTCTAAATCAATAATAAATGCCTCTTGATCATTTTTATAGCAGTGTGTAAGACAATCTAAGATTATGTTTTTATAGGCAGAAAAACAAATATTGCCATATTCTGATTTTTCCTCTAATAAACCGCCTATATATTTTTTCCACTTTTCTCGCACTGAAAAACTAATATCGTCTAAAACATCATCGTGCAGTTTTTTTCGTTCTATTTCAATACGGTTAAATTTGCTCATTTCTGTTTTATGAATGTAAATACTAAAATCAAACGGTAAACATAGAACAACCTCGATCCTTAGTTCAGCTTCACTGTTATTCAATATATAGATTAACCATTCAGGAAACTTTCCCATTTTTTCGCATTCAATGATCAGTTTATCAGCTAATGAAGGATCAACAGTATACAACCTTCTGACAATTTGAAGGAAATCAGCTTTCCTGTCGTCTTGGGAGAAGAAGAATATCATCAATGCAGCACCTAATAAAACATTACCATTATTAATTTGATCTAAAGAGAAGAGAGTGAATTCATCACATAATAATTCTGCTAAATTGAAAATATCCCAAAAGTATAATGCACTATTAATAAAATTGTACGTTTCCTGGGAATCTAACTCAGTTAAGCACTTTACAGATTTTATGAATAAAGGATCTGTTTCAAGTAAGCCATAAGTAATAATATGAATATAATAATCAGTGTTAATATCTTGCATTTTTGTATACTGATTAACATTATGGTAATGATCGCCTAATGGATTTCCAGCCTCTGCGTGCATATTATACTCCCTTCTTCCATACAATACAAGATTTGTCCGATAGTTGTGTCCAAAGTCTATCAAAAGCATCTAATATATATTCGGAATGTTCTACTAATTGAAAAATATGGTGTTCTTTTCCGATGGCATTGATAGATTTTCCAAGTGACCACACATGACAGCGTTTATCTCGATAACAAACAATCAAGAATCTATCATGAAATTTATAACCAAACTCACCATGTTGACAGCGAAATTCCAAATTTACTCCTATTGAATCTCTCGAATTTAGTTTATTAAATTGTTCGGTTTTCCATTTTTCATAATCCAATTCACATTGAGTTAATTCTTTTTCGAGTTTTGCAGAATGTGCTGATGAGATAGCCATCATTTGAACATTATAATATTCTGAATAGAATAATGTATTTAGTATATCGTCTGCAGACAAGTACGGATCCCATAAACAAATGCGTTCTACACTACTATCGCGATTTATTAGCGTTCGTATGTCTTTTAATGCACGCAAATTCTCATCAGCCTTTTCTCGGCTATTAGAGTACTGCGAAAAAGATAAAGTTTTTTCGAGGTCCTCTAATCTGCGATCATATTTTCTTTTGTTGGTTATAATTTGATATTTATGTCTTTTGGAAATCGGAGAAGATAGTGTTGCATCGACTTGCTTTAATGTGATGGAATCATTTTTTATCTTTCGCCTCATCCCTGAATCGATTGTCATGTTAAAAGAAAAACCTTCAATCACCCCATTTGCAGTAAAAACAAACATTATCAATCCCGAATTAAGATCTTGAATAGTTAGTTGTATTTTATCAAAATTGTATACACCAATTAATTCTAACTCTTTTTGTTCCTCTGTAAATTCTTTGCTACAAAAGCCGGTAACTTTGCCGTCAGAGTAATTATACACAGTGCTTTGGTATTTCTTATCACGAGCCCTTTGATCAATTTGAAAATCAATATATAGTTTCTTAGGATCAAACTTTCCTTTGATTTTAGAACATATACTAGGAAATAATATTTGTGACGGAAACTGGAATATTATATTTCCTAACCTATCGCGCAATGACTGAAGATTAATAGGGATTACTTTGTAAATTTCCTCGCACAGATCGTAGACTCCCGTTTCTTCTAAAGGGAATTTTTTATCACAATCAAAAAACTCAATAATATAACTACCATTTGTATTATTCTTCAAAACAGAGTTAATAGGGATAGAATGATCGTGGGGGACGAATGATTCAGGACATATTTCCATGCTTCCGAGATGTACTTCTCCACCAAGTCCTATATCTAATAAACAATCGTTCTTCTTATTTGCATATTCACAAAGTTTAATATATGTTTGATATACATCTTCCATCTTAAAGAACTGTCGCATTATTCCCATACTAACTTCTTCAGTTATGGATTTAAGTTTTGGCGTAAGGTTTTCTGGATTATAATCTATATCCTTTTTTTCAATTGCAATAAAAATAGTAAAAATATTTATAGGATTCTTGCCTGTTGCTTTATCAAATATAAAAACGGAGACGCACTCAAAAGCATTAAAGAATCCAAGAGCACCGGATTTAAGGAAATGCTCAAAAGAGCTATCATCTATTGCTATATTGTTCATATTATACTTTGCCTCACATTGTCTAAAATTTCATCACGTACATTACTTATAACAACAATACTAACAGATATAAGATTCGATAATCTCATACAGGTGCTCAAGTCTATCATCATTTAATCCATCATAGTTAACAGCAAGTCGAAAATCAAATGTTCGATGAAAGTCATCCATATAATCTACATATACAGGATCCTCACAATCATCAAATTGATCAGAGGTTATGTCAATAATTAATCCATCTTTCAAATCTTGCTCCGTATAATGAATCTCTTCTGTTTCTTCTTCTGAATCCTGAGTTCTATATGCTGAAATCAAGTCAAGATAATCATCAGGTAATGCTGTTGTTGTGGGGATTCCAACTCTTCTGTCTTTCAATACAAGCCATGCATGCGTCCAATCATCTCGTTGTGTAGATATCCAGATAGTTTCAATCCCGTTTTGTAACAAATATTCAGCCAACAAGTAACTGGTATCGCCACAACAGCCAGTTGGAAATTTTTTAAAGCAAAAATCCTCCATAAATTCATGGGCACGATATGCTGCATCAATGGCATGTCGGAATTTATGAGCTAATTGTTCTATATGTTTGTCAGTCATAAGGTACCTCCTTTTAAAACACTAATCTAATACTGCAACGACGGATACTTTCTTATTTGTATGCATATACTTTATCTCTATTATACTTCATATATCCCGAAAAAGCAAGATATTTTACGCACATAGGACAGAATTCCCTCCGCCAGTAATTATGGGGTCACTGACAGAGGGGAGGATTATTCAATCTATCAGCATCTCCACATCATGCATAAGGAAATGCAGCTTATCAATCCTCTTGTTTATAAAGGCCTGCGTAACCGCAGTCAAACGTGCCGTGAAATTTGAATTCGTTGTTTTCAATTGTTACTGTTACCATAGTATTTTCCTTTCCCTATCATGCGGATTTGTTTCCACTTTGTACATTTTGACGAATGACAACCAATCTACGAAGTATCGAACCCTCTGTTATCCAATCTACGCACTAACCTCACTGCGCAGATTGGTTGTCAGGCGTTTTGAGTTCGTAGATGTTTTTCCAAATACAGTAAAAAGCCGGTTAGGGTTGACTTCGCAGATTGACTGTATAGCCGAAAGCTGCCGTAAAATCGGCACTTTTACGCCTTATCCCTTGACATCAATACTACGCACTCAACGTGCCTCGAAATGATGTCATAACCGAAAAATCATCGGCTTACATGTTCTCGGAAAAAGGTCAAAGGCATTTCTGCGTTTTCGGAAAGAAGTCCGAAAAGGGTAGGGAAGTCAAAACGGCTGCGCAGATACCTGTGTATGTTCTCACAGTAGAATCTGCACAGCCATTCTTCTTTATTCGATTGACATCTTTTCAATTTTACAGATGTGCTTCTTGGTCTCCTTATCGTAGGTGATACCCACAAGGATAATCTCCCGACCGTAACCCTTGAAGGAATCCGGATAGTGCTTTGCCTTGATCTGGTCAATAGCTGTCTGCACATCCTTATTCCATTTCAGCTCGATCAGCAGAATTGGGTACTCAGAATCGTATTTCGGGAGATAGGCTACATCTGCATAGCCCTCACCGGAAGGCAGTTCTTCCCACTGCACATAGTGATCTCTGTAGGTGTAGTATGCGAGCTTGATAACGCTGCGGAGGCTATCTTCCTTATTGTAATGAAGTGGCGAGGTTTCCTCTCTGTGAATTCGCTCAATCTGTGCGGCGACCGCATTCTCGTCCCCATTGATGGTAGCTTCAAAAAGAGCATCGCTTTCTTGTAGACGCTTTAATGTTGCATCGTGATGCACCTCACGAATGGACTTCTGGAATTCCTGTCGGATCTCCTCGTTCGGGATATAGGCTGTTTTCTTCTCAGAGTCATAAGCAAGATAACCGAGATGAATCAGCAGTGTCAGCACATCATCCTTCCCTCGGAATGTGGTAAGATCGTTTGCGAAACCGTTGGTGTTGACCGGCACCTCAATGCCTGCGATCAGTTCTGCTATGGTCTTTGTTAGCCCATTATAGTCCTGACTGATGTATTCCATCAGCCCTTCAGCTGCGGAGGTTTCCGTCCAGTACGAATCGAAGTCT
>ODAI013856591.1_pt1 | contig 41103 bp, 59 predicted proteins | sample 1539321 | NCBI WGS metagenome assembly ODAI01 (sample SAMN02144231, study PRJEB22623) | gut metagenome | biome: sheep rumen | host: Ovis aries | place: New Zealand
AGGTTTCTAAGGTAGCGTAAGGTTACCAGAATTGAATTTTGTAATTTTCCGCATTCCTTCCGCACGCCTTCAGTTTTTAGCAATGTAAAAGACCCAGAAATGCTGATTTTATCAGCGTTTCTGAGTCTTAGGTTCAATAGCCATTATGGATGTGCTAATAACTATAATATCGTGATATATCGTGATATGTAGTGTGTTTCTTCCTATATAATACACAATAATCTATAATATCATAGCATATATTTTCCGCACAAATTCAGCATATAAACGAGTGGTTTATGTTTGTGAAATTAATTCCTGAGTTGAGTAATTATAACAAAGTGTATGTTTTGGCTTTAGATATGAATCATAAGTACACCCACATCTTATCAGTTTTATTAAAGTATTTGTTTTGTCTACAATCACCATTGTTCCAGAGTAAAAAGCACCTCTGCTGTCAGATGTTTTTGTACCTGCATTATTCATTGTAATTGCGAACTGATCAGGATAGTTTGCCATGTGACCTATACGATCAAAGTGAGTATGTCCTGTCAACCAACAAATAAAGTCACCACCATTAGTGATAAACGTGTTGACTGCGGAACTTGCCCCACCATTAAATTTCATGTTCGAATAATAACCGGTTTCATCTGGCTTTTCAATCCATGTCCAATTACAGTCTGTATCTCCTGTGAATGATCCATCTGTACCATGAGCAACTATGATGACACTCATATCATCAGATGACGCATCAGATAAGACATCCTCAAACCAAGACAATTGATCAGAATCCCAGAACACAGCATCAAGATATATTATCCTGATAGTATCGTAATCTTTATAATAATAGTTCAGACCTAATGTAGATGCATTTGCCGGCTGGATAACATCCCAATTGCTGATATACGGAGCAAGATATCTGTCATAAACTTCTTTCTGAGTTTTCCCCCACCAATCAATATTATTGTTACTATCATATACAGCCGAATCATGATTCCCTATTACAGATAAGGCCATTGAAGCAAGATCTGAATCAAAGTAATTTGAGTTTGCACCTGATGAAAATTCATATCGTGCGGTATCTCCGCCATTGATAACTTCATCTATCCACCCTTCATGTGATTGTACATAGTCTAGCAGGTTATTAATTGCAATAGCATCTGCATGAACATCGGTGAAAAAGAATAGTTTGAGTTTTGATGCAGTGGAATCTTTGATAGCGTGACGAATTGGCATCAAAGTTGTGTCCTGGAGTTTTTCAACATCTGATGCCGTTAATTCTATTATCTGCTCCATTTCTTCAACTGTTTCAGAAAGCTCATATACTTTTTTCCCTGCAATATCATTTTCCCCAAAATCAGTTGTATCTATTATGGATAACTCAAATACTGCATTCTGATATGATCCTTTTCCAATAGAGAAGCAGATCATTTCAGGCTTGACAGTACATATCCATTCACTGTTTCTGGACTGATAAAGTATGCCATCATCCTTTGTGCGGACATCAATAAAATTATCAAGAGGAGTTGTGCCTGTCCATTCGTAGGACCCTGATAAAAGTTTGACACCAAAATAATATTTATGTCCAACTACAAAATTATCTATTGCGTTATACCATGCAGGACGATTGGCATAAGATGGTGCTGTTGAGCTGACTTTAGTTTGTGAATCATTAAAAATTGCAAATCTGAGCAAACTTGATGTAGTTGATCCATTGAACTCTATATAATTTTTTCTTCTTGAGATCAAATCGAATCCTGTATAAACAATTGTATCGTTTTTGTTAGGATACACATTATAATTCGATTTAAGGTCAAAAGAATTAACATCGATTTGCGTATCTATAGATGTTTTTACCTCTGATATCTCATCACCTACAGCCTTGGCATCAGCAGCCATTCCTGACTGTGTGAGTGTACTGTCTGTGGAAACACCTCCGTATGTCCCACCTATAGTCCATTCAGATGATGTGAGATCGTAATAATACCACTTACTGTCTGTAGACAGAATATATATCTTATCCGTATCTGTCATGTCAGACACATTGTCCACTACTGTTGGAGTAACATCTCCTATGCTGTCAATTCTCTCCTCAAGTTCATCTATCATGGACATAATGTCTGCTTCATTACCCAAAATAACAGATTTTAGGACCACAAAACTGACCACCTGTCCAGCAGTGACCGGAGCTGTGAGGAAGATGCTGGTATTGCCATTGATCGTGTACTGGACACCTTCAATAGCTTTCAAACCATTTATATAGACCTCTAGTAAATCTGTGTTAATATTAAAATCAGCAATTCCAATCTCAATCTCAGATGTATCAGATGTGGTGACAACTGTGTTACTGCGCTTGACCAGTGTGAGTGAAACATCAAGCTCTTCTGTAAGATGGCTGTACCAGTCATCCCACATAGCTTTTTCAGCTTCAAAGTACTCTTTATATGCTGCTGCCCACTGGTCATACAGTGTGCTCGTATCCACCTGATAGATGAGGGATGTTATCCAAGGACAGTCAGAGGAACCCCTTCTGTCAGTGATCACACCTCCTGTGATGGAGACAGCACCTGCAGCCACCCTGATATTGGCAAGCCTGTACTCTATGACATCGGATGTCGTGTTGATCGCAGGAGCGGATGGATTGCTTGATGGTGTTCCTGTCCTGTATACAATGTTACCCACTCTCCCAGATGTCCTCTTGTCCACCTGCACAATGACAGAGTCGATTCTCGGTGAAGTACTGGTGTTGCTCGGCACCGTTATATTGATTGCAGCTGGATTTTCAAACCACTTATCCGCAAATATGCCTTCACCTTCCTTTACGATGATCTGCATACCTCCTGCTGCCACTACCTGCAGATCCGTACTTTTTGTACCCTGCGGAGTGGCAAAAACACCATTTGATACCAGTCTCTTATAAGGTCTGTTCATGTCATCTGCAGAGTATGTCCTGTCACTATTCACAGCGTCATAAAATCCGCTGTTGACTGCAAATGTCTGATCTGCCATCTATTATCCCTCCTCATCCATAAATTCAAATTTTGGCTGCACAGAGTAGCCATTGTCATCAGATACCTCAATGACTTCCACAATCCTGACGGATCTTGTGATGCCGTACTCATTCTGGACAGTCACGATATCCCCAAGGTCATAATCTTTTTTATACTCAAAAGTGATGGATGGTTCTACAGTTCCGCTGAAAATCGTCTTTTCACCATAGTCTGCCAGTTTTTCATATCCACGATTGATCAGGTAAACATCATATATGACTGCCCTGAGTGTCACATTTTCATCCGCTGACGGATGCTGGACAGGAAGAGTGGCAATGGTGACATCATAGACCTGATAATAATTAATACCGTCAACTGTGACTTCCTGACCACTCGGATAAGTACTTTGCAGTTTCGCAAGCTGGTCACTGTCTACGATCTGGATATTGAGATACGTAAGTTTATACACATACTTGGTACCTTCTGTATCATAATATCCCTGACCACCCTGATCAGTGGTGGGATAAGCAGTCACAAGGTCAGACCAAGAAATGGTATGCGTGATGTCTTTCGCATCAACAAAGATCTCATATCTGTCAATCCCTTCAGCATATCCAGATGTATCCCTTGACCTTGCGGAACCTTCACCTTCACCACCTACGAGTGCGACATTACCAAGATTGGTATCATCCAGTATGTAGGATGTTGTGATCAGATTCTCATAGTCATCAGAGAAAAATACTGTATTGCTCCTGTCTGCACCGGCATACAGAATGAAATTCAATGTGGACCCGTTCAGGACCATCTTGTATCCCCATCCGTATTTGGTGCAGTACTCCCTGATCTTCTCACCCAAGTTCTTGTATGTGACCTGCTCAGTCACAACATTTGTAAATCCTGCTGAACTTCCAAGAGCTACAAGAGCAGACCCGTCTGCCTTTAGCATCTTCCTTGCCAGCATACTTGGTGATATCATTGTGGTCCTCACCATCTTTCGGATAAAATCCTCAACGAGACCATTGTTGCAGGTCATGGTAGACCATATGATCCTCTGGTCACACAGGTCTTTAGTGTCTTTCCCGTCAACTATCAGGAAATCACCATTTTCACCATCTGTAGTAAGCTGGACTTTCCTGATCCTGCAGACCATGTCATCATTCTGCCTGACAAGGTAATTCCCTATTGCCAGCACGCTCATCAGCTCCGGTGTAGCTGGGAGATACACCTCACAGTCTCCCAGCTGTACATATCTCTTTGACCAGATGCAGGACTTGTAGGTATCCACAACATAAACAAGATCAAAATTCTGATCCAGTACATATACATCCCCAATGTCCATTACACACCTCTGTACATTTTATAGAATGTGAACATGATGCTTATATCAGCGTTGTTGATAATGTCATCGTCTACAACATAAGCAAAGTAATTGTCACCTGCTGCCAGTTGGAAGAATACAGATCCTCTCTGCATGGCAGCAAAGATATTGCTGTATACACCATTTCTAAGTAAAATAATCGACTTCTGTCCCTTGATAGTGTTGATGGTTACATGGTCACCTGCTTCAAAATTGTATACCAAAGTAAAGGTCTCACCTGTATCTGTGTTCCTTATCAGGATGCTGCTCACATCACTTTCCACGTCAATGTCTATCATCATGCCAATTTCATTTACTGAGTCATTGTACAGGTCAATCACGCTGTCCAACACGATCTCTGAGAATGGTATCGGTTCACCAAGTTCAATGGTGAATGGGAAAGTGAAGAGAGTATTGATACTGCTCCCATCCACCTGTGTGTCAGACACATCCATAAAGTATGGTTGTGGGCAGATGATGGATATCTGCATTTTTTCAGAATTACTGAAAAGATCACACTCGACAGTATCCACATAACCGTCTATGTAAACATCCCTGTTATTGTTACTGAAGTAAAATCTTACTTTCTCCTTTGTAGGACAATAAAAGTATAAATCCTGTCGGTTTTTTTCGACATCTCCATTGATCTTTACCGTTATGACAATATTCCTTGTGTTCAATCGGCTTGAGTTATACATTGCACCATCCATCCCAGACACTGTGGATGTGTTGAGATGTGCGGATGGAGGATTGAGACCCTTGATGGTGGTGATCTGGTAGTTTGCCTCATCACCAGTCAGTGTGATGAGATTCCCTCTGGCATTTTCAAGACTTGCTTTGAACATCAGGCACCTCCTTTCGCATAGTCCAGCAGATTCCTTGTCTGCCTGTATAACTCGATCCTTGACGGAGCTTTGGGAGAATTTATGGTCTGGTTATAAGTGATAAAGGTATCTCCTGTAACACTGCCCTGCTGACCTGCTGTCCCGATCCTTGCAGCAGGAGTGGGAAGGCTGTCAGCAGCATAAGCAATGCTGTTCCTCAAGTTCATTCCAAAATCCCTCAGATCGGCAGGATTCCTGCCTGCTTCTTTTGTGGCTGCGGAAATGCTTTCCTTCACAAGTATCTGTGCTTCCTGCATGGCAGGTCTTATCTTACTTGCAAGACCTACAATGTATCCTTCACCAGCCATCTCACCAATCTCATCCCTCCATATCTTGGATGGTGAGTTTGATGCCTGCGCACTCCTTGCAGCAGCAATAGCCCTCTGCACAAGTGCAGCAGCTGCAGCAGCAATTGCACCTACCATTGATAGGATACCATCTTTAAATCCTGCTGCAGCACTTGATCCAGCGGAGTACATACCACTGTATCCACCTGATGCACCAGATGCTGCACTGCTTTTCAAAGATGAACCTGCATTGAACGCACTGCCAGACTGTGATGAAACACCACTTGCATATCCGCTACCTGCTCCAACACCTTCTGCTGTCAGAGGACCTGTAGCACCTGCTTTTGCGTTCGTTTTCAGGCTTGTACCTGCTGTTCTGGCACTGCCTGTCTGGGAAGACACACCTTTGACATAACCACGTCCACCGTCAGTACCTTCTTTTGTAAAAGGACCTGTGGCTCCGGTTTTAGCATTAGTCTTTAACGAAGTACCGGCTATTCTTGCGTTCCCTGTCTGGGATGACACACCTTTCGCATAGGTAGAACCTGCCTCCCTGCCTTGTGTAGTCAGAGGACCAGTTGCTCCGGTGGTGGCATTCTTTTTCAGGTCAGTTCCTGCAAGCTTTGCGTTTCCTGCCTGAGAATCTACATTTTTCGCATATGTGGAACCTGCTTCTCGTCCCTGTGCTGAAAGATTTCCTGTTGCACCTGCCTTGGCATTGGTCTTTAGATTCGTTCCTGCTTTTTTTGCTCCCTTTTCACCTGTGGACACACCTGCTGCATAACCGGATCCTGCTGACCTGCCGGCTTCCTCCATCGGCTCTTTTGAGGCATTCGCTTCTGTCTTCATCAGCTCATTGATCTTGGCAACTGCCTGTGCAGGAGTCATTTCACCAGACTGCACACCTGCTGTGATCTGCTGTGGCACAGCAATACCTGCCTCATTTGCTTTCAGGAGAAGGTCATTATAGGTAACAAGGTCATTCATGATCTTGACAGCTTCAGAAGGTTTCATCTGTCCAGACTGGACACCCTGTGTCACATATGCAGGGACATCAATGCCAGCCTTTTTTGACTTCTCTGTGAGACTCACAAAAGATATGAGTGACTGCATCTCTTCCACTGACTGAGGGACTGCATACTTTCCGCTGTTTATCCCTTCTGCCACAGATTCTGGTATCTTTACTCCACTCTCCTTGCACTGTGTCTCAAGCTCTTTGAAGGAGTTGTTGAAAGTGCTGTTGAACTTCTCAAGCTCCTGCTTGGATCTCTCCACCATTTTGGCTGCCTGATTTACTGTCTCCTTACTTACACCAGCCATACCATCAGCAGCTGCCTTCTTGATGTCCTTGTAGTTCTTCTCGGCATCCTTGACCTGTTTTTCAAGGCTCTCCTTGGTACCGTTCTCGGCAGTGATGAGGCTGTTCTGGATGGCAGTCATGGCACTGTCTATGGCATCTGCATCACCTGAGATGATTGCTGCAGAAAGTCCCTCATAATTGGATATCGTGTTGATGTATCCAAGATAAGCCTCTTCAGAGTCTTCCACTCCCTGCTTTGCTTTGTCCATGGCTTCCTTGGCTTCCTGCTGACCTTTGATGATCTTCTGGTTTGCCCAGTAGTAATCACTTGCTGTGGAAGGACTTGTCTTGAGCATCCCCTGATATGTCTCAAAGACATTCCCCGATTCTTCCACACTGTCCTGATACTTTTTCTCCGCATCGTCCAGTGTCTTCAGGCTGTTCTGGTACGTCTTAAAAGCTTCTTCCCTTTTGTGGATTGCCTGTGTATAAGCATCCTGATTGGCTGCCAGAGTTGCCTCTGCCTGCTTTTTCTTGATCAGCTCATCAATGGATTTACCAAGCTTTCCATTAGCCTCAATGTTCTTTTCGATTTCATCCCGTTCAATACCAAGCGCAGATGCAAGCTGACTCAGGATGAACTCTGCTCTTTCTTCGTACCCTTCCTTGACTTTGCCGTTCTCATCAATAAGGCTGTTGTATTCTTCCTTCAGCTCATCAAGGTATCCGTATTCCGCAGAAATAGCCTGCATGGACTGCTTCCTTGCGCTGTCCATCTCTTCGTATGATCTTTTCGATTCTTCAGCAGCACTGATGGATTTCTTCTGAGCTTCAGTGAGACCATACTCAGCCTCAATTGCTTTGTCCTGTTCTTTCTTGAGTGCCACAAGAGCAGCACCAACACCACCGACAGCAAGCATCACAAGCCCCCAAGGAGTTGCTGCCTGTGCAGCGTTAAGGAGTTTTGTTGCTGACTCCGCACCTTTGACAGCTCCTGTCACTTTTTTGATGGCATCCACTGTCTCGGACACCTTAGTGATGAATGTAGCAATCTTTGAGACCGTGAAAGCCGTTGCAAGCGCAGAACCAAAAGTAGAAAGAGTGGATATATTGCTGATGATCCACTGGATCACCTGCTTGATTGCTTCAACAGTCTTATTGGCAAACTGCTCTATTTCTGGAGCATACTTGTCTGCAAGCTGTGAGAGATAATCACCAAGTTCTGCCCTGCCTCCTTGGATCGCAAGCTTTACCTTGTCAAAACCATCCTGTGTTGCTTCATAGGTCTTGGTGACCGTCCCCTTTGACCCTTCCAGAAGGTCAAGGAAATTGGAGTACTCAAAACGTCCATTGTAGATGGCATCCGCAAGGTCAGGACCTGCTTTCTTGCCAAAGACTTCAATGGCTTTCGTTGTGGCAGATGCAATGTCAGGGCATTTTGCGATCTCATCAAGAGTCTTTTTGAATTCCTTCCTTGAATCTTTCCCCTCTTTGCTCCACTTGCTGATTGCCTGCTTCATGCCTGAGAATGCGATCTCAGTATTGACACCGGCTTTCTCCCATCCTGCAAAGATGGCAATGGATTCCTTGGTATCGAATCCCAATGCCCTCATAGGAGCACCATACTTTGTGAGATTTTCTGTCAGGCTTTCAACAGATATCCCTGATGCCTGTGCTGCTACAGCAAGCTCATCAAGGACCTCAGAGTACTTGTCTGACTCAATCCCTGCATCACCCATTGCCCTTGACACCAGCCTGACAGCAGTGGTGGCATCCACACCTGTGATGTCAGCGAACTTCATGAACTGGACAGTAGCATCCTCAAGCTGCTGATCCGTAAAGCCGAACCTTGTGTTAAGCTCACCAAGAGTGGAACCGATGATATCAAAGTCACCAACGACACTCTTTGTGACATTCTTATAGGACTTTGCCAGACCTTCCGCAGCTTCACCTGTGGCACCAGTTGCCTTTATGACAGTGTCTGCACCTTCGTCATACTCCTCATAAGCCTCATATGCAGCACGCCCAAGATCCCTCAGACCGTCAATGGCTCTCCTGATCGCATCGGCAGCAAGATTGGCAAGCACTCCCTTCATGGTGGTGAAACCGTCAGATGCTTTCTCTGCTGCCTCTTCCACATCAATCATGGAAGCGTCAAGGTCATCTGCAGCGTTGTCAGCATCCTTCATCTTCTGCTTATTCTCCGCAAGCTCTCCAGACAGGTCTTTGATGGATCCTTCAAGATCCTTTGCTTCCTGAGAGTTTTTCCCGTACTGTATGACAGCTTCAGAGTATGCCTGCTTCAGCTTGTCAAGGGATCTCTCCTGCTCATCGATGGTATCAGCAAGAGTCTCATAAGCACTCTTCTGGTCCTTAGTGCTCTTCCCTGCATCTTCCTGCGCTCTCTGAATATCTTTCAGAGTGTTTTCATAGCTGTCAAGCTCCCTCTCAGTGCTGTTCACCGCTGCCTGCTGGTTAAGGATCGTGATTTCCAGCTGATCGGCTGCTTTCTTGTTGGCATCCTGCTCCTTGGTCACATCCTGCAGTGCTCTCTGGTACTGCTTGTATTCTTCAGAAGCAGGATCCACTCCGCTGCTGATGAGCTGTGCCATTTTTGCCCTCAGCTCTTCTGCCCTTCTGCCGTTCTCAGAATACGCTTCCTTCACCAGTGACAGCTGTGACTTGTAGGCAGATAACTTGCTCTTCTGTGCGTCAAGCACAGTAGATACCTGCTTAATCTTTGCAGAGACACCATCTGCAGAGCTTCCCCAGTTCTCCATGGCAGATGCAGATGCCTTGAACTCGGCATTTGCCCTCTTCATTGTCTGATTGGCATCACTTATACTCTTTTTTAGGTCTGAGATATCCACCTTAAATTTGGTGGTTACTTCCTGACCAGCCATCTATCTTCACCTCCGATTATCAGAACCAGTCATCTCCTGCAGGTCTTCTGATCACCCTCTTCTGAGTGCTCTCTTTTTCCCTGTAACCATTGCTCTTCTTTATCCTTCTCACCAGCCTGAAGACCTCACTTGCCCTCTCCCTCCTGATGTCAAATGGAGACAGTGCAGGAAAGCGTTCACATACGTTCAGTTCCATTTCAAAGAAAACTTCATACAGGGACAGATCTCTCTGTCCCTCACTCAGTTTTTTCCTTTACTGCCACCAAAGAGGGAGATCTGTCCGATTGCATAGAGGATCACTTCCACTATCACATTCACGATCTCAGACACTCTGGTGTTCTTGATCTCATCATCTGTTAGACCGTCAAAAATGTCTTTGAGCAGGTCTTTTACCGTACCCATGCTTGTGGTCACCAGATTTGTGGCAGCAATCACAAGCTCCGCATCAGTACCATTCTCAATAGTGTCCAGCTTTGCAGCATCAATCAGGTCCTCAACAGTACCGAACATGATCTCGTAGGTATCCGCTTCATATGTCTTTACTACAGTTTTATGTTCATAGATGTTCAGCTTCATTTTTCTTCCTCCTTTTAAAATGACCATGGGTAATCTGCCAAAGGAGGAAACACAGAAACCTCACTGACAGGCTGTCCCCATGGTCAGTCAATTAACTATGATGTTTTCACTTTGCTGTCAGAGTGTCAGGAGTTGTGACCGTATCAAAGAACTCATCGACATCTGCCAGTTCCTTTCCTGTATCCACAACGAGTGCCTTTGCACCCTTGCCTGTCTTGGTGAACTTGTGCGTGGTGGAAATGCCTGTGTAAACGATCTCCTGACCGTTGGCATCCGTACCGTCATTTTCTGTCGTGTTTGTCTGGTCAGGAATGTTGAAAGTACCCTTGTATCTCCAGACATAGACCTCATCACCATTGGTCTTCTTTGTCTTGTAACCAATGGCAAAGTACTTCAGGTCTCTCGGTCCTTCGATCATCGCACCTGTTGCACTGTCATAGACCTGACCGGTGATTGTGGCAAGCACGTCAAAAGGAATTGCAGATGCACTAATTGTGACTTCATCGGCAGCAGTGTTGGAAACAACAACTGCAGGAATGTTGTCGTAGTAGTGTGCTTCACTGCTTGAGTCAGTTGTCTTGCTGATCTCTGCCACACCTGCGATCGCAAAGACAGTACCAGTCACATAACCATGATTTGGCGTCTCGCCAGAACCAGCTGTGTTAGTTTCGTTGTCATCAATCAGGACTTCAGCAGCCACAAGACCCTCAACACCTCTGTACTCAACGATTTCCTGAAGTGCTGCACTCGGATAAGTTGTAGGCATAATTTTTACCTCCTAAATAGTTTATTACTGTTAAAATGTTGTTTCACGCCATGCGATAAATTGCGATATTCCAGTTGTTATTTTTAGGATGAGTCCTTATTCGCATATATCTGGCGTTTGACGGGAATGGTGAGATTTCCCTGAAGCTTAAATTGTTTTGTTCTCTGCTCATTCCAATAAAATTGTAATCAGCATCATATAAACATGCCTTGTAAAATCTACCTATGTCCGTCTTATAGTACGTATAATCTGGGTTTATCGGGATGTACACAGGACTGATGGCATGTTCTTCGCTACCCTCTATTATTTCACCTGTCTTTTCGCTGAAGTCACCAAGTACAAATAGTCCATATCCGTTTGACAAGTTTCTTCCGATGTATTTGGTTACCAAATCAGTGCCAATCGGATCAGGAACATCCACAACAGCTTCAACATACTCTGTGACATCGTATGTGCCATTTGCGTCAATCTCAATAGTACCGGCAGGGACAATCCCCCCAATGCTTCTGATGGCATCACCCATCTGGGATGGATAATATGTGTCCTCACTGCCTTTCTTGTATCGGATAGCGTCCCCGATATCCTCCAAGTAGGAGTTGCTGATTATTGATTTTCCGCTCACACCATCACCACCTTGTCGTATCGGCATTTCCAAAGATTTCATCATCCTCAGACCTTCTCTGCCTGTACATCACATCAATAGCCCTTCCTGTATGGGTAGGTTCATCTGAAGCAACATCGTATCCCTTGCCACTCATGATCCAGCCTACAGCCTGAAGGAGCTGTCTTGCTGCTTCAAGCACAGTGTTGGTCACTGTGGGATCGATGCTGTAGAAATACACCGTAAATTCCCATACCCAAGCCTGTGTCAAGTTGTCATAGTGGCAGGCGTCACTGCTGTCATTGTTCCAGAAAGTGAAGAAAGAGTCAGGATACTCTTCATTGACTGACCCCTGCAGTCTCACAGGATAGCCAAATGTTTCAAGTACGGATATAAGCGCATCCTTCATTTACTTCCCTCCCGTCATCGCATCCACAATGTAGTCTTCCACCACATCAATCATGTCCTGCTGAATGTTCCTCATGTAGGTCTTTCTTTTGTAGATGGACTGCAGTTCATAGTCAGGACTCATTCTCGGAGTACCGGAGATCAGGAATCCTCCTGCTCCCTTTTGACCGTAATCGAAACCCACGCCCATTTCTGCCACACCGCTGCCTATCCAAGTCACACTTGGAGTGACTATGGATGCTGCTGTTGCACCGGTGGAGTACTGACCACCTGCAGGAAGATTCCCTGCTGCCACACCTGCTCTTGTGTCATCCGTGATGGTCTCACCTGCCTGCTCCAGTGCGTCAGTCACAGCTTTCTGCACTTCTCCGTCAAGGTCTTTGAGCTGGTCAACAAATCGATCAAAAGCACTTGTGTCCCACTTCAGCGTATTCCTGCTCATATCAGGCACCACCTTTGACTCTCTTGACCTTGAATCTCAGGAACTGGTTCCTCATGTTGATGTTCTCAGGCTCATGCAGTACATCATAAATGGCACCGGTAGCAGCAACACAGATCCTGCAGTCACTTCTGATGTCTGGTCTGTACCAAGTCTCAATCACAGCAGTGTCCTCAATGGAGTACAATCCATTAATGTCTCTCTCAGTCCCACCATAGGTCTTGAAGTTCCCATATATCAGGATACCATCTGAAACATCTGGAAAAGTCTTTGTGGTCACTCCAGACACAGTTGCGTAAGTAGGCACAAGGAGAAGGAGTGGGATGGTATTGTCTAAAGCAGGTCTGTAATTTGCCATATGATCACCTCACTTCAGTGCCAGCTGGACAGCTCTCTGCATGAAATAAGGAGAGAGCTGAGTACCTCCTGACCCATAGTTCCACAGGTCAGATACGCCTCTTACAATGATTCCTGTGGCTGCATCTGAGGCAAGGAATGTCTCAGAGACTCCTGCATCAGTGAGATAGGCAATCACCTCATCAATGTAGATCTGAAGCAGGTCATCCTGATACGTTCCTGTAATTCCCAGAGCAGTCTTTACGCTTTCAAGCATTTCGCTCCCTCCTTCATCCTGTCAGTCCTTAAAAACCTACCTGTGTGATGGTCAGCGCATTGGTGGACAGCACTGCCTTGTACAGTGTGTGACCATCTGCCACAACACCACCTTCAGGAGCAGTCACAGTCAGTGTGGCACCGGTCTTTGTGAATCCTGCATAGTCAAATGCAGGGACAAAGTAGATCGTTCCAGATGTCACGCTGCTCCCGAAATTAAGACCCTTTAACGGCTGATCTGCCAGATACAGTCCACCACCAGATGTGACAGTATAGTCACCTTCAATGGTGGAAGCAGCCAGCTTTGCCAGAGCAGAATTATTGCTGCTCTGCAGCAGGACCAGGCCATACAGAGTGATCAGATCGATTTTTGTAACAGGTACAATTCTGTTTGTATTGATCATTGATTTATACCTCCTTCATTTATGTTGTTGTCACAGGAATTGTGATCGTTCCATCACCAGTTATCACAACTTTAGTGCCATCCTGACTTAATGCACAACCACCTGTGAATGTAGGATTACCAGTGAGTGACAAACCATTCGGTGTAAATGTTGCGTTATCACAAATTCCTTTATACAAAACGACAGTAAAAGTTTCTGAATACAGACCTCCAAGATCGACTGCATTGTTCAACACAAGACCGGTAAGTGTGATTTTTTCATCACGAATGTTTGGGAACGTAAATGTCATAGTTCCACCTGTAGTGCTGGACATTTTTTGCAATGAAATTGTAACTTCTGCAGTTGAAAAATCACTTGAACCACTGCCAGCGATATCATCAGCAACAGCTGCAATGTTTTCAATTGCATCAGAATTCAAGACCGCATCTGAAGCACCTTCATATTTATCAGCAATCGCATTCAGGACTTCAACACTTGTTGTGCAATTCTGAACATCATCAACATCACCACCAAGTGCAACATACAGATCCTGTAATGCTTCAGGGATTGTCTTCACATGACCACCTCCCTTACGCCTTCTTGATGATCCAGATGCCTCTCGGATTGAGTACCTTGCCATCCACCACAGTGAGCATCTTGTTCACCCACTCATTACGGTCCTCATCGAACCATCTTCTCATGCCAAATGCCATGTTTGTGTTGATGGCATATTCATTCGGCTGCCAGAAGATACCGATGACATCACCGGAGCTTGCAGAGTCGAAGTCAGTGATGATGTCAGGCTCTACAAGGGAGATATCCCTGCCAAAGAATCTGCCATTCGGATTACGCTGATCACCGTCATTGACCTCAAGACCTGTTGCCTGCCTGAAGATCGGATTATTGTTGGCATCTGCCATTGTCTCAAGATATGCATCTACAGTGGCAAGAGGGAAGATGAACTCACCGGCACGATAACCAAGCGGAAGTTTTGCAAAGAACTTCTTTCTCCATGCTGTCCAGTTGCTGATCTCGGCAGCAGTCATGGTGATGACATTGTTCGTTGCTGCTACTCTCGGATCATTCAGGATGCCAAGCATCTGACCATTGCCAGTACCCTTGACAATGCCTGTGTCCATTGCCTGCATGTAAGCGATCATCATGACACGGACAATCTCACGCTCAAAGATGTCAAGCGTAACGATGGAAGAGAGAAGTGTCTGTGCAACACGGATCTCTGCCATGTTGTAGGAGAACTCAACATACTCATTGATCTTGCCACCATCTTCTCTGGGAGCAACAGTGTCCTCTGTGATCCACTTGAAAGTTGCCTGCAGTTCTGCGATCGGAACTTTTACAGCACCCTGAATGTTGAGCTTTCTGACCTTGGAGTACAGATTGCCGTATACCAGCCTGATCTCATTGATAAACTCGTTCAGGATAGTTGTGGGAATCGTTGCACCAAGGTTCACAGTGTTCTGCACCATGCCATCACGCTGGTACAGATTTGCAGGGATCTCCTGACCGGTCTGGGCATATCTCATGAATGCCTGACGATACTCAAGCGTACCGAAAGGATCAGTGTTCTCTCTGGTCTGAGTGGTCTGTGTTGTCTGACCGTATGTTCTGACCACATTGCCATTCATACGCTGCGCATTTGCAGGTACCTGATTACCGGACTCAAGCGGATTGGATGCGGATCTCTGCTCTTCCTCATCAATAGCTTTGATTTCTTCCTGTACTTCTTCGATCTCGGCATTCAGCTCCTCAAGCTGGGAGTTGATGGATCTGACTTCATCGACATCCTGAGAGTCAAGTGCTCTCTGAGTAAGAGTTGCCTTTTTTGCATTCAGTCTTGCAAGTCTCTTCTCAAGGATTTTCTTCCTCATAATTTCGTTTACCTCCTAATATTTTTGTCTTTGCCTTCAGCAATTCAATATCACTGTCCAGTGATTTTGCACTCTGCTGCCTAGCACTCTCCAGTGCTGACCGTGCATTCTCCAATGCTTCCTTGCTTCGTGCATATATCTCAGTGGATTCGTATGCAGGAAAAGTAACTGCACTCACCTCCACAATAGATCCGATTTTCCTGATATGCCTTGTGGGATGGTCTGACTCCAAATTCTCCCACTCTTCGTCATCTACACTGAACATGAATGACATCCCTGTGATGTCACCACGCTGTACTGCGCTGTAAAGGGATCGTGAATCAGAATTGTTCTCAGTGTCCAGCTTCACCCAATCAATATTAAGACCCTGCTGGTCAACGGATAACTGCATGGTAGAATTACCATTGTTCCTCCTTGACCTTGCCACCGGTATCATGCTGGTGTTGTGGTTGATGAGGAAGCGAACATCTGTAAGATCCGCACCATCCAGAGCACCTAGGTCCATGACTTCATCGAAAGGACCCAAATTTGTCCTGCTGTTGTATACCACAGCTCTTCCGGTGATGGTCTTCACGCCATCTTTTTCCTCTGCCCTGACTTCAAAGCTGTATGACCTTCTTTCAAGTTCTTTCTTTGACATCTTTATACCTCACTTTCACCACCGACAGCTTTCCACTCTTCACCGTCGAAGTAGTAGTCAGTATTTGTATCAAGCTCAGTAAAAATTGAATTTATTGCTGCATCTTCTGGTTTATCGTCAGTGGAGAGACCTACATAATTTGCACTTGCACCTTTCAGAGTTACCATTTTTATTCCTCCGTTATGTTTTCATCTTTGGTCTCATCGACCACATCCATCTGTACGTTTCCGATCTTGCCCATCTGGTACTCATTAGCCTTGTCAGCATCCACCCAGTTGAGGGACATGAGTCTCTTTCCTTCCAGTTCTGGCAGTGGTCTGAGTCCAAGTGCCACCCTCTTCTCATTCTCAAAGAGCGCACCGGTGGGAGAGAGGATGTTTATCATCTCCAGTGTCTGTGCCACTGTCATGAATATCAGGTCTTTTGGATATAACTCGATCCTGTTCCCGAAAGCTCTTTCCCTGCTGGTAAAAAGCTTCTTCGTGAATGCCTGAGAGATGGATACGATCAGAGGCTCCAGTGTCTTCTGATAAAATGCCTCATACTGGTCCTTGGTATAATCACCGGTAAGGATGCACAGTGGGACACCCCAGTTCCTGAGTATCTTGGAGTCTATGAATGCAAGCGTATCCTTGTCCACAAGCTCAGTGGCTCTCTGCAGTGGTATAAAATCCGCTTTCAGGTCAAGAGGGAGGAATCCGCTTTCACTGTTCCTCAGTTTTGTCTCAAGTTCCCTCAGTGCTGCCTCCGTCTTCCCGTCATCAAGCAATGTGTTGTACTTCACAATGCCGTTGATGGCATAAGACGCATTCATTGCCTTTGCAATGCCGTTCAGGAGGGAGTTGTTCAGCTCCAGTGTACTGAGCAGTGCTTCATGGTCAGGCTGTCCCATCATGTTGCCACCCATGTACTCATTCACTGAGTAGTTGTACTTGATGTGGATCAGTGAATCATAAGGAATCGTTGTGTCATATCCGTTCCAGAAAAGGAAGTGTACAAAAAGCCTTCCAGACCCATCCTCTATAAAATCCACCTGTGTAGGATTGATAGGGAACAGTCCATCATAGTACCTTCTCTCCTGCCCTGTGTTCTCATCCACCCATGTGTAGTAGGTAGGGATGATGAACACATTGTAATTCATGAGCAAAAGCCACATGATCTTTTCCAAAAATTCCGATGTTGTCATCAGATGATTTGGGCTGTTCAGGACATCCTGCACAGTGGACTTCACTGGGACAGGATCACTCTCATTCATCACCCTGACATGTGTGGGATTGAGCTTCTTCATCTCATCCACGATGCATTTGAGTGCCTGCTGTACCACGTCAGATGCATAGATGTTGGTGCCAAACTGTGAGTATATTGGAGTCCATCCATCCAGAGTAGGAGCATACTTCCTGTTCTTAGGCTCCCTCCTGAAGAGCTTATCTAGCCATCCCAAATTCATCACCTCACTTTATCTGTGACATAAAGTCACTTCTATATCTTCTGAAAGTTTCATAGAGCATAATGAGTGTTACTGCTCCGTCTATCCTCTTACTTGCCTGACCTGCTATCTTGACCGGCTGGATGTTCATGTATTCATCCACCTTGCAGCAGCAGTTCTTCAGGCACCACTTGTCCATGTTATTCCCACCATAGTTGATGAGCTTGGAGTGGAAGTCTGCCTCTACCAGCTTCATGGCATTGGAGAGTGCTTTGCCCTGTTCTATGCGTTCACAATCAAAGCCATATTCCTCACACCTGCTCACGAAGGTCTTTGCAAAGCGTTCATCATATCCGATCTTGTAGATCCTGATACCGTATGCCTTTACCTGCTGTCCGAACCAGTCTGCTATCTGAGTGATGTCAATCTCATTCCCGTCATGGATCGTCAGGATCCCTTCCCTTGCCCATGCTGCATAATTCGCACCGGCTTCCTTATCATCACTGCTTTCCAGCTTGCTCTCTGGTATCCAGTAATGCGTATATACGTATTTTTGTTTATCATCAGGTCTCATAAGGAGGAGCTTTGCACAAGACAGGTCAGTGGTAGCTGAAAGGTCTACCGCACCAAGCACAAGAGCACCCCTGAAGTCCTCCAGATCATATGCAGGAGCAGGATAATCGTAATCCTCAAGCTGCAGCCATGCCTGTGCATTGGATTGAGGGATGTTGAAGTCCTTTGTGAGCATGTGTATCCTTGTTGCCTTGTCCACCTTTGCTCTCAGCATGTCCCTCCTGAGTTTTGCCACCTTCTTGACTCCATACCTTATGGATGGATTGGACTTCTCCCAAGATGCCTCATCCTGCCAGACTTCCTGCTCACTGTCCTGCTCATAGAGAAACGCTATAAAATGGATGTCATCAATCTCACCGCTTATGACTCCCTTTGCATACTGGATCTTCTTGTCAAGATAACAGTCACGATTGAATCCCTGAGTGCTGCATCCAAGGAAAAGCGGATCATCTTTGGTGGACATGGACCTCTCACATGCCTCTGCAATCTCACTCTGACCATTCTCCTCTGCGATATCATGAGATTCATCAAGGTAGGTCTTGCTGATGTTCCTGCCATCCTTATTCTGCGTCTTGGAAGAGATGCGGAATATTGTGATGTCTCGGACCTTGTTCTTTATCTCTGAGAGATTCTGAGCAGTAATGGCTTTCTTTGGGTCCAATCTTGATCTCATTCCAGCAATCTCCAGCCATATGAGCTTTGCCTGCTTGTCATCGTTGGACGCACAGCAGATGTCTGAACCACCTTCTCCAACAAAAAGATCGGTGTTGCCATCTCCTGCGAACATCGTGCTCTTTCCATTCTTCCTTGCGACTTCCAGCAGTCCCTCATTAAATCTCCTGAGACCGGTATCCGCCATCTTGAAGCTGTAAATTGCTTCCCACCATGCTTTCTGCCATGGCAGGAGCTTCAGTGGCTTTTTGTAGTATGGTGCTTTGCTCTGGAGGCAGCAGGTCTCTTGGAAGCGTATGCGCTTATGTGCTTCCCTTGTGTCATAGATGTATCTTGGATCATCCAAGTCATCCACAAGGTTCCTGATCTGCTTCCTGATCCAGTATCCCACCACAATCTGCTTTGTGCGGATAAGTTCCCAGTAGTCCAGCAAGTAGGAGTGGTGGTCATTCATCAAGTGTGAACTCCTTCAGATGTTCCAGAAGCTCATCTGCTGCAGATGACTCCACTTTCCTCAGTGTGTTGAGCAGGATCCTGATCGCATTCATGTAGGACTGCATACACTCCTTGTAGAGCTTGGCAGCAGGAGTGACTTTCTGCATCATGGGATTCTCGGGATTGATTTTGAGAAATGGAAGCTTTTGAAGCTCGGACATCCTCTGTTCAAGGAAAAGGACCTGCTCAATCAAGGGACCTATCAGCTCTTTCTCATCCTCATCGATGTGCTCAAAGAGGGAGTAAATCTGATTTTTTCTGTTCACATCCAAGCAGATCACCTCACATCAAAAAATTTCCGGTCTTTTGGAATCAGAAAAAATGAAAAAATCGTTTTTTATCACAAATGGGTACCCCCGACAGTCCCCATTCACTTTTATTAATAAGTGATACGGGAGGGGGTAGAAGGGACAGATTCATAGAAAATTTCTATGCAATGTAATCATCGAACCAATCAGAAATATATTTTTTCCAATTTTCATCCGATGCCCTGCCCATGCACGTTTCTTTGCTTTCATAAATAAAAACTTCCCTGGCTCTGAGCAGCTTGCATATCCTGTCCCTGTCTGTCTTCAATGGATAGTCACCGATGATGTAGCAGTTCCTCCACATTCCTTTGCGGATCCTGACCTGATCGATCAGTGCATCACGAATACCAAAGACATTAGCCTTGATACGATTAGGCTTATGATACTTGTCACTTGCACACAAGCATTCCCATATCCTGTTGATGTCTATGATCAGGTCATCCCTGTTGCATACACTCTCCACCCATGTGCTCTTGCCTGCACATGGTGGACCATAGACAAGATACACCTGCTGATAGAATCCCTCAAACCTTTTGTGTATCTTATTGTGGCAGGAGAAGTGTACCAGCATGACGTTATCAGGATTGAGAGCAATGTCAGGATCATGTACGTTCTCTTCTGTCAGCTCTGTCTTGTGGTGACCGATGCAGTCATACTTCTTTATGATCGGCTTGCCACAGTATTCACATATGACCTGACCTGATTCATCCACCCTCTCAAGCTTCAGGATCTCGATGAGCTTCTCCCACTCCCTTGACTTGTAGAAGGATGACAGGTCTGCCATCAGTTCCATGCCTCCACCCTTGTGATGTATACAGCCTGACCAGCTGTGTAGGAAGCTGACGGATAGATCCTGTGTGCAATAGCTGTGTCAGCTTCTGATACCAGACTCAGTCCAGTACCTGCTATCGTGAATGCTATTGCTTTCAGGTATACCCTCTTCCCATCCGTTCCACTGGATGCACTGCCACTTATGAGATATACTTTCTGACCTTCTGCAGGATTGCAGATGTCAATGCTGGAGTAGTAGTTATCATTGGTGCGGTAGTATATCCTTGCGTGTGAGTAACCAAATATATTCTGTGAAAGAGTATAAGTGCTCGGACCTGACTGACCTGTAGGACTCCTGTAGTCATACAGCACATCAGGATACACAGCAGTGCCACGCAGCTCCACCCTGTCCATGTCTTCCGTGAAAGCATACAGCTTGTCATTGTCTGACCGGAGGATGTACGGATAAGATACTGCACTCTCGTTCACTTCAGACACCACGCCAAACCCATCAGGCAACAGTATATCTTTATATCCTGTAAGACCCTGATCCTGCAGGTAATCGTACAGTGCATCATAAAGGAAACCGTTGTAGTACACTACCAGTCTTGACTCTGAAGAAGTTGCCTGCTGCACAATCGAATTGCCTTCGTTCGTAACTACCACAACGACATCACTGTCACTTGGGAACACTGTTGCAGACGGAAGCGTTCTTGCAGATATCGTCCTGCCCCCAAGGTCTATCCCTACATTCAATGGTGCGCTCATATCATCACCTCCTTTAAAGTGCTAAGAGATCACGCCATGTCCCAGATCCCACGATTGCATCAGGCTTTCCATCAGCACCTCCGATCTTAGCACCTGCTTTGATCCTGTCTTCCTGATATGCAATGACAGCCTTGTGTGTATCATTCCCAAAATCCTTGTCAAGATTTCCTTTGTAGTATCCCCTTGCCTTGAGGATCTCCTGAAGCAGGAGCACACTGTTATTGACAGATCCTTTTTTCACAGTCTCCACGCTGAACATATATTTATTTCCTCCGCTATCTTCTGAATATCTCGGTCTGCCAAAACCTGCCACACGATTACTGCCACCAACACTTGCGTATGAGTAGCTGTGCTGCGCAACACATCCACCATTGGTAGTGAAACCGTTATTGTTCGTGTTGCCTTCCACTGTCGTGAATGTCTTGGTCACTGTGTCCACATATGTGACGATGCCCACATGACAGATCCTTCCCATGGAAGAACTATAGAAGTACACGATGTCACCATACTGTGGAACTGTGTGCCATCTCCCAGCGTTCTTGAAGTAGCTGGAACCTGTAGGAGTATACCCTGTCATGTAACTGTTCCCTGACGTGTCGCACATCATACGCTGTGCTTCCCTGATGCTCCCACATACTTCCACTGCCACACCGTTCACGAAGTACTGGCACCACTGGTCACCGTTGCCTGCATTGCAGAGAGGCTGGAACTTCTGGAAGTTTCCGCTTCCTGCATCAGCACCAAAGCTTTCCATGTCAGCATATGAGTGGTCCTTCTCCCTGTATCCTATGTAACTGAGTGCCTTGTTGACATACTGTTTAGATGTGGCCATACCTGTCTTTCCTTTACCTTCGCTTTCTCCCTGCGCATATCTCTCAATGAATTCCCTGCATTTGACATGCCTGCTCCAGAATAATTTGTCACCCACCTGATTACTGCTGGATGTATCTGACTGATCCTTCCTGAGTGCGTTCATGATGCTGTCAAGGGAGTAATCACCACCGCATCTTGTAAAGATCCTGTCAGCTGCTTTCTTCCCTCCAAGATGCCTGACCTCACAGTACATCATCTGTGCAGGTACATCCTTCGTGTAGTCACGCTCACACTCTGCAATGAACTTCTCCATGAGTGAGATGAACAGGTAATCCTGACAGTCCTTCCCAACACTGCTTGAGATGAGACTGATCAGTGCTTTCTTTTGTGATTCATTGGGATTCCATCTCATCCCCACCCAGTCTTTCCCAAGCATGGACGATATGGATGGCTGCGCAGTGTCCAGCTTTATGAATTCTTTCGGATCCGTGTTATAGATCAGATGGATGAGCTTCTCCGCTTCACTGCCATAGTTCTGTGCCCATCCAAGCGTGACGGTATGTTCCAGTCCTGTGTTGGCATACGGTCCTGCATAAGCATCATACCTTCTCTGACCGTACACCTGACCACCGGACTCCACCGCACCAATGACATTGGTCAGCACATTGAGATTCTCAGCATTCATCCATCCACCTCATTCATCCAGATCATCATCCATATAATTCAGCTCTGGAAGACCTGCCACACTTGTGAGCAGTGACAAGATACCTGCTGTGAGAGATACCGATCCAACGTAAAGCCAGTCAATTTCAGACATGCTTGCACCTATCACGATCATACCGGCAGCAGTCTGTGCGACTGTCTTGATTGCCCTGATTCCTGCAGCCTTCCACCATGCTTTGCTCATTTCCCATCATCCTCCTTCTCCAAGTCCCTGAGTCTGTTGTTGATAACTTTTATCTGCTCTTCTACAACAGGCATCCTCTTCGCAAATCCGTTATGCTCCCTGACTTCCCTTGTCAGCTCCGTGATCTTCGTGTCAGTCACTGCCTGTGAGATCTTCAGGTTCTCATTGGTCTTGTTGCTTGTGATGAGGACTGTGATGATCGTCCCCAGCAAAGAAAGTCCACCTGTTATGAAAGCTACTACAATTGCCTCACTCATAAGTCATCCACTCCTACCATGCATCACAATGCGTCATAAAGCATCACAATGCATCACCATGCATCAGCTTCTGCTTTCTGCTTTGCCAGATCCACCTGTTCCCTCTTCAGGTCTATTGTTACATGGTCATCATTGTGCCATGTCTCATCCAAGTTCTTCAGCAGCAGATGGATTGACCCAAGGTCAGGCACCACATGCTTTATGGTGACGGTCCTCTCCACCACCTTCATATCACCGTTCTCATCAGGCTCTGACTTCTCCTTGATCTCAGGATAGTCATACCCAAGAGCTTTCTTCTTTAGCGTGCTCTTCAGCTCATCGATCAGGATCTTTTTGCCCTGCCTCAGACATGCCACAAGCTCTGGATATGCGTTCTTGTAATTCTCCCAAGAGGAGGATGAGACCCCAAGCTTTGCTGCTATCTGACCCTCTGTCATGGTCTCATACCACTTTGGGATATCACCTAAGTGTGGCAGCACATGAGTCTCATATTTGTTTTTCCTGCCCACCCAAGCTCACCACCTGTTTTTATGAAAAACCAATTACTCCAAAAATTTCCATTTATTCCAACTATTTGCCAAAAATATCTATTTTCTCATAAATAGTCTATGACAAATTCAATGTGTGTACCATGTACACTATGTGACATGGTATGTGACATTCCCATCTCACAATAAAAAAGAGACAGGTCAAACCTGTCTCTAAAATGCCTCCATAAGCTCCCACACGCCTCTCTGTGGCATCTTTGGTACCATGATGGTACATTTATCCATATCGACACATCAAAGCCTCTGAGAGGCTTACAGAGCGTCATCCAGTTCCAGAAGAGCTTCCATGCTGCATACAAGTGCCTGTGCCAGCCTGTAAACGCTCAGAGCTTCTGCCCTGTTGATGTCATTCTTTCCCTGCTCATAATACTGTATCATGCGGATATTTACACCGGATGCCTTTGCAAGCTGTGCCTGACTCATTCCCCTTCTCTGCCTCCACAATTTCAGATTGCTCATTCCTCTTCCTCCTTGATATAAACTGTAAAATCACAGTGTTTGTATGATGCAGCATGTGGAAACCACTCTGTTATTTCACAATTGAGATACGGTGTCACACCTTTTGAGTTTACATCACAAGTCATGATCTCATATCCTTCTTCGTTTCTGATTTCAACACGTTCATGATTCGTTCTTAATTTTGAAATCATATCCATCAACGTCATTCTTCTTCCCCCTCTATCCAGAACTCATTACCATTGTATTTCACGACCTGCCCATCATAAAGCATCTGCTTCTGTTCCTCTGTGAAAGACCCAACTGAGAAGAAATAGGATCTGCCATATGTGAACCCATTGATAAAATATCTGTACTTCATATTTCTCCTTTCTGGCAGTTTGACCACCCACTGCCAAGGATCCGGATTATTTAATTCCCTTTTCTACTATAAAATTTTCAATAATATTTCTGATGTGATCATACTGGCAATATACTGTGTGATAAACTCTCTGATGTGCTTTCCAGTAATTATTAGCATATACAACAGAATCTCTCAGGAAAGGACAATCATCTTCTTCCACATCTTTATCAAACCAAACCATGAACAAGTTTCTTTCCTCACGAAATTGTGCACGACACATCCACACATTACCCTCTGGATCCTCACCCAAAATTGCCTGATGTCCTACATTTGGCGGATTGTTCCCCTTTGCATCTGATCCAAATGGTTTCCATTCTAATCTTTTCATGATTTTCCTTTCTGAAGGTCTGACCACCTACCTACAGGGAATTGTATCACATCTTTGTCACTTTGCATCTCATGAGAACCGTCTGCTTTTCATCCTTGTATTCAGAATGTTCCTTGACCGTTCCTCTGATGTGTACGTTGTCACCTTTTTCCAGAGCGGAGAGGCTGTTGCTGCTCGTTTTCCAGATCAGCACATTCCCTTCGGCAGTTCTGAAAGTGTGGATGTACATTGTTTCCGTCATCCATCCGATATGTGTCTCAAACCAAGCTGAGTGATCGTATGTGGCTTCCATATCGAGCTTCTCACCGATCTTTCCGATATGCTGACTAACAGTTTTTAGAGCTTTGATTCTTGCTTCCTCGGCAATTCTCTCAGCCTCTTCCTTGGCTTTCTTCTCGGCTTCGATGCGCTCGATCTCTTCCCTCTTGGATCTCTGCTCTGCTTCCCAAGCCTCCTGCTTGGCTTTTCTTCTGGCATCGAGTTTCGCCTGATACTCTGGTGTGTACTCCTTCCAGTCTCCCTCGATCTTGCCAGTGCCACCGCACTTAAAGCATGTCCAGCCTGTGTACTTCCAGCCATCCCATCCACCGATGCCTCCGCATCTGTCACAAGGGATCATTCCATGCCAGTATTTCGTTCCGTTCCGATCTATTCTGATAAGTGTTGCCATATCACACCTCCTGTGCTTTAGTATTTGATCAGTTTGTGATGTTCTAAATGTGTGTCCACCAACCACAATTCACCTTTGCCGTATGTGGTGACTGTGAAGATCCCATCAAATCTGATCACTGTGTGTTTCTCTCCATTCAGATCTTCCAATATGCTCCCGATCCTCAAATCCTTCTGTGTCATTTATCTATCCTCCTGTGTTTTTCTTGATGATACTATCATACAGTTATAACTGTATATTGTCCATTCGCAGAATAAACAAAATAAAATTTATTTTCTTGTCTATATTGTACACTTATAACTGTATAACAAAAAGACCGGACACAGAATTTCCGGTCTTCCATCATCACAGGAACAGTTCAAAGATCACTTCGTCACTGAACAGGATCGTCTTGAGCTTATTAAGCAATCTGGTCTTGTTCCTGCTGATCGTTGTCTCAGTGCAGCCATAGTCCAGTGCAATGCTCTCCCTTGTCTGGTCCTCAAAGTAATACATCCTTATGACATCGTAGTAAGGATCCCCTTCGATGCTCCGCATTGCATCATCCACCTTCTGCACCAGCTTGACTGTATATTCCTTGTCATGGATCTTTTTGAATGCAGGATAGTTTCTCAGCAGCTCCTCCAGCTTCTCTGTGGCACTCTTCCTGTTGTCCTTCATGAGTCCTGCCATCTTCATCTTGAGCACTGTCTCATTGACTGTGTCAGAGATGATCTTCTTCACATAACATTCATCCATTCAATATCCCTTCCATCTTTGCTCCGCAATTCGGACAAAATTTCGCCTCATATCGCAAACAGGAGAAAAGCAGACTTTTTCCACATTGAGAACATTTGTAATCCTGTGTCCACGGGAACCTTTTGTCATATAATGTCCAATACCCTGTCTTTCGCTTCTGTTGTAATTTTGCATCAATCATTCCCTGCGTTCTGCCCTGTTCAAATCCCCTTACATAAGCATCTTGAGCAATTAGTTCTGACTGTGCGGATGGTAAGGCTTTCAAATATTCAACCGGCACAGCTTCATCAGAATATATCTCTACGCCGTTGGCACACTGTATTGATATTTTTCCATCTATAGCCGCCTGTCGGCTGATTAAATCGCACGCGTGTGTTTCTGTGCGTTTCTCCGTGCGTTTTTCGGGCTGTGCAGATTCAAGCATATCCTTTATTTCGGTTAATGCCTGTTCATAATGCCACAAGTCGCTGTGTTCTGCCTTGCCAATATCTTCTGAAATATTGATTAACCAATTAACGGCTTCTTTGTTATTCATCGGTTCTCCTTTCCGTTAAAACCAGTTACCTTGCGAATCTTGCATAATTTCCTTGCCACAATGCTTGCACACTGAATGCACATTACATCCATAAACCTCACACTCATCTATAGGTTCATGCCATCCTAAAACATCGTGGTAGAATCTCTTGAAGCATCCGAACTTTTCATAAAGAATAATCGGAAAAAAGAAAATCAAAATAAAAAATAAAGCCAAAGAAAATAATATACCAAACCATCGGTTCTCCTTCTTGAATTTTAGTTAGCGGTAACAAAGTCAAGATGGATAAGATATATTACTATATTATATTATTTTTTTATAATCATCGAAAATTTTTAATGATTTTACTATTTATCTTTATAAGTTAAAATCATCTTATCCATCTTGACTTGACACCCGAAAAAGCGCATAAATAAGCCATTTGTGACAAGTCAAGATGAATTTTTTCATCTTGACTTTATCTTGACTTTTCACCTGTATCTTGACCTGTTTTTCCTTCATTTCACTCCCACTCCTGTGCAGTTACTGAGGCAGGAGAAGATCTTTCAGGAAAAAAGTCAAGATAAAAAACCGTTCATCTTGACTTTTTTGACCCAGATGAAAAATCATCTTGACTTGGTTTTTTGCCTAGCTTCACATTCCATATCACAGAAAACACACAATAATCCATTGCTCAATGTTAGACATCTGTTCTGCAAGCATCTTCTGTCATCAATAAGATCCAACACACTATCCATAGCATCAACACACTTCATTGCCCTTTTGTCTGTGTCCTTTTCTGCTGTGCGTTTCATCCCTTTAATATATTCAGTTGTTTCCTGTACTGTCATTTCCATCCTCCCATCCTGCAGGGATCCAGTTCAATTCTGCCCCACAGTGAGGACAGTGGTCCTTCCCCCAAGCAGGACTTTCATGTACATAAAATGTTGCTGCGCATTCAGGGCAGGCACATATCGTTGCCTTGGTGGGATCGTTTATTGACACTTCCATCACGATCACTTTCCTTATCATTTTGACTCCCTCCTTTTCTTTATCCTCTGGCACCATCTTGTTCTCTTCTGTGCCATTATTGTTTCAACCATGATCATGTCCACCATCCCTCTCAGCTCTTCAAGGCATGTCATCACATCTGCGATCTCCTCAGTCAGGGACTCAATGCACTGCATCCCTGTCTTTGGCGTTGGATTCTCACCTCTCAGGATCCTTGACATCTTCAGTGATGCTTGTGCAAGTTCACAGCATTCCTCCGCAAGCTGTTCCAGCATAGCAGGCTGTCCGATCTCCTCAATAATGTTCATGTCAGTCACTCCCTTCAATGATGTTCACCGGAAGGATGAAATCTACGATGTACTCACCTTCCATGACAAAGACCGGTGATTTCCTGCCATACACATAGTAATTGGCGTGCTTGTCAAAATATTTCATATATTTCGCATTTACGTATGCGTATCTTTTACCGTCAGCAGTGACAAATTTCTGAAGAGTTGCTTTCTCACGCTTTATCATTTCCACTTCATATGCGATCTGGAAGTCTTTCTCTTCAGGCTCTTTGAAAAAATTCTTGAATCTTTCAAATGGTGTCCTGTCACCGAATGACAGGAAAAACTTGTCTTTGGGAATGAGTGCTGCAAACTTACCATCTGTGACAGGGATGCATCCTGTGATCTCTCTCCCGTATCCTGCCTTGTTCTCACCCTTTATGAGTGACTTCAGAATGTCTGTCTGTATCTTTGTTATGTTCATTATTATTCCTCCATTCTCACTCAGAGATCCAATGCACGAAATAGATGATGAGTACTACTGCAAGCACAATGAGAGTTTCTTTGAACTGCTCAAAAGTCATTGCCCAGTACACTTCATTGGGAGTCATCTCACCTATAGTCTGTAATAACTGCATCAGTCGCCTCCCTCCATCGTGATGATCTGGGAGTATGGGAGTGCTTTGATCATCTGGCAGAACTCCCTCCACTCTGTGAGCTTGTGGTCCTTCCTGTCATGGTACATGTGGGAGAGGACTTCGTAGTTCAGCATAAGCGTCCTCTTCTGGTTATAGGAGCATGGCAGGAGCTGGATCAGTGCCTTCCAGTATTTCTTTTCTTTTGTCTCAAGGTATTTCTGTCTCAGCATCTCACAGTCTGCCACCACGTTGGTGAAGCAGTCCATCATGTAAATGCCTTCACTTAGGATGTGGAAGTTATCTATGCTGAAATCACTCATCTCAATCGGCTTGCTTGTAATCTTGTGCATGGTAGAGCAGCTGTTCGCAACTGTTCCCACCTTGTAAGTGTCTGCCTCCTTCCACCAGTAGAGAGGAGCTGTGATGTCCATGTACACCACTATCATTCTCCTGTACTTGGCATGAGTGCTGCCACCGGCAGCCAGTCTCTCCATCAGATCCAGATCATTAGGACCCACAACATACCTACCGCTCTCATGATAACTGTCACTCTTGTCCCAGCTGTTCATGGGATTCCTCATGCCCCTGATGGCATGTTTCCATCCCATCACTTCAACATTTTCAATCTTTATCATTTTTCTCCTCCCTTCAGGATCCAGTCAGTGCTCACTCCGAAAAGCTCTGACATGTCCATGAGCATTACCACATTTGGAAGGAATCTCATGTGCTCCCAGTGCGTGATATTGTTCACATGGCATCCAAGCTTTTCAGCCAGCTGTTCCTGTGTAAGTCCGTTCTTTTTTCTTAATTTTCGTATCCTGTCACCAATTGTCTCCATCCTTCCTCCTTACCAGTCATTTGCTGACATAAGTGCTGCTAAAATGAATCCGAAAAGTGTTCCCAAGCTGAATACAATGAACATGATCATGAGAAATATCATATTAATCATCCTTCCTTACGAATATCCTGTACTTCCTGCCTTTAATGGTCTTGTTCTTTATCTCCATGTTAAAATGCTTCTTCACCTGCTTTGAAAATTCGATGTGGCTGATAGGAGTGAAGCTGTTGGAAATGCAGAACTCCTTGTATGACTGGTAGACCACCGCTGTGACCTCATCCTCAATCTTCACGTCTTCCTTGAAGAAGAGCAGGATTGGATTGTTGTTCTCCTCATACTCCTCCAGTGCTGTCTGGACCTTGGAGGATGTTGTAAATTTTCTGTTCTGCAGGATCCGCTTCAGTCCTTCCAAGCCTATCTTTATCAGATACCTCATAGGTTCATCCTGTATCAGTTTGTACTTGATATAGGGATCAAAGTCAGGATCCTGCGGAGTGAATCTGGCATCAAATGGGATGATGACAAGCCTGCTTATTACAGCACCGCTCTTATCCTTTATCCTTGGGATGTTGTTGGCAGAAAAGAGCAGCTTTGAATAGTTCGAGAAGTCGAACGGATCAGACCCCTTCCTCTCCACTGTGATGGGATTACCGCTGCAGAGCTTCTTGAAGACTGCAGGATTGGCAATGAACTCATCACCGATGTCATCCCCTATGTTTGCAAGCTTCCCTACCAGCTGTGCTGTCTTGAATCGGTCTCCCAAGTCCTTCAGGTCCAGTGTTGCTACATTGCACTCTCCCAGCAAATGCTCCACCATACTCAGAAACGTACTTTTGCCGTTTTCCTTCTCACCGGTGAGGATGAAACTCTTTCGCAATTCATTCCTTCTGTAGAAGCAGTAGCCTATGCATTCCTCCAGCAGTGCTCTGACATTGGGATCACCGCAAGATAATTTGTTGAGCGTCCTGTCAGTGATCTCAGAGTATGCATCTGGATCGTAATCAAAGGGAATCCTGTTCGTCACGATGATGTCAGGAGTGAATCCCTGCAGCTCATCCCTGTCAATGTCATAAATGCCGTTTCTGAATGCGATGTAATTGGCAGAGGACACATGTGCATCATCCCTTGTGAGCAGTTCTAGATAGGAGAGAACTTCTGCCCTCCTGCTCCTGTTGAGATTTGGGATGTGCTTTATCATCTGGGATTCTATCTCTTTGTTCCCATCCACATACACCCCGTCCTTATAGATGTGCAGGCTCCCGTTGATCTTCACGATGTGATTGGTAGCCTTCAGGTAAAATGCGAACTTGTCAAAAAGAAACGTGTTCTTCCGAAAGAAGGTAGGCTTTTTAAAAGAATCGTCCCTCATGACTGTTTCCAGCTCATGCTCATCCAGTGGCTCTGAAAGCACATGATCATTGATGATCTGGAGAGTCTTCTTGATGTCATCCTTTACGAATCCCTCAGATTGCAGGGTCAGGATGTAGTTGAACATTGCCTGATTCCTTCCGTCACCTGCTGCCATATCGAAAAATCTTGTCTTTGCCCCCACCGGCATCATCCACACCGGAAGCTGTTCATATTCTTCGTTGTCTTCTATGTCATATATGACTTCACGCTCCTTCCCCTGGTACTTCAAAATGCTGTAACTGTTCTTACAGCCCACCTTGATGTCAGCAGTGATGCCACAGGCAAGCGTCCTGTGATTCCCACACTTGTCAAGGATGTACTCACCCATGCTGTCAATGTTGGAAAAGTAAAAATGCTTGCCCCTTGTGGTCTCCACCACCCTGCAGGCACACTGCATCTCTTCCACAGCGTCCATCAGCTTCTCTGACTGGTCATGATCGTCCACATCGATCATCACAGTCAGGTCACCAAGGATGCCTGCATACTCAGGAAGCCTCTTCACTTCATCGTATGTCTGGAGATCTGCAGCAGTCTTGCCTTTGAATGACATCAGGCACTTTTTATCTTTCGTTGGGACATATCCTTTGTATAAGTCACCTTTGTTCATGATTTGCCCTTCTACTTTACTCCATACTGTTCAAGCCTCTTTTCTGTGAGATTGATGTACCACTGCCTGTCCAGATACCATGGCACTCCCACTCCTTTAACCGGTCCGTTCTCAATAAAAGAATGCTCAGATGTGTTCCCAAATTTATCCCTCCTGATCCTGTCTTTTTCCATTTTTACCTTGCAGATCTTTCCATCCTCCGGTCTCTTTGATGCGAATATCCTGTAACACTTATTCGTATACCGATGACCGGCATCATCCACCACGCACTTATACTTGTTAGTCAATTTGCAAATCTTCTGGAACATCTGCAGGTCATTGCATTCATTGATGGTCTTTTCAGGAGGGATGCCTTTTATGATGTAGTCCACCATTGCCTTGTTTATGATCGGCAGGTCATTGTCAATGTTGGACAGCTCCTTCACATACGCTCCCTTCTTCTCATATGTGTTCCTCTTCCTGCCATTCACAGGATCATCGGCAAAGTGGAAGATGTAGTTGTTCACGTCCTTCTGCCAGATCTCGTCTATGTAGTCAAAGTCAAGCACCATCTTTGTCCTCTGCTCCCACTCCCAGCAGATGTCATCCGCTGCCTCAAAGTCCTTCAGGTCTATTTTGATGATGAGACCATCCGTGTTGGAATTCACGATCTTGAAGGACGGGATACCTGCCTCCAGCTTTTCCAGAAGGTCCAAGAGAAGGAGCTGACCGTTCACACAGATCATGTTGGCATTCCTTGGATCATAGGCTTTGCTGTTGGGATCCTTTGTGATGCCGTATGCAGCATTGAGCACAATCTTCAGTGGTGCCTGTTCTTTCTTCTTTCCCTGATTCTTCAGGTCCACCCTGTAATGGTACGTCCATGTGTACCGCTCCTTGTTCTTTGCGTTCCTGCTGAGTAAGTCCCAGAAGATCATGAGTCTTGGATAGTATCCAGACACATCGATGTGCAGCATGATCTCATGACTTCCACACTTATGGTGGTACTTCTTTGGTGCTCCATGGATACCACCCCATCCGAACTGGTGTGTAACACCGGCAACCTTGGTCTCAAAGTAAAGGCGATAATCATGATTGTCATCATCTAGGAACCACAGGTCAGGTCTGGTACTTTTTTTGCCCAATATCCTGTCATCGTCACCGTAGTCATCCTGATCCTTCTTCTTTTTCCGCTTCACTTTGATGTCCCTCACCTTGGAAAGCTCTAGGCATGGGAGAGTGTAAAGCTCCCATTCATCATCCCTGTCCACGTTCTTCTCACATCCAAGGATCTCTGCTGATACCTGTGCCTTTGTCTTCCCCATGTAGGATAGTGGGAGCTTGAACATGTTGATGAGTCCCAGCTGTGCATCAAAATCACTTTTGCACTCAAGCCAGATGTTCATGGCTTCCTTGACATCGTTCCTGCAGTACCTGACTGTCTCTTCCAGCTCCTCCTGAGTGAGTTTCCTGTTTATCCTGAAGTCCACACCGGTCTCATGGATGTTGTGACCTTGGAAGCCTTCCAGCTGTTTCAGGGACTTTCCCAAGAGCATCAGGTCATAATTGATCATCGGATACTGCCTGAGTAATGAGGAATACTCCCATCCCTGCCTGCCCTGAGTGATGATCCACTCATTCATCTTGTACGGATCCATACCGGCAAGGACAGCCTTGGTGATCCACTGGTCATAGTGCCTGTTGTTGTATCCCACCCAGATGTCAGTCTTATGTGCTTCGTAATACCTCCTGACCCCTTCAGGATCGTTGACAATCGATATGTCTTCCTTTGTGAATGGATTGATGATGCACACCAGATTGTCATATTTAAAAACTTCCCAATCTAATCATAGAATGATATACACATTCCCAGCATCACCTCCTACACTTTATATTTATCACAATAAAAATCTCCCATGCCCCATGTGAGACATGGGAGATTTAATATGCAGGAAGGTAACACCCATCCTATTACATCCACCTACGGCACTGTGGCAAAACCTGCAGATTATCACACTTCATATACATCTATGATGGAGATGCTGTTGAATGCATCAGGATAATACTCAACTTCATACTCCAGCTCACCGTCAACGTCCTCCATGATGTCATCGATCAGGTCAGCGAACTGATTGTATGACTGGAAGATGACAGGACCAACATCCTCAGAAGGTTCCAGCTTCTTCAGGAACCCAACTGCACTGGCAATCATGTTGGCATCATTCTGTGTACCATAAATAGTACGATTCATGAACAGGCACTGCTTCTTGTATTCCCCTTCGATGATCCTGAACATGGCTCTGACCATCGGTCTGCTGCCCTTTGCAGGAGATGTTGCACCAAGCTCCAGTCTTTCCAGTCTGCACATGTATATGCCTTCAGGAACTTCAGGATACTCTCCTGTTCCACCGTTCTTCTCAGCCTCTGCCACCTGTGCCTGCAGTGCTTTCGTGTCTATCTGTTTGTCAAACTGTGAAAAATCCATTTTTAATCCTCCTAATTGCTTTTATTCTGTTGTCCTTCTCCTTCTTCTCCTTCTGCCACCTTCAGGAGTCTCGGTCTGGGACATGTCTTTGACTGCTGCTTCATACTGATCCTTTGTCAGCTCATGCCATCCTTCAGAAGGATTGGGAATAACATCACCCTTGTTGAGCACAAGGATCTTCCCGTCTTCACCCTTCCAGTACTGCGTGTTTGTGGCAGTGGGAGGATTGAGAGCTTCATCAGATGCTTTCTTCCTGCTCTTCCTCTTGGGTAGTTCTTTGACTTCAGGCTCTTTCACTTCGTCAAAAGGAACTTCTTCAGCATCACCGGCTTCCTCAAGACCGGCATTCAAGACTGCCTCTTTGTTCTCCTTCTCTACAGCCTCACGCTCTTCCTTCATTTCATCTGACACTTTTCTCCTGCGCTTCTTGGGCTGTTCTTCTGCTGCTTCTTCTTTCTTTTCTTCCTCAGATGCTTCTGCAGGCTCTTCTTCTTTCTTTTTGCCACGCTTCCTCTTCTCCTTTGTGACATCTTCCCTCTTTGCAGCATTGTCCATCTCAGCCTCTTCCTCTGCTGTCATATGGTCCCCGATCTCGTAATATGACCGGATCTTCTGGTCCACATACCAAAGGTCATTATCAATCGCATAGCTTGGGAACATTCCTGCAGGAGATTTGACGGTATTCTTCCCGTTGTTCTGAGTCAGGAAGGTATACACTCCATCTGTGACATTTGTCATGAGGACAATGGTTGACATCCCCTCAAGACATATCTTCTCGTCAAGGAGCTTCCCAATGGTCTTGATCTTCTCATTCCCGTCCTCATCCCTGTCAGTGTGGCACATGACATACACGATGCAGTCAGCAGGAAGTGACCTCACAGTGTTGGCAATGTCCCATGCATGTCTGCCGATCTCGGTGAACTTGTCATATCCTCTCTCAGTGGATCTCCTCATGAATTCATTTGCCATCACGTACTGGAAGTCATCCACCACGATAGACTTGAATTCAGCACCATACTTCTCCAGTGCTCTCACAATCTGATTGCTGGTATCCGTGCTGGTCATTTCAATCTGTCCAGATCCCTTGAAAGGAAGGATCTTGCCCTGTACATTCACCACTGCCAGTTTGTCCTTTGGGAAATCCCTCATGCTGTAGCTCTTACCGGTCCCAGACCTTCCTAATATGAATACTAAAACTCCCATCACATTACCTCCTTCAAATAAATAGTGATGTTATCAATCTTGTTGATTTCACTTCCTGTGATATGAATGTTGATACCATCAGGAACAGACTGTTCAAGCTCTACAGTATCCTCAATTTCCATATCAAAAGTCACTGTCTTTTCTCCGAACTCACCGACCTTGTGAAATTCACCATGTTCATCCTTCACGAAAAATCACTCAAATGTTTAACATCATTACTCATTTAAATTACCTCCTTATCTATCTAAAGAAATAAGCTTGTTTTCCCACTTCTTGTACGCATCAAGGTAGGCTTCTTGCTTATCACCATTGAATGTGATCTCATAATACATGCCATCTGCGACGGTCGTGCTGAGCAGAGCCTTGTGATTCTGGAGGCTCTTGCAGTACCAGACAACAAACACATCGTCGGCAGCAATGAACACATTCTTTTTTGACTTGTCTGCATGATCGTTGAAATACTTGACAATCTGCTCCTTTGCAAAATCAATAAATTCTTTGCTTCCCATAGATTCACTCCTTATCGCATTTACATTTTTCTTCACCATCAGTAACAATAGGACTTCTGGTGCAGTTAAAACCATCGGTGTACTCGCATCCTGTGCAGTCACCCTCAGTGATTTTCTTTGCACAGAAATCAAAAAATCTTTCCATGTCCACTGCCATCAGCCCAGCACATCTGCTGATGCCGTTCACCCTGCAGTACTCATTCCATAAGACCTTAATCACTATCCAGTTCATATTTTCCCTTTACCACAAAAATCAGATTCGGTTTCTTGAGCAGCCTTGATAATTCGAACAGCTGCAGGTCCTGCACTTCATATAAGATCTCATCATCAAAATCCATTGCCTTGACTGTCTTTCCTGCCATGGTGAACTTCATTGCAGTCTCTTTATTGATGATCTGATAATCTTTCATTCCTCCGCTCCCTTCTCCATCACTCTGGATGCCCACATATCTGCAAAATGTATGATCATGTAGAGCGGTGTTTCCTTCCCCTGCAGGTCAAACTTCAAAGGACCATACATGCCATTGTGATAGAGGATTGCAAACTGCTCTTCCTCTGTCAGGTCAATGTACATCTGGGACATTGCCACTGACCGGATCTCATGTGCCACATAGAGCAGGTCAGGATTGGTCTTGTAAGGCTTTGCATCGGACTTCTTCCCACCTTTGAGGATGTTGGGAATGTAATTCGGCTTCCCGAACTGACCGCACTTGCCAAGGTCATGGAGTGCAGCGGAGATGGTTACGCTGTCCCTGATCTTTTTGTACTCTTCTTTGCCAAGCAGATGGTATCCGATGTTCTCGGCTGTCATCATGACATTCCTTGTGTGGTGCAGGAGACCGAATTCACATGCCAGATGATAACCACCGCTGCATGGAGCATTGAAGAATCCCCATTCCTCCATGGCATCTATCAGGTCTTCCATGCCTTCCCTTCCTGTTGCAATCAGCCTGTCTACCACATACTTTTTATTGTCCAGTTCCATATAAAATCTCCTTTTCTCTTTCCGTCAGTCTTTCGTCAAATGCTGTCTGCTCCCACCAGTCTGCCTTGTGTGGGCAGATGTCCATGATCGCTACCAGATCAACGAATTTCTCATACTGGTCAGGATAGAGCACCATTGCAATCCCACCGGCATCCCTGATGTCCCTGACGTTCTTCAGCTGCAGGTAACTCGGATGACCTGTCTTGGCTTTGACTTCAATGCCTAAAAAGTACCCATTCAGACATGCAAGGATGTCCGGTATGCCTTCCCTCTGGATGCCGTTGCTCCATGTCTTGACGAACCACGCACCCTGAGTCTTTAGGAATGACTTGATCCTGTTCTCAAACTGCTTTTCAGCATGTGTCAATTTTCATCCTCCTTTTCAAAGAGTTTTTCATTATAATCACGCCTCATCTCCAGAGTCCTGAGTATCTTCTCCTCAATGCTTCCCCTGCACATCATGATGTAATAGAAGCATTGTCTTGTCTGATTGATCCTGTGGATCCTTTTCTTTGACTGTTCAAATAACTCACTGCTAAGTGGGAGAGTGAAGTAAATGATCTTGTTCGCTTTCTGCAAATTCAGTCCCATTGCTCCTGCTTGGTACTGCAGGAAGGTCACAGAATCGGTTTTTTCTTCGTATGCAGTCAAATCCTTTACAGATCCATTTACTTGGCTGTACGCTCTACCTGCGCTTTCACAGATGCATCTGAGCTGGTCAAGCTCTGCTGTGAAATTATAGAAGACAATCAGTCTGTCAGATGTGGATTCCATCAGGTCTTTGAATGCGTTCAGCTTTTCCATGCTGTACTGCCCACACAGCTGCCTCTCATAGAGCATCTTGGTGAGAGTGGTATCTCCTGCAAGCTCAAGTTTCATATCATCCGTGATATCGGCAACAGTCACAAGCTTGTGTTTCCTGAAATACCCGTACTCCTTCGATGCATTACACCTGACCTTAATGAAATTCTGTGTCGGCAGATCCATCACTTCCTCTGTCTTCAGGAACCTGCAGCCATGCTCTGCCATCTTCCGCTTTAACCTGTCCACTTTCTTATATCCCACTACAATTGGGATGGACCTGCCTACAGTGTCCAGATATTCCACATCTATATACTGGTTCCAGTACGTTCTTTTGCTGATGTTCCAGCCAAGAAGCCTCATCTGGCTCCATAGATTCTCATACTTCCCACCTGTGGGAGTGCCTGAGAGAAGGATCACATTCTTTGGATGCATCTTCAGGATGAATTTGGACCTCTTTGCAGTCTCATTCTGGATCAGTGATGACTCATCCAGCAGGAGAGTAAAGTCCTCCAGCTTCATCAGCTCTGGTCTTCTCCAGACCAGCTCATAATTGATGACCCCCACCAAAAACGCATCTTTTATAAAGCGGATCCATTGGAAGAATGAACTCATTTCTGTTTTCATTGTCAGATTAAAAGTGGATACTGTGTCATAATTCTGTTTGAAATGATCCATCCAGTCCTGCACTTTTGACTTCTGGCAGACTACCAGATTAACCCTTGTCCCAAACTGCATCATCTTTTCAGATCCTACGTATGTTTTCCCCAGACCCATGACTAATCCCAGTAGTAGGCAACACGATTCAAATTTTTGGTCTGCTCAAGACCTTCAATTTGGTGAGCATACAACTGCATCAGACCACCTCCCTTCACATATCAATTCTTCCAAGTACCTTCACAGCTTCCCTCACAAGCTCCACTGCAAAATCATGAGTATTGAATACAGGAGCTATGATCCCAAGCTCTTCTTCTCTTTCTTTCGGCTTATATGCAGGAGCAGCTTTCAGGTTACTTCCATGATTGGCAAAGTCCTGCAGTGCTACAAACCTGACAGACACCTTTGACCTCCCAAAGACATCTGATTCTGTATATCTTTCAGGAGTGTTTGACCTGATGCCTCTGACCAGATTTCTGATGTGCTGTTCAGATGTCCCCAGTTCCTTTGCTGCTTCCGATATGGATACAAACTGCTTCATAATTTCCCTTTCAACACGCCACCTTGTCGCAGTGGCACTTAAGTTCATTTTCAATGTAGTAAAGTGCATCCCATGTCTCAGCGCACACATTCCAGTCACCCTTGAAAGGCTTTGCACCTTCCTTGTGCTTCGTGAACTTCATTCCTATGACTTCTTCATCTTTGTCCCTGATGATCCCCATCACCCAGCCACAGTGATTGACATACAGCTTTATCATCTTCCAAGTTCCTCCAGATTTACAAATATTTATTCTTCTTTGCATTTTGCAAACTCACAAGGCAAAAAAACATCATCTGTGGAAAATCCTGTAACCTGACAAAATGCGATAAAATGAGCAATTTTCATCTCGGTCTTCCCAGTTTCCCAAGCTGCGTATGTCTGACGTGAGATTCCAAGTTTTTCAGCTATTTCTTCCTGTGTAAAACCAGCGTTTACCCTAGCAGCATTCATTGAAATCTTTGCCATTCATGTTCCTCCTTCCTTTTGTTTTATGTTCTGTTCAAAAACTACTCCTATAATATACTTTGCATTTTGTTAAGTGTCAATACATTTTGTAGAATTTTTTTACATTTTGTTTTATGATATAAGTAAAGAAAGTGAAGGAGGCTAAAGTCATGAAAGAGGAACACAGAGAGGATGCCAAACGCATCGGAAGGAACATACTAAACTTGCTCATTGAAAATGATAAAGAGCAAAAAGATCTTGCAAGAGCATTGAATGTGAGTGAAGGAACTGTGTCCCTTTGGATAAATGGAAAACGCATCCCACGAATGGGAACAGTGACCAGAATCTGTAAGTATTTTGGAGTGCCAAAGTCTGCTGTGATAGGAGATGTGGGAGACAACTATGGATCTGAATTCAAGAAGAGAGTGCTTGAGATCGTCAATGAGAACCAGCAGTACTATGAGGATGAGACTGTCCAGATTGTCACAGATAAGCTGAGAACCAATCCAGAATACAGCGTCCTGTTTAAAGCAGCATCCAATGTGAAACCGGAGGATATCGAACTTGTTAAGCGATTCATTGAAAAATTTTCAGATTAGGATATACTGCCTGCCCATCTCTGGCAGGATCAGGTCATATGTAGTGAAAAAAGATGACTTTTACACGATCATCATTAACGAAGCTCTTTCTCAGGAAGCAAGGATTGAAGCGTACCACCATGAACTTGACCATATTGAAAGAGGAGATTTTGACTCTGATGAGTCCACCGGCATGATTGAGATAAGAGCACACAGAGAGGAGGATTGTTATGTACAGCAGGGAACATAAAGGAAGATGGAGATTCGCTGAGTCATACACGGACCCGTTCACAGGAAGGAAGAGGGAAGTCTCTGTTGTCCTAGACAAGAACACGACAGCTTCAAGAAAAGAAGCAATGGCAATCCTTCAGGAAAAGATAAGGGAGAAGACAACTGCTGCCCATCCTGAATCAATGAGATTTGGTGAGCTGGTCGATAAGTTCGTAAAATACCAGTACCAGATGAGGAAGGAGAGCACTGCCAAGCAGGATGAGATTGTCCTGCAGGGACTGTCAAAAATCATCGGATCCGATGCGCTGGTATCAAAGATCACTGCTCCTCTCATTAAAGAAAAGCTGGATCGGACAGGCAAGGACAACACTTGGAAGAACATAAAGATCAAGCACGTCAAAAAACTGTTTCGATGGGCATACAAGCAGGGATATGTTCCTGACCTGACAGTTCCTGACCGTCTTGAGAGATATCCTGAGAAGTCTGCAAGGCAGAAAGTGATTGGGAAGTACCTTGAATCGGATGAGCTTCATGACCTGATCGAAAGCATGGGCAGTCATCCTGAGTACCAGCTCCTTACGAAGTTCCTTGTCCTCTCTGGATGCAGGATTGGTGAAGCATTTGCGCTTACCCTGAATGATGTGGACATGAACACTCACACTATCACAGTGAATAAGACATACAGCCTGACCACATACAAAGTCCAGAGCACCAAAACAGAAACATCAGAAAGAACGATATACATGAGACCGGAACTTCTGGAACTCACAAGATCCATCATTCTTCTGCAGAAACAGATGTGCCTTGCATACGGCATGAGATCAAATCTTCTCTTTCCTTGGAGAGATGGTGGTCACATGCACTATGACGCATACCGTAAATGCTTCAGGAAGCACGTCCTGAAAGTCCATGGTGCTTCCCTCCCAGTGCATTCCCTCAGACATACCTACACATCCCTCATGGCAGAGGCAGGTATACCCATAGAGACCATATCAAGGCAGCTCGGACATGGTGAATCATCCATCACCAAGCAGATCTATATGCATGTGACGGACAAGGTCAGGGAGGCTGACAATAAAAAACTTGATGCAGTCAGCATACTATAAGGTAGCGTAAGGTTTCTAAGGTAGCGTAAGGTTACCAGAATTGAATTTTGTAATTTTCCGCATTCCTTCCGCACGCCTTCAGTTTTTAGCAATGTAAAAGACCCAGAAATGCTGATTTTATCAGCGTTTCTGAGTCTTAGGTTCAATAGC